>VOFC01002913.1_pt1 | contig 374574 bp, 388 predicted proteins | sample 5384161 | NCBI WGS metagenome assembly VOFC01 (sample SAMN12384722, study PRJNA508395) | human gut metagenome | isolation source: healthy gut B | host: Homo sapiens | reverse complement strand
TATTGATATTTCTGACAGCACAATCAGCAGAATCACAGACAAAATCCTGCCGATTGTAAAGGAATGGCAGGAACACCCTCTGGATGAAGTGTATGCCGTTGTATTTATGGATGCCATCCACTATCATGTCCGCAGCGAAGGACGTATTGTAAAACGTGCCGTTTACATTGCCCTTGGTATCGATATGAATGGGAAAAAGGACGTTCTCGGTAGGTATGTTGGAGAAAACGAAAGTGCCAAGTTCTGGCTCTCCATCATGAATGGACTAAAGAATCGCGGAGTTGAGGATATCCTGATTGCATGTGTGGATGGACTAAACGGATATTGAAATCATTGAACCTGACAAACTCAACATTGCACCATGCAAGGGATGTGGTGTCTGTCAATGCTCTAAGGGATGCGTCGATAAGGATGTACAAATCCTACAATTGATAAAATTGCTGCCGCAGATATGATTCTTTTTGCTACACCAGTTTATTGGTGGGGAATGTCAGCACAATTGAAACTTATCATTGATAAGTGCTACTGCCGTGGATTGCAGTTAAAAAATAAAAAAGTTGGCACGATTGTTGTAGGCGGTTCTCCAGTAGACAGTATCCAGTATGAGCTGATTGATAAGCAGTTTGACTGTATGGCAAAATATCTTTCATGGGATATGCTTTTCAAAAAATCATATTACGCAACAGCTAGAGATGAACTTGAAAAAAACAAGGATTCCATGAACGAACTTGAGGGGATCGGAAAAAATTTATAAAGCACGTTCCAAATTCCAGCTCTACAAGCAGTCCTTCATCTCTATTGATTCAAAGAACACAGGAAAGTGAAGCGTAATTTTAACTATGAAAAAGAGTCTGAGAATGACAGAGGGAAGTATCTCCCAAAAGATCATTTTTTTTGCAATTCCATTGTTTCTGGGAAATCTGTTCCAGCAATTGTATAATACTGCTGATTCCCTGATCGTAGGAAATTTTCTAGGAAGTAATGCACTGGCGGCAGTCAGTTCATCTGGAAATCTGATTTTTCTGATGGTAGGTTTTATTAACGGCATTGCCATGGGTGCAGGTGTTGTTATTGCACGATATTACGGAGCCAAAAAAAAAGAGACTGTCTGCAAAAGGCAATCCATACAACGGTTGCATTTGGACTTGTGGCCGGTGCTGCGCTGACAATTTTGGGAATGTTTCTGGCACCAAAGATCCTGGTATTGATGGGAACTCCTGCGGACGTGCTCCCGGAATCTATTGTGTATTTCCGTACATATTTTGCAGGGTCTATGGGTGTTGTCATGTACAATATCTTTGTTGGAGTTCTGCAGTCGGTCGGTGATGGACGCCATCCTCTGATATATCTGATTATTTCTTCCTGTGTCAATGTCGTTCTGGATATTTTCTTTATCGCAGGTCTTGGCATGGGAGTCGGATCAGCAGCACTTGCAACCGCAATTTCACAGTTTGTCAGTGCACTGCTCTGTATGGTTCATCTGCTGCGTGTGGAAGAAGAATATCGTCTGGAATTGCGAGAGATTCGTTTTGACAGTTCTATGCTGAAGCAGATCATCCAGAATGGTGTACCATCCGGTTTTCAGAATTCAGTGATCGCGATCGCGAACGTCTTTGTACAGTCAAATATAAATGCATTTGGAAAAATGGCGATGGCAGGATGTGGTTCCTACTCCAAGATAGAGGGATTCGCCTTTTTGCCGGTGACCTGTTTTACAATGGCTCTGACAACCTTTGTCAGTCAGAATCTGGGTGCAAAACAGTATGACCGGGCGAAAAAGGGAGCAAGATTTGGAGTTTTCTGCTCGATTACTATTGCAGAGTTGATCGGTATTATCATATATGTGGCAGCACCGGTACTGATCACAGCGTTTAACAGAGATCCTGATGTTGTACATTATGGAGTCATGCAGTCCAGAACAATTGCGTTATTTTATTGTCTGCTGGCGTTTTCTCATTGCATCGCAGCAGTACTTCGTGGATCAGGTAATGCATCCGTTCCGATGATCGTTATGCTCTGTGACTGGTGTTTGTTTCGCGTAAGCTACATTACTGTGGCAGTTCGTATTCTCCCGGATATACGAGTGATTTTCTGGGCATACCCATTGACTTGGGGTATCAGCTCCGTGATTTTTCTGTATCTGTTCTTACGTGGAAAATGGGTTTACGGATTCGAGAAATCCTAATCGCTATACCGAATAATCGCACAAAATTTTCTTTACATTTTCGATTTTTACAGGCTTTGCAAGGTGAGCATTCATTCCCGCTGCCAGACACTTTTCTTTACTATATCTGGTGCGGGAGCAAGTTTAAACAGCAATCAGACCTTTTACAATCGCCATTCCAAGTCCAATTTTTTCCTTTTTTTGAATTCATCACTTGACATTGTATCAAAGACTACCTGCTTTTCTATGAAAGATAGTTAATTGGTTATCAACTGCATAGAAATGTTAAAATACACATAAAATAGTAATGTATATTGATTAAATAAATCCTAGATGATATAATTTAATTACCAAAAAGTGTGTAAATTTACAAAAACAAGGAGTTGAACTCATGGAGATTAAAAGAGATGCATACCTTGAACAGTTAAAGATAAGAAAAGATAACGGAATGATTAAGATTATCACAGGAATCAGGAGATGCGGCAAATCATTCCTGTTATTTGTGTTGTTTAAGAAGTATTTACTGGAGAGTGGCATAGATAATGACCACATCATTGAGATTGCTTTAGATGGCATTGAAAATGAGAAACTGAGAGATCCAAAGAAGTGTTATCAGCATATTAAAGAGCTGGTGGAAGATGACCGGAAGTATTATCTGCTCTTGGACGAAGTACAGTTTATGCCACGATTTGAGGAAGTGCTGAACAGTTTGCTTCGTATCAGTAATATTGATGTATATGTGACTGGAAGTAACTCTAAGTTTTTATCCAGCGATATTGTAACTGAATTTAGAGGCAGAGGAGATGAGATAAGAATATATCCGTTGTCCTTCGCAGAGTTCTATGCGGCTTTCGATGGAGATTATGATGATGCTTGGGAGGAATATATGATATATGGTGGTTTACCACAGGTGGTACAGTTTTCTGTGGAACGCCAAAAGGCTGATTATCTAAAAAATATTTTTACCAATGTTTATATCAAGGATGTGGTAGAACGAAACAAGCTGCGAAATGTTGATGAGATTGATACTTTAGTAGATATCCTTGCTTCTGCGATAGGAGCTCCTACTAACCCAACTAAAATATCAAATACGTTTAAAAGTGAACGAGGCATCAATTACAGCAATAAAACTATATCCAATCATATTGATTATTTGGCAGAGGCATTTTTGATTTCTAAAGCGGACCGGTATGATATTAAGGGGAGAAAATATGTAGGAGCCCATCTGAAATACTATTTTTCAGATGTGGGACTTAGAAATGCAAGATTGAATTTTAGACAGCAGGAACCTACTCATATCATGGAAAATATTGTTTACAATGAGCTGCTTATCAGAGGTTATAATGTGGATGTTGGTATTGTAGAGGCGTATGCGAAAAATGATGAAGGAAAAACAACTCGAAAGCAGTTTGAAGTTGATTTTGTGGTCAATCAGGGGAGTCAGAGATATTATATTCAGGTGGCTTATGATATGACTTCTGAGGAAAAGCAGACGCAGGAATTTAATTCATTTAGAAATATTCCGGATTCATTTAAAAAGATCGTGGTAGTAAACGGAACAAAAAAGCCTTGGAGAAATGAGGAAGGCTTTGTAATCATGGGAATGAAGTATTTTCTGCTCAATGCGGATAGTTTGGAGTTTTAGAAATATTGCTGGGATATCGCCAATGAAAAGTAATTATAGATAGTTTACTTGAGCTTCACAGATTTTTCCCTGTCAGTTACACAGCAGAGCAGATGAGGCGTGAAATTTTGGAAATGTTGAAATTAAATATGAACAAATATTGGGATGAATAAAGCAGCTACCGAAACACTATTTCCGGATATTTCGATTAATCTTCTCAAACTCCCTTCCTCCCAGGGTATTGTGGGTGAGAAGTCTTTTGTTGCTTCCCGCTGATGCATTTTTCCGGTATTGTCCAGGGGTACAGCCGTTATGCTGACGGAACTGTCTGCAGAAATGCTCTACATTATTATAACCACATTGCTCGGAAATGTCGCGGATGGAGTATTCGCTGTACTCTAATAAATCCTGTGCACGGCGCAGACGTCCTTCGATGACATTGTCCATGCAGGAGGAGCCAAATTGGCGGTGATAGAGAGCCTGAAGATGACTGGGACTTAAGTGAAGCTTCGCAGCCATCATGTTTATATTCCATGGAAGCTGAGGATTATTGTAAATCATCTTATGCAATGCAATCAGCTCATGATCGTGAATACCCGGGGACTCATTCTGGATTCCTTCTCTTAATTTGGAGAACAGAACCCGCAGCAGGTGAGTAATGTTTGCTTCGCTTTCAGAGGAGAAAAAAAAGCGGACTCCCAGGTTAGTAATTTAAAAAGCTGATGACAGTATTCCGGATCTGTTACGGGAAATGGGGTGTTTGTTAACGGAAACAGCTTCACGAAGGAGTGATCGGAACGAAAACGAATCCAGTCATTCCGGTATTCTTCACCGGCAGCACGGTAATAAATCCTGCTTCCTGGTGTATACAGAATAGCAGAATTGGCGGCTGTCCGCATTAGTCTTCCGTCTATGAGCAGCTCCGAGGGAGAGTCGAAAAGAAGCAGAAGATAGCCTGTAAAGCCATTCGGAACATCATATATAAAATCTGAGGGGTGAACGGCACTGTAGCCGACAAATTCAATTTCAGTCATCTGGAATCTCCGCTCTGATACATCAGAGGATATATCAATTTTCTTATAGTATAAATCATTGGAAACTTTAGATCAATGCGATAGTATCAGATTAATATGGCAATCGTCATCAGAGAGCTGCGGATCGTGCAGCGGTCAGACATCTGATGCGTGACTGCATAGGAACATGATTTAGAAGAAGGAGATACATGCATGGTAAATATGGGTGAAGCAACAGAGAATGACAGAAAAAAAAGATCGTGATTAGAAAGGATTCAAAGGCCTTTTTTTTCACAATAATGTAGATTATTGTGTGGGAACCGGAAGAATGGGGCTTGCATTGACAGAAGAATATCAGGAGGAGCTGCGCTTGGTTCAAAAGGAAATTGGATTTAAGCATATCCGGGGACATGGATTATTCTGTGATGATATGGCGATCTTTCAGACCTATGAGGAGGATAGTAAGGTAAGGGTCGAGTACAACTATACTTATCTGGATAGAGTAATGGATGCCTATAAGAAGGTGGGGCTGAGACCTTTTCTTGAACTGGGTTTTATGCCTAAAAAGTTGGCAAGTGGAAGCCAGACTATCTTTTACTGGCAGGGAAATACCACTCCTCCAAAAGATTATGATATGTGGTGTAATATGGTGCGTTCATTGCTGCGGCATCTGATGGAACGCTATGGAGAAGAGGAAGTTATTCAATGGCCCATTGAAGTATGGAACGAGCCCAATCTTTGCGGCTTCTGGGAAAATGCGGATATGCAGGAATATTTTAAGCTGTTCCATAGAACCTTTGATGCCATAAAGGAAGTGAATCCGGGATTCCGTGTAGGAGGCCCTGCTGTTTGTGGAGGAACGGATGAGAAATGGATTCAGGCATTTATGGAATATTGCCATGAGAATCACATACCTGTGGATTTCGTAACCAGACATCATTACACCATTGATCCGCCGGAATGTATTGGACATTATGCATATTCTGAACTGATGAAGGCAGAGGACGGCTTTGCCAATTTAAAAACAACCAGAGATATTATTGACAGTTTCCCGGAATATAAGGGTCTGCAGATTCATATCACGGAGTTCAACAGCTCCTATACTCCTCAGGGCGTCATTCATGATACAAACCTGAATGCGGCCCTTATAGCACAGCAGCTTTCCAGATTGGGAGATGTGAATGAATCCTATTCCTACTGGACATTTGGTGATGTGTTCGAAGAGCAGGGAGTTCCTTTTACACCATTCCACGGCGGCTTTGGACTGGTTGCCAATGGCTGTATTACCAAGCCGACCTTCTGGACATTTGCTTTTTACAAAAAGCTTGAGGAAAGTGAAGCCAATTGTGTGTATAAGGATGACAATATTGTCGTTTTGAAACGTGCAAACGGTGATTATCTAGGTGTAGCCTGGAATATTGCCCGTAAAAGTACAGAACAGGGTAAAGAAAAAATGCTGTTGGAGTTTACATTTCCGGCTGAACAGGAGGAGTACTGCTTCCTGACTAAGACGGTAGATGAGGAAACATGTAATCCCTTGAAGGTATGGCATGATATGGGAGAACCTGCCAATCTGAGTGAGGAACAGACGAAGCTGATTCGGGAATCATCCAGACCTTTTGTAAAAACAGAGCGTAAAAAGCAGGAGGACGGAAATATCTGCGTAGAGCTTCCTGTAAACGAAAACGGTGTGGTTTATTTCGAACTGAATGCTGGAAAGGTGAATCCGGATCGAGGATATGACTATGATCGTGTGGTCAGCTTGAAGGCTTAAACTAGCACCCGGTAATTTGCTTTATGAAACAATGTACATGGATTAGGTTTGCAAAGGAGGATATCAAAGTGAAAAAACAAGCGTTTAACCCATATTTACCGTCCTGGGAGTATATTCCGGACGGAGAACCTTATGTTTTTGGCGATCGCGTATATGTTTACGGATCCCATGATTACTTTAACGGATATGTTTTCTGTATGGGAGACTATGTGTGCTGGTCAGCTCCGGTCGATGACCTGGGCAACTGGAGATATGAGGGTGTGATTTATCCGAAGACAGCCGATCCGCTGAACCCGGAAGGCAAAATGTGTCTGTATGCCCCGGATGTTACGGTGGGACCGGACGGAAGGTACTATCTTTATTACGTGTTGGACAAGGTTCCGGTAGTTTCAGTTGCTGTATGTGATACTCCAGCAGGAAAGTATGAATTTTATGGCTATGTTCATTATGAAGATGGCACACGTCTGGGCGAAAAGGAAGGTGATGAGCCCCAGTTTGACCCGGGGGTTCTGACGGAAGGAGATGTGACATATCTTTATACCGGATTTTGCGGAAAAGGTGATAAATCCCGTACCGGAGCTATGGTTACGGTGTTGGGGGCAGATATGCTGACGATCAGGGAAGCTCCGGTGTTTGTGGCCCCCGGCTGTGAATATGGTGCCGGTACCGGATTTGAGGGACATGAGTTTTTTGAGGCACCTTCCATCCGTAAAGTAGGTGACACCTATTATTTTGTCTATTCATCCATATTAATGCACGAATTATGTTATGCCACCAGCAAGAATCCTACTAGGGACTTTGTCTATGGCGGAGTTATTGTCAGCAATTGTGATTTGCACATCGATACCTACAAGCCGGCAGATATGCCAACAGCTTACGGTGCCAATAATCACGGAAGTATTGTGCAGATCGGAGAGGACTGGTACATTTTTTATCACAGGCATACCAATAATACCTGGTACAGCAGACAGGGATGTGCTGAAAAGCTGCAGATTATGCCGGACGGCAGTATTCCACAGGTAAAAATTACCTCCTGCGGTTTAAATGGAGGTCCGCTTGAGGGTAAAGGCGAATACCCCGCTTATCTTGCATGTAATCTGTTTACCGATACCCCATCAGTTTATGTGGGCGAAGGGAATTTCCCACGAGTAATGCAGGACGGCAGGGATGGAGACGAAGAAGTTGGATATATTGCCAATATTACAGATTCAACTACCATCGGCTTCAAATATTTTGACTGCCATGATATTCGTGAAATCAGTATTTGGATCCGGGGCTTGCAGATGGCACTTTTGAAGTAAAGACAGCATGGGATGGAGAGGTACTGGCGACATTAGAGGTTCAATATACCAATGTCTGGGAAAAGTATACCGCACCGGTTACGATTCCGGATGGAATACAGGCGCTTTACCTGACCTATCGCGGTAACGGAAATGCTGCATTAAGATCATTTGAGTTATCATAATCTATGTTATTGCATATACAGGCAGTGATCAAAACTCTAGGAATGTAAAAAAGGAGACTACAATGAGCAAGTTAAAGATTAAAACAAAGGAAAGACGATTTGAGACAGCCAGGGATTTATACGGAATCTTTTTTGAAGACATTAACCGTGCCGGAGACGGAGGACTTTATCCGGAAATGCTTCGAAACAGAAGCTTCGAAGATTCCGTTTTACCGGAGGGTTATATACAGCAGGAGGATGGCGTCCATGTAAAAACCGTATCCGGATGGCTGGATGAGTTTTGCAACGGAGAAGGCTTATACCGCTGGGTAAAGGGCAACAATATTCCGGAGACAGAAATACCGGCATGGTATACACACAATGCAAAGATGGAACTGGAACTGACGGATACCCTGAATGAACATCGGGACGCAGCTCTGCGTATGAAGTTTGAAAAGGACGGATCTCTGACTAATACCGGTTACTGCGGTATATCCGTAAAGGCTGGAGAAAGTTACTCTTTGTATTTATTTGCAAAAAGCAAAGGAAGAAATAGGACTGGACGTAGCGATCGAATACCAGGGAAAAGTACTGGCTGGAAACAGTCTGGTGGTTTCCGGTCAGGAGTATACAAGATATGACATGAAGCTGACAGCAGCTGAGGATTGTCACGAGGCACAGCTTACTATTTCCTGCAAAGAAGGCGGAGAGATTCTGCTGGGATTTATTTCACTAATGCCTGACAATACCTACATGGGGCATGGACTCAGAACAGATCTTGTAGAAAAGCTTAAGGGAATGAGTCCAAAGTTTATGCGCTTTCCCGGAGGCTGTATTGTGGAAGGAACGACACCGTCCACAGCGATGAGATTTCGGGATACGGTAGGTCCGGCATGGGAAAGACCCAGTAAGCTGTTTGTATGGCATTACAGAAGTACATTAGGACTTGGCTTTCATGAATATCTGCAGCTTTGCGAGGATCTGGGGATGGAGCCCCTGTATGTATGTAACTGCGGAATGACTTGTCAGGGAAGAAAGAGTGTCCTTCTGGAAGGAGAGGCTCTTGATGAAATGGTACAGGATACACTGGATGCCATTGAATATGCTATCGGCTCTAAGGAAAGCAAATGGGGAAGGCTTCGTGCTTCTATGGGGCATCCGGAACCCTTTAAAATGACCTATCTGGAAATTGGTAATGAAAACTGGGGTCCGGATTATGAAAAGCGATACAACATGATTTATAAGAAGGTAAAGGAACTGTATCCCCAGATTAAAACCATAGCCAATGAGCATGTAGAGAAAAATGGTTGTCCTGCCGAGTGCGTGGATGAACATTTTTACAGTACGACAGAGTTCTTTTTGCAGAACGTGTAAATTATTATGATGACTACGATCGTAAGGGACCAAAAAATCTTTGTAGGAGAGGTGGCTGTAAACGAAGGCAACTATATGGGACAGTTGTATGCGGCTTTGGGAGAAGCGGCTTTCCTTATAGGTATTGAGAAAAATCAGGATATCGTAACATTGGCCTCTTATGCTCCATTATTTGAAAATGTAAATTACAGAGCGTGGTATCCTAATCTGATTCGTTTCAATAATCATCAGAGCCTTGGAATTCCTTCTTATTATGTCTGGAAAATGTTCGGTCAAAATCGCGGAGAATATGTGGTGCGATCCGAAGATGAGGGAGGACGTGTTTATCGTCCGAGAACCGGAATGGCATCTTTAAAATCAATAAGGAACTTCGCTTCAGAAATCCCATTTGGAATGGAGAAGAAGCAAAGATTACTCATGAATTAATGGGACATGTGCAGGATACAGAGGATGGCTGCCTGCTTCAGCTTCCGGATGAGGAGCAGAAAAAGGAATTTCACAGTATTCTGGAATGGGCTGATGAGACCAAGAGCTTTGTGGTATTTGGAGAAGAAGACCAGACTTATGGAAGATTTGAGACCGATATTTTTGTTGAGGAAAATGCTTACTTCGAGTTGGGTATATTCAGTGCCAGGGTGGTTCGTTCCTATTATGAGGAGCAGCTCGTGATTACGGCCGGAGTGGAAAAAGAATGGGATGCAGCTCTGGTGCGTCCGTTCCTTTGGAAGTTTAATGGAGGACAATGTTCACTGGAAGAGTTTGGCTATATGCATGACAACAAGCTGACTGAGGACTTTGCTATTTCAGTAAAACCGGGAGAATATCACCGCTTTGGATATGAAACGGACGGAAAACAGATTCGCCTGTATGTTGATGGTGAGCTTCAGAAGGAAATTTCGATTCCCTACGGACCTGCTTTTGTTTCGGTAGTAACTGACACCAAGGACGAAATCATTATTAAGGCGGTTAATTTTGCAGGAGATGTGGATCCGGTTTCCATTACACTGGACTGTCAGGTACAGGGCGACTATACCGTAACACTTCTTAGCGGTGAAAAGGGGGATGAAAACAGCTTTGAAGAGCCGGAGAAGGTGAAGAATATTACCGTGAATATGCATGGCGCTTCCTCAGAGTTCGTATACAAGGCACCGCCATATTCTGTCAGTGTTCTGCGATTGAAGAAGTGCGAAGCGTTTTAGAGGTTATCGCCATTATACTTTGTATTGGCACCGAAAATATATTTATTTCTCCGCGGCTTTTCTTCCAGGATGGGAGAGTGCCGCAGAGAATTTTTTGCGAAGAAAGAATTACTATAGCTTTTGTAATTCAGGGAAAACATTTATCTAAGGAAAAAATACAATATTAACATGAATATCATGAATATAATATTGGAGGCGGTGAATATTCCCAAATACTTCCCTCTCAGATTCCTGTTTTCTTTTTGCAATATATTTGAAACTTATCAGGCTTGCCATGGATGCAATCAGAGTGCCGAGACCTCCAATATTGGTTCCGACAATTAAAGCCCGGTAATTATCTGTAAAGCCGGATAAAAGAAGCGCAGCGGGAACATTGCTCATAATCTGACTGGCAAGAACAGCAGTAAGTGTTTCCCTTCCTGCCATGATTCTTTCCAGAAAACTGCTGAATTGCGGAATCCTTCCAAGGTTGCCGATAAAAATAAATAATGCGATAAAGGTGGCAAGCAGGGAGTAATCCACCCTGCTTATATTTTCCCTGTTTCTTAGCAGCATATATATAAGAACCAATACAAGAGGAATCTGGTATGGAATGATACGTGCAACAGTGAGCAGGCAGATTGCAAATAAGATCAGGTAAGCGGCCAGGTATTCCATGTTAAGTTCTTTTCTGTCAGAGAATCCAAAAAGAGTTTTATCTTTTTCGGAACCGCATACGTGAGGTGCTTTGGCAGAGGCTACCTGTATCCATATCAGAAGAAGGATAAGTGCTGTGGCGGAATAGGGAAGCATCAGGGTTATTAATTCTGCCGCGGACATCCCTGCTCTGGCATATAGATAAAGGTTCTGCGGATTTCCGATTGGTGTGAGCATGCTTCCGAGATTAGCAGCGATTGTCTGCATGGCTACTATTTTAAGAAGCCAGTAATTGCCCAGTTCCTTTGGCAGTTTATGCACAATGATCAGTGCAAGAGGAACAAAAGTAATCAATGCCACATCATTGGTGATCACCATTGACAGGAAGAAACATAAGAGTACCAACAGCCTGATCACACCCACAGTTCCCGATGTTCCCATCAGCAATTTTTTGGCAAGTATATCAAAAACACCAACAGCCTTCAAACCAGCTACAATTGCCATCAAACAGAAGAGGAGCCGAGAGTCCTGAAATCGATATAAGTAAAATAAGCCTTATCCGGTCTGACCCAGAACATAGAAAGAAGCGCCAGGATCACTGCAATTGACAAAACGGTTTCTTTCCTGAAAAAAACATATAATTTTTGTAACATAATATTTCCTTTCCGGTCTGATACGACCGCGTATAAGTATATCACAGAAACATCCAGAAAAAAAAGAATCTAAATTTCAAAACACTGAATCTGTATGCATGATGAGAAGGACGTTTTTGACGTCTGCTCTTGACATGCCCGAAATCATGTCGTATATATATAGTAAGAGCTGGAAGCACAAATTTAGCGCTTCCAGCTCAATCATTATCATAGAAGATTATTATTTACAGACTTTTCTTCATAGTCTTTAAATTTTAGTTGTGCACATTTTAATGCGCGAAGTTTGAGTCAATAATTTACAAAAGAAGGGAAAACTATTATGGAAAAGATCAAAAAGCGTATAGCTAACTTAAAGGTTGCAGGAAAATTAAAAGTATATCGAATGACAGTGCTTGTTATGACATTATTTTTAGTGTTAGTGGCACTGATCTCGACATCAGTGATCCGTTCAAATATAGAGAAGATCACGGAGGTCTGGTCTCCGGCATTGGAAGATCTGCAGGAGTTGGAAACAATGACTGCGAAATATAGAATCAAACAGTATCAGCATCTGGTAGAATCAGATGATGCTGTTATGACCTCCTGCGAAGAAGAAATTCAGAAGCTGGAGAGTCAGATCCAGGAGACTGATGCGAATCTGGAGGCAATCATGTCTGCAGACAGCGATGCTCAAAAAGGACGGGATGATTATGATGTAGCAAACGCTGCATGGGAAGAATACAGAGCTGCTTCGGATGAAATTTTGAAGTTAAGCCGTGAGGGCAAACAGCAGGAAGCAGCGAAACTGATGACCGGAGAGGTGTATGAAGAGTATACGTCATTTGCTGAGAAATTAACTACATTGCGTAATGAGTTCCAGGTAGAATTAGACCGGGCAAAGACCATGGCAAATGTATGCACTGTAATCATATTTATTGTGATCGTGGCAGCGGGTCTTGCGATTGCTGTAGTGACGACACTGATCGGAAGGATCATTACCAATTCCATTACCGAGCCGGTAGAACAGATAGATGCAGCAGTTGCCAGCCTGCGTAAGGGCGAACTGTCCAACGTAGAAATGCTTACCTATGAGTCTGAGGATGAGCTTGGCGATACCATCAGGAATCTGAAAGAAGCCATGGGTATTCTGGCAGATTATGTCAGCGAGATCTCTGTGGAGGTAAAGGCAATAGCGCAGGGTGACCTGACCAGAAATGGTGATGATATTACAGATTTCCTGGGCGATTTCTCGGAATTGAAGACATCACTGCTGTATATTCTGAAACGGTTTAACAGTACCCTGACCGAGATCAGCAATCTGGCAGAACAGGTATCATCAAATGCATCAGAGGTGGAAAATGCATCAAAATCCCTGGCGGATGGTGCAACAGAGCAGGCAGGAGTCATCGAGGAATTGAATGCCACCATTGATACGGTTGTGGATATGGCTGAAGATACAGCGAAAGAAACACAGAACGCATCGGCACGTGTAAAAGCCTCTGCAAACAAAGCGAACGAAGAAAAAGGAAAAGATGAACGAGCTGCTCACGGAAATGGAGCACATTACAGAAATCTCCAAGGAGATCGGTAATATTATCACAGATATCGAGGATATTGCATCCCAGACCAACCTGTTATCCCTAAATGCTTCCATTGAAGCTGCCAGAGCAGGAGAAGCAGGAAGAGGCTTTGCGGTGGTTGCGGATCAGATCGGCAAGCTGGCAGCGGATAGTGCAAAGTCGGCTGTGAATACGAGAGATCTGATCGATAAGACCTTAGTGGAAATCGAAAAGGGCAATACGATTACAAGAACAACAGCAGACGCATTCAATCAGATCATTGCAGATATGGAGTCCTTTGCAGAGCTTGCAGAGAACACCATGGAGAAAGCCAACTCCCAGGCAGAGTCCTTGGAGCAGATCGGCCAGGGAATTGAACAGCTGTCCGGCGTGGTACAGGGCAATGCAGCATCCTCAGAAGAGAATACCGCGATCAGTATTAATCTGGCAGAGGGAGCAGCCAAGATGCATGACCGTGTGAATATCTTTAAGCTATTCTAGAAAATGGCAGGAATAGAGTGGAGCTGTCGGAAGGAAGGTTCTTGTTGTGATTAATGATATATTTAAAGTGTTTGGAGAGCAGACAGGAGAAATCTTATTTGAGATCATTAAAGATTGTATGGATGATTACCTGTATATATTTGATCTGCAGAATGATACCTTTGAGATTTCACAGTCAGCTGTGGAACGGTTTAATATGTCGAAAAATGTTCTGACAGATGCTGCAAATGAAGTTATGAAGGTAGTATATGAGGAAGACCGCAGGATGCTTGCAAAGCATCTTGCGGATATATGCGAAGGAAGAGAAAATGTACATAATCTTCATTACAGGTGGCTTGATAAAGAAGGTATGCCGGTCTGGATTAACAGCCGTGGTATCGTGATCATTGATCAGCAGGGAAAGGCAGAGTATCTGGTCGGGTGTCTGAATGAGACCGGCAACAGGAGAAGAGCCGATAATGTCACAGGACTGCTTGGCGGTCCGGAATTCCTTGCTTACCTGCGTGCACAAAAAGAACCCATTACCAAGGGATTTTTTATGCATGTAGGAATTGATGATTTTGGAGCGATCAATAGCTCCAGGGGAGCTGATTATGGTAATTATATCCTGAAAAGCGTAGCCGGCTGTATGAAGGAATGCCTTTCAGACAAGCAGAGAATTTACCATCTGGTAGCGGATCAGTATGTGATCGTGGATCTGGAAGCTTCCTCCGCAGAAGACGCTGTGGCACTGAAAGAAAAGATTACAGATAAACTTCGTAATTTCATAGTAGCCGAAAATTATGAAGCTATATTTTCTATTTCTATTGGTGTTATAGATGCAGCAACATTTTGTGAGGGAACCGAAGAATGCCGCAAAAAGTTTGAATTTGCCTTGAAACAGGCAAAAAGCATGGGTAAAAATGGATTCTATATTTTTGACCAGGATGACTATGAGGTCTTTTTACGAAAAGGAAGAATCATAGCAACACTTCGTAATGCTATTGTAAACAATTATGAAGGCTTTGAAGTCAATTATCAGCCGATCGTGGACTGTCAGTCCGAACAGATCATTGGAGCAGAGGCACTGATGCGTTTTTCCATGATAACGGAAGAAGGGCGGGAGTTTGTTTCACCGATGGAGTTTATCCCATTATTGGAAGAGACCGGATTGATCATTCCCGCTGGAAGATATATTTTGAACGAAGCTGCAGCAATGTGCTGTGAAATGCAGAAATATATTCCTGACTTCCGGATGAATGTAAATGTATCCTATGTTCAGATCCTGCAAGGCAATGTGGAGCGGGATATTCTGGATGCAATTCAAAAATATTCATTACAGCCGGAATGCTTATGTGTTGAAATGACAGAAAGCGGATTTATGGATATGACACCTTCGTTCTGTAAATTCCGTAAAACTCTGGACAAGAACGGGATTCCCTTTGTGATCGATGATTTTGGAACAGGATATTCGAATCTTCATTGTATCCGTGATATGAATCCAAGTTACGTGAAAATGGATAGGGATTTTACTGCCAAGGCGATGAACAGTGACAGGGATTATGAATTATATAAAAATATCATCACCATGGTACATAGTATTAACGTCAGGATATGCGCAGAAGGCATCGAGGAAAGAGAATGGCTTCTGAAAATGAAAGAAATGAAGGTTGATTATCTGCAGGGATATTATTTTGGAAGACCATGTGGAAAGAAACAGTTTCTGCAACAATATGCCAGTGGCATCAACGTTAAATAAAGAGAGTAAGGCAGACTCAGCTATGTGGGGCTGCCTTATTTTATGGTCTTGTCAGAAGGATGGATCCATAACGGCTTCTTTCAGTTTTTCCAGGTCATTGGCATCAGGGTGAGACAATGCACAGTCAAAATTCTGGATCAATACATCAAGATTTGCCGGATGATCAGGATTTTCCGAAAATAGATATCACTGCCACCAAAGCCTGCAGTTCCAAACAGAAAAATCTGTTTATTCTTTAACTGCGATAATAGCTGTAATCAGAGACCTTAAACCTGTTCCAGTTGTCGGGATGGAGACTGAAAACCCATTCCCATTGCAAAATAATGGTATATGATAAATGACATCGGCATATACTATAGAGAACTGTAGAAATTGCTTGACAAGACACATAAAGTTAAGTAAGATAAAATACAGTGATCGCGTTGCAGAAACCTGTGAGGCCTGCGACCGGGGGAGAACCTGCGGGGTCTCCTCTTTTTTTTATATTAGGGGGATAGTGTATATGCAAAAGATTTTTTTGAATTATGATCAGCAGATAGAAAAATTGAAAAATGAAAAGAATCTGTTGATTGATAATGAGGCATATGCAAAGGAGATTTTAAAACAGACAAGTTATTATTCACTGATTGGTGGATATAAGGATATCTTTAAGAACCCAACCACTAAAAAATATAAGGATGGGACAAGGTTTGAAGATATTGTGGAACTGTATTATTTTGACGAATTGTTAAGACAGCTATTCTTACGGTATCTTATCAAGGTCGAAAATGGAATAAAATCTCAAGTGTCCTATTATTTTACAGAAAAAAATGGGGAAAATCAAAAAGAATACCTTGATACATCAAATTACAATTATTCAGGAAAGAAGAATCAGAGAGATATTGACCGTTTGATTAAAATATTAGATGGGTATGTCACAAAACCAACGGACTATCATTATATAAATCATTCGCAGAAGAAATATGGAAATGTTCCATTGTGGGTACTTACGAATGCTTTAACGTTTGGAAATATATCGAAAATGTATATGCTGCTTCCACAGGATATACAAATCAAAGTCAGCAGGAATTATCAGTGTGTCAATGAAAAACAAATGGTTTCCATACTGGCAGTGCTTGTTAAATTCAGAAATGTTTGTGCTCATGGAGAAAGGCTGTTTACTTATAGAACCGCAGACAGTATTCCAGATTTGCCGATACATAGAAAACTAAAGATTGCACAAAAGGGTTCGCAATATGTGAATGGAAAAAATGATTTGTTTTCCGTAGTGATCGCATTGAGATATATGTTGAATGATCAGTGGTATAAAGAGTTTATAAAGGAACTTAAAGCCTTGATTGATAAATATCTTAAGAAACATGATAGTATATCGGAACAAGAACTGTATGAGAAAATGGGTTTTCCGGAAAATTGGAGAAAGATAACCAGATACAGAAAACAATAAGATATGCTTGATCCTGTAACATAGAAGAGAGTACGTGTAATTCGGAGTAAATAATGGTTAAAAAATTGTGGGTTCAATTCCCGCCGGGAACATTGATTTTTTGCAGCAATGATCGTAAAAATTCATTGTTGCATTTTTTATTTTATGGGGCTTGCAGTTAACTCCAGGACAGGAGTCAGCATCAGATGTATGCCTTTGCGATGGTGAACAGGTAGAAGAAGTATATTTATAATGAGAAACAACAAATGAAATACAGCATACATATACTATGAAAGGATTATATTCATGAAAGAAGAACTAAGAATAGATATTGTCGGACTTGCAGGAGCCTGTTCCTATGCTTTGGACTGTATAGAAGCAGAGTTGGTAAAAATCAAAAACAAGCATGGAAAAAGAGTGGCTTATATAAGTGTATGCATGGCTGAATATCTGGCAATTCAAGGTGATGCGTTACAAGATTTAGCTATGTGTGCCTTACTGCATGATAATGCTCTGACACAATATATTTCTGAGGAGCTGGAAAAGGATTATGTTATTGACATTAAAAAAGATTTATCCGTGAAAAAAAAGAATCTTCATTGTATTTATGGTGAAAAGAATATTACTAAACTTCCTTTTAAAACAGATGTCTCAAATGTGATTTTGTATCATCATGAACATGCCGATGGAACTGGTCCTTTTCAAAAAAAGTGGAATGAAACTCCATTACCCGCAAGGATTATTCATCTTGCAGATACCGTTGATATTATAGGAAATAGTATTAAATCTGATGATAATAGCTGGGACTTTATATGTCAGTATCTTTCCCAAAAAAAGGATAGTCTATTTGATTCAGAATGTGTTAATGCTTTTCTTCATGTATTCACAAAAGAATCCTTTATGTGTTTAAGTGATGATTCTTTTGAAACGAAGCTATGGGAAATTATTCCAAGAGAAAAAATGGTTTTTGATTGGGAAATGTGTAAAAATGTTGCGGATTTCTTTGCAAAGATTGTAGATTATAAATCTTCTTTTACAAGCAGGCATTCTATAGGAGTAGCTGAAAAAGCCTCCCTGCTTGCCAAATATATGGGATATGATTCAATCACGGTACAGAAAATGTATTTGGCTGGTGCACTGCATGATATAGGAAAAATGGCGGTAGGCAATGAAATTCTGGAAAAACCGGATAAGCTTACGGATGATGAATTTTCTACAATGAAAAATCATGCTGGTTATACATACCTTATATTATCGGAGGTTAATGATTTTGAAGAAATACGAGATTGGGCGGCTTTCCATCATGAAAAATTAAATGGAAAAGGGTATCCTTTTGGAAAAACCGCTGATGAATTAAATGAGCAGGAACGTATGATGGCATGTGTTGATATTTATCAGGCTCTTACGGAAGATAGACCTTATAAAAAAGGATTATCTCATGAAAAAACATGTGATATCCTTGATGACATGGCACATAAAGATTTTATTGATTCAGATATTTCAAAGACAATTAGAGAATGTTTTGGAAGAACCTGATGCCATATATGAAAACAGAGGGTGTTTCAGACAATAGTATTTTCAGTTATGTACTAGTATGACTCTTACGAGGGAACCACCGGCACGACATTCCAGATTACATCACGTTCGATCGGAGAGGTAACTGTAGAAAAAATTGATAAAAGTGATGTGTTTTTCGGGGTGGATGGGTACAATATTTTATATGAAAAATAGAATAATAAAATTGTTCCTGAAATTTATTGACTTTGAGGAAAAAATTTGATATACAAGAGTCGAATAAAAGAGAAAGGAAATAGCAAACTATGCCGTCAAAGAAAAATATGATGAAAAAGAACTTGGAAAATTTACATCTGAAGGAAAGGATAAACTATGGCTACAGAAAAGTCATTATTATGATGCTAGTCTCAGGTCTGTTTTCTATTGTGGTTATAGGTATGCTATTTGCCAATACGATGCATTATGTACAAAATGTTACTGTTGCAGACCGGGCGGTGAAAATCTGCAGGATAAATGTTAACTCATCAGCGAGAAATATCAGGGAAATGGCATTAAATAATGATACATCCTCTTATGACGGTTATGAGCAGACGGTAGAAAGACTGCTTGCAGAAGTTGATACCCAACTGAAAAATTTAAAGAACTCCGGAGTTATTCCGGATGCGGATTGTGAAGAATACGCATCTGCCCTTACAGACTGGGGAAACATTGGTTATTCCATCATGAAAGAAATCAAAAGCGGTGACAAGGATAAGGCAGTTGATTCAATTCTGAATGATTGTACCCCGGCATTAAATAAAGCCGTAAAAATTGCAACAAGATTAGATGAAATGACCGATGAGGTAAGCAGCCAGGCAGTCAGAATTACGGTTATTTCTGCAGTGGCAGGAATTGTGTGTATTATTATTTGTCTGGTTTTGGCATGGAAACTGGCAATAAAAACAGGCAAAAAAGTACTTGAGTCAATTTTAGTACCATTACGTGAAGTGGAAGCCGTTGCACAGGAATTAACAGATGGAAACCTGCACAGCACGCTGGACTACCATTCAGATGATGAGATTGGAATACTGGCACACAATATGCGCAAATCCATCCGCATTCTGGGAAGCTATGTAGATGATATTGGACGTTCAATGAAGATGTTTGCAGAAGGAAATTTTGATGTGCAGCCGGAAGTAGAGTGGAAAGGGGATTTCGTTGGAATTCTAAACTCCTTTATGTTGTTTGAAGAAAGCATGGCAGAGACAATAAAGGGAATCCAACATGTTTCAGATGAAGTTTCGGGTGCCGCAGATCAGGTAGCATCAAGTTCCAATGACCTTGCGGATGGAGCAACAAATCAGGCAGCAGTTGTAGAAGAACTGACCGCAACAGTCGCAGGTGTTTCTGAACAGGTAGGAAAAAATTCACAATCCGCAAAAGAAATCAGTGGAAGAGTAGACGAACTTGGAAATGCCATTCTGGAAAGCAATGGTAAAATGAGGGATATGGTTGATTCCATGAATGAGATCAACGGGGCATCAAAAGAGATTGACAAGATCATTGCAACAATCAATGAAATTGCGTCCCAGACGAATCTGCTTGCATTGAATGCTTCCATTGAGGCTGCAAGAGCAGGGGAGGCAGGAAAGGGATTTGCAGTGGTAGCGAATCAGGTCAATGTGCTGGCAGACCAGAGTGCCCAGGCAGCAAAGGAATCCGCAACATTGATTGAAACCTCTGTGAAAGCCGTGGAAAAAGGTATGGTGATTGCAGGGCAGACGGCATCACAATTGCAGGAGGTCGCTGAGAATTCCCAGATCATTACAAAAGAAGTCACAAATATTGCAGAAACGTTAGAGACACAGACAACAGAAATCCAACAGATTAATGATGGAATTGAACAGATCAATGATGTCGTACAGACGAATTCGGCAACATCTGAAGAATGTGCAGCAGCCGGTCAGGAGATGAGCAGTGAAGCAGAAAATCTGCGTGAAATGATCCAGAAATTTAAAGTTGCAGAAAATAAAAATTAAAAACGGTGCAAAAAATTATTGATGTTGAATTTACATATAAAGTTGTCGCAGGTAGGAACTATAATTTGACTTGTGACATATATAAATGCGGGAAAAGGATGCAATGAGAAAATGTGCGTTATTGGTTTTAAACTGATAACGCACATTTTAAATTATATGAATAGTAATATCATCGCAAAAAAGCATAAAAGTAGAAAAAGTTAAAAATATCGTGGATATAGTGCTAGAATGTTGAAAAAAGTAAGTTAAAATACAGGAAAACAACAAGTGTAAAGGGGAAATTTTATGGAATATTCCGCAATTTTTCATGATATGGATAAGAGATTCTGTTATGCAATCGAGAAGGATTTATTTGTAATACGCGTGCAGGTAAAAAAGGATGATATGAAGGAGGTCATCCTTCACTATGAGGACAAGTATATACCTATGGAGCGTAAGGATACCAGAAAGACAGTTCCGATGAAGAAGGTTGCTGTCTCACAGTTTCATGATTATTATGAAGCACAGATAAAGATGCATTTGATCTGTCTGCGTTACTTTTTCGAATTTACGGACACGCAGGGAGAAAAGGTATATTATGGAAATTATGAGTTTGATAAGGAATGCATTACAAACAGGGACAGAATGTTTGACTGTCCGCAGAACCTTCGGGAGGAAGAAATGTTTGAGGTGCCGGAGTGGGCAGCAAACAAGGTCGTGTATCAGATTTTCCCATCCCGTTTTGCAGCAACGGAGCCGGTAGACAAAGAACTGTGGTATAAAGCACCGATTACGCCTATGGATGATCTGCATGGAAATCTCAGGGGAATCATCGAACATATGGATGATATTCAGAATCTGGGAATCGATGTGCTGTATATGACACCTGTCTTTCAATCAAATTCGTGCCATAAGTATGATACCACGGATTACTACCAGATAGACCCGTCCTTTGGAACAACAGAGGATCTCAAAGAGCTGGTACAAAAAGCGCATGAGCGTGGTATGAAGGTAGTCCTGGATGCGGTATACAATCATACAGGAAGAGAATTTTTTGCGTTTGCGGATATCCTGGAAAATGGTGAAAAATCCAAATACCGGGACTGGTATTTTATTGATGGATTCCCACTTAAAAGCGAATGGGGAGAGATCCCAAACTTCAAATGTTTTGGTTATTATGGCGGAATGCCAAAGTTAAACCTGAAAAATCCTGAAGTTGAAAAATACATTACGGATGTTGCATGCTACTGATTAAGGAATGCGATATTGACGGATGGAGACTGGATGTAGGAGACGAAATCAGCCATTTCTTCTGGAAGAATTTCAGAAAGGCAGTAAAGGCAGTAAAGAAAGATATGCTGATCATTGGGGAAATCTGGCATTATGCAGGAGATTTCCTTGAGGGGGATGAATGGGATACAGTCATGAATTATCCATTTTACCTGAACCTGATCGATCTGCTTGCAGACGAAAAGATTACGGTCAGCCAGTTCGTACAAAATCTTGGATATTTGAAGGGACGCTTACACAAAAACTGCTATCCCCTTATGTGGAATCTGATTGACAGCCATGATACCGCAAGATTTTTACATCTGTGTAACGACAATAAGAAAAAGCAGCATCTGGCAGCCGCTTTTCAGTTGTTATTGCCAGGAATGCCTATGATTTATTATGGAGATGAGTATGCGATGCCGGGAGCAAACGATCCGGACTGCAGACGGGGTATGTACTGGGATGAAGAATACCAGGACAAAGAGATGTATGAATGGTACAAGCGGCTGATTCAGGTCCGGAAAAGCCATGCATGCATTGTAGAAGGCGAACTGGCTGGGAGAGTCACAGAAGATGAGGAAGGGACAATTGTCCTGATCAGAAAAAATGGCGAGGAGACCATTGCCATGATTTTCAACTGCAGCAGCAGTGCAAAAAAATTTAATGAGTACACGCAGAAGTACAATCTGCTTACCGAAAACACCTTTGATGGAAATGTAGAGGGGTTTGATGCTGCGGTAATCGTGCTTTAAGAAGCCTTACGGCAGATGGTTTCCCGGGAGTTTGTCTGTGGGAAGAAGAGGGAAAGCACCAGTATTTCTGGTAATGTAAAGTACGGAGGATGATATGACGAATGTAAAAAAGAAGGATGGAAAACGGTTTGGGGCAATCGTACTTAGCCTGATATTATTGTTTTCCCTGGTGTTTCCATATCCTGTGATGGCAGACCAGACAGCGGCAGACCAGACGACAGCAGCTTCCGTTTATGCCATTCACAAGACAGGTGATGATAAGGAAAATTTTGTGATTGTTATCATGGGTGAGGGCTATACCCAGGAACAACAGGAACAATTTTTGAAGGATGCAACGGCAAAAGCACAGGGGCTGCTAAAGTGGTCTCCTTATAAAGAGTATTCCGACAGGATCAATATTTATGCAGTACAGACGGTATCCAGTGAAACTGGTGTGGGCGTGATGTATGGGGAGTCGAACCCGGACACATATTTTCATGTGCAGGCATTCGGAAAATCCTGCTATTTTGCAAAGGACGGGGAAGATAAAGCCAGGGCACTGAGGGCAGAGCTGGAGAGCAGATATCTGGATACCGGTGCAGCCGTTGGAACCATCCATATCATTTGTAATACGACTGCGAATATTGGTTCTTCTTCCAATGCACTCTTTTCTTTTTCGGCAAATTCGGATGAGAATGAGCAGGGGGATGTCATGACCCATGAAATTTCCCACAGCATCGGAAGATTAGGCGATGAATATGATAAAAAGATGCAGGGAGAAAATATTTCCGACACATCGGATCCGGATAAGATTAAATGGCATAAGATGCTTGGGTTCCGTGGAATCGGAATAACGGCAGCAGGAACAGAAACAGTATTTGCGCCGAGCCGCGTCTGCATGATGCGGGATCTTGGGAATCCTTTCTGTGAAGTGTGTAAAATGGAACTGGCGCGGAGATTAAATAACCGTGATTATGTCAGCAGGCAGGCATCTGTTTATGTGTGCGATCCTGAAATTACAATTCCGCATAGCAGGACAGGAACACTTGACAGGGATAGTGACCAATACCGGATCGATGAGACAAATATCACAAAAGCAAATGGAAAGGATCTGGAATTCCGTACAGTCGTACAAAATATAGTGGATGCCAAACAGCATTTGAAAATTACTTTCCGCATTATTGGAGCAGACCATACAGTCAAATATGAAAAAGAAGAAACATATACCGTTCCGCCACTCAGTAACTGGTATGATCCGGATACTGCCAGAGAGTCCCTTTCTGTCACACTTCCTGCGGTAACGGGTCTGGTTTCCGGGGACAGACTGGAAGGAAAGATCATAGATGAGGATACTGGGAAAATTCTGGCTGACAATCAGACGGCAGGACAGGCGTGGAGTACCGTAACCATTCGTTATATGCTGCAAAACGAAGACGGGACCGAAAAACAACAGTGCCTGATACGGCACCCGCGACAGTATATGTACCAAAGAATTCTGCGTATACGTTAAGAAGTCCGGATTTATATGGATATACATGTGTAGGAAACAGTGCAAATCAGGGAGAAATAAACATCACAGAGGATCGCCAGGAGATCACTTATTATTACCGGAAAAACAGTGAGATGCCGGAAATACAAACCGTACCTGTCCGCGTAACTTATGATGGGAAACCCCATACATTTGATATCAAACAGGAAGATGGTGTACAAATTAGTTATAGCTTGACAGAAAACGGATCGTATACACAAACGGAGATGCCATTTTACACAGAAGCAGGCCAGTATAAGATTTATTTTAAAGCGGAAAAGGCATCTTTTATTCCAACATACGGGGAGGCTGTTTTGGAAATCGAAAAGGCTTCCACCAGCATGCAGCTGACTGCAAAAACCGATACGGTCAAAGGTGCGGGGACAGTAGAATTACAGCTTTGCAGACAGGGGATTCCGGAAGATGCCGGGATAAAAGTAACCTGTGATGTTTCCGGGATCACATTAGAAGAAAAGGGAACGGATCACTGGATAGCAACGCTTCCGAATGAAACGAAAACATATACGTTCACCGCGTGTTATAATGGGAATGGCAACTATACAGGAAGTAAGGCAGATTGTCAGGTCCGTGTAACGGCGGATCATTCCCAGACCGGGGGCGGTTCTGGTGGAAGTTCCGGAGGCAGTTCAAGTGGAGGTTCCGGAGAAAATGCCGGTGGAAGCACGGACGGATCATCTGGCAATGTTTCACCGGATTCCGGCACATTACCGGCACCGGATCATGCAAAAGAAGAACCGGGGAATGTGACACCGCCACCCGCAGCAGATACGTCCGTTTCTGTTAAGGATATTAATGTCAAAGCAAAAACTGCAGTTAAAAATAATACGGTCAAAGTGAAGAATATTGCAGCAGTTTTGAAAAAAGAAATTACAAAGGCAGAAAAAGAACAGGGTGGCAGGATAAAAGACCTGTCTGTTGAAATAACTTTTGATACGGCAAAAGCCGGAAACTGGAAGAATCTGCATCTTGAAATGGATAAGCAGGCGGTAAATTTACTTGTCAAAAAGAATGTAAAAGAATTGAAGGTCAATGGTGGCAATGTAAATCTTACCTTTGATTCGAAGGCATTAAAAGAATTAAAGAAAGAGATGAATACAGCTGTGGTTATCAAAATGAAACAGGCTGACAAGAAAAATCTTTCTGCCAGGGCAGGGAAAATTATTGGAAAACGTCCGGTTTATGATTTTTCCGTCACAGGAATCAAGAAAAAGCAGTCGTCTGTCCTGAAAAAGGGACGGATCAGGGTCGCTGTTTCCTATAATGCTTCGAAAAAGGAAAAAGACAAAAAGATTTTTGCATATAAAATTGATAAATACGGTGTAGCAGTTAAGATACCGGGATCTTATTATGATTCCGATACAAAGACCGTTAACTTTGTAAGCCGTGGGTTTTTCACAGTTGCAGTAGGCTGTGAAAAGTGATGAAACATAAAAAATCATCGTTCACGTTAAAAAAACTGTAATTCATGTCGAAAAATACAAAAACCGGTTTTGATTTGGTATAATAATAGAACTCATTTTAGTAAAAATGAGTTCATACTGTGAATGATGGAGGGGATAACAATCATCGTTTTAGAAGAAATATTAATGGCAAACGGATTGACCGTATTAATGATGTGGTTCCTTTTGTTTTGCAGACGAAAGAACAGAGAGAGCCTTCATGTGGGAGATAAAATATATGATGGAATAGCGATCGTAAATTTAGTGGGGGCATTGTCTGAAACCATTGCTTTTCTCGTAGATGGAAAACAGTTTACTGGCAGCCGGCAGATTAATTATATCTCTAACAGCATATGCTTTATAGGGACAGTCAGTATGGGTATGCTTTGGTGTATGTACGTGGAATTGCGTATCTATCGAAATTATAAAAGAATGGTTCAAAAAGCAGGAGTGGAGATATTTCCCTGGCTGGTAGAAGTAATTATGGTTTTATGTAATCTGTTTGGAACAGGGATTATGTTTAAAATATCCGGGGAGAATGTATACCAGAGAACTGCCGGTGCGCTGGTGGGATATATTTCGCTTGTCATATATTTTGCTTACAGTATCTATCTGGTGTATCATTCCAAAAAACAAGGGGTTAACCTGAATTTTTTCCCGGTGATCTATTTCGTTGGTCCTTGTTTTGCAGGTGTAGTTATCCAGTTCCTTTTTTATGGAATTACATCATCATGGGTGCTGGTTGCGGTCGCATTGATATTTGTGCAGATGCAGTCATACGCAGAGAGTTTGTATATGGATGAGCTTTCCGGATTATACAACCGGAGATATTTTAATGCGGTGCTTGCAGAAAAGAAAATTGCAAGCCAGAAATCCTTATATGGAATCATGATGGATGTAAACGATTTCAAGTGTATTAATGACAATTTAGGTCATAGTACGGGCGATAAGGCTATTTGTACGTTGGGAAATATACTCATCAGATCCATACCGGATGATGGTATGGCAATCCGGTATGCGGGAGATGAGTTTATTGTGCTGCTGTCAGGTGTTGATACGGAGCGTGTCTTAGCGACAATGGAGGAGATTAACCGTAATCTGTCCCGGTTTAATGAATCCGGAATAGAACCGTTTCATTTAAGTGTTTCTATGGGATACACGGAATTTGGGACAGAAGATGATGCAGAAACTTTTTTAATGCATATGGATGAGAAAATGTATGAGGAAAAACGGAAATATCATATGCGAAAGAAATCAGCCGGTTTGGAAAATAAAGTATAGCATTACGTTCCTGCCATTTGTCCGATAACTGGTTGCAATGGCACAAGAAAAGAAAATATTATAATCATCAAACGAGTAGCAGACTGGTGTAAATCCGGTTTTGCTGCTCGTTTTTATATTTATGGTTATAGGCAGGGATGCTCCGGATTTCAATACAGTAAATAACCGTGTTATGGTAATGTGGTATACAATCATGTTATGAGTGCAGATGATTTCTGTATCAATAAATTTGTTCCGGGATATTTTTCCCGTATCAATGAAGACGGTTCGTATTCAAACGGCTCAGGATGTGGAAATGATACAGCATCCGAGAGAAACATGGTACGGAAATATATTGTGGATTCCGTATGCTACTGGGCAGATGTATTTGAATACTATAAGGGACTTATTAAGTTCAGAAAGGCACATCCGGCACTTCGGTTATCTACATCAGAGGATGTGAAAAAATATGTAAAATCCGTAGAAGGACTTGGGGATAATATTGTAGGAATTAATATAAAGGGCGGTCAGAAAGATGAAAGTGCAAAAGAGATGTATCTTCTTTTTAATGCAAACACTGACAACGCAAAAGTTACAATTCCGGAAGGAAAATAGAAAGTCTGCATAAACGGACAGAAAGCTGGCGTTGAGACAATCGAGACAATCAAGGGTGGCGAGTATACAATGGATGGTATCAGTGCACTTGTACTTGTAAAACAGGATGGTGCGGCATGACGATTGTTATTGTTCTGATTGCAGCAGCGGTAGTTGTTGCGGCAGGAGTTGTTATTGTTGTAATGAAAAAGAAAAAAACAAATAGATAATAAAGTTTATAATTAGTGTCTGCTTACTCAGCAGGCACTAATTATTTTGTATGGAATATCTGCATGGCCCCATACCGTGATAAGGTTAAACATGTTAAAGAAATAGTATCCTAAACTTTGGACGGTAGAGGATGCTATTTTTTTGCGCGAAAATATATCGAACATTTGATTGCTTTTTGATCGAAAAATGGTAAAATAAATACATACAGAAAGCAGTATCAAAGCATAGTGCGGTAGGCGGTTTGCCCTTATTACGAGGGCTATGGTGCCCTCTGGTTGAAAGGAGGGCGATAGCATGGTTACATATTCTGAACTATTTCAGTTTTGCTTATTGATCGTTGCTATTATCAATCTGATCGTAATGATCTTTTTTAACAATAAAAAATAACCGCCCCTTCCAAAGATCGGTTATTTTTTAAAACTAACTTTGGCAAACCGCCTACACGGTATTGCTTTTTGTATTTTCATAATACCATTGCGTAATTTTTTTGTCAATGATTTAAAGATCTTTGCTGGATACCATTAAATTGTTTTATTATCTGCGAACAATTTCTAATCGTTCGCGCTGGATAAGTTTTTCATACTGTCTCAATTGAAATACTGTCTACCTGTGCACTTAAATGATTTTAGACACCAGATCCATATCTATTATAGAGTAAGATCAGTATAAGCAAAACGAGTATCACTATATATCTTTTTTTCATTATTATAAATAACTTGAAGCGTAGAAATTGGTTTTACTCGAATAAGTTTGCGATGTATGCAATCTTTACAATTCCTACATTTCCAACTCCAACATAAGTATCAAGATTTCCAGAACATTTTAAGGTAATACAGGAGGAAGTACATGTGGTTTTGTTACTTTGTCCAGAAAGTTTATATGTATATATAACAAAGTCAGAATCTACGCTTGCATTAGAAGCACTTGCATTTGTCTAGTGCTTTCCACTATAATATCCAACGGCATCACAACTATATATAATATATAGAGATGAACATTATAATTCCCGCAATTTCATTTCATTTATTTTCTTTTTGCGCGTAATCGTTCTATTTCTTTTTATCCGATTATAAATTGATATAACAGCAGGAATATTTTGTAAGCATAAAGATAATGATACAATTGTGTATCTTATCCTTTATGGACATCTGATTTTTGGAAACGAAACTATATGAGAGTGTCAATAACCCCTGCTTCTCAACGCGTTCAAAACTTTCTGGTTCAAAATTAAGATACACTATAATTAATACGATTGAAAGAACAAGAAAAATAATTGGTGTTAACGATACGGTAGTTGTTCTTCTTTTTTTATTTAAATATGATTCTAAAAAACGTACACAAATAATGGTTAATGCCATTATTATTACGATGAATAAAATGGTAGAAAATTTCATTTATTCTCCTTTTTGCTCTCTGTATTTTTTTTATCAATATTTTTGCTGTGTCAAAATCAAGTTGATCATCTATTACCATTTTTTTAATTAATGAAATATAAGCGTCATTTTCTATTTGATCATTCATTTGCATTTTTTGTATAAGTCGATCAAGTCTCAATCGCACGGTAGGGTATGTTATATGATACAATTTTGCAACCTCTTTTTTAAAGAGCCAGATGACATAACAAAATTTTTTATAAATGTGATATCTTCATCACTTAAATTGTATATCCATTCTTGCGCTTTTCGTCTCATTATCAACCCCTTTCTTTAATATTGTTGATATTATCATTTAATAATGTTAAAGTCAACTGCTAATATTATGTTATTTACATATTTTTATCTTAATAATCATTCGAAACCTCAAACTTGTAAAGATAAGGTTTTCAGATTCGAGGTTACTCTCAACCCCCTTGCTTTTGTTTATATTTCTTCAATCATCAGTTATAAAAAACAGAAGCATTTTAATCAGTTCACCATGTCGGTTTCATTTATATTGGAAGCACAAGGTGTAGAGCAGAGATTGTCCGTGTCGGGTGGGTGGAGCAACTAAGAAATTGTTTGGTATTACAGCGGAAGAACTTTTGAAAAAAGCACGGTAAAATGCTGACTTATCAATTGAAAAATAATTATTTTGTATGGAATATCTGCATGGCCCCATAAGTATGCGGCAAATGCGGAGCCGTGGCCATTTCTCGACGGGCAGGAAAAATTCCGGCAGGTTGCGCACGTATTACACAATTGCTTGAGATTGGCGTGTGTTGTTGTATCCAGATGCAGGATCAGCGTTGCTGTCTTAAGCGGCCGGAGCATCTGCCCCTCGGTAAGCTGGATGCCATCCGGGGCAAGCCGCCCATAAATCTGTGGGAGCAGGTCAAGGGAATAGGTATCTCCCAGAAAAGATAATTCTGCAAGATACAGGCGGCTCTGACGTTCTACCACATGTGCAAACTCTTCATAAGCCTTTGACAAAAGCATCAGGCTGATGCAGTCCACAATGTAAGCCTCCTGGATCTGTTCATGGTTCAGATATAATTCCGACAGTTCATCCACTCCGTTTCCAAGCGTCACAAACCCATAGGCATAGTGAGGCAGGGGAAACCCCGTCTAAATCCTGATCCAGAGAGTAATACGCATAGGATTCAACCAGGGGAAGAAGTGCCGTATAAATTGCCTGAATATGGGGCAGGTCATCCGGAGGGAAATGGAAACGGCTGCAAAATTCGTTCCAGTCACCGGAGGATAATCCGGGAGTAAGTTTACATTTCATGGGATACATCCTCCTTATCGGAAGCTGCCATAACGGCTGCAATTTCCTGAAAGCGGTTCGTGACCTTATCATAGTTCTTTCGGTGATGGGGAAAGCCACAGTTTATGCAGGATTTGATACCATTTTTTAAATATTCACAGTTTCCACCACAGGATTTCCCGAGTGTATAGAGGGGACAATAACAAAACAGACAGTTAAAGTCCGCCTCCGGAATTCCTTTATGGCATGGAAAATATTCACATTTTTTATTTTGAAAAAACTTATAATATTCGCTCAAAATGGTTTCCTCCAATCAAAGCACAATCATAGCATAATTATATCGGAACAACAAGCGGATCGCAAGAAATGCGAATGACATAAAAATTGCATTTCAGTGGGAAATGATACCTTTTGCCCCTTTTATCATTACATTATTTACATCTTTTTAAGAGCGCAGGTATAGTGGCTCAGGCAATTGAGGATTTGAAGCAAAAAGTTGAAAATTAAATAAAAAATACTTGACTTAAAGTTAACTTTAAGTGGTATATTATGATAGATAAAATCGGAAGGAGAATTTATTATATGTATATCGAAAAGATTAACGGACCAGAAGATGTGAAGAAATTAAATATAGAAGAGATGACAGCTCTCGCAGAAGAAATGCGTCATGCATTATTAAAGAGGGCAAGTATTCACGGCGGGCATTTTGGCCCGAATTTTGGCATGGTAGAGGCAATCATTGCACTGCATTATGTTTTTGAGTCCCCAAAGGACAAAATGGTATTTGATGTTTCCCATCAGACCTATCCGCACAAGATGCTGACCGGTCGAAAAGATGCCTATTTATATGAAGAACATTACGACGACGTGACGGGATACAGCTGTCCGCAGGAAAGTGAACATGACCATTTTACGATCGGACATACCTCTACATCCATCAGTCTGGCATGCGGTCTGGCAAAGGCAAGGGATCTTCGTGGGGAAAGTGCAAATGTGATCGCAATTATCGGAGACGGTTCTTTAAGCGGAGGAGAAGCCTTAGAAGGAATGGATTTTGCGGCAGAATTAGACAGCAACATGATCATTGTAGTAAATGACAATGATATGTCAATTGCAGAAAATCATGGAGGACTTTATTCAAATCTGAAATTACTCCGCGAGACAAACGGACAGGCAGAGTGTAATTTATTTAAAGCCATGGGACTTGATTATGTCTATGTGGATCATGGAAATGACTTAAGGGAGCTGATCGGGGCTTTCAAACAGGTAAAAGACAGTAAGAAACCGGTTGTTGTCCACATTAATACATTAAAGGGAAAAGGTTATAAACCGGCAGAAGAGCATAAGGAAGAATGGCACTGGCATCTTCCATTTGATATTGAGACCGGAAAATCCCATTTTCCAGAAGTGGAAGATTATTCTTCGGTGACCTGTGAATATCTGATTGAAAAGATGAAAAAGGATCCGACAGTTGTTGCAATTACATCCGGAACCCCGACGATTCTCGGATTTACGCAGGAGAAAAGGAAACAGGCCGGCCGGCAGTTTGTAGATGTGGGAATCGCGGAGGAGACAGCGGTAGCACTTGCTTCCGGAATTGCCAAAGGTGGCGGAAAGCCGGTATACGGTGTGTATTCCAGCTTTATCCAGAGGACGTATGACCAGATTTCACAGGATCTGTGTATTGACGGGAATCCGGCAACGATTGTTGTGTATACGGGATCGGTATTTGGCATGACGGATGTTACCCATCTGGGACTGCAGGATATTCCGATGCTTTCTAATATTCCGGGACTGGTTTATCTGGCACCGACAACAAAGGAAGAATATCTGTCAATGCTTGACTGGAGTGTGGAGCAGAAGGAAATGCCGGTTGCGATCAAACTTCCGGGCGGAGATATGATTTCGGATGGCAGAGAAGTCAAAAAAGACTGGAGTCAGCTCAACACCTATGAGGTAACGGAGAAGGGAAGCAAAATTGCACTGATCGGACTCGGAACATTTTATTTCCTGGCACTGCAGACCGCAGAAATGCTGGAGAAAAAAGGTATTCATGTAACGGTAATCAACCCGTATTATATTACCGGACTGGATAAGGGACTGCTGGAGAAGCTGAAGGCAGACCATGACACGGTAGTTACACTGGAAGATGGCATCCTGAATGGTGGTTTCGGAGAAAAAATCGCAAGATTTTATGGAAGCAGTGATATGAAAGTCTATAATTACGGATTGAAAAAAGAATTCCTTGACCGGTATGATGTAAATGAGGTATTAAAAGAGAATCATCTGACCGCAGAGCAGATTGTAAATGACGTATTATAGAAGGCAGAAATAAACAACAAACCTTGTGAGAATCGACACAATATGGTAAAATATAACATACTAGAGCTTATTTTGCATAGTGGTTAGAATAGCGGGCTCATGGAAGGAGCGGTATCATATGAAGAATAAAGATTCGAAAGCAAGGATGCAGATGATTTTCGGGATACTTTTGTTTGCGTTTATTTTTATGGCAGAGTTGTATGCCATAGTCAATTTCCCGAAGATGCTTATTGTTCTGGTTGTTTTGGCAGCAGCAGATCTGATATGCCTGTATGTTGCAATCAGAGGCGTGATTTCAGTATATGAGACAAAATATGCCCGGAGAGAGGAACAGTATGAGAGTATTTTCAAGTCGGAAAAGGCATCATATCTCATGCTGAAAAAATATTTTGAGGAAATATCGGTGAAGCTTGCATATATGGAAGAGGCATCTAAGATTCCGACAGAGGAAATTGTCAATGCACAGAAGGGAATAGCGAAAGTAATTATCAAGCGGTCCCATGAGAATACCGATGCATTGATGAATTCATACGAACAGCTGCTGGACCGGTTTGATACGTTCCAGAAAGGAATGGATGGGTTCGGTACAGTTGCGGGTGTTTATAAGGACGAGATTCTTTCAGCCTGTAAGGATGAAATTTCTTCGGTGCAGAAGGATGGAAAAGAACAGGAACATTCACAGGATAAAGAGATAGCCGCAAAGCTGCAGGAAATCATTATTGCAATAAAAGATATGGAACTGCGCCTGAATCAGACCATTATGAACAGTCAGAAAGTGGTTGTTTCCCAGCCGCAGGTTTCTGTACCTGTGGCAACACCTGTAGAGCCACAGCCGGCACCGCAGAATCATGTGGAAGAAACACCGGTAGAGCCGGAGATCTCACCAGAGCCGGAAGAAAGTATGGAGCCGGAACCGGAGATTTCGCCGGATCTGGAAGAAAACCCGGAACCGGAGATTTCGCCGGATCTGGAAGAAAACCCGGAACCGGAGATTTCGCCGGATCTGGAAGAAAACCCGGAACCGGAAATTTTGCCGGATCTGGAGGAGAGTCTGGAACCGGAGATTTCGCTGGAGCCGGAAGAAGATATGGAACCGGAGATTCTGCCGGATATACCGGAAGAAGAGAGTTTTGAGCCGGAGGAAGAGCCTCCAGTCATGGCAGCGGATGAGATTATCCCGCCGGATCCGGAAGAAGCCATTGAGGAAGCAGAAGAACTGGTAGAGCCGGATCCGATTCCGGAGGATGCGATTGTTGATGAAGCGGATGATGAGAATCTGCCGGAGGAAGAACTTCCACCGATGCCGGATCTGTCAGATCCAAACCGTTCCATGAGCCCGGATGAGATAGCTGCGCTGTTTGCGAATATGGGCAACGATAACAATGCGGATAAAGTTGAGGAACCTGCCGAGGAAACTGTGGAACCGGAGGATATTCCGGAGCCGATCGAAGAGCCGGAAGCAGTAAAAGAAGCACCGCTTCAGCCGGAAGAACCGGCAGATCCCAATAAGGCATTAAGCCCGGATGAGATAGCCGCGTTGTTTGCAAGTATGGGAACGTAAATCAAACGGATAAAATAACGGATAACGCCATTTGTTCCACGTAAAAACGTGTGACAGATGGCGTTTTGTCATAAAATGGAAAAATGTAGTTGCATTTCTTTTTCATTGTGTTATACTTAGGTCGTTGCAATTTAATAGTTTAAAGCAGAGTAGACACATGTGCGTTAAGTGCCGGATGAACAGGGAGTTGTCACCCGGACGAAAAGAGAATCTTGCGGTACATGAGTCGCATCCCGCTGCATCCGAAGATAATATTATCTCCAGTTGTAGTACGGTGAGGTCTGCAAAGGAGGTAATTTTTTTATGAAAAAATTCGTTACTTTGTTCACCGATTCTTTCCGTGAATTAAAAGCGGTAAGAACCATCACTACCATGGCAATGCTTGCTGCAGTTGCTGTCATTCTAGGATTTTTCTCCATTGAATATGGGCAGTTTATTCGGATTGGTTTTTCCAGTATTCCAAATGGTATCATTGATTATCTGTTTGGACCGGTGGTTGGAGGAATTTTCCATGGTGCGTTGGATATTATCAAGTATATGATGAAGCCAACCGGACCATTTTGTCCACAGCTGACGCTGGTTGTTATCCTGGCAGGAATCCTGTATGGATGCTTTTTTTATAAGAAAAAGCTTACGATCTGGCGTGTGCTGGCAGCTAAATTTGTAGTTATGCTGGTCTGTAACGTGATTCTGACAACACTTTGTCTGAATGTGTTATATGGACAGGCATTTATGGTGCTTCTTCCGGCGCGTGCGCTGAAGAACCTGATTATGTGGCCAATTGATTCGGTGATCTTTTTCGCAATCACAAAGGCCTTAGAACAGATTGGACTCTTTCGCATGTTCCAGAAGCCTGTACTTGCAAATTCTGCAAATATGCAGGGGAATTAGAAAATTTAATAAGTTATAGAACAAAAGCCGTCCGCAGAAAGAAAACTGCGGACGGTTTTTTATAAATCTATTTACGGATTGGATGGGTGGCAATATTTTTTAAAATACGGACAGCGGTCTGCATACCTTTCACAGAGATGTGTTCATATGGGCCGTGGAAACCGTAACCGCCGGTACCGAGATTTGGACACGGCAATCCCATAAAGGACAGTCTTGCGCCGTCTGTACCGCCCCGGATCGGACGGGAGAGCGGTGTCAGACCTTCGGAGGCAATTGCCTGTTTTGCCAGATCCACGATCTCCATTTTATCCTCAATGACAGAGATCATATTCTCATACGAATGTTCGATGTCGAGCGTGACGGTTTCCGGTCCATATTTCTGATTCATGGATTGTGCAAGGTCACGCAGATTCTGCAGCCGTTTCTCAAATGTGGTTTTATCATGGTCACGAATGATAAAGGAGAGGGTGGCAGAAGCCACATCTCCGGACATATCGGTCAGGTGATAGAATCCTTCCCGTCCGCTGGTGTGCGCCGGCGTTTCCGCTTCCGGAAGCCGGGAAACAATTTCACATCCCACCAGTGCCGCATTGACCATAATGTCTTTTGCTTCGCCCGGATGAACATTTACACCTTTAATATGAAAGATGGCACTTGCGGCATTAAAGTTTTCGTAAGCCACTTCGCCTTCGTAATCACCGTCCACCGTGTATGCATAATCTGCCTGAAAGATAGCAAGATCAAACAGATCCGCACCTGCGCCGACTTCTTCGTCCGGCGTAAACCCGATCCAGACATCCCCGTGTGGTGTACCTTCTGCAATCAGTTCTTCCACGGCTGTCATGATTTCGGCAACACCTGCCTTGTCATCAGCGCCCAGAAGTGTGGTACCGTCTGTAGTGATCAGGGTTCTTCCTTTTAAAGAGGCAAGGGATGGAAAATCACTTACCTTTAAAACATCCTGACTTCCTTTTAATAAGATATCCCCGCCATCATAGTCGGGAATGATCTGTGGTTTGACATCTTTTCCAGAAAAATCCGGGGCGGTATCCATATGAGCGATAAAGCCGATGGATTTACAGTTTTCCATGCCCGGTGTGGCAGGAAGCTTGGCATATACATAGCAGTGATCGGTGAGGAGTATATTGGTAAGACCGAGAGTTTCCAGTTCCTGCTTTAAGGCTTTTGCAAGCGTGAACTCACGCTCACTGCTTGGAATGTCACTGCAGGATTCATCGGAGGTTGTCCAGTAGCTGACATATTTTAGTAATCTTTCTTCTACTTTCATGTTAAATTGTTCCTTTCAAATATGCTTTTAAAAAAATTTAAAAAAAATAAAAAAAGTGCTTGCTTTTTTAATACTCCTATTATATAATAATTCTTGTCTTAAGGAAAGACACAAAACAAACAACTTAAAAATGCGCGATTAGCTCAGCTGGCAGAGCACCTGACTCTTAATCAGGGTGTCCAGGGTTCGAACCCCTGATCGCGCACTCGCAAAGCTTATTTTGATTGAATCAAATGGCAAAAGAACTCTTGACGAACAATGTGATTCGTTGGGGGTTTTTTTATTATATAAAATGCAAATAATTATAGAAAGAAACCATAGGGGGAAATATGGAGAAAGTATATGAGTATGCAGCCGCGGTTCTGGCAGAGGTCAAACGCGCGATTGCGGGGAAGGATGCCTGTATTACCAAAGCTTTTGCTACAATTCTTGCGGGAGGGCATATTCTGATTGAGGATGTGCCGGGGGTGGGAAAGACAACACTTGCCACCGCCTTTTCGCGCGTCATGGGACTTTTGGATCACCGTGTACAGTTTACACCGGACGTGCTTCCGGCAGATATTGTAGGATTTAACATGTACCAGAAAGAGACAGGACAGTTTGTGTACCATCCGGGAACGATCATGTGTAATCTGTTTCTTGCGGATGAGATCAACCGGACTTCGCCAAAGACACAGTCCGCGCTTCTTGAGGTGATGGAGGAGGGCAAAGTAACGGTGGATGGTGTGAGCCGAAAAGTGCCGCAGCCGTTTGTTGTCATTGCAACACAGAATCCCAAAGGCAGTGCGGGAACGCAGCTTCTTCCGGAATCACAGCTGGACCGGTTCATGACCTGCATGAGCATGGGGTACCCGGATCTGCAGAGTGAGATGGAAATTGCCCAGGGAAAAACGATGACGAAAGCGGAGGATCTGCAGCCGGTTCTTCTTCCGGAGCAGCTGTGGGAGATGCAGCAGTATGTGGAACAGATTTATGTGCATGATAATGTTGCAAAATATATCGTACAGCTGATGGAGGCTACCAGAAAAAATGCTTACATTGAGCTGGGGGTAAGTCCCCGTGGCACGATCGCATGCGTGCGGCTGGCAAAAGCATGGGCATTTTTGCAGGGAAGAAATTATGTGATTCCGGATGATGTGACGGACATTTTTGCGGATGTGGCAAAACACCGTATTGTGCTCAACACAAAGGCACGGATCGGACATGTGACAGTCGATGCCACCCTGCAGGAAATTCTGTCGGATGTGGACAAACCAACAACATACAAAAGACTTAGGGGATAAACGTGGGCAGTTTTCTGATTGGAACAGGGGTGACGATTGTCACATTTTATATTGCGCTGATCTATGGAAGCATTGCGATTGGGCTGATTGGGTTTGCGGAACTGGTACTGATGCTGCTTGCATGTTTGTATCTGCTGATTTATTGCAGACATATCACGGCAGATATCAGGATTCCGCTTACCGTGGCGGAAAAAGGGAAAAAAGTTACGGTACAGCTTACCGTGGATCAGACCATGTTGTTTCCGGCAGCAAAAGTGCGTTACCGTGTGCGCTGTAGAAATACATTTGCCGGGTATGCCAGAAATTTCTGGTGGAACGGTGCCGGACTGATGCCCGGAATGCAGTGCATGGAAAAGCGTGTCGTGCTTTCTCATGTGGGAAGTTATGAGTATGAGCTTGTAAAAGTACGGATTTATGATCTGACCGGTCTGTTTTATGTGCATAAAAAAATAAAGAGATTTGCAGATATACAGGTGCTGCCGGAACTGGATGCTGTGGCAGTACAGGTGTCGGAGCGGGTACGCAGATATTTCGGAGAAGCGGAAAGCTACGATGATTTTCAGCCGGGAACAGATGTCAGCCAGATCTTTGATGTGCGGGAATATCGTCCGGGGGATCGCCTGCAGCGCATACACTGGAAACTCTCCGCCAAATCGGACGGGCTTCTGGTGCGGGAGGACAGTCAGCCGCTTGCCTGTGCGGTGGTATTTTTGCTGGACATGCTGCCACAGATGGCAGGAAAAGGCCGGCATATGAGGCGCAGCAGGGAAGCCTATGCGGAAACCTTTCTCACAATTGCGGCAGATCTGGTGTATTCGATGATGGATGCCGGCTGCCCGCATTATGTGGCATGGCAGGAGGAAACAGAAATCAAACGGTTGCGCGTCGAGGATGAGGAAAGCGTGTATCTGTTTTTGATGCAGTTTATGGAATGTCAGAAGGAAACGGCCGGTTCACTGCGACAGAGATATGAGCAGCAGTATCGCTGCGAGCATCCGGTACACAGGCTGGAACTGACACCGGAGCTTTTTCTTGTGCTGGATGGACAGACACTTGCGGATTTTGGTGGAGATAACTGGAGACAGAAGCTGGAAGAAATGGAGCTGGTATTGTGAACAGGAAGGACAGGAGAGGGAATAAAACCACATATTTGTCTGGCAATACCGGTATCCGGCTGATCTGTGAGGCGGTTGCTGTGGAACTGCTGTTTTATGCAATGCTTGCGATTTTCCGGAGTGCATTCGGATGGCAGCTGCCGATCCGTGCGCTTGGTAAACTGCAGGTGGCCATGCTGGTAAGTCTTGTGCTGTTTATCGTGGGAGTTCCTGCGACCGGAAAATATCAGAGGGTCTGCAAGGTTGTGCTTGAAATCGGATATCCGGCGGCACTCGTACTGTTTGGAATTTTTCATCGGAGAAAACTGACAGAGAGCGGAAAAATGCTGTTTCAGGCATATCTGTCATATTGGAATAAACAGTATGGAACAAATTATATGACCGGGGCCGGGACGGAGATGCGGTATACTTATATGCTGGCGTTTTTATTGGCAGTTGTTGTGCTGTTAAGTCTGATGTTTCGATATGTGACCGGTGTGCGGCTGGTTTTGCTGCTTCCGGATATAACAGCGTTGTCGGTTGCTCTTCTGGTCAATGCCAGACTGGGCTGGAGTGGAATTGCACTCTTTTTCGTGGGAACCGTGCTGGTGTCTGCGGCACCATGGATGCACATGGATGTAAGGGTGGCTGATGGTCGTACCCATGTATGGATGCAGCTACTGTCTTATGCTGTAGCCGGTGTGTTTGCCGTGATTCTTGTCTCGGTGAGCAGCTATGCGTTTTCCGGTGTGGCAAAGCAGATTCCGAAAAAGTCACCGAAGTTTTATGCGTTTCAGAGACAGGTGGAAGAACGTGTGAAAAATCTGACGTTTTCGGGGATAACTTTGCAGGGATCGCGGGAACATGTGGATAATACAACACCGGACTATACCGGAAAAACCGTATTTTCGATAGAAGCATCGAAAGCCCCGGCGGGCAAACTGTATCTGAAATCATTTGCCAGTGGCACATATCAGAACGGTACATGGGTAAATGAAGGGAAAACGTTTGCGCACGAAGTGGATAAGGCGGGATACCATCGCAGTGATGTTGCAATGTTAATGCAGCAGAATGCCGGTGAACTTGTAAAATACATCCGTTCGAGTGAGCTGGCAGAGGATGAAACACAGACAGTTTCGTATCAGATTTCCTATCGGGCACTGGGGTTAAAAAACGCGTATATGCCTTATTTTTCAGATTTGCAGACAGCCGGTGGGAAGGTCTGGCTCAGGGATGGTACGGTGGTATGTAAAAAGAGGGCAACGGGAAAGGTTTCTTTTGAGGGACTGGATGAAAATACGGATCTACGCGATGTTTTTGACAGGTTTTGTATGGTCCACGGAGAAACAGATACGGATCTGCAGCAATGGTATGATGCCTATGCGGACAGTAGATACCGTAAATTTGCCACGGATGTTCCGGCAGTGGGAGATTTTATTACACGAAGGCTGGCTCTGGAAAGTATCGGATATGGCGTGTATGAGGAAAACGGCACCTATGTGGCGGATCAGATGGAAACAGGCGGGTTATACGATGAGGATTGGCTGGCGGATACGGATGGAAACAATTCCGGACGGGCAGAAAGACAGATAACTACCAACAACATCCGGCAGAATCTTGCGACACAGGTTGCCAACTGGCTGGGGAACGAAAATACCTATAACTTATATCTGAATCACATCCCACAGGGGAAAGATACCATTGCTTATTTTCTGGAAACCGGACATGAGGGATATTGTATGCATTTTGCCAGCGCGGGTGCGCTGATTTTACAAAGTCTGGGAGTTCCGGCGCGTTATGCATCGGGATATGTGGTGGAACCATCGGCATTTCATAAAGAAAAGAAAGGCTATCAGGCAGATGTGCCGGACTACAATGCGCATGCATGGGTGGAAATTTATCTGGAAAATATCGGATGGGTGCCGGTGGAAATGACCCCGGGCTATACGAATGACAGTGCAAAGCTGCCGACGACTCCGGAATTGCGCGATACGTGGAAACAGCGGCATGAAGAGCACAAAGATGCGGCGGAGCAGAATCCGCAGACGCAAATGCAGACGAAAAACGAATCGCCGTCAGAAACACAGATGGAAACACAGCAGCAGACAGAAAGTCAGATGACGGAGAAGGAGACAAAGCGGCCGGTAAAAAATAATGAGAAAAAGAACAACAGGCGAAATCTGCAAGTATTTTCTGCGGTGAGTCTGACGCTGCTTGCTGTTGTTCTGATGCTGGTTCTGGTGACAAAATGGTTGCGCATTTACCGGGAACAATTGCTTATGGAGTTGCGCAACCGGCAGAATCGTCATGCGGTATACCGGATCAACCGGCGGATTTACCGGGGATTACATCAGCGAAGTTTTGGCATGAAGACCGATGCGGACTATCTGGAAAAGCTGATGACAACCTATCCGTCCGTTCCGGCGGAGGATTGGAAGAAGTATCTGTGCATTGTGCAGAAAGCGGTCTTTTCCGAAGAAGAGATTTCACAGGAAGAAGCACGGTTTTGTTACCGGCTGTACCGGAAGTATAGAAACAGGCGGATTTTGGGAAAGTAGGATAACGGAAAAACCGCCTCCTTAGCGGGAGGCGATCAGTTTACATATCGGGTTGCCCTTAGAAGAAAATTTTTCTTCGTATTCGGTCATGATATTTCCTTCATTCATGGATGGATCATGGTGCAGATCACGGGTGGAGGCATTAAGATGCCAGCGGTCGGAAGTTTCGATTTCCTCGAGTGAAAACGTAAACAGATCCTGATTGTCCGTTTTAAATTCCAGCCGTCCGTCGGCTGCAAGAAACTGGTCATAGCGGTCTAAAAATTCATGGGAAGTCAGTCGGCGTCTGGCATGGCGGTCCTTTGGCCACGGGTCGGAAAAATTCAGATAGATCCGATCAACTTCTTCCGGTGCAAAAATTTCCGGAAGTTTTGCAGCGTCTTCACACAGAAAATGAACATTTGGAAGCTGCAGGGTATCCATTTTCTGGACTGCGCGCAGCAGTACACTGGTGTAACGTTCGATGCCGATATAATTGATTTCGGGATGTAACGCAGCAAGATCCATCAGAAATCTGCCTTTTCCCATGCCGATTTCGATATGGATCGGATGGTCATTTTCAAAAAAGGCATGCCATTGTCCGCGGTGTTCTGCCGCATCCTGTATACAATATGGGCTGGCTGCCACAGCTTCATTGGCGCCCGGTATATTTCTAAGTCTCATAGTAATTTCTCCTTGGAAAAGATAAATTCAGTTTTGCTAACTGTAGGAATACTATTACTATATACAAATTTCGTCCGTTCGGCAAATAAAAATTGAACGATTATGGAAATAATGGTATTATAAATGTAAGAAAATCAAGAATTGGGGAGCCTTATGAAAATAAAAAAATACACCCGTGTAACAGCATTTTTTCTTGCCGTATGCACGGTTTTACTCATGTTACCGTTGTCTGTGCGTGCAGATGAGTACTGGCCGGACGGGGTAAAAACGCAGTCCAAAAGTGCCATTGTGATGGAAGTCAATACCGGCACCGTTTTATATGAAAAGAAGAGTCACGAGAAACATTATCCGGCGAGTATCACAAAGATCATGACGGTTCTTCTGGCAATCGAAAACTGTGATATGGATGAGGTCGTTACGTTTTCTGCGGATGCGGTATTTAAAAATGAGGGAGATACTTCCCATATTGCCCGGAATCTTGGAGAAAAACTGACGATGGAGCAGTGTCTGTATGCGGTTATGCTGGAGTCTGCCAATGAATGTGCTTATGCGGTTGCGGAGCATGTGGGGCAGAAACTGGGTGGTGATTACCGGACGTTTATCGATCGGATGAATAAGCGCGCAAAGGAACTGGGATGTACGGATACGCATTTCAATAACTGTAATGGTCTGCCGGATGAAGATCACTGGGTCAGCGCGTATGATATGGCACTGATTTCCGCAGAGGCATACAAAAACGAGACGTTCCGGATGATCGCAGGCAGTCCAAGCTATACACTTCCGAAGACAAATAAATGCAAGGCAGAATATCCGTGTCACAATCACCATAAAATGATCTACCCGTTTCGCGGGGACAGCTCTCATTTGTACAAATACTGTACTGGCGGAAAAACCGGCTACACGACAGTGGCGAATAATACCCTGGTGTCTTTTGCGGAGAAAGACGGAATTACTCTGGTGTGTGTGGTGATGGATGCGGCAACACCGGATCATTATACGGATACCAGAAAATTATTTGATTACTGCTTTGAAAATTTCCAGGCGCTGAATATTTCGGAAAACGATGCGGGTCTGGCAAAGGACAACGGAAAAAATTACGGGGTTTTGAACAACAGTGAACCTTATGTAAAGCTGGACGAGGATGCTTATATCATTATGCCAAAAGGAGCACAGTTTTCCGATGTATCCTATAAAAAGACAGAATCTGCAAAAGGAAAAAAGAAAGTTGCAAGGCTTGCATACACATATGCCGGTCATGAGGTCGGCAGTGTGGATATAGTAAAAACCGGAGCAAAGGTAAAAGATAATTATTACGTCAATACCGATAGCGGGCAGAAGAAAAATGAACGTGTCATACGGATCGATCCTGCATGGCTCATTGTTGCGGGAGTGGTTATTGTCGCAGCAGTGGTTCTGTTGTTTCTGGCAAAACGGGCATATGATAATTTTTATGTGATCCGTCATCAGAGAAAAACGAAAAAAAATGATAAAATGCGTTTTCGTGAGAAGAAACGAAAGAAATACAATCGCAGGAAGGACAGGTTTTTTTAAATCGTTCAAATAAAGCGAAAATGCTTGCGTATTTGCCGCAAACAGGTATAATTACAATTGATGAATTTCATTTTAATAATGAAATTGGAGGTTACCATGTCACAATCTGTTACGATAAAAAGTAATAAATACGGAATTAATCTTGTCTTAGACCCGGAGATTGGGTTTGATGAGTTATTGAAGGATGTTGTCGAAAAGTTCAAAGCATCCAGTACATTTTTTAAAAATGCAAAACTGGCATTGTCCTTTGAAGGAAGAAAACTTTCGGAAGAGGAAGAACAGCAGATCATCTCAGCAATTGAAAGCAACACATCGATTGAAATCCTGTGTATCGTTGAAAATGGAACAAGACAGGAAGCTGTCATGAAAGAACAGGTCGAGGCGTTTTACGATGCCGTACAGCAGCAGTATGAGAATGCCGCAGCAGGAAACGGGCCGGAGCAGTTTTATCGTGGCACTTTAAGGTCGGGACAGGTGATTTCGAGTGAATCGAGTGTCACGATCATTGGCGATGTCAATCCGGGAGCCAAAATTATTTCCCAGGGAAACATTGTGATTCTTGGGGCATTAAAAGGTAACGCACAGGCAGGATGTATGGGTGATCGTAACTGCTTTATTTTTGCACTGGATATGCAGCCGATTCAGATTCAGATTGGGGATCTGATCGCAAAGAGTCCGGACAAGCCGGAACCGAAACGTCGTACACTCCGTCGGTCAAAGACACCGGAAGTGGAAGCACAGATCGCCATTGCAAGAGATGGAAATATCTATATTGAGCCAATCACCAAAAATATATTAAATAACATTTAGGGACGTAGGAGGAATAAGTTTCATGAGCGAAGTAATCGTTATCACATCAGGAAAGGGTGGTGTAGGTAAGACCACAACCACAGCAAACATTGGTACAGGTCTTGCACAGTTAAACAAGAAAGTTGTAATGATTGATACCGATATCGGACTGCGTAACCTGGATGTGGTTATGGGTCTGGAAAATCGTATTGTATATAATCTGGTAGATGTTATAGAAGGAAAGTGCCGTATCCGTCAGGCTTTGATCAAGGATAAGAGATATCCGGAATTATGCCTGCTTCCTTCCGCACAGACCAGAGATAAGGATGCTGTCACACCGGAGCAGATGGTTGCGCTGATCAATGAGCTTCGCGAAGAGTTTGATTACATTTTATTAGACTGCCCGGCCGGTATCGAGCAGGGATTTAAGAATGCGGTAGCAGGTGCGGACCGTGCACTGGTTGTTACGACACCGGAAGTATCTGCGATCCGTGATGCGGATCGTATCGTAGGACTCCTTGAGGCAAACGAGATGAAACGGATTGACCTGATTGTAAACCGTCTGCGTGTAGACATGGTAAAGCGCGGTGAGATGATGACGGTAGATGATGTAACCGATATTCTGGCAGTAAACCTGATCGGGGCCGTGCCGGATGATGAGCAGATCGTTATTTCCACAAACCGTGGTGAGCCACTGGTTGGAACCAACTGTCTGGCAGGGAAAGCATATTCCAATATCTGCCACCGTATTATGGGAGAAGAAGTTCCATTCCTGAATCTGAATGAGAAGCAGGGAATGCTTGAGAAGCTGAAGGATATTTTTAAGAAGAATTAGAGGGGGTACTTATTGTGGGAATAATGGATTTATTTAAGAAGAAGACTTCCGGCAATGTCGCAAAGGACCGCCTGAAGCTGGTGCTGGTTTCTGACCGTGCCAACTGTTCTTCCGAGATGATGGAGATGATGAAGAATGACATTATTGAAGTGATCTCACGTTACATGGATATTGATGCGGAGGCGCTTGATGTAAAAATCACCGAGACAGAGTCCGATTCCAATAACGGAACGGTACCGGCACTTGTTGCTAATATTCCGATCCGTGATATGAAGCATCGTCCGGATCCAAGATAGAAATTACAGAGTACATAAGAAAATGCCCGGCAGCTTCCGACTGCCGGGCGTTTTTACAACAGGGGTTTATATGATACGAACAATGTTCAGATCGGAATCAAGGAGAAGGACATCAGCTCTTGCACCAGGCGCAAGAGTGCCGATGGTATGTTCTAACCCGATACTTTTTGCCGGATTGTAGGTGGCGGCTTTGACAGCGACAGCAAGTGGAATGCCAAAATTTACTGCATTTTTCATACAGTCAAAAAGGTTTGTTGCTGAACCGGCAATAGTTCCGTCTTTTAAGGTGGCGAGCCGTCCCTTTTTCGTTACAGGTTGTCCTCCGAGTTCATATGTTCCATCGTCCATACCTGTGGCACGCATGGCATCACTGATCAATATCATGCGGTCTTCGCCAAACATACGAAAGGTATTCCGGATAACAGATGGGTGGATATGTATGCCGTCACAAATTATTTCGGCCATGGCATGTGGGCAGTCAGTGGCTGCACCGATAATACCTGGATTCCGGTGATGCAATGGTGGCATGGCATTAAATAAATGCGTGACATGACTGGCTCCCGCAGCGAAAGCGTTTTGGGCAATTTCATAGGATGCCGTGGAATGACCGAGGGAGATGGTCAGCTGGGAATGAAATTCCCGGATAAAAGCATCCGCGCCTGAAAGTTCCGGTGCAATCGTAATGATGCGGATTTTGTTATCGCATGCCTGGGAAAGACGTCGGAACATATCGATATCCGGTGCGCGAAGATAGCTTGCTTTTTGTGCACCTTTTTTTTCAGGAGAGAGAAATGGTCCTTCCATGTGGATTCCTGCGATAAAAGCATGGCTATTGTCATCTGGAATTTCGCGCGTCGATGCAAAGGCTGTCAGCAACTGGTTTTCCGGTAAAGTCATGGAGGTTGGACAAAAAGCTGTTACGCCGCAGGAACGAAGATATTTTGCAATTTTTAAAAGTCCTTCCGCGCTGCCGTCACTGAAATCACATCCCATAGCACCGTGAATATGGATATCGACAAGTCCTGGAATTACATACAGACCGGATGCATCAATAATGGTGTCATCTGCCGTATCAGCAGAATCCATTGCGATGCGATGGGTATCGCTATCAATATGCAAATCTTTTGTCAGGAAAGATCCGCTTTCTTCCCAGACAAGTCCGTTTTTTATAATCATAAGGAACTCCTTTACAAAAGCAATAAATATTAAATAAGATTTTTTTCAATGATACGTGATAGTGCAGCTTCATCGGCAACAATGGAAACATCATCGTGCAGCTGCAGTATGGATGCGGGCACCTGGGGAGTAATTGGACCAAACAGGGACTGATACAGGGCATCTGCTTTTCCTTCTCCATTTGCGATTAACAGGATATGTTTTGCCTCCATAATATTTTTTGATTCCAGTTGTATATGCGTGAGTAGGAACTTCATCAATGGAATCAAAAAAACGGGCATTTGCCTGAATGGTTGTTTTTGTCAGTTCTACACAGTGGGTTTCTTTTGCAAATGTATCGGATGGTTCATTAAAGCCAATATGTCCATTGTTACCAATACCAAGAAGTTGTAAATCAATGCCGCCAAGCTGGTGGATAATGGAATTGTAACGGGTACATTCTTTATCAATATCTTCTTCCATACCATTTGGAATATAGGTATTTTCCGGTTTGATATTTACATGATCAAAAAGATTGTGACGCATGAAATAAGCGTAGCTTTCCGAATTGGATGCGTCAAGTCCTTTGTATTCATCCAGATTGATGCTGTGGATCTGCGAGAAATCCAGATCCCCTTTTTTATACCAATTGATGAGCTGTTTATAAGTTCCAATTGGCGAGGAACCTGTGGCGAGACCAAGTACTGATTCTGGTTTCAAAATCATCTGTGCGGAGATAATATTTGCTGCCTTGCGGCTCATTTCATCATAATTTTTTGTTTTGTAGATTCTCATAAATGTCCTCCTTGTTATGGTTCTCGTTTATTTGAGAATAATTATAGAATTAAAAACCCCAAAAAGCTATATCTTTGAAGAAAACGGAAAGAACTATCAAAAAATGGAGTGAAAACACAAATATAAGGAAGTATAGGAACTGTTGCGGAAACTACTTTCAGAAATTATGACTAAAGATTGTATTTTATAGGTAGATTCGCTATAATTGCATGTAAAATAAAAAAGGCAGGCATAAGTGGAGAAAATGGTATGGTGGGAACAAGTGAGAATATTGGGAATTACAAACAAAGAACCGTCAGGGTTACACCTTTGCTGGTCTGCATCTGGGATTGCATTTGTAACGGCAGCAAGCGTTGTTACCGTGGAAATGGCGGCACAGAGTATTGCAGCACAGGAAGATGCATTTATGGGGGTTTTTATAAATGACGAAAAGCAGTTCCGGCAAAAAATCCGGGCAGTGCCGGGAAAGAGAAAATATATAATTTACCAGCAGGAATCAGCCGAAACCGTCAGGATCCGATTGGTGAAACTGACGGAAGAACAATATGGCAAGGTGTGGATCACAAATCTTATTACGGATGCCCCGGTTACAAGAGATGCAATTCCATCCCGCCATTTGCTTTTCATAGGAGATTCGCTTACCGCTGGATATGGAGTGGATGGAATAAATGGGATTAGTGCATTCCGGACAGCGGATGAAGATGTGACTAAAACTTATGCATATCAGGCAGCAGAGATGCTTCATGCAGACAGCAGGATTGTTGCATATAGTGGGAATGGGGTATTATCCCGCTGGATTGCCCCGGAGCAGGATACACCTTATACGAAAAACATTCTTCCCGAAATTTTTCCCTATATACAAAACGAAGTTCCAGATCTGATCGTGTGTAATCTGGGGACGAATGATGCAAGTTATGTGAGGCAGATTCCTTCCCGCGAGCGTGCGTTTGTAGAAAAATATACGGATTTTATACAGCAGCTGAAGAAGGTTTTTGCTGATGCGAAAATGCTTCTGCTTTATGGTCTGATGGAACAGACATTATGTGAAAAAGTACAGGAAACCGCGCAGCGATGTGGCACAGAGTTTCTGAAGCTTCCGTTGCAGAATCCGGTCAATGGCATGGGAACAGATGGGCATCCGGGTGCCAGGACGCAGCAGGAAATTGCGTTATATGTGGAAAGATATATGGAACAGATGATGATGTGGAGAACAGATGAACGATGATTATATGATCTCATTTCAAAATGAGACAAAACAGACAATAGAAGCATCCTATAAAAAAATGACAGCGGTTGAACGCAGTGTGGCAGATTTTTTTATTGGTAATAAAGATGATATGGATTTTTCTTCTAAAAATATATCCCGTGTGCTGTATGTATCTGAGGCTACTTTGTCAAGGTTTTCCCAGAAGTGCGGATACAAAGGATATCGGGAATTTATTTTTTCTTATGAAAGAGACTTAAAATTTGAACAAAAAAGCGAGGGAACAGAAAAGGATGTCGGATTATTTGCGCGTCGCGTACAAAATTCGTACCAGAAACTGTTACAGGAAAATTTTCGGATTCTTGATGAGGAGCAGGTCCGGCGGGTGGCGGGAATGCTTAACATCAGTAAACGTGTACTGATTTTTGGAATCGGAAATTCCGGTTATGCAGCGGAAGAATTCCAGCTGCGTTTCATGCGTATCGGGATGGATGTTAATGCAGTTACAGATTCCCATATGATGAAGATAGGTGCAGCACTGGCGGGGGAGGAAACACTTGTGATTGCCATTACGTTAAGTGGGGAGACGGCAGAAGTGTTAGAAAGTATTCGGATTGCCAAAAGCAGAGGTGCAAGTATTATATGCATGACAGCAGTTTCCGGGTCATCCGTTGCAAAGGAATCGCAGGAAGTAATTCAGGTAGCAGCATTAAAAAATCTGGATACAGGAACAAAAATTTCACCGCAATTTTCGATTTTAGCAATTATGGATGTTTTATACTCTTATTATTTTGCAAATGATTCTTACTTTAAAACACAAAAATATAAGGCAACCCTGTCTGCTATTCGTGCAAAAGGGGAACACACGGAGGATAAAGATGAATAAAAAAAAGTATATTGGAATTGATATTGGAGGAACGGCAGTAAAGATTGGAAGTGTAGATGAAGATGGCACGATTCATGCAACAGAAACTTATGCCGTAAATTTTGATGGATATGAAACACCTATTTTGCAGACGGTAGTGAAGAGCTGCCATAATTTTTTGGAAAAATATCGTGAGAATGCTTCTGAATATGCAGGAATCGGGGTGTCAGCAACGGGAGCAATCTCTACAAAAAAAGGAGTGGTCGAAGGAACCGCAGGACATATTAAAAACTGGATCAACAGCCCGATTCGACAGGTGATGGAGCAGGAATTCCATATTCCGACAGAAGTGCTTAATGATGCGAATGCAGCGGCTCTTGGGGAAGCGTGGATTGGTGCTGCAAAGGGCAAAAAAGATGTTGTCGTTGTCACGATTGGAACAGGTGTAGGTGGCGGCATTCTCATGAATGGAAAGATTTTGCTCGGAGCAAGTGGATTTGCGGGTGAACTTGGACATATTCCGGTGCAGTATGAAGGGGAAATGTGCACTTGCGGAAATCGGGGATGTCTTGAGCATTATGGATCGACTTCAGCACTGGTACGAAAAGTCCGTTGGGCAATACAGGAAGGTGCGATTGCAGGGGCAGCAGATACACCAGTTGATGGACGATGGATTTTTGCACAGGCAGCGACAGGAAATGTGGTGGTGCAGAAAATCCTGCAGGAATGGATAGAGGTGATTGCTTCAGCGCTTGTTGGATTTGTGCATATGTTTAATCCAGAGCAGATATTAATTGGCGGAGGAGTTTCTGCACAGGAAGATCTTTTTATTGCTCCTGTCAGATCATATGTGATGAAACATGTGATGCCAAATTTTGCAAAAGATCTTGAAATCTGTGCAGCTGCATTGAAGAATGAGGCAGGTATGGTGGGAGCCGTATATTATTGCATACAGCAGGAAAGAGAGTGTGATTGTTGAAAGTAGTTTCCGTGGATGGGAAGATGCCCGGATTGTACTTTCAGAAAGGGGCGATTTTGTTGTATTGGGAAAAAACAGTTGCTATAATACAAAAAAACAGAAAGGGGGAATAAGGATATGAGAGTTTATCTGTGTGATTGTGAAGAAAATGTAAAGAAAATGCTTACAGAAGCGATAGAGCTACAGCCATATTTTGATGTTGATCATGGAGTGGCATTAGAGATTCAAAAACAGCAGGAGAACGGCTATCAGATCACATTTGAATCAGAAAAGTGTCGGATTGCCTATCATACATTTCCACAGTTATGCAGAGCATTGTTGTATGTGATCGCAGCAGAGAAAAAGACGGATGTGACAGAATGTTGTGCGTTTGATGAATTTGGTATGATGTTTGATGTTTCACGAAACGCAGTGCTTCGTATGAAAACAATTAAAACATTGATCCGTATGGCTGCCTATCTGGGGTATGGTTTTGTTGGTCTTTATATGGAAGATACCATACAGGTAGAAGAAGAACCGTATTTTGGATATATGCGTGGAGCACTGACATGTGAGGAATTGAAAGAGGCAGATGCTTATGCAGAAATATTTGGTATCGAACTCCGCCCATTTATTCAGACACTTGCACATCTTAATCAGATTGTAAGATATGAAGAATATCAAAAGATCATAGATACAGATGACATTCTGCTTGCGGAAGATCCAAGGACAAAGACATTGCTTGAACATCTGATTCGTACCGTTTCGAAGAATTTTTCTTCAAAAAAAATTAATATCGGCATGGACGAAGCACATATGGTTGGTTTAGGTAAATATCTGGATCGGCACGGGTACCGGAATCGTCAGGAAATTATGCAGAGACATCTCGAGATGGTGCTTTCCATTTGCAAACAATATGGATTTACGGTACAGATGTGGAGTGATATGTTTTTCCGTCTGGCTTTTCATGGTGCGTATTATGAAAATGATGTAGAAAAACTCAGGGGTATACATATACCGCAGGAAGTGGAAATCGGATATTGGGATTATTATTCCACAGATGAAGCACATTACGATGAGATGATCCGTCGGCATAAACAGCTGACAGAGAGAACCGCATTTGTTGGAGGTGCATGGAAGTGGACCGGTTTTATTCCGCACAACCGCTATAGTATACAGGCGGGAAAGGCAGCACTTGCTGCGTGTAAAAAGAACAGGGTTGATTCTGTGACAATTACCTGCTGGGGAGATGACGGGGCAGAAGCCAGTGCTTTTAGTGTTCTTCCTACATTTTTCGCAGATGCACAGATCGCCTATGGAAGCAGGATGAGTGAGAACGCTTTTCAGTTACTGACTGGATACCAGCTACAGGAATTTTTGAGACTGGATGATGTAAATCCATATATAGAGGATGGATTAACTCATAATAATGCAAGCAAATATCTGCTTTACAATGATCCGTTGATTGGAACATTTGACTCTGTCGTTCAGAAAGATACAGTAGAAAAATTTGGAAAAACAGCAGAGCTTCTTGGAGAACTGCCGAAGGAAAGTCCGTTTTTCTACTTGATGGAAACAGCCAGAAATTTGTGCCTTGTGTTGGAGAAAAAAGCAGATCTTGGAAGGGAAATCCGATTGGCGTATAGTCAGGAGGACAAGGAAACGTTACAAGAGATTGCCAATATAAAAATTCCTGTGTTATTGCAGAGATTGCAGGATTTTTATCAAAGTTTTCGAACACAGTGGAATCTTGAAAACAAAAGTTTTGGATTTGAAGTACAGACGGTACGGATTGGTGGACTTTTGCAGAGACTCAAAGATGTACAGGAAATTTTAAATGCATATTTGAGGGAAGAGATTTCCGGAATTGCAGAACTCAATGAACCACAGAAAGCATTTCATTATTTTGAGCAAAATGAGATCAGAAGTTTGAATTATAACTTGTGGACGGATATTGTTTCACCATCAAAAATATAAGGGAGGAAAAAGTATGAAGAAAAAATTATTAAGTGTAGTGTTATGTGCAGCAATGGCTGTTTCCATGCTGGTTGGATGTGGAAATGGAGGAGAAAGCGGAAAGCAGAGTGCAGACAAGTCATCTTCAAAAAATGTAACCCTGGATTTCTGGACCATTGACTTAAAGGCTACATTTGGAGACTTTTTTAATGATTTGATCAGCAAATATGAAGAAGAAAACAAAGGGGTAAAAATCAACTGGACAGATATTCCGTATGCGGATGTACAGTCTAAACTGGTAGCAGCAGTTGCTGGTGGTACAGCCCCGGATGTTGTTAATTTAAATACACAGATGACATTAACACTGGCAGGACAGGGAGCCCTGACAGATTTAAATAAAGAAGCAACAGAAGATCAGAAGAGTATTTATATCAAGGATCTTTGGGATTCTGCAAAGATAGGTGATTCTGTTTATGCTTTTCCTTGGTATGCATCTCCGGATATTATGTTTTATAATCAGGATCTGTTTGAGAAGGCAGGCATGGAGGTGCCGAAAACTTTTGATGAGGCATTAAAGATGTCCAAAGAGTTCTATGAAAAAACAGGGGCTTACCTGTTCCAGCCGGATGAATTTTTTAACATTCTGTTTGAAGAAAACATAGATATATTAAGTTCAGATGGAACTGCAGCTGCGTTTAATACACAGGAAACTGCAGATCTGTTAAAAGAGTATAAGCAGTATACGGATCAGGGTGTGATTCCGAAGAATAATTGGGGAAGCTGGGATGAATCACTGAAACTGTTTGAGTCCGGCAAACTGGCTATCGTAAGTTCTTCCGGATCTTCTCTTTCACGTATCAAGGATGAGGCACCGGATATTTACAAGACAATTGCTGTTTCCAAGCCACTGACAGGTGCTACCGGTCTGAGCCGTAATCCGTTGATGAATCTGGTTGTTCCGTCAAAGAGCGAGAATCAGAAGGAAGCCATCAAGTTTGCAAATTATATCACAAATGATGAAAATCAGCTGGCATTCTGTAAGAAGGTATCTATTTTCCCTTCTACAACAAAGGCAAGTCAGGATTCTTACTTTACCTCTGATACAGAAACACTGGAGGGACAGGCAAGTGCTATGTCAGCAGAAGCAAGCCAGACTTCAAAAGATTTCTCACTTGGTGTTGCCAATCAGTCGAACATTCAGGATGCAGTTAATAAAGTTTATCAGGCATGCATTGTAAATGGTGATGATATCCAAAAATCACTGGATCAGGGTGAAGCGGATGTAAATAAGCTGTTAAAGCAGTAATAAAATAGGAAAATATTCCCCGGCTTTGTCCGGGGAATTGTTTCCAGAAGGGAGATTCCATGGTGCAGAAAGCAGGAAAAATGAGCAGGAGAAAGATGAGAGAGGGCTTAAAAGCCTATGCGTTTATGGCACCTGCATTGGTCATTTTAATTTTGTTTACGATTATTCCGATTATTGGAAGTCTGGTTTTAATGTTTTTTGATTACTCGGTTTTGGGACAGACGAAATTTGTCGGTTTTGGAAATTTTATACAGGCATTTCATGATCGTGAATTCATTATTTCCATGAAAAACTCTATTATATTCGTGGTGATTGTACCGGTTATACAGATATTATCCATTTTACTGGCACTTCTGGTCAATCAGAAGTTACCGAATTAATGTCTTCCGTACATTATTTTATATTCCGGTTGTAACTTCCATGGTTGCGGTTTCTATTATGTGGGGATTTATTTTCGATACACATGGAATTATCAATACCATGCTGTCCGACTGGGGCTGGATCAAACAGCCGCTTGGTTTTCTGAACAGCAAATATGCGGCAATGCCGTGTCTGATGTTTATTACTGTCTGGCAGGGACTCGGATATTATATGATGATGTATCTTGCAGGATTACAGGGAATTCCACAGGAATTAACAGAAGCGGCACAGATTGATGGAGCAAACATTCTCCAGACAATCTTTAAAATTAAAATTCCTCTTTTGAAACCATATGTCTGGCTGTGTTCATTAAATTCTGTTATTTCTGCAATTGGTGTCTTTGATGTTGTATTTGTTTTAACAAAAGGCGGACCAAATAATGCGACAACGGTTATTAACTACTATTCTTATACCAAAGCATTTGGGGATTTTCAGTTTGGGTATGCAGCAGCAATCGGTGCAATTCAGGGAATTCTTACAACAATGCTTAGCATTATCGTATTTGTTTATGGAAAACGGGGAGGTATGACGAACAATGAGTAATGAAGCTGTACGTATAAAAAAAAGAAACGATATTGCCAGCCGGATCTCTACCTACCTTGTGCTTGCACTGGTGGCAATTCTGTGTGCAGGTCCATTTATCTGGCTGGTGTTATCATCTTTGAGGACTGGCGCAAATATTTATGATTTGCATTTTTCATTGAAAAATTTCACCCTGTCAAATTACACAGGGGTGATAAGATATATGAATCTTGGAAAATATGTAGGAAATACTGTGATAATTACGGTTGTTGGTATTGTAATTGATGTTGTATTTTCTGCGATGTGTGCGTATCCATTGGCAACAATGGAATTTAAAGGCAAAAATCTTATTTTTGGAGTGCTTGTTGCAACCATGATTATTCCGGCGGCAGCAGGTATGATTATTAATTACCTTACGATTTCACAGATGCATTTGTTAAATACCTATGCTGGTGTCATTCTTCCTACTTCTGTAAAGACCTTTAGTATTATCCTGCTTCGACAGGCTTATCTGGGAATTCCAAAGGAACTTATAGAAGCCACAAAGATTGATGGTGCCGGAGAACTGCGTACCTGGGCAACCATTATGATTCCGGGAATTATGCCAAGTATTTCCACAATTATCATCTTTGATTTTATTGGAAACTGGAATGCATTCTTATGGCCAATTATTGTTTTGCAGGATCCGGAAAAATATCCATTGGCTACAGCTTTGCAGTATCTGAATGGTTCTTTCAGCTATAAGTTTGGTTACGTGGCAGCAGGAACTGTGATTTCAATTATTCCAGTATTGCTGGTATTTATGATGTGTCAGAAAAATTATATTGAAGCTGTCAGTGGTGCAGTGAAGGGGTAAACCAATGGAAAAAAGATATGATGTGTGGGTGGAGATTACAGCAAATAAGGAATGGATTCTTGATGCTGTAAAATTTGAAGAAACAATGAAGAAATGCCGGGCAGTCGGTATGACAGGAATTATTTTAAGTGTAAAAGATACAACAGGTTTTTCTTTGTATCCAAGCCAGATTGCACCGCACTATTCAAAATACGATAAGACATTTCTGCCTGCGTATGATTATGTCAAGCAATGTTTTTCCATCATAAAAAATCTGGGAATGAAATGTTATGCTGCATTTGATACTTTTGCGGCAGGAAATGGGAAAAACCCACATCCGGATATGCCAGGAATTAAAAAAGATGGTTTTGCCTGTGAAGTATATGGTCTGGATGCAGACGGAAAACCAGTCATCCGAAAGCAGTCAGCAGCGGATCATCTGCATACAGTGGGAAGTATTGATGATTTTGGAGAAATTTTTTTAAATCCGGGAAATGAGGAAGTTCAGGCTTATGTTCTTGCATTGCTGAAGGAATTTGTGGATACTTATCATCCGGACGGCATTGTGCTGGATCGTGTGCGTTATGTTGGATTAAGTACGGATTTCAGTGAACAGAGCAGAAAAAAATGGGAAGCATATAGTGGAATATCGGATGAAAGATGGCCGGAGGATATGTATACCATTGTACAGACGAAAAATGGGTATCAGGAAAAACCGGGCAGGTATTTTGGTACTTTTATCACCTGGCGTATGCAGATCATACATGATTTTATAGTCAAAGTAAAACAAATGCTGCGGGAGTATCCCGATGTGGAATTCTGTGATTATACGGGATCCTGGTATCCGCTGTACTATCAGGTAGGCGTCAATTGGGCAGACCAGACATATGCAGGAAATGAATTTCCCTGGTGTGATAAAGCAAAGTTGCAGCAGACAGCTTATGCAGGAGAAATTGATACGTTACTTTCCGGCTGTTATTATGAGGATGTCACCGTATCAGAGGCGGAAAAGAACGAAAAACCAGCAGATTGGTACAGCGTGGAAGGAGCCGCCAGACTGGCAGAACATGTGGCAGGAAATGCAACAACAATTGTGGATTCCCTGTTTTTGGATCAGTATCGAGAGACACCACAAAAAATTTCACAGGCAATTGCTATGTGCATGGAACATTCAGCTGGGTGCATGTTGTTTGATCTGTCCTATCTTGTGAAAGATAATTGGTGGAAATATGCAAATGCAGTTGAGTATTCGCAGATGAAACCGGGGGATCAGGCAGATGTAGCTGAAATATGCAAAGAGATATTTGCACCTGAATATTTTGTGACACCGGAAAAACTGCGGAGTCATCTGTTTGAAGATCCTGAATTTGACATGTCCACAAGTGTTTGCATGCGCGATGTGGAAAATCATGTACTGATTGGCTTTTCCGGTGTAAAACTATCAGGGAATCAGCAATTGTATCCGGATACAGCATGGATTTCCATTTGCGGTGTTGCAAAAAGATACCAACATTGTGGATATGGAACACTGCTTTTGCAAAAAACATTGCAGCAATTGCGAGAAAAAGGAATACATAAAGTTTTTCTGGGACAGGATTTTGCAAATTTCTTTTCCGGAATTCCGGCTCCGAATAAGCAGAAGTGTGGATTTTTTCAAAGAATTGGATTTACACTCAACGGAGAGGATCATTATGACCTGGAGGGAAGCCTGACAGATAATGCGAAAATCGAAGAATTTGATGAAACTCCATGGCATGATATCTGTGTGACAGATTGTTATCATGGAGAAAAGGAGGCATTACTTGGTTTTCTGTACCGGGAGTTTCCAGGAAGATGGGAGTATGAGGCAGGAACAGCATTGCAGCATGGAAAAGCACCGGAAGAGATTATAATGCTTTGGACACCGGATCGCTCAGAGCTGATAGGATATTGTATGCTGACAGTAGAAAAAGATGCCAGACAGCAACCAAATGGTCGTGGCGGACTTGGACCGATCGGCATTGCTAAAAAAATCCGGGGACATCATGTGGGAGATTATATACTGCATCAGTCACTTTGTCAGCTTCGGAAACTTGGCGTAGAGACCGTTAATATTGACTGGACAATTTTAAAAGCATTTTATGGTCAGTTTGACTTTTATGCAGCGCGGACATACCGTGCTGCGTATATGGAATTATAGGGTGTATACAAACAGGAATGGGACAAAACTGAGAGGATTATAGCATTGAAAAAAAAGATAGTGATAGTTCCGCTGGATGAGCGGCCATGTAATATGTTTTTCCCGGAACGATTATTTTTGAATGAAGATTTTAATATTGTAAGGCCTGAGACGCTGGGAAACAAGAAGCTGCCGGCAGATCTGGATAAACTGGCACTCTTTCCTGAGAAAAGAATGTAAAGATGCAGATGGCTTGATTTTGTCAGGGGATACATTGCTCTATGGAGGTTTGATTCCCTCCCGGATTCATCATGAGACGAAAGAAACATTGCTTTCCCGCATGGAATTGATCCGGGAGATCAGAAAAGAAAATCCAAATATGCTGATCTATGCGTTTCAGGTAATTATGCGTTGTCCGAATTATTCCAGCAATGATGAAGAACCGGACTATTACGAGAGGTATGGAAAAGAAATCCATGATGCTGGGGTAGTTATTCATAAAAGCAGACTTGGAATAAAAAGTCAGGTACAGTTATCCAAACTGATGGATAAGATCGACCAGAAATGTCTGAATGATTATATTGGCAGACGTGAGACAAACCGCTTTATGAACGTGGAGACATTACAGTATCTGAGAGATGGCTGGATTGATGCGCTGGTCATTCCACAGGATGATTCCGCAGCATATGGTTACGCTGCGATGGATCAGTCGAGTATCCGTGAAAAAAAGTAAGGGAATATGATATGGTAGACAAGGTGCTGGTTTATCCGGGTGCGGATGAAGTAGAACTGACACTGGTTTCCCGGATGATCAATGTGATGCATGGGAAATGTCCAAAAGTGTATGTCAAATATGCAGTAGAAAAGGCAAGGGATATTGTGCCGCTGTATGAGGGGCTGCCACTCGCAGAAACACTCAAATATCATATTTTGTCAGCGGGATGTCAGCAGACGGAAAGTTATGAGCAGGCAGATTTTATTCTTGCAGTAACAGCTCCGGGCGAACAGATGCAGGAAGCGGCAGGACAGCTCATAAATCATAAAAAATGGTATGAACAGCGTAATTTACCGGAAATGATTGAGTTTTTAAAGGAACGAATCAAGGAACATAAGATTGTATCCATTGCAGATAATGCATATGCCAATGGCGGGGATATTATGTTTATTCATTTGTTGGATAAGAATCAGCTGTTAATGCAGGTTGGTGGGTATGCAGGATGGAATACTTCGGCAAATACCATTGGAACAGCCATTGCAGAGGCGATTGATATGCTTTACAACGGAAAAAGTAAACAACATGACAATTTCCTTGTGGAGCGCTATCTGGAGGATGGCGGTTACTGCAGTGTCGTGAGGGGGCATGTAACGGAACAGCTTCCTTCGGGTATGAATTATTTTGATGTAAAGGAGACGCAGGGGATTGTCAGTGATCAGGTAAAACAGGAATTGCAGACTTTTGCACAAAAAACATTGCCATCCATTGCGGACCGGCTGATAATCACCAAAGCAGCAATGCCGTGGAAGAGGATGTTTGAAGTAGATCTGGAGGTGAAATACTGTCATGAAAAGATGGTATAAAGGAAACCTGCATAGCCATACAACCAACTCCGATGGTGTCTGGACACCGGAACAGTCGGCAAAAAATCATCGGGATGCAGGATATTCTTTTTTGTGTTTCAGTGATCATGATCTTTATACGGATTACCGTCGGGAGCTGGGGGAAAAGAATTTTCTTATTCTTCCGGGGGTGGAGGCTACTGCAGTATTGTTTGATGATGAGGGAAATACGGTCAGACTGCATCATATGAATGGAATTCTCGGAACAGAGAGCATGCAAAAAGGTGCATTGGAAAGTACCTTTTCACATATGGAAAAAGTAGAGCCTGATATTTATTACGGGACGGACTGGGATGGAAATAAAACAGGGAAAAAACTTGCAGAGAGATTAAAGAATCATGGTTGTATCGTGACTTATAATCACCCAATCTGGTCACGTGTAAGGCCGGAAGATTTTATCAATATTCCGGATATCAATATGTTGGAGATTTTTAATTATAACACCGTTAATGAGTGTGGTACGGGGTATGATGTGACCTATTGGGATCTGATGCTTCGCAGTGGCAGGCATATCAATGCGGATGCGACAGATGATAATCATAATGGAGGAAGTTTTCCGGATTCTTTTGGAGGATATATTGTTGTGCAGGCGGAAGAACTTTCCCATGAAGCAATCTGCCAGGCAATTTTGAATGGGGAATATTATTCTTCTTCAGGACCGGAAATATATGACTGGAAGGTGGAAAATAACCAGTTTGTCGTTAATTGCAGTGCAGTAGAACGCATCAATATGATTGTTGGCGGACCAGTAGCTTTGGGTGTGACCCGGTTGGCGGAACATGGAGTCCCTCTGACAGAAGCATTTTATCCGTTAACAGGAAAAGAAACATATATTCGTGCAGAATGTATAGATGAACATGGGCACACGGCATGGACAAATCCTATCTGGTTGTCAGAATTTGCAAAAAGGAGGAAATAAGAGATGAATGTATTTGATAAAATAAAAGGCGGTTTGATCGTCTCCTGTCAGGCATTGGAGACCGAGCCTCTTTACAGTTCAAAAATTATGGCGAGGATGGCATTTGCAGCAAAAGAAGGCGGTGCCGTTGGAATTCGCGCAAATACACCGGAAGACATTATTGCAATTAAAAAGGAAGTGGATCTTCCAGTGATCGGTTTATATAAAGTAGACTATGATAATTCGGAAATTTATATCACACCAACCATGAAAGAAATTGATGCTATCATGACAGCCGCACCGGATATTATTGCATTGGATGCAACAAACCGAAAAAGACCGGATGGAAGCACCATAGAAACATTTTTCCCGGAAGTGCGTAAAAAGTACCCGGATATGATCTTTATGGCAGATTGTGCGTCTTATGAAGATGGCATGCGTGCACAGAAACTTGGGTTTGACATTGTTGGAACCACACTTTGTGGTTATACGCCGGATACCAAAGGTACAGAAATTCCGTGCTTTCCAATGTTAGAAAAGCTGGCACAGGATTTGACAATTCCGCTGATTGCAGAGGGTGGAATCTGGGAGCCGCAGCAGTTACAGAAAGCATTTGCGTGTGGTGCATATGCGGCAGTGATTGGTACCGCAATCACAAGACCACGGGAAATTACAAAAAGATTTGTAAATGCAATTACAAAATAAAGGCGATTCACGAATACGAAAAGGAAGCCTGTTTAAAATCGGCTTCCTTTTTTGGTAAAACGGTGCGCAGATTTTATAGGATATACTATTTTCTTGACTAATATTACTAGGAAATGTAAAATATGAAGTAAAATACCACGTTGATTTTTACAGAGCGGAAAATGTCGACAAATACAGAAAATGCCCGGCAGCTTCCGACTGCCGGGCATTTTTAAAAAGCAGGTAACCAGGAGAATTTGAAATTGCATGACAAATCGTTAAAGGAGTTATGTGAGCAGTTATCCATATCAGCTGCTACCGGTCGTAACTGGGTAAAACTTGGAAAGATAACTCCCCAATATATAAAAAACGGGGTGCCCTATTTTGATAAAAAGCATATTGCAATCATAGAAAATGAAATCCGGTCAGGAAAAAATGTGGCATTAAAAAGCCGCAGAAATAAAAAATATGTTTCCGGAAATGCGTTATATCGTTCTTATGTTTCCCAAAACTGCAAGAACCTTACCGTTTTGCAGAAACTGCTCTCCGAGATAACACGGGAACAAATTCTGCTGACCTCTGATGTGATATCCTATTTTGTGGCAGACGGTGCACTGCAGTTATTCGGACAGAAACCGTTGTTTTTCCAATATCTGCAGGGGAAAATTTCTATAGGGAAATATGATATCTTACTGGATGCATTGATCGGTGACAGACAAAGGGCAATGGATTTCTGTCAGAAATATCCGGCATTTTTTTCACATGAATACATCTGGGAGCCGGGAGAAGACATTCTGGGACTTATATATCTTTCCTGTAAAAATATGGGAAGCCGGAAAGCGCGCGGTTCGTATTATACACCCACAAAAGTTGTAAAAAAGCTGATTTCTCATCTGGATATCGAACATATAGGAAAAGTGTTAGATCCGTGTTGCGGTACCGGAAATTTTTTACTTCAGCTTCCGGAAAGTGTGGATCTGGCAGATATTTATGGCACGGATACCGATGCGGTAAGTATCCGTATCGCACGACTCAATATGGCTCTGAAATATCCGGACGCGGATGTTGGGGAGATCTGCGAACATATTACAGAGAAGAATTTTCTCACAGAATATGATAGAACAGGATTTGATACCATCATTGGAAATCCGCCGTGGGGCTATGCTTTTTCCAATGAAGACAAAGCAGTGTTAAAGACCAGATATGCCACGGCTTCCGGAAGAAATACCGAGTCCTATGATGTTTTTATCGAACGGGCTCTGGAGATTCTTGTTCCGGATGGAACGCTGGCGTTTGTGCTGCCGGAAGCGGTCTTAAATGTAAAGGCACATATGCGCATCCGCACAATTCTGCTTCAGGGAAGTTCTGTAAAATCCCTTACGTTTCTGGGAGATATGTTTGACGGGGTACAGTGTCCCTGCATTCTGCTGCAGCTGGTTGCGACCGGAAAGCCTTTGTCAACGGTGGGGATGCGGATAGAAGACCGGACACGTACATTTATCATAGCAATGGAGCGGACGGTAGTGCCGGAAAATTTCAGTTTTCGGATGACAGATGAAGAGTATCGTGTGCTGGAGAAAATAAAAAATTCCATTCCCGTCTGTTATCTGGCCGATCATGCAGATTTTGCACTTGGCATTGTTACCGGAAACAACAAAAAGTTTCTCTCCGCAGAGAAAACGGAACATTCGGAGATGGTACTGAAAGGTACAGATATTTGCAAATACCACATAAATCCGGCAAAACAGTATCTGCGGTTTGAACCGGAACAGTTTCAGCAGGTTGCACCTCTGGAGATATACCGGGCACCGGAAAAACTGTTGTACCGTTTTATCAGCAATCAGCTGGTGGTGGCTTATGATGACCGGCAGATGCTTTCTTTGAATAGCTGCAACATTGTGATCCCAAAGATCGAGGGAATGCAGATCAAATATATTCTGGCAATTTTAAATTCCAGTGTTTCTCAGTTTGTTTATCAGAAGGAATTCCATTCCATAAAAGTATTGCGGGCGCATATGGAGCATATTCCGATTCCGCGTGTTGGGAAAGCGATACAGAATGAAATTATAGCGATGACCGAGCCGCTGATTTGTGGAATGGGAAAAGAGGCAGCAGAGACTTGCCAGAAACGGCTGGATTGCAGAATCATGGATTTGTTCCGGTTATCCGCGGAGGAACAGTGGATCATCCGGCATGCTTTACATTAACCTATAAAGGACAGAAATGTACAAAAAGACAAAAATAAAGACACTAAACAGGAATAAAGACAAATTAAAGGCATTAAACCATAAAATTGACGCATAAACGACATTGCAAAATTACTGCTGATTTATCAGACGATTCAATAATGAAAGCAGCTGTTTTTTGTCTTCGGTGTAAATTAACAGACCATTACAGGTGCGAACGATGGTAAGAATCTGCCCGGCAAAGAGATCACTCTGTTCGAATGTATGCAGCAGAAGTTCCTGCATATGGGAGGGTACGGACAGGAAAACGGTCTCTACCTGTTCCATTGGATGGAGGGAGACATTTGCATCTGCAAATAATTTCCCAAGGCATTGTTCCTGTTCCACCTGTGCAGCTGTCTTGTCCACAATAAAAAATCCATCGGCATCCTTCGGCATATGCAAAGACTGGACGGCGCGCTGCACCTGTTTGGTCAGGGCATCCGATGCCGGATACAGAGATTCAAAATAACTCATAAAATCGGTAGCTTTTCGAAAGTGCCGGTTTTTTCCGTTTTGGGTAAGTTCGGTCATGAGAATCCGGCGAATGATGCTTTCGCATGTCTCGCGGGAAGGATTTTTGCGCAGCTGGTTTTTCTGATTCAAAATGGGATCTCCTTTGTTACAGTTTCAGATTATCTTTACTATATACTATTTTCTTGACGAATTCCACAGGAAAAGGTAGAATACGAAGTGAAATACCACGTTAATTTTTATGGAGCGGAAAATGTCGACAAATACAAAAAAGAGTAAATCATCAGAAGAAACATTGGAAAAACTGCGCGCTTTCATTAATGAAAAAGGCGGCATCGTAAAAAAGGAAGAATTTGCGGCACTTGATGTGGATTACCGCAAGATTCTGGAATTTGTGGAAGCCGGGACACTGGTGCGGATAAAAAACGGTTATTATACCGACCGGATCGACCGCTTTTCCGAGGAAGAACTGATCGCACGGCTTTTTCCGGATGCGCGTCTGTGCATGGAAAGTGCGCTCTATGCGTATGGATATATCCGGGAAAAGCCTTACGGATGGCACTTAGCGGTGGATAAAAATACATCCAAGTCGCGGTTTAAGATAGATTATCCGAAAGTAATCCCATACTATACAGAGCCGGAAGCTTTGGAACTTGGTTCCACAACGATTGAGCAGAATGGACTGACGTTTCAGATTTATGATAAGGAACGGATGATCTGTGACTGCCTGAAATATGAGGCAAAGCTTGACCGGGCGATTTTCCGGGAGGCGATCCAGTCCTATATCCGGGACAATGATAAAGACATTTCCATGCTGATGGAATATGCCAGAGCGCGAAAAGTAATAGGAAAGGTACAGAGTCTGATCGGAGTGTGGCTGTAATGAAAGTCGGTGTATGTGAGGCAACAGAACTGAAAAAGAGAAGCGAAATGCTCTCCATTCCATTTGCAGATCTCCTGTGGGGATATGCGGTGGAAGATCTGATGCTGCGTGTCAGTACGTCTGCATACCGTGAATTTTTATGGCTGATGAGCCTGCCGCTTCTGGGAGAAGAAGCATATCGGCAGCGCGCCAAGAAGCGCATCCGCTTTTTTTATAAGGGAAGTGAGGAAGAACTCACGCCGGACAAACTGCAGCCCGGTCAGCGATTATCCATCGCAATGGGCGAACATATCAAAACAACACTTTTTGCAAAAGAAAATGCACAGAAAATCCATTGGGAAGGTACGGTGACGGCATTGAGCGGCGGAATCCGGCTTAGCATGACCGCCGGGTATTTTGATATGAAAGTTCCGCTAAATATTGAGATCTACAGTTTTGGTGCGGTCAGCCAGATTCCGGGAACAAGAGAAGAAGAACTGATTGCAGTGGGCGGAGGCAGAACAATTTCCTATCTGGTGTATTCGCCGGAGAGTGAACTGAGCTATGATCTGTTTGCGATCATGGACAAGCTGGAACTGATCGGCAGCATGGGAAGTTATTATGATGCATACCGGCTGCTCCGGACACAGCCGCTCAGCGGGCGTTATGTGCTGGAGGAACTGACGGTGCTTACCGCTGCATCTCCGAAGATGCGAAAAGAGCAGAGATTAAAGCAGCTGGACGGATACCGGGCTTACACATATATGCGCAAGCGCTGGGAAAAGTATCTGCGTAACCATGGGCTGGCAGAGGTTCCCTGGGAAGACGCAATCGATCTGATTCTGGTGTTTGTGTCCCCGATCTGGGAAAGTCTTTGCCGCAATGAGATCTTTTTTGATGACTGGATGCCGGAACTTGGCCGGTTCTTAGGATAGTGGAGGAAATATGCTGGAACAAAAACTGAATGAACTGGAACAATCGGACATATATCCGTTTCATATGCCCGGCCATAAACGGGCATTCCTGCCTTTTGCCAATCCCTATGCCATTGATATTACGGAAATTGAAGGATTTGATAATCTTCACCATGCAACCGGAATTCTGCAGGAGGCGCAGCAGAAAGCGGCAGATCTGTATGGTGCAAAAAAAAACGTATTATCTGGTAAACGGAAGCACCTGCGGACTTCTTGCGGCGATCAGTGCAGCAGTCCCACGGGGCGAAATCCTTATGGCGAGAAACTGTCACAAAGCGGTATATCACGCGATGTATCTGCGGCAGCTGGTTCCTGTTTATCTCTATCCGGAAGATACCGCCTACGGCATCCAGGGGCAGGTAACACCACAGATGGTGCAAAAGCAGCTAAAACAGACACCGGATATCCGGACCGTTGTCATTACTTCCCCGACATACGACGGGGTCGTATCGGATATCCAAAGCATTGCGGATACCGTGCATGCATATGGGATTCCGCTGATCGTGGATGAAGCGCATGGAGCGCATTTCGGGTTTTCCCCGGAGTTTCCGGAAAATGCCACAAGGCTTGGTGCGGATGCCGTGATTATGAGTGTACACAAAACACTTCCCGCATTTACACAGACCGCATTGCTGCATCTGTGTTCCGACCGGATCGCGGAGAAAAAGGTCGCACAATTTCTGGGGATTTATGAGACAAGTTCTCCGTCATACCTTCTGATGGCGGGGATTGAAAAAAGTCTGCAGATCATAGAAAAAGACCGGGAAATGCTGTTTGCTGCATACAGCAGAAGGCTTGCAGAGTTTCGGGATAAGACCAAAAATCTGAAAACACTGCAGGTATTGCAGCCCTCCGATTTTTCAAAACAGGAAGCGTTCTCGTTTGACCCGGGAAAACTTCTGATCCTGACCGGAAACAGCATGAGCGGACAGGCTCTTCAGGAGATATTGCTGCAGGAATATGGTCTGCAGATGGAGATGGCAAGCGGAAACTATGTGGTTGCCATGACTTCCATTATGGATACGGACGAAGGGTTTGCGCGGCTTTCGGACGCACTGGAATGTATTGACGGAACGGTTCATAAGAAGGAAGAGATCAGCGAGATTTCACCGCGGGAGATTTACCGGGAACAAAAAACCGTCATGACGATAGATCAGGCACTGGACGCAGAACAAAAAACGGTCCGGCTGGAGGAAGCCGCAGGAGCGGTGAGCGGGGATTATGTGTATCTGTATCCGCCCGGAATTCCGATTCTTGTGCCTGGCGAAGCGATTGACGTGCAGACCGCAGAAACGATCCGGCATTGTATCCGGCTGGGCCTGGAGGTAGAGGGACTGCCGGATTTGACGTGTATAAACGTTGTGAAATGACGGCAAATATATTATACTAGAGGAAAGAGATCAATGGGCAAAATTTATTGTGTCATGGGAAAGAGTTCTTCCGGAAAAGACAGTATCTACAGCCGGATTATGCAGCAGGGGAATCCTGCACTTTTACGCATTGTACCGTATACCACCCGCCCCCGCAGGGAGGGAGAGATGGATGGCAGGGAATATGTATTTACAGATGAGGCACATGTACAGCAGCTGGAAAGCGCAGGCAAGGTGATCGAGCTGCGGGCATATCACACGGTCTATGGGATCTGGAAATATTTTACGGTAGATGATGGAAGAATTGACCTGTCGGCGCACAGTTATCTGTATATTGTGACACTGGAAGGGTATCAGAAAATACAAAGATACTTTGGAAGCTCACAGGTAGTGCCGATTTATATAGAAGTGGAGGATGGCGAGCGGCTGCTTCGGGCGATTGCCAGGGAGCGGCAGCAGAAAACTCCGCAGTATGAGGAAATGTGCCGGAGATTTCTTGCGGATGCAGCCGATTTTTCCGAGGAAAAACTGACAGAGGCAGGCATCACACGACGGTTTATAAATAAGGATATGGAAGGAACCATCCGGGAGATCACGGAATATATCCGGCGGGATATGTCCGGGATGGAGAAACAGGATAAGAGGATTTCTATATGGCGATAAAAGTAAACGATATATCCACGGTCAATCAGGTACCGGAGGCCACAAAAACAGTAGAAGGCGACGGCTCGTTCAAGTTTACACTTGCAAGTGCGATCACAGATGCGGATCTGCAGGCAAAAGTGGATGAACTGCTCAGTGATATTACGGCGCAGGGAAACCGTCTTGCGGAGCACATGGACATCCGGGATATGAAAAAGTACCGTGGACTGATAAAAGACTTTCTGAATGAAGTAGTTTACCGTTCCCACCGGTTTTCAAGGGAAAATTTTCTTGACCGCAGGGGACGCCACCGGGTATATGGCATTATCCGCCTGATCGATAAGAATCTGGATGAACTGGCAGGCGAACTGGTGGCAGACGAAAAGGATCATATTTCGATTCTGGACCGTATTGGGGAAATTAAAGGACTTTTGCTTGATATTTTGACCTAGACAGATATAAGGAGGGGATGGCTATGGCAGGATTTTCAGACATCATTGGACATGAACAGATCATCGGGCATTTGAAGAATGCAATTGCCCTCGACAAAGTCAGCCATGCATATATTTTTAACGGACCAAAGCTTTCCGGAAAAATGATGCTTGCAGAGGCTTTTGCCATGGCACTGCAATGTGAGGGAGAAGGGACAAGACCATGCCTTTTATGCCGCTCCTGCAAACAGGCGGTGGATCATAATCAGCCCGATATCATCTATGTATCCCACGAAAAGCCGAATACCATCGGGGTGGACGATATCCGTACCCAGATCAATAACGATATTGTGATAAAACCATACAGCAGCCGCTACAAAGTGTATATTGTGGATGAGGCGGAAAAAATGAACCAGCAGGCACAGAATGCATTGCTGAAAACAATCGAGGAACCGCCGGCATATGCTGTCATCCTGCTTCTGACCACAAATGCGGACAGTTTTCTGCCAACGATTTTATCGCGTTGCATTACACTGAATCTCAAAGTGGTAAAAGAAGATGTGATCAAATCTTACCTGATGAAAACGTATCACATTCCGGATTACCAGGCAGATGTCTGTGCCGCATTTTCCCAGGGAAATGTAGGGAAAGCCATTCAGCTGGCATCTTCCGAAGAATTTGGGGAACTGAAAGCATCGGTGCTGCAGCTGATGAAGCGTCTGGAAGATATAGATCTGTATGAAATGACAGCAGCAGTAAAGCAGATTGCAGAGTATAAGCTGACGGTCAATGATTATTTTGACCTCATGATGATCTGGTTCCGCGATGTACTTTACATGAAAGCAACCAATGATGTAAACGGACTCATTTTTAAGGATGAGGTTTATGACATAAAAAAACAGGCAGCAAAGCGGTCGTATCAGGGAATTGAGACGATCATCCGTGCACTTGAGACAGCGAAAGTCCGGATTTCGGCAAATGTAAATTTCGATCTTGTGATTGAGCTGCTGTTACTGACAATTAAGGAGAATTAATATGATAAAAGTGGTAGGAATCCGTTTTCAGCGTGCGGGAAAGATTTATTATTTTGACCCGCTGGATTATGATCTGGAGACGGCGATGCATGTCATCGTGGAAACGGCACGTGGCATAGAGATGGGAACAGTGTTGATCCCACCCAAAGAGGTGGATGACGATAAGGTTGTCCAGCCTTTGAAACCGGTGATCCGTATTGCGACAGACGATGACGAAAAAGTTATAGAAAAAAATAAAGAAAAAGAAGCGGAAGCCTACGTGATCTGCAAGGAAAAAATTGCAAAGCACGGGCTGGATATGAAACTGGTTGCAGCGGAATATACATTTGACAACAATAAGCTTTTGTTCTACTTTACGGCAGACGGACGAATTGATTTCCGTGAGCTGGTCAAGGATCTGGCTTCGGTGTTCCGCACCCGTATCGAATTGCGGCAGATTGGTGTGCGCGATGAGACAAAGATGCTTGGCGGTATCGGAATCTGTGGGAGGGAACTGTGCTGCAGATCTTATCTGACCGATTTTGTACCGGTATCCATCAAGATGGCAAAGGAACAGAATCTGTCCTTAAATCCGACAAAAATTTCGGGTGTATGCGGCAGACTCATGTGTTGTCTGAAGAACGAGCAGGAAACATACGAATACTTAAACAGCCGTCTGCCGTCGGTGGGAGATTCGGTAATCACACCGACCGGAATGCATGGAGAAGTGTCCGGTGTTAATGTACTGCGTCAGCTGGTTAAGGTTGTTGTGGATAACGGAGAAGAAAAAGAACTGCAGGAATATGCAGTAGATGATCTGAAGTTTACACCGCGGCGCCGCAGGGATGTCCGTGTAACGGATGAGGAAATGAAAGAGCTGGAAGGGCTTGAGGATAACGGAAGCACGGAGGAAGAAAACGAACGTCCGCAGCGGGAGAACCGCAGGGAAAACAACCGTGGCAAATACCGCAGAGAGCAAAACGATGCGTCACCGGAGACGGATGCAGGAAGCGAAAGCCGTGAGAATCGTGAGAAAAACGATAGCGGCGAGAAACGCGAGTATCGTGACCGCAGTAACTATCGCGGCAGAAAGCGCGAATACCGCGACCGGAATGACAACGGTGAGAAACGCGAGTACCGGGAACGCAGCAATTACCGTGGCAGAAACTATAATCGTGACCGCGGAGAGAATGCCGACCGCGAAAATAGTGGCGAGGGAGGAGAAAAACGTGAATACCGCGGAGAGCGGAATTTCCGGCGCCATCGAAACTACGACAGAAAGAATTATCAGGGTGGAAACAACGAACGTGGAGAACAAAAACGAGGTGACAATCCACAGTCATGAACGACTGGATGAACTTCATAGAAACGGCTACTGGATCATTCAGGATCCGGGACGGTTCTGTTTTGGCATGGATGCAGTGCTGCTGTCCGGCTTTGCGAAAGTAAAGCCCGGGGAACGGGCACTGGATCTGGGTACCGGAACCGGGATCATACCAATTCTGCTGGAGGCAAAGACCAAAGGGGAACATTTTACCGGGCTGGAAATTCAGCCGGAGAGTGCAGATATGGCGGCGCGAAGCGTCGCCTACAATCATCTGGAAGAGAAAATTACGATTGTGACCGGAGATATCAAGGAGGCTTCTGCGCGTTTCGGAGCCGGATCGTTTGAAGTAATCACAACGAATCCGCCGTATATGATCGGGCAGCATGGAATCCAGAATGATGCCAATGCCAAGACGATTGCAAGGCATGAGGTTCTCTGTGATCTGGATGATATCCTGCGTGAAAGCGCAAAGATGTTAAAGCAGGGCGGACGATTTTACATGGTACACAGGCCCTTCCGCCTTGCGGAAATTTTCAGTAAGATGGTGGCATATCATATCGAGCCGAAGCGCATGCGGCTGGTCTATCCGTTTGTGGATAAGGAGCCGAATATGGTGCTGATAGAGGGGCTGCGGGGCGGCAAATCCCGTCTGACGGTGGAAAAACCACTCATTGTATACAAAGAGCCGGGGGGTATATATGCCGGAGATTTATGATATTTACGGATATTAAAAACCGTGGTGCATGTTAAGATGCATCACGGTTTTTTGTGGGCAGGAGAACGTAATAAATTTACCTGATTTTATCATTGAGGGTCCTCCTTTAATATAGTTACTTCTTTTTGTATAAAAGTATCTAATTCCTTTTTGTGTTGTACATTTATGTTGTAGATATATATGGCTGAGAATATCAAAACGAAAACGGTAATGATGATACAGATCGTTTTTATATTCCATGTAAAACACACATTTTTCTTTTGCTTATCAATAGATTGCTCCGAAAAATAATCGTTTACCAGTTCCTGTGGATCTCCAAACTGTGAGACAAGCTGTTCATAATTGAGAGAATCCTGTTGCGCTGCATAAGAAATGACAGCGTCTTTCAAATCAGAAATAAATCTTGTGTCTGTGGCATGGTAGTGCTTAAACTGTTTCTGCACAGCCTTTATATATGCATCTGTAATTTTATCCTTGGTCATTGTCTCACCCTTCTTTCTCCTGTGTAACCGTATATTTCAATACCTGTTGGATCGCATTGGCAGTCGCGTAATAATCCTCCAAAAGTTGTTGAAGATGCGTGCGGCCACTGTCTTCCAGGTGATAATAAACATTCACCTGACGGCGTCCAACCTGTTTTTTGTAGTCTGAAATATATCCGGCATCTATTAATTTGTAGAGGGCGGGATACAAAGAACCAACTGGAATATTCAGGTATCCATCGGTCTGTTCCCGGATCAGGGTTGATATTTCATAACCATAATAGTCCTGCTGGCTAAGCAGATGCAAAATTAACAATTCGACGGAACCGCGCCGGAAGTTACTTTTGTTGTTCATAGGTTTCTCCTTATCTAATTAGATAAACGTATTATAAAACAAACAAGATAATAAAACAATGTATAGAAAAACTAAAATATAGTTGACATAGATAATTGAATATGCTAACGTGAAAACATAACAAGCAATGATGATATCTTGGAGGATGAATGGAAGAATATAGTGTATTAGATATTTTTTCTTATGTACCAAAGCAGAAAATTGATTTGGTACAGTTGGAAACTATATTTGTTAATGAAATTAACAATGTAAATGCAGCAACGAATGGTTATTACGTCGAAAAATATAAACAAATCCATGAGTTAGAGAAAAATATAAAAATAGCGGTTGAAGATTTACAGAATGAAGGAAAGAAGATTGCATTTATTAAGAAAGGGCGAAAGATAATAGCTGTGGTAGGATATAAGGTAACATAAGCTATATTGTATAGGAAACAGATATGAAAAAGGTTTTTTTCTGATTTTTTTATAATAATTTTTAGCCTGATAGGATTTGTTGGGTGTACTCAAAAAGATGATACAAAATCGCAATTTATTAAAGATTTTGATATAGATATTGAGGAAAAAGATATTGAACTTAAAGAAGAGTTTAATGATTATGGAGGTTTTCCATATGAGGGAATGGCTCTTTATAAGATAACTCTGGATGAGGATGCTGCTGAAGAATTTGCGAAGTGGGAGAGTTTGCCGTTTTCGAAAAAGGCTGGGGATTTTTTGACAAGTGTTTCTACTTATATTGAACTTCCAACAATTGAAGATGGTTATTGGAAACTTGTTGATCGGAATCCAGAAACAAAAATGTATACGAATGTTTCCTTTTGTGTATATGATGCAGAAAATAAAATTGCATATTTAATAACAATGGATAGTTAGAGTATTTGAAGGAATAAATAGTGTCAAAGAAAGCATCACGGTTTTGGGCTGTCAGGAGAAAGTGATAAAACAATGTATAGAAAAATAAAACATATAGTTGATATATACAATCAAATATGCTAATGTGAAAAAAAAAGTAACGGGCATAAGGATCAAAAGAATGCAATATAAGATATTGAAAGTTGGAGAATTGTAATGGAAAATAAACATAAATTATTTATACTTGGACTATTATTAAGTTTATGTCTTTGTGGTTGTGGTAAAACAAGTGATCAAAAATCTGATTTTGAATATCAATTGTTAGACGGTTGGGTTGAAAATAAGGTGGATAATACTTTGTTTTTTACACCAAATGCATATAAGGTTGGCTCAGAGGCGACTTGTGCTAAATATATGATTTCAGCAGGATATATTCAAAAGATTAACACATCAGATGATTGGGGAAAGATAAAAGATGGGAAGATACAACAGGTATATTTCAATAATCATTCAAATGTAGAAGATTATGGGCAAGTTGATGGACTGTGTGCTCCGGGATATTTAATTAAAGTAGATTATGATTTATATTCAGCTGCCGCATTGGAAAAGGAAAAAAATAACGGAACAAATATTTTAGAAATTGATCAGACTGGGCAGTATTGGGTACTTTATTTAGTAAAGGAAAATAAAAAACAGGATATATATTAGCGTTGAATACTCGGAACTATACAAAGGAAGATATGATTGAGTGGGCAAAAGCTTCAAATTCTAAAATATTTAAGTACATATGATAATGAAGTGTCAGATGCATTTTTAGATAATGTAGAGAATCAGTGATATGGGAATTATCAGAGGTTCAAACGGTGCAGCTGATACAGACTATGACAGATTGTTTCTGGATGGAAAAGAACAAAAATTTTATGAATATAAAGGGGAAAAGGTATATCTATCGGTAGAATATGCATGGAGCCATGATTCCATTGTCTCAGGGATATGAAATCAGAGCCGGGGGATATATGCCGGATATTTATAATATTTGCAGGTATGAAAAACCGTGGTGCATATCAGGATGCATCACGGTTTTCTTTTTACTGTAAAGTCCCGTTTTTGGTACAGGAAATGGAAACAGTACGCGTAGTTGAAGTGATTTCGGAATTGGAAAGGATATGGAAGCCTGTTGCAGAAGCATATCCGGTATTCCTGGATTTCCAACTTGATTTATTGGTAACCTTCCATGCCGAAGAATTACTTTCTGCGGTAACATCAGCGCTTGTGCAGGAAGAAGTGCTTCCATTATATGTAAAAAAAGCATGTACAGTCACATACCATAAAGTAGCACCAGAAGAATTTACATAACGTTGTGTTTTACTTCCGCTTTTGGTCTGGGTAGTTGAAAAAGGCTGAATTCCAGGATCTGACGTTTCAACAAGTTCCGTCACACAGTAGAGATTATCGGAAATAGCCTCTTTTGTAATCGTGACGGTTTGTGCCTGAAGAGACTGACTGGGTATTGCGGCACATATAAGTGCAGAAGAAAGTAGTAAAACAGAAATAAATTTGCCTGATTTTATCATTGAGGGTCCTCCTTTAATATAGTTACTTCTTTTTGTGTTGCATTGGGAAAATAAGTGCCTGACACAATAAAAAAAAAAACTACACCTAATGCTCAGTGTTCATAAAATGCTCTTGCCATTGACACCCTTTGGAGTATGCCCGGTTGGCTTTATCGTGCGAGATGCAAGCATGTGTGGATGCGGAAGATAGTCTGGAAGTGTGGTGATTTTATGAGTGGATTGCTATGTATTGGCCATCCGCTTTTCACAATATTTTAGAAGAATGTAAGTGGAATATAAGAGGTGTGCGTGGTACAATAGAGAATGAAATTGAAGTTGATGGAGGATAAGATGGCACAGCAGAATATATATGATAACGAAGTGTTCTTTGAGGGGTACAAAAAGATTAGAGATAACAAAATAAATGCCAATAACTTATTTGAAATACCTGCATTGTTTTCTATGTTGCCAGATATAAAAAATAAAAGAGTATTAGATTTGGGATGTGGATTTGGAGAACATTGTAAACGCTTTATTGATTGTTTTTGCAAAAAAGGCATATTATAATGAAAAAAAAAAGTCAGCGAAAATGAGAGAATATGATTTTGAATTTGTGCAGACCGTCTGCACAAACTGGCTGTATACTAAGGATTTGCTGAATGAGGAAGATGCAGAAAGCAAGTACCTGCAATGGAGATAGTATATTGCTATAATGAAGGAAACATGAGATAAAATGAGAGAAAAGAATCTTACTGAGGGTGGAATACTAAAGACAATGCTGATTTTTTCCATACCGATGATATTGGGAAATCTGTTACAGCAGATCTATAATATTGCAGACACGATGGTTGTTGGGCACTTTGTCGGGGCAGAAGCATTGGCAGCAGTAGGATCAGCATACACACTCATGACATTCATAACATCCATAATTATCGGATTATGTATGGGAAGCAGTGCCGTTTTTTCCATGGCTTATGGAGCTGGAAATAAAGACGAATTAAAGGAAAGCATATGGGTATCCTTCTGGTTTATTCTTACGGTAACGGTAATGCTGAATGCAGTTGTTGTAATATTTAATAAGCCGATTCTTCGGATATTGCAGATTCCAGAGGATGTTTACCCGCTGATGAATCTTTATGTCAGAATCATATATTGCGGCATTATTTTTACATTTATATACAATTATTTTGCGTGTCTTCTCAGGGCAGTGGGGAATTCGGTTACGCCTCTCATATTTCTTGCAATATCATCCGTATTAAATATTGTTCTTGATATATGGTTTGTAGCAGGATTAAAGCTTGGAGTGAGGGGTGCAGCGGAGGCAACCGTAATCTCACAGGCAGTATCAGGTATTGGAATCGCTGTTTTTACCATGAAACGGATGCCGGAACTTCGCATTCCAAAAGAATATCGGCATTTCGGAAAAGAGATATTCCATAAGGTTACAACCTATTCCTTTCTTACATGTGCACAGCAGTCGGTAATGAATTTGGGTATTTTGATGATTCAGGGACTTGTCAACAGTTTTGGAACGGTAATTATGGCAGCGTTTGCAGTAGCTGTTAAGATTGATACGCTGGCGTATATGCCGGCACAGGAATTTGGCAATGCATTTTCTTTGTTTATATCACAGAACTATGGGGCTGGAAAGTTTGACAGAATAGAAAAGGGTGTGAAACAGGCATTGGCTGTTTCTACTGTATTTTGTATGATTGTTTCAGCCATTGTGTGGATATTTTCACCACAGATGATAGAGATTTTCTTAGATAATGCTGATCCACAGATCATAAAGGCTGGAGTAGATTACTTGCATATTGAAGGCGTTTTTTACTTTGGAATTGGATGCCTGTTTTTATTATACGGACTTTACAGGGCAATCAATAAACCTATGATGTCTTTGATTCTTACAATTCTGTCTCTTGGAACAAGAGTGGCATTGGCTTATCTATTTGCCCCGAATCCGCTATTTGGTGTCAATGCAATCTGGTGGGCAATACCGATTGGATGGGGAATTGCCGATGTTGTGGGTATCATGTATTATCAAAACAAGGAAAGACATAAATGGGAAGAATGTGTTGATAAAATATTGAAGAAAAGTGCAAATTTACAAAAATAAATTTTGAAGAAATATAGATTTTAAAGGAAGATTTTAAGGGAAACGAGAGAAAAATGGCAGGAATTGTTATTAAAATTGTAATAGAAGATACGCATCCTCCGGTATGGCGCAGAGTCGTTGTGCCGGAGCATATCAGTTTTTATGATCTGCATCAGGTCATACAGACCGTTTTTGAATGGGAAGATGCACATATGCACATTTTTGAAGCACCAAAAGACCGTTTTGAAATTGTCACAAATGCAAGAGATGCATATACCGATTATTTTCTGGAGGAGAAAATTTCTGTTTCTGCTATTGCAGAGCGTGAAAGCTGGGTTCGTTATGTGTATGACATGGGAGATGACTGGCGGCATAAACTTACCTTCGAAAAAAGAATGGAAGACTATGACAAAAATTATGCACTTTTATGGAAAGCGAAAGGGAACAGTTTTACAGAGGATTCCGGCGGTATCTGGGATGGCGAACAAATGACGGGATATGATGCGGCAAGCATCAACCAGCAGCTGGAACAGATGCATTTTAAAGAGGTTGTTCCGTCAAAAAAGGATCAGCAGAAACTGGAACAGATTTATATGATGCAGAATCTTCAAAAGAAGGTGCAGGAGCTGGTCAGACAATCAATGGAACGGAGGAAGGAAGGAAAAACGCTGGAACCGGATTATTGGGAATCTGCACTGGAATCAGCAGCATCGGAAATTGATAAAGAATTATTGGCATGGAGGGATTTTTTGCGGGGAAGATGAAAAGGGATCTGTCTGCAAAATGACACCACGCAAGACGAGCCAGGAACTGTTAGAACGGATGGGAAATGAAATATTGCAGAATCTGGAATATGCATTGTATCAGGAAGACGACAAGCCGGATTTACCGACAGCAGACAGGGTACTTGATAAATTGAAGAAGCATCCGGAATACTATTTTTGCGTATTTGACCCAAAGGATATAGAGGAATGTTTAAAATTCCAGTCGTTTGCCTGTCAACAGAAAAATGAAATGGATGAGGGAACGGTTGAAAAGGGAATTGCATTTGGCTTCTGGCATCTGCAGATACCGGAAGGGACAGAGGCTGCGTATCTGTTTCCGGCACTGGATTTCGAAGAACGCCTGGAAGGGATTGTGCATACGGACTGGGAAAAGCAGTATGAGGATATGCAAGAGTTTTCAGATAAAATTCGGAAGGTCTTACTTGCCTATGGCATGATAGAACAGAATGCTTTTTATGATATTTTTGAAAAACAGTGGAATACTGGAATCGAAAAACAGGATTTTTTGCGTTTTGTATATCTGAATGGTGTGATTGCCGGGAAATTTGAGATTCATGAGTGGTCATCTACGAAAGAACGTTTTTTGTGTATGGAAAATCTGGATGTGGATACTGTTTTTATGCAAAGAACAATATATGCAAAAAATCTTTCCTATAAGCAGTTCACGAAAAAAAGAACTGGAGAAATTTAGTAAGCCTTTGTATGAGACCGATCAGCAGTGGAGTGTTGCTGAAGTGATTGCAAAAGATTATTTTGGGGCAAATCATGCAGAGGCGGAGAAATTTGTGATTTCCTGTTATGTGGATGTATTCAGTGGTTATGGAGTCAGCCAGATATTGGAAGACATGGGAATCTACGAAGCGGAGTTGCCACTGGTACAGTTTTGTGGTCTATGGCAGCTTCTTCAATGGGAGGTTATGAATACACGGCTTCCAATGCTGAATGGGTATTCAAGGATAGAATACCAGGAGCTGACAGGAAAAAGTGCATTTTCTTTGGATGTATTTGACGAAAGGAAACTGGAAGACACGGTAGAAGTGGAAACGGGACTGGAAGATATACCAGCGCAGATACAGGAAATGATTTATCATGCGCTGTTTGACCACAGAGGGGTAGAAAAAGCCAGGGCATTGGAGCAGGTAACCCGTCATTTGAAAGTACATAACAATGAACTGGATGTTCTTACCGCGTTGGCTTATGCGGATGCAGAAAAATATACAAAGGCATGCAATATATTAGATGATGTGGCAAACCGCACGGAGGATGAAAGTGTCATAAATATGATTGATGTGTTATGTGACCGCGCAGAGAACATCTTATATAATAACCGTACTTTCGGAGATCCATTTATGGATGTAGAGATGAAACCGACTTACCGCCGCGAAACACCAAAGGTTGGAAGAAATGATCCGTGTCCTTGTGGAAGTGGGAAAAAATATAAAAAGTGCTGCGGAAAGTAGTTTTTCTAATGAGGTGACCAAAATGTTGAAAGAATATCTGGATAAAAATAAAATCAGTATCTATCAATTGAGCAAGTCTGCGCAGATTCCATACAGCACATTAAACGATCTGGTAAATAAAAAGATGGATGGAAAAAATTGCTCTACTGGAACCATAAAAAAACTTGCTGCTGCGCTTGGAATGTCAATGGATCAGGTTTTTGAACTGTGTTCTTATTCACGTATTTATGAAAAAGATGGTGCCTGCGTAAAAAGTTACGTGCGGAGAAATATGTTGTACCTGGAATATAAGTATGGAGATTTTTCGGAAACCAAACTGCTGTTTCGATACAAAATATAGATCCGTTGTATCTGGAACCCATATGCAGGCATGAGCTTGATAAATTCCTGAAACAGATCGAAAGGGAGAAGGTTGTATGTACTACTATTTGATGAGGAAAAATGATGTCGTAACAACGGTTGAGTTAAATGATATGGGTCAGCTTGTGTGGGCAGATTATCAGAATGTAAAAGAACCGGAAAAACTTCCGCTGGAACTTGCAACTTCCACAAATCGACTCAGTATGTGGTGGGAACATCGTTCGGTTCCAATTAAGCAGGGGAAAATAGCAGAAATGCTAAGGGAAAAAGGGTTTCAATGTTCAGAGGAGTATCTGACAAAAAATCTTGGTTTAAGTCTTACGGATTATTACTGGGTGAAACCAATTGATTCTGAGCTTGAATGGAAAGATGTCAATTTGTTTGAGAATGATTTTCACAACGAAATGGTGGTTGATACGGCTGTTGATGACAGCAAAATATATGGAAAATACACGCCAAACAGTTCGCTTCAGGGGGCACTTGAAAAGAAGTGGGGAATTATAGATGGAGAGCGGTATTTGATAAAAGGAAACAGAGACAACTTTTCTACCGAAAGCATTAATGAAGTAATTGCAAGTAAAATTCATGAATTGCAGGGATTTGGCAATTATACCCCGTACGCTTTGTTTGAAATTAAAAAGCGTGATTATGATTATGGGTGCATATCCAAACTTTTTACATCACAAAAAGAGGAACTTATATCGGCATATGCGGTTGTTACATCCGAAAAACAGCCGAATGATAAGTCAAGTTATGAGCAATTTATTTCATTGTGCAAAAGACATGGGATTGATGGAGATCAATTGCGAATGGAAATGGAATATCAGATGCAGGTGGATTTTATTATATCAGGACGAGACCGGCATTTGAATAATATCGCGATTCTGAGGGATGCAGATACGCTTCAATTTAAGCGGATGGCACCCATTTTTGACAGCGGAAAGTCAATGTTTATACGGCAGGATATTCCCGATAATAATAAGGCATTGCTAAGTCTGAGAACAGAAAGTTTTGCTGCAACGGAGCTTCAACTGATGAAGTATGTTCAGAACAGAAAACTGGTAGATATATCAAAGCTGCCGGGCAGGGATGTAATATCTGATTTGTATCATTGTGATTCTCAAATGTCAGACCGGAGAATATCCGATATTTGTGATGCGTATGAGCGAAAAATAGAATTGTATCGAAATTTTCAGCTTGGAAAAAGTTTAAATCAGATCAAGTTTGCATCTGTTCAGCAGAAACAGGGGACAGGCAAAGCTCCGATTTTTGAACGAAAAGAGGAGGCTTGATTTTAGTATTGCTATAATGAAGTAAATATGGAGATAAAATGAGAGAAAAGAACCTTACTGAGGGTGGAATACGAAAGACAATGCTGATTTTTTCCATACCGATGATATTGGGAAATCGGTTACAGCAGATCTATAATATTGCAGACACGATGGGGCATTATGCCGATATCTGCATAATGCCCCGACGTGTTGCATAAAATCACTGTAAACATAAGCTTTATTGCATAGGAAACAGATATGAAAAAGTTCTTTCTGATTTTTATAATAATTTTTGACCTGATAGGATTTGTTGGGTGTACTCAAAATAAAGATGATACTTTGTTTTTTACACCAAATGCATATAAGGTTGGGGCAGAGGCGACTTGTGCTAAATATATGATTTCAGCAGGATATATATTAGCCTTGAATACTCGGAACTATACAAAGGAAGATATGATTGAGTGGGCAAAAGCTCCAAATTCTAAAATATTTAAGTACATATGATAATAAAGTGTCAGATGCATTTTTAGGTAATGTAGAGAAGCCAAAACAAAAAGAATATGCACAAAGACGAGCATATTCAAAAAAAATATATGATGCTCTAAAAAATTTTTAATTGGATTTGAAGGGATAAATAATGTCAAAGAAAGCATTACCGGTAATTATTATAACGGTCTGTTTATTATTTGCGGGTTGCAAAGCTCCTGCAGATCAAGAACAGAAAAATAATACAGAAACAGCTGTCTTATCTACGGAAACACAGGAAGAGGATTGGAAACAGGTTCATTCTACACAAAAGGATCTGGAAAAACTTCCGCAGAAGATACAGAAAATTTTTTCAGATAATCAAACATTCTTTGATGTGGAAAAAGGAAAAGAATATGATAAGAATTCTTTTATAAAAACATTGACAAAAGAAGGTTATTGGCCCCAGTGGGCAGAATTTCTGGTGGCAGACTGGGATAATGATGGAGAATATGAATTAGCTGTTTATATAAAAAACAGTCCGGATTATAATGACTGCAGAATTTTTGATGCGTCAAATAAGAAAGTGTATGCGCATGCTTTTACGGCCCGTGCAATTGAGGGAATCAGTGATATGGGAATTATCAGAGGTTCAAGCGGTGCAGCTGATACAGACTATGACAGATTGTTTCTGGATGGAAAAGAACAAAAATTTTATGATTATAAAGGGGAAAAGTTATATCTATCGGTAGAATATGCATGGAGCCATGATTCCATTGTCTCGGGGATATGAAATCAGAGCCGGGGGGATATATGCCAGATATTTATAATTTGCAGGTATGAAAAACCGTGGTGCATATCAGGATGCATCACGGTTTTTTGTTGGCAGGAGAACGTAATAAAGAGATGAAGAATTTAACTGGTTTTTCATTGGGTATCATCCTCCTTTAAAATAATGATTTCTCGGTGAATAAAAGCATTTCTCTCTTCTTGGGCTAAATGATTGAGAGTATAAAAGAAAATGCCAGTACACCCCAAGACAATCAAAATTACAATGGTACAGGTTATTTTGACATTTCGTGAAAAGCGCAGGCTTCTTTTTTGCTTATCAATAGATTGCTCCGAAAAATAATCGTTTACCAGTTCCTGTGGATCTCCAAACTGTGAGACAAGCTGTTCATAATCGAGAGAATCCTGTTGCGCTGCATAAGAAATGACAGCGTCTTTCAAATCAGAAATAAATCTTGTGTCTGCGGCATGGTAGTGCTTAAACTGTTTCTGCACAGCCTTTATATATTCATCCGTAATTTTATCCTTGGTCATTGTATCCCCCTTTTTTCTACTGTGTAACCGTATATTTCAATACCTGTTGGATCGCATTGGCAGTCGCGTAATAATCCTCCAAAAGTTGTTGCAGATGCGTGCGGCCACTGTCTTCCAGATGATAATAAACATTCACCTGACGGCGTCCCACCTGTTTTTTGTAGTCTGAAATATATCCGGCATCTATTAATTTGTAGAGGGCGGGATACAAAGAACCAACTGGAATATTCAGGTATCCATCGGTCTGTTCCCGGATCAGGGTGGATATTTCATAACCATAATAGTCCTGCTGGCTGAGCAGATGCAAAATTAACAATTCGACGGAACCGCGCCGGAAGTTACTTTTGTTGTTCATAGGCTTTTCCTTATTTTGAGTGTATTGTAAATTAAATAAGATAATAAGTCAATATATAGAAAAACTAAAATATAGTTGACATACACAATCGAATATGCTAACGTGAAAATGTAACAAGTAATTAAATATTCAAACACAGGAGAATAATAATGAAAAAAGAAGGTTCCACTGCTTCTATGCTGTGGCTGGATATCTGTAGGGGATTTTGCAGTAAGCGGTTTTGGGGCATTGTTGGGGTAGTTACAATTGTTTTTGTAGTGTTTCTTACACTTGACATCATATATCCATTACAAAAATATTATAATGGGTATGGAACGTTTGACTGGAAATTGGACTCAATTTCGATGGCTCCATTTGCTGTTCGTATCGGTATTTTATCAATGGATCTGTTTGTCACTTTTTTTCCATTTATTGGAGTAATAGCATATGCTGGAACGATAATAGATGAGCGAAAAGACGGATATTGTTATCAGATTATACAAAAAAGAGGGTTTCATTCCTATTACTGGAGTCATTTTGTCGCAAGTGGACTGCTTGGGGGACTTCTTGCGGTAGCTATTCTTATAAGCTTATATCTGTTGACAGACATTGGGATAGGACAAAATCCATTATGGAAAGATGCAATACAAGTGTATCTTACACCCGAATTTGGATCGGAAAACGAGACGGTTTATTTTGGCATCCATATTCTTACAAAATCAGTAGGACACGTTGAACTTGTATTGTTGGGAATGGTCAGCTTCTTTTTGACGGGATGTTTGTTTGGGTTGTTAGGAGCGATAATTGCATTTGTATCAGATGCACGGGTTCTTGTATATGCAATGCCAATGATCATTATGGAGACCGGGTGTGGGGGACTTTATGCAATTTCCCTGTTGTTTGGAAGAGATTCTGTTGCCGCAAATGTGCTGGCATATTTTTATAACATAACAGGAGCATATATTTCATTTGGAAACTTATTAAGCCGGTGCATTGTGATCTTTTTGATTATTTTAATGCTATGTATTGGAAAAGGGATGGAATCTAAAGTAGTTCGGTATTATCTCGGAGAGGAGATCAGACAGGTATGAGAGAAACCATAGGGGCGGTTGTTCGCAAACCGGTGTTTCGAATAAAATTAATTGCTATTTCGCTACTTTTCGTTGTTTCGTTGATTGAACAGGTATCCAATAACTATATTCAGTCATCCGGGCAACAAGTGGGAAGAATGACGGTTATTTTATTGTTAATGCATACATTCAGTTATTTTTCATTTTATCTTTCAGTCTTTTTTGTTGGATATATATTATTGATTCCAGATATCGTTAAGGATGCATTTATAGAAAGGCAGACCATGATGCGGTGTCAGTCCCGTATGCGGGCGGCAAAGTATGCCATAGCAAAAATTATAGCCTTTTCGATTCTTTATGTTATTTGGTTTGTAATGCTTACCATCCTTGTTGGAGGGATCTGGTTTCATGACTTTTCATTGGCATGGCCTAAATTTATGGATATCCAGCAAAGACAGCTTGCAGCCAATGGATTATCTACAATTACATGGATTAATATACCGGTTGGAGCAGGCAAATATCCAACACTGCTTGTGGCAGGATTAATCTGCTTGCGAAGTACGATTGGGTTTATTTTTCTGGGATTGCTGGCTTTGCTGGTAACATTAATTACTGGTAAAACGCGCAATGGAATGGGGATTGTTATTCTTTTGGCAGCGATTGCAGGCTATGTAAAACTATATATGAATGATGTATTTACTTATTGGAATTCAGCACATCCGATTGGAAATAAACGCAGTTATATTCGTATATCAAAGGCTACCATAACACCATTGTTTACAACCTGTCTAAAATCGGATGAATTTATGCCATGGATGCGCTATGGTATTATTGCGGGCATTCTTTTATGTGTCATCACCGGAGCAGGAATTATGCTTTATTACAGGAAAGGGGATTTGGGCGATGAGGATCGAGATGAATAATATTAACAAAATAATAAAGGGTGTATCGCTTCTGACAGACATTAACCTGGCACTGGAATCCGGTCATATCTATGGATTTGTCGGAGATAATGGCAGTGGAAAAACGGTATTGTTCAAGGTATTATTGGGACTGATGCACAAGACTTCCGGGACCATTCTGGTAGATGGCAGGGAACAGAAGGATCTGATGCAGGATGTTGGTTTTATCATTGAGCGTCCGGAGTACATACCATATTATTCAGCAAAAAAAAGAATCTGGAAATCATTGCGGTACCGGAAAGTCGCAGATGATCAGCGCATTCGCACGGTATTGGAGATGTTCGGCCTGGACCCGGCAGATAAGAAGGCGGTGGGGAAGTATTCGCTCGGTATGAAGCAAAAGCTTGCACTTTCCATGGCATTTCTCGAAGATCCGAAAGTATTGATACTGGATGAACCGCTCAGCGCGCTGGATGCAGATTCGGTGCAGGAAGCCCGCAAGCGCATTTTGGAGGAAAAGGAGCGTGGAAAGCTGGTTCTTATTGCATCCCATTATCAGGAGGATATCCAATCACTGTGTGATGAGGTATATTGGATGAAGAGTGGACATATTCAGTTACAGTAAATTTTGTAATTGGCTCGTAAAAATATCTGCGGTTTATAAAAGTGAAATTTTATCCCATTTGCTTTTTCCGGTAAAAATATTTGCATTAAAATGATATTATTCCCGTAACCATCTGCAAATATCAACCACTTGCACTCCTTTATAATCATAAGTTTCATGATGTGTTCTTGCAATTATCATCTTAGGATATGCATCTCTTATTGCAAGCAAAGGCGAATGTTCTCTTTCAAATGTTTTTTCATCCGAAATATTATCGCTTACCTGAATATATATTTGTGCCTCACGTTTCTTAGCTACAAAGTCCACTTCTCTTTTATAGAGTTTGCCAACATATACCTCATATCCTCTTCTGCGTAACTCCAGATAAACAATATTCTCATAAACTCTTCCAAAATCCATGTTACGTGTACCATTGACTGCATAACGGAATGATGAATCGCAAAGATAATACTTGCTATTGTTCGCTAGGTATTTTTTCCCCTTTAAATCATACCGTTTTGCCTCATAGAACAGAAAAGCATTTTCCAAATAACCAATATATTTCGATACCGTCTTTCGGGTTATCTCACTTCGGTCATTGTTTAAGGTTTTGCTGATATTATTTGGAGAAAGTAAGTTACCAATATTATCCATCATAAATTCTGATATATTGGTAAACTCTGATTTATTTCTTATCTTATACTTTTCTACCAAGTCTCTGACAAGAATGGTTGAATACACATCTCTAACATAGTCATACTGTCTATCCTCAGTCTTATATACATAAGCCCCCGGCATGCCACCAGTTCGGACATACTGATCAAATGCATCGTCATATCCATCTGTAATTTCATAATAAGTTAGATATTCCATGAAAGAAAATGGATATACCTTTATTTCCATCGTTCTTCCGGTAAAAAGTGTTGCCAAATCTGAACTCAGAAAAAATGCATTTGAACAGGTAATGTAAATATCATAGATTCCTTTGGCGTAAATACTATTGATTGCAAGTATGTAACAAACTCTTGCAGCAATACGGATTTGCCGCTTCGTCTGATCCCCGTGATAACTTTTATATCTGGTGTTCCATACAATTCATTCAGTTCATCTAAATACTTTTTTCTTACTATAAGCTGCATGGTGCCATCCCCTATTCCCACTTTTAGAAATTTTTTTATTTTTCGGTAATATAATTTTCAAACAAATATTAACACAATCTGTATCTTCTGTCATTATTCTATAAACGAAAGCTTTTCTCTTTTTCAAGTAATTATGTATCTGCTTTACACTTCAAAGGCCTCCATGTTTCAAAATCTTTCCCGTATTCGGGAAGATCTTGAAGCCTTGATTTCCCTGACATTTCAAAACAGGCTCTGTCAAAGGCTCGCCAATTTATTAACCCTGCTTTATTTAAAGAGCTCTACTATTTATCAGTTGATTTATTTTATAAGCAACTCCCATCTCGTAAACTTTGGAATGGATATCATTTATTTGCCATTGATGGTTCTAAAATAGAATTGCCTAATTCGAAATCGAATTTCGAGTTCTTTGGTGAAATGTTTGATATCCTGATCCAAGCCGCCGTTTTACTATGGGACTTGGTTCCATTGTTTATGATGTTCTTGATGATTATATTGTCCATGCTTCTTTTCAACGATATCTTGCATCTGAACGTTCCGCTGCCTTAGAGCATTTGCATAATTTAGAAGATTTAAATATCTATCAAAACAGCGTTGTAATCTTTGATCGTGGCTATTATTCTGAAGATATGTTCGTTACTGTGTCGAGCATCAGCACCTTTGTCTTATGCGCTTAAAACAGAATTATAACATTGCTAAGAAATGCTCTGGAGACATAATCACGGTTCTTCCCGGCAACGAAAAAGACGGAACTGAGGATATCAGGATAAGAGTCATCGAAGTTATTCTCAATGATGGAACGAAAGAGTATCTTGCCACCAATCTTTTTGATTCACATATTTCTCAACAGATGTTCCGCGAACTTTACTTCTATCGCTTACCAGTCGAAACAAAAATATAAGGAATTGAAAAGCCGCCTTGCTATTGAAGAATTTTCCGGTGCAACGACCACTTCAGTGCTTCAAGAATTTTATATCAACGTACTTCTTTCAAACCTGTCATCTCTTATTAAAAATCAAGTTGATGAAGAAATTCAGATTACCGCTAAAAGTACGAATAAATATCGATACCAAGCAAACCGAGCATTTATTATCGGACGTGTCAAAACAATAGTTCCCAAAACGAACATGAATCATTGATCATATTTGATGAAGTGCAGCTTTTTCCACAGGCAAGGCAGGCTATCAAGCATCTGGTGGCAGATGGCAGATATAGTTATCTGGAAACGGGATCTCTAATCTCGATTAAGAAAAATGTAAAAGACATTTTGATTCCGTCGGAGGAGATGAAGATACAGGTATATCCGATGGACTATGAAGAATTTTGTGATGCCACAGGAGGTAATTATGAACTCTTGCGCCAGATTTATGGTACAGGATCTGCAATCGGACAGGCAACGAATCGAAAATTAATGCGAGATCTGCGTATTTATATGGCTGTTGGGGGAATGCCGCAGGCGGTAGAAGCATACACGGAAGGTAAGAATTTCTCGGAAATTGATATGGTCAAGAGACAGATCATTTCATTATATGAAGATGATTTTAAGAAAATTGATGCGTCTGGAAGAATTTCTGCATTGTATCATTCGATTCCGGCGCAGCTCGCCAAAGATTCAAAAAAATATCGGATTTCAACAGCAATCGGGAAGAAGAGTAAAGCAAAAACAGAGGAATTATTATATGAGCTGATTGATTCAAAAACAATTTTGCCGTGTTATAATTCAACCGATCCACGTGTGAGTTTAGCAGACACAAAGGATTTTGACAGTTACAAACTCTACCTCGCAGATACAGGATTGTTTGTTACATTGATGTTTATGGATCGACCGGTGACAGAAAATGATGTGTACGCAAAGCTGCTTTCTGACAAATTACCGGCTAATCTCGGATTCTTATATGAAAATCTGGTTGCACAAATGATCGCGGCATCTGGCAGAGAGCTTTTCTATCACACATGGGAAAAGTCAGGCAGTACGCATTATTATGAAGTGGATTTCCTGATCTCGGAAGGAAGCAAAGTGAACGCTTTCGAAATTAAATCATCTGGATCTGGAAAACATGAGTCGATAAAGGTATTCGATAAAAAGTTTTCGAAAAATGTGCATGATATATATTTATTGTCGCAGAAGGATGTTGGAAAGGAAGAAAACTTGTTACTGAAACCATTTTATTTGATGCCTTTTCTAATTGAACAGGAGTATGTAAGAAATGATAAGATTTAATAACGATTACAACCATGGAGCATTTGCATCCATATTGAAGGAACTTGGCGCAACGAACAGCACAAGCTACGCCGGATACGGGGAAGATGAGTGGTGCGATAAAGCGGAAACCATCATAAAGAAGCTGGTCGATAATGACGATGCATTGATCAAATTCATTCCGGGAGCCACGCAGGCGAATTATGTCGTGATCGCTGCTGCATTATCTTCGGTGCAAAGCGTGATCGCTGCAGATACTGGACATATCAATTGTCACGAGGCGGCGTCCATCGAGAACACCGGACACAAGATTCTGGAACTTCCGAATACAGATGGCAAGATTACCGCGCAGCAGATCGCCGCTTGCGCCAAGGCGTATTACGATCAGGACGAGCCGGAGTATCTGACCGAGCCGAAGATGGTATATCTGTCTTTCCCGACAGAAAAAGGTACACTTTATTCGAAGAAGGAAATTAAGGAGATCCATGATGTGTGCACAAAATATGGGATGTATCTTTTCGTGGATGGCGCGCGCATGGGATATGGACTTGGATCGGAGAAAAATGATCTTACTTTGAAGGATTTTGCGGAATTGACGGATGTATTTTATATTGGCGGAACAAAGTGTGGCGCTTTGTTCGGCGAGGCGCTCATTATTACTGCGCAGGATCTGAAGTATCGCTTTAAGGCCTACATGAAGCAGAATGGTGCAGTACTTGCGAAAGGCTGGCTGATGGGACTGCAGTTTGCAACGATGCTGGAGAGCGGCGAGTATTTTGAGGCTGCGAAGCGCGCCGATGCGCTTGCGATGCAGATTAAGAAAGCGTTTGAGGACAAGGGTGTTCCGTTCGCGGTGGAGAGCTTTACCAACCAGCAGTTTGTTATTCTGACGGAGCAGCAGAAGCAGGAGCTTGCGCAAAAATATTATTTTGAAGACGAAGGTGATACGCAGCGTTTCTGTACGAGCTGGGCAACAACGGAGGACGAGGTTGATATGCTGGTTACGGACATCGAAAAGTTGTGAAACATGTGGTGCCTGACACAATAAAATTATATGCCGGAGATTTATGATATTTACGGGTATGAAAAACCGTGGTGCATATCAGGATGCATCACGGTTTTCTTTTTACTGTAAAGTTCCGTTATAGGTAAAAGAAGCATGTACAGTCACATACCATAAAGTAGTGCCGGAAGAGACTGACTGGGTATTCACTGTGTGATGAGGTATATTGGATGAAGAGTGGACATATTCAGTTGCAGTAAATTTTGTAATTGGCTCGTAAAAATATCTGCCATCATGTATAATAAAATATACAGAAAAAGATAATTATGTTGAAAAGGAGCCAACACTATGGGAACATATTTGAACAGCATAACTCCATATACTTTGTATAAAAGTGAGTGCTTAAGCGCGTATTTTGTGGATAAAACACTTATGCTCAGGGAACTGTTTCCGTATGTAAGTGCGGGAAATCGTCATATCTGTATCACCAGACCACGCAGATTCGGAAAGACAATTATGGCGAACATGATCAGCTCTTTTTTTCAAAAGATACCGGATTCAGGTGATGGAAAAAATACTTGAATTTGCCCATAACACAGAAGTGATAAAACTGCTGATTGTATGATTCTGGAATTAAAGGTAGATCATACACTGGATGAGGCTATTGCACAAATAAAAGATAAAAAGTATGCACTCAGGTTTGCACCAAAGATTGCCGGGAACAGAGAGTATACAGGAAGAATATTGGCAGTTGGTATTTTTGTAGTATGAAAAAGGTACGGGAGTGTACTTGCGTTTCCAATCATTTTCTGCTACAGTAGGCGTAAACAGAACAGGTGATCAGCAAAGGAGCTTTCTCGGATAAGAGGAAGCTCTTCTTTTATTATATAACGAAAAAAGAGTCGAAAAGGAGGCGAATCTATGGATGCAGAAATGATCATACTCTGCGACGGTGTGGTAATTCCGCAGAGCAAAAAAGAAATTGACGGGGGTGTCGCAATTGCAGGAGGACATATCCTGCGGATCGGGGCGCGTGCGGAGTTGTCGGATTATCTGGGAGTGGATACGGAGGTGGTGGAATACCATAATTCTACCCTGTTTACATTTGACCGTACAAATACAGAGGGAGATGCCAATATTGCAGTTGTGGCAGGAAACATGAAGCATCATGGACATGGAGATCTCAAAAAGACCGTGGGGCTTCGCTTCCTGATGTATCACGGAGATGTGGTAATTCAGAAGGAATTATGAAAAGTATAAACAATAAGTGAAATATCTGCCGGAAACCTTGACGCATGGCATTTCCAGCCTTACAGTTGTATATATCATGAAGTGTAGGGAGGAAGAGACCTTGGGTAAGGTAATTGGTATTGATTTAGGAACCACAAACAGCTGTGTCGCTGTTTTGGAAAATGATCAGCCGGTTGTGATCACAAACGCGGAAGGCTCGCGGACCACACCATCGGTTGTGGCATTTACCAAAAACGGAGAGCGTCTGGTGGGAGATGCTGCCAGACGACAGGCAGCTGTCAATGTAGACCGGACATTTTTCTCCATTAAGCGTGAGATGGGAAGCAATTTCCGGGCAAAAATAGATGGCAAACAGTATACGCCGCAGGAGATTTCCGCGATGATCCTGCGCAAACTCAAAAAAGATGCGGAGGAATATCTGGGGGAAACGGTTTCGGATGCGGTGATTACCGTACCGGCATATTTCAGTGATTCCCAGCGGCAGGCGACAAAGGATGCCGGAAAGATTGCCGGATTAAATGTTCTTCGGATTATCAACGAACCGACATCTGCGGCACTGGCATACGGACTGGATCACGGGGAGCCACAGAAAATTCTGGTGTATGATCTTGGTGGCGGCACATTTGACGTATCGGTTATTGAAATCGGGGACAACCTCATCGAAGTACTTGCCACCGCGGGAGACAATCACCTCGGTGGGGATGATTTCGATGCGCGTATCACGGAGTATCTGGTATCGGAATTCCAGCGCACGGAGCGTGTGGATCTGCGGAAAGACGCGACGGCTATGCAGCGTGTGCGTGAGGAGGCGGAAAAGGCTAAAAAGGTATTGTCCTCCTCTTCCACAACGGGCATCAACCTGCCGTTTATTGCGACTGTAAAGGGTGAGCCAAAGCACATGGAAATGACACTGACGCGTGCAAAATTTGAGGAACTGACGATGGATCTCATTGAGCGCACGGCAGGTCCGGTGCAGCAGGCACTTTCGGATGCGGGAATTACGGCAGCGGATCTGGGCATGGTACTTCTGGTAGGTGGTTCTACCCGTGTACCGGCGGTATTCGAGGAAGTGCGCAGACTGACAGGAAAAGAACCTTCACGCAATTTAAACCCGGATGAATGTGTGGCACTGGGAGCGGCTGTGCAGGGTGGAAAACTTGGCGGTGCGCTGATGGCAGGATCACAGGCGGCAGAGATTATCCTGATGGATGTCACACCACTTTCGCTTTCCATTGAGACGGTAGGAGGTGTTTCGACGAAGCTGATTGACCGGAATACCACGATTCCGACACGGTTCAGTAAAGTGTTTACAACTGCCGGAAATTTCCAGACATCTGTGGATATCAAAGTACTGCAGGGCGAGCGTCAGTTTGCAAGAGACAACAAGCTGCTTGGGCGGTTCCAGCTGCGGGGCATTAAACCGGCGCCGGCGGGTGTGCCGCAGATAGAGGTAACGTTTGATATTGATGCGAACGGTATTGTACAGGTTTCCGCAAAGGATCTGGGAACCGGACGGCATCAGGAGATCACAATCACGGCAAGTTCCAATTTGTCAGACGCAGAGATTGACCGCGCGATAAGAGAAGCCGCGGAATATGAAGCAACAGACGGGCAGAGAAAGGCTTATATTGATGCGCGAAGCGAGGCCGACACGTTGATCCGTCAGGTGGAAGTTGCATATAAAGAAAAGAAGAAGACCATCGACAGTGGTGCGCGTCACCAGATCAAGAGCAGCCTTTCTTATGTAAAGAAACTGGTCAGCCGCACAAAGCCGGGAAATGTGTCCGAAGAGCAGGCGGCTGAGCTGCAGCGGGCAGCCGCGGAACTGCGCAGTGCTGCAGGAGTGCTTGGAATATAAAAGGTTTCCATCATAAAGAAAGCTGTTTTGATATAAAAAGGCACAGATACGTTTTCTGTCAAAAGACACAGAACCGTATCCGTGCCTTTTATTTATTTGCACTAACTTTTATTCTCTTTTGTTTTATACTTGCGTTTGCTTTTGAACTGTGCTATATTAAGGCTAACAGATAAAAACAAACGTAAATAAAAATGGAGGTATTTATTATGAAGTTTTTCGTGGATACAGCAAATGTAGAGGACATTAAGAAAGCAAATGATATGGGAGTCATCTGTGGAGTTACCACAAACCCATCCCTGATCGCAAAAGAGGGAAGAGATTTTACAGAAGTCATTAAAGAGATCACATCCATCGTTGACGGACCGATCAGCGGCGAGGTAAAGGCAACAACAGTAGATGCAGAGGGCATGATCAAAGAGGGACGTGAGATTGCAGCCATCCATCCAAACATGGTTGTAAAGATTCCTATGACCGTAGAGGGACTTAAAGCCGTAAAGGTACTTTCTTCCGAGGGCATCAAGACAAACGTTACCCTGATTTTCAGCGCAAATCAGGCAATCCTTGCAGCAAACGCAGGAGCTACTTATGTATCCCCATTCCTTGGCAGATTAGATGACATCAGCCAGCCAGGTATCGAACTGATCCGCCAGATCGCAGAGATCTTTGATATTTACGGATATGACACAGAGATCATTGCAGCATCCATCCGTAACCCGATCCATGTAACAGACTGCGCACTTGCAGGTGCCGATATTGCGACCATCCCTTACAAGGTAATCGAGCAGATGACAAAGCATCCGCTTACCGATCAGGGAATCGAAAAATTCCAGGCAGACTATAAGGCAGTTTTTGGGGAGTAATATTTCAGATTTTCGAAGAAAATCTGAAATGTAGCGTCAGCCCATTGCCGCAGGCAATTTTCATGGGCTGATGTTCACGCATACGGAGGAACGAACATGAACAAACAGGAACTTCAGCTGAAGGCAAATGAAGTACGCAAAGGCATTGTGACTGCCGTCCATGCAGCCAAAGCCGGACATCCGGGCGGATCGCTTTCCGCAGCTGATATTTTTACTTATTTATATTTTGAAGAATTAAATATCGATCCAAAAGATCCGAAGAAACCGGACAGAGACCGTTTTGTACTGTCCAAAGGCCATACTGCACCGGGACTGTATTCCGCACTGGCACTGCGCGGCTATTTCCCGGTCGAGGATTTAAAGACACTGCGTCACCTCGGTTCGTATCTGCAGGGACATCCGGACATGAAGCACATTCCGGGTGTGGATATGTCGAGCGGTTCCTTAGGACAGGGAATTTCCGCAGCAGTCGGCATGGCATTGTCCGCCAAACTTTCCGGGGACGATTACCGTGTGTATACACTGCTCGGAGATGGAGAGATTCAGGAAGGACAGGTATGGGAAGCTGCCATGTTTGCCGGATTCCGCAAACTGGATAACCTCGTTGTGATCGTGGATAACAACGGACTGCAGATCGACGGACCGGTGGATCAGGTATGCTCTCCGTACCCGATCAACGAGAAATTCAAAGCATTCAATTTTCATGTGGTTGACCTTGCAGACGGCAATGACATGGATCAGATCGCCGCTGCATTTGCAGAGGCAAGAAACACCAAGGGACAGCCGACCGCAATCATTGCGCATACGGTCAAAGGAAAGGGTGTCTCTTTCATGGAAAATCAGGTAGGATGGCACGGAAAAGCGCCAAACGATGAAGAATATGCGATCGCAATGGAAGACCTGAAGAAAGAAGGTGAAGCATTATGTCAGAAGTAACAAAAATCGCAACCCGTGTCAGCTACGGAAACGCTCTCGTAGAGCTGGCAAAGGAGCATGATGATGTATATGTTTTAGACGCAGATCTTGCAGCGGCAACACAGACTGCAATCTTCAAAAAGGAATTTCCGGAGCGCCACATTGACTGTGGTATCGCAGAATGTAACATGATCGGCATTGCAGCAGGCCTTGCCGCAACCGGTAAAGTTCCGTTTGCAAGTTCGTTTGCCATGTTTGCAGCAGGACGTGCATTCGAGCAGGTGCGAAACTCTGTCGGTTATCCGCACCTGAATGTAAAAATCGGTGCAACCCATGCCGGAATTTCCGTCGGTGAAGACGGTGCAACGCACCAGTGCAATGAGGATATTGCGCTCATGCGCACCATCCCGGGCATGGTTATCTTAAATCCGAGTGACGATATCGAGGCAAAAGCCGCAGTAAAAGCCGCATATGAACACGAAGGCCCGGTTTACATGCGTTTTGGCCGTCTGGCAGTTCCGATCATCAATGACCGTCCGGATTACAAATTTGAAATCGGCAAAGGTGTGACCTTGCGGGAAGGCAAAGATGTGGCAATCATTGCGACCGGTTTATGTGTGTCCGAGTCGCTCGCAGCCGCAGAAAAACTTGCAGCAGATGGCATTGATGCAAAAGTGATCAACATCCATACGATCAAGCCGCTCGATGAGGATCTTGTCGTCGCCGCAGCAAAAGAATGCGGGAAAGTAGTAACCGTTGAGGAACACTCCGTCATCGGAGGCCTCGGTTCCGCTGTATGTGAGACACTTTCGAGAAAGGCACCGACACCGGTAAAGACCATCGGTGTACAGGACTGCTTCGGCGAATCCGGTCCGGCAGTGGCACTGCTTGAGAAGTATGGTCTGAATGCAGAAGGCATTTATGCTTCCGTAAAAGATTTTGTTTAGAGAATGCGTTTTCCGTCTGCAAACTCCATTTTAACTTCGTTAGTCATTGTTTTCCACTGGAAACGGCCATTTTCCATAATCATGTAGCCGTGCCAGCTTCCGGCTTTTGGAATAGCAACAGATCCGGGATTCATGCAGGTATATGTGTCGTGTGGGACGCATGCCGGGACGTGGGTATGTCCGTGTAGCAGAATGTCCCCGCGATGCAGTGGAGGCAGGTTCTGTTCATTATACGTGTGGCCGTGGGTGGCATAAATCAGCGTATCACCGTCTGCAATGGCGCAGTAATCTGCCATAATGGGAAATTGGAGTACCATCTGGTCGACTTCGGCATCGCAGTTGCCCCGGACACAGAGAATATGTTGTTTTTTTGCGTTGAGCAGTTCAATCACCTGTTTTGGATCATATTCTTCCGGCAGATCATTGCGCGGACCGTGGTATAAAAGATCACCAAGGAGCAGCAGACGGTCGGCCTGTTCCCGGTTGTATGCATTTAACAGCTGTCTGCAGTAGTATGCAGAGCCGTGGATATCAGATGCTATCATCCATTTCATGTTTATCAATGTTCATCCCATCCAGTCAGACTGGATGGGATGTTTCCTTTCTCCCGGATGCGGCCGGGGTATTCACCTTATTGTTTTATAATGGATTATAATGAACATTTTCTTCTGGCTCAATACCTTTTTGAAAAAGGTTTCTTAATTTTTTATAAATCCCTTAGTTCTGGCCGATGCCGTTTTCTAAAATTTTTTTCAGTTCTGCCTGTGCGCTTTCTTTCAGGTTCGACGGGTAACCGATGTGAATGCCATATAAAATCGTGTCTTCGGTCCGGTAAGCGTCTATGGAATCATTGAAATCATCACCCTGAGAGGTGGTCGTAATCATTTGCCAGGTATCGCCGGAAGCCGTGGTGTACAGTTCGTTGGTGGATACGGCATCCGGCGTTTCCTCATACGATGGATAGTCCATATCGATATAGGAACCGGTGTTGGACGATTCTGTATAGAGATCGGCGGCGGCCGTCACATTGATCTGTCCGTCTGCACAACTGTATAGTTCGGAAAGCGAGATGTAGCAGATGTTTCCTTTTTTATCCGCGGTTGCGTTGACGGAAATGCTGTCTGCTTTCTGTGGGAGGGCAAATGACCGCAGATTTTTGTATCCGATATAAGCGAGTGCATCTTTTTCGGAAGAAAATGATTTGCTGATTGATCCCGGCGACCAGCTGTTGGTCGGCAGATAACTTTCATATTGCTTAATAATATTTTGTTTTTCGTTTTGAATCGTCCCGGTAATTTCCGCATCCGGAACATTGTTGAGCTGCTCCGTCAGGCGGTATCCCTGGTTTCCGGACAGCCTGGAAAAGACGGGATCGCTTAAGATGCCGGTTTTTGCAAGCAGTGTCTGAAACTCTGTGGCAGAACTGCGGAAGTAGTTACAGGTGCCAAGAAATTCATTTTCTCCCTGTTCTTTCGTATAAGTAAAATCTGTCGTTTTTCCATCCAATGTGTAGGAAAACGTTACACTTCCCAGATTTTTGGTGCAGGCGAGAATGACCATGGCATAGTTTTTCATGGTTTTTTCAACTGTGGTCTGCTGTTTTTTTGTAAATGCGTCATCCAGATATATGGTCCAGCCGTAAGGGGTTTCCGTGGTCTGCAGTTTGAAGTTTGCAATCGAAAATACATTGGAGATGCCAAGTGCCGCAAGTGTTTTTTCATTGGCAGACATATCACCGATGTATGGATGGATCGTGGCATAAATCTGTGCTGCTTTCGGCAGAATAGAGGTGCCGTCCTCCCAGGCAATCTGATCGTTCACATATACTTTTTTTACGGCATGGGTTTCTGTCTTTTTATCGGAAAATGTATTGTGCCCGGCTGCCGATATGCGGTTGGTTCTGACATTGATTGTGACGGTTTCCGGGTGATCCGGATCACAGGAGTAGTCGATTCCGGCAACACCAAGTGTCTGATCGGTTAAAGATCCTTTGATCTGAATGGTTTTATTGTCTTTTACGGTAACCGCATAGTCGATCAGTGCGGTATTTTTCAGCGGTGCAGGGTAGAAATACGTCCGATATCCCCAGATGCTGCCGAGCAACAGTGTCACGATCAGGATGGCGGCAAGAATCCGGCGTTTGTTCCTTTTGTTGCTCTTTTTTAAAAAGTCGATAGTTGAAGCATCCGTTGCCGTTTCTGCCGGCACGGGTTCCGGAGTCTGCATATCGGAAAGTATCCGGCGACAGTCGGCACACTCCCGGATATGTGTTTCGATCGCCGTATTTGTGACGTCACTCGTCAGGTGATCGACATAACTTGGCAGCAGATCCTGTACGACTTCACAGGTCAAATCATTTTTCATGTTTGTTCAGCTCCTTTCGCAGGCGCTCCTTGCCGCGATAAAACATCACGCGCGCCCAGTTTTCACTCTGTCCCATAATTTGTCCGATTTCCCGGAACGAGAGATTTCCAAATACCCGCAGATAGATCACTTCCCGGTAAGGTTCCTGGAACTGGTGCAGGCATTGCAGCAATTCCATTTTTCCGGCGGAGGAAAGCGCCTTCTGCTCTGCAGACGGTGTATGCGGAAGTTCCGCTTCGGTGTCTGTCAGATCCTCGTGCAGTGGGTGCTTTCGCAGATAGGACAGATATTGATTTTTGGCAATGGCACAAAGCCATGTAGTGATCTTGCAGCTTCCGTCATAGCGGTGGATACTGCTGACAGCCTGGCAGAAAGTTTCCTGTGCCAGTTCTTCCGCAACATCCGGCTGGTGTGTCAGTGACATCAGGTACTGATACACCATGCGAAAATGCTGACGGTAGACTGCGTCCATATCCTGCATGTGCGACCTCCTTTTTTCTGGAATTTATATGGGTTACATTTATTGATGTAAAAATATGGTGTTTCGTTACAGCATTTTTTATTTTTTTCATATATTTATATAATGTAACATAAATGCAGCATATTTTACATGAAAATGAGCTATGGAAACGATGGCTCTTTCTGCTAAAATAATATAATTTTCAGAATAATTTAGAAAATTCACAAAATCTTCACAAAAATTGTTAGCAGTCCTACTTGACGAGTGCTAAAAACGGTGGTATAACATATCATGAACAAAGGGAAAAGAGGTTGAGAGAAATGAATAATCTCTTGAAACTTTGATAATAAAATAGATGATTAAGATTTGGAAGGAGAGATGACTTATGTTAATGCCTAGTATTTTTGGTAACGATTTTATGAATGATTTCTTTGGTGGTTTCCCATACAAATCAAACGGAACAATGCAGACGGATGTGTCTGAGACAGATAAAGGATACAAAGTAACAATGAATCTTCCGGGATACCAGAAGGAAGATATCAAAGGTGAGGTAAAGGATGGTTATTTAACCGTAACCGCAACCACCAGTAAGAATAACGATGAGAAGGATAAGGATGGCAAGTACATCCGCAAGGAACGTTACAGCGGAAGCTGCAGCCGAAGCTTTTATGTCGGCGATGCAGTAACGCAGGATGACGTGAAGGCAAAATTTGAAAACGGTGTTCTGACACTGGAAGTTCCAAAGAAAGAGGAAGCACCGAAGGTAGAAGAAAAGAAGTATATTTCTATTGAAGGCTAATTTTCAGAAGGGGGGACAGTCGAGAGGCTGTCCTCCCTTTTTCTTAAAATATCGCAGGCGATTGCAAAGCATGCGCATGTGCCACACGTGTTTTGCAATGTCTGTGAAAAAGGGAGGATAAAAGTTTGAAAAACCGAAACATGATCTTTGATTTTACACAATGTTATCCAAAGCGAAAAGAACCGGGACTGGAGTGGCATGACTGCAGTGCGATCGGAGGCAGCCGTCTGTATTGCAGCAGAGATGCGGAAAAAAAAATAAAAGCGCTGATTGCGCCGGCCGAAGTATCCGGAATTCATTTTATAGATTCGGGGGATTATCATTATATTTCCAAAATTATGACGGATTTTATCAAGGAGCCGTTTACGCTGGTGTTAATTGACCATCACACGGATATGCAGGATGCAAGTCTGGGCGGAGATATCTTAAGTTGCGGAAACTGGGCGAAAAAGGTATTGCAGGAAAACCCGTATCTGCAAAAGCTGGTTTTGATCGGGCAGGAGAAGAAAGCGCTTGATAAGTTACAGTCCGGAGCCAGGCAGCAGGAGACAGATGGAAAGCTTGTTGAAATCAGTTACGAGGAATTAAAAAACGGAAAAGCACATGAAAAAATAAAAGAACTGCCGGATGAAGTTCCTGTTTATATTTCCATCGACAAGGATGTGCTGGACGAAAAATATGCAGTGACAAACTGGGACCAGGGAAAAATGTCAATGGGAATGCTGGAACAGATATTAAAAACGCTGGTTACGGAATATGATGTAATCGGAGTGGATATTTGTGGGATGTATCCGGAGGAAAACAGTCTGCCGGAGTATCTGCGGGCAGAACGGGTAAATATACGGAGCGATGAGGAACTGTATCGGTTTTTGCAAAAAAATCTCTTTTGCTGGGCTTCACATAAATAGGGGGGTTCATATTTTTTTGTAAAGATTAAAAGTGTTTTTTCTATATGATTGGGACAACAGTATAAATATATAGATCAAAGTATGTAGGATGATTGATAATATATAGAGAGTGTGTATAATAAGATGAGAAAGAGTGAATAAGTGTGGTTATCAAAGCCGGGTTTTCAAGAATATGAGGGGTGTGGGACATATATAGGAAAAGTGGCGCGAAAAGTCCCTCGAGGTAGCAAGAGCAGGACATATGCAGAAAAAGTGTTGCAAAAAGTCCCATGATACAGTGCGAGAGGGACATATGCAAGAAAAGTGGCGCGAAAAGTCCCATGAGGCAGTGTGGGTGGGACATAGTAGGCTAGAAAAAAGCTATATGTCCTATCGACCAGACTATGTGGGACATAGGAAGTCAGTAAAAAGCTATATGTCCCACCGATCAGACTATGCGGGGCATAGGGAACTAGCAAAAGGCTATATGTCCCACCAGCCAGTAAAAGCAGGACATAATCAACCAGCAAAAAACATATATTTGCCATTTGCCAGCACAAACATCGTGAATTTTATAATTACAGGAAACTTATAATAGCCCAAAAGATATAGCGATAGAAAAGGTGCTGTTTTCTGAAAAATATACAGCTACTAAAAAGGCACAATAACCGGAAACACAACAGCAAAAAAAAAGAAAGGAAATCAACAATCATGGCATACGAGAATGATATTATCATGCGGCAGGTACGTGACATGACCCGCATGCTTGCAAAAATTTTATTTGGGAAAAACACCGCGACCTATGAATATAAGGAAGAGGATCGTCATACAGCAACGGACAGTTTATATGCCCGGCTGATTGCACTGGTCGATGCAGGAAAAATCAATGAAGCGGAAAATCGCTTGTATGAAGAATTAGAAAGAGATGAAGAGGGCACATTTGAAGTAGCACTCGGATTTTACGATTATCTGAATGAACTTCCGGAGGAATTTCTTGAAGAGCACGATTATTCGAAGGAGGAAGTCAAAGAAGGCGCACAGAGTCTTGCGGACCGCAAGGGGCTGGGACTTCTTGGGGAAGGACTTGATTAGGAATAACTGTTCGAAGGAGAAATGATGAACCGTAGTAGATTAAGTGAAAAAGATATATAAGACAGAGAATAACTCTTGACAATACAACATATATGCTGTATTTTGTAATTACAAAACAAAAGTGGAGACAGCATATGATATTACACAATTATCTTTCGAATTCGGGAAGAGATTTAATATATGAATACATTAATAGTCTTCCGGAAGCTGAAAAAATTGATGGTTATACCGTACTGCAGCATATGGAAAAAGGAGAATTTGATAAAATTCTTTTTAAAAGATGGGAAAAGAAAGTGTATGAGGTATATTTTCAGAAAAATAACCGTGTATTCTATATTACAGTAGATAAGGAAAATATATATCTGCTCCATTCCTGTCGAAAACAGAAAAATAAAACAGAAAAAAAGGATGCAAATATAGTACGGAAGCGGGCAAAAGAATTAGGAAATATGTTAGGCAGGAAGTTTATTTAGAGGGAGTGGTCAATATGCCTTTTTTGCAAGTAAATGTAGAGCAGGAAATTCAAAAGCAAAGAGAGAACGATCCGGAGTTTAAAAAAATATGGGATGAGTCCCGTGCAGAGTATAGATTGATTGGTGAAATGATTTCTTTACGTAAAAAGAAAAAAATTACACAAAAGGAATTAGCTTTGCTGACAGGGAATAAACAACAGGTTATATCAAGGATTGAAAGGAAAGAAAGTATCCCGACAATTCGGGCATTTAGTCGTATCTTAGATGCTCTCGGGTATGAATTACAGATTGTAAAAAAGAAGTCAGTGTAATATATAATTTAAATTGGTGTCCAAATAGCATTTAACAGAAATGTTAGATGCTATTTTTTTTACAAAAACACATCTGCCCGTCACATCCCGCCAGAAACCGGTAGTATACAGATAAGAGATGCTCCAGTCCCAGCCGCAGGTGGCTTTAAAAGGACTGGCATCCAACAGAAGGGAGGAATCATCATGGAAGATACTGCAATCATCCGCTTATTTCAGGAGCGGTCACAGCAGGCAATTGCCGAATTGTCGCAGAAATACGGAAAACTCTGTCAGAGCCTGTCCCGCCGGATCTTAAATAACGAAGAGGATGCAAAAGAATGTGTTAATGATACGTGGCTTGGTGTGTGGAACAGCATCCCACCGCAGACCCCGAATCCGCTGGTCTCCTATGTCTGCAGGATTACCCGCAATCTGTCCGTCAAAAGGCTGCGGCATAACCTGGCGGCAAAGCGCAACAGCTATTACGATGTATCGCTTGCGGAACTGGAAGAATGTATTCCGGCAGCGCAGGAGCAGGAGCCTTGGGAAGAACAGGAGGTGACGAAAGTCCTGGAACGCTTTTTACGGGAACTGGATACCGGCAGCCGCGTGATGTTCGTCAAACGGTACTGGTATGCGGAGTCTGTCGCACAGATTGCGGAAACGTTTGGGATGAAAGAAAACAGTGTGTCCGTAAAACTGATGCGTCTGCGCAAAAAGCTGAGAAAGAAACTGGAGAAGGAGGGTGTAGTGTTATGAGAAAATCCGAAAAATTATCCGATGCAATCGGTGAAATCAGTGATGACATTATAGAGGAAGCGTATACATATAAGCCAAAACATGACATGCACCAAAGAAAGGCTTCTTTTAAATGGGGAGCAGCTGTAGCAGTTCTTGCCATGCTTGTTTTGGCGGGAGTCGGTGTGTCCGTAGGGGGAGGAACTTCCTTTTTCCGGCTTGGAACAATTGTTTCCAGATTTACGGGGAAGGCTGCAAAGGTGGTTTACCGTATTCAGGGAATTCCGGTAACACAGCAGGAAATCCAGGCAGGAGTGGCATTGCGTGTGGAAAACGGAGAAACGGTAAAAACCGCAAAAAAAGAGGTTATAAAAGATATTATTACAAAAAGACGTTGTATGCATTTGCAAAAAGAACGGATGTACTGTGTCGGATCAGGAATATGATGATTATGCAAAACTGCTGAAGACACAGATGAACAAAGCGGAGAACCGGAAAGAAATCCGCGATTTTTATGCGGGATTCGGTGGCGAGAGTGCTTACTGGAAGAATATGGAGCCGGTTATTCGTCAGAATCTTGCGGTGCGCAAGTATATAGACAGCCAGACAGGAACGCAGACGGAGGAAGAAATCAAACAGGAGGCATATGAAAGCGGTGCAAAGCAGACGGATCTGGATGCATTTGAACAGGTGGTGGAAGATGTCTGTGAAGAGATTGGCGATTATCTGAAAACACTGCAGAAGTCGGATGCTTCGGTATATTATTTTGCGTCTTCCGACAAAGAGCGTGTGACAGAAGCTGGTGGATGAGCAGCAGTATAAAGACAGCAGTTCCTATTAACAATATTTTGCCGGATATATGGAGAAATTCCAGAAAATGTTCGATATATAAAATGATATTATGAAAAATAAAGGGGGAATTATCATATGTCATTGACGATTCAGGCACCACATGCTAACATGAATGCATACGAAATCGGAGACGATGAAACGCGCAAAAATAAAGTATCCGACAAAGGAACCATATATGCCGGAGATCTGCAGTTCGCCCAGACCACAGGCAATGCTGCAAGCGACAAGAAACAGAGCGCCCGGAAACAGGCGATGAAGCTGATCCGGGATGCATGGGACAGTGATAACAAGGCGGTAAGACAGCGGGATCAGATAGCACAGCAGAAAGAGGAAAAACTCAAAGAAGTCCGTGAGTGTAACGAGGAATTGAAACAGATTCGCGAGAGTAAAGAAATCGCGCGGCAGAGTTATGGGGTGGATTCGGATTCCCAGGAGCAGAAAGACTTAGAACTGCTGGAAAAATATCAGGATTATCAGAAAGGTGTGCAGACGGATGACTTTTCCAAGGAAGAGATAGACCGTTTGAAAGAACTGCAGAATACCCCTCTGACCGATTATCAGACCAGGGCATTACAGCTGAATGCACAAAAGGATGTCATTCTGAACAAGAAAGACCGGGCGCAGCGTAACGTGACTTCTCTGACTGAGGCAGCGGCAGATGCAAAGCTCGACCAGCTGAAATCACAGGATATGCAAAAAGCGCAGGATGCAGCGGATGAACTGCTGGATGCTTCCGATAAAGATGCTTTTGGCATGCTGATACAGGATGCGGTAGATCACATCGACGAGAAACAGGAAGAAGAGAAAGAGAAAGCAGAGGAAGCGCAGGAGAAGCGCGACGAGCAGCAGGAAAAGATTGACGAAAAGAAAGAGGAAAAACAGCAGCAGGAGAAGATGATTGAGGGTTCTGTCGAGGCAGACAGGCTGGAGGCAGATGTAACGGTGAATCAGATGGGTACGAGTAAGCTGGAGGAGGCGCAGCAGCACATCCAGACGATTCTTAAAAAGAACAATCTCGTAAACGAGGATCTGAAGGGGATTAAAATTGACTTGAATTTCTAATGCCAGGGGGATGAGGTGTAATGCAATCCGGTAACGGGATGACCATGCAGGAAGCAGAACAGGAAATCAAATATTATCAGAAGATTTTTCAGGTAGCACGTCTGTTAAAAGGAGAAGATGTTGAGCGGACATTTTACCAGCAAGGGAAAGGAACGTGCGAAAATGTGCAGGATGGATGTCCGTGCTACAGTCTCTGGAAGAAAAACGGTAAGTGCGAAAACTGCAGTTCCTATAAAGCGTTGTGGGAAAAGAAGCAGATGATTAAGCTGGAATTCCTTGAATCAGAAGTCTATCAGGTAATCTCCCGGTATATGGATTGATGGACAGCCATACGTCATGGAATTGATCAATCATCTGGAGGACGACACCTTAATCGACATATCCTGCAGAGAAAAGCTGATCAATAAACTGACCGGATATAATGAAAAATTATATAAGGATGTCCTGACCGGAGTTTATAATCGTCTGTATTTTGAGGAAGAGATAAAAATGTGGACGGGAAATGCCGGAATTGTTGTGATTGATGTGGATGATTTCAAGCTTTGCAATGATACATATGGACATCTGACCGGAGATATGGCACTTGCGGCGGTTGCTGGTGTGATCTGGCGTTGTATCCGCAGAGAGGATACGCTTGTGCGCTATGGTGGAGATGAATTTGTTCTTGTGCTGCCGGAGATAAAGGAAGATGGGCTGGTAGAAAAACTGCAGGAGATTCAGGAAAAGATCCAGAATGCAGTGATTCCGGGGTATTCCAATATTCAGCTTTCTGTCAGTATGGGTGCCGTGATTTCGCAGAACGAATCTGTTGAGCATGCAATGCTTCGCGCACGTAAACTGATGTATCAGGCAAAAAATAAGAAAAACATGGCCATCACCGAGAATAACATGATTGATCATGAGGGAAAGATACACGCACAGAAGCAACCGGAAAAGATGATTCCGGAGATCCTTGTAGTGGATGATGAGGAGGTCAACCGGACGCTTCTGGATATGATTTTTTCCAAGGATTATCATGTCCTGCAGGCGGAGAGCGGAGAAAAATGCATAGAAATACTGGAACAGCAGGTCAATAGTATTTCTTTGGTTCTGCTGGATGTGGTATTGCCGAAGATGGATGGATTTGATGTCCTGACATATATGAATAAAAATCACTGGATTGAGGATATTCCGGTTATTATGATGTCCGGAGCCGATGCCCCGGAGGCTGTGAAGCGGGCATATGCACTTGGTGCAGTGGATTTTGTCAGCAAGCCATGCGATGCACAGATCGTTTATCAGCGTGTGACGAACACCATGAAATTATATGCGAAGCAACGTCGGCTGACTTCCCTGATTACCGCGCAGATCAACGAAAAAGAGAAAAACAGCGAGATGCTGATTCATATTCTCAGTCATATTGTGGAGTTTAGAAACGGAGAGAGCGGAAGCCATGTGCTTCACATTCACAAACTTACGGAGATGCTTCTGGAGAGACTGGCGCAGAAAACCGAAAAGTATCATCTGGATGGGGATACCAGAGCCATGATCGCACTTGCTTCTTCTTTGCATGATATCGGAAAAATCGGTGTGGATGAAAAAATCCTGAATAAACCGGGAAAACTGACAAAAGAAGAATTTGAGATTATGAAAACGCATACCGTCATCGGTGCAGAAATGCTGGAACAGCTTGGCATTTATCAGAACGAGCCACTGGTAAAGATCGCACACCAGATCTGCCGCTGGCATCATGAGCGCTACGATGGAAAAGGCTATCCGGATGGACTTGTGGGAGATGAAATCCCGATTTCCGCACAGGTAGTTTCTGTAGCGGATGTGTACGATGCGCTGGCGAGTGAGCGTGTTTATAAGAAAGCAGTACCGCATGAAAAGGTACTGGAAATGATCCTGCATGGGGAATGCGGACAGTTTAATCCGATCCTCATAGAATGTCTGCAGGAGATCAGTTCGCGGATCAGAAGCGAATGTTATGATGAGGAACAGGAGACCTGATATGTTAGACCAGAATACATTTACAGAAACCATACGTGCGGTACAGGATATTATCCGCACTTCGGCGGAGCCGATGACGAGAGAGGAGATCCTTTCCTATTTTAAGGATATGGATTTGAATGCACAGCAGGAAGAGATGGTGTTAGAGTTTCTGTCAACACCACATGATGATCCGCAGCCGGAAGAGAACGAACCGGAAACAAAGGAAGCGGAATATGAGGAGACCGCAGAGAAAGAAGAAACCAAAGAATCTTCTGCGAAAAAGGAATCCGCAAAAGATTCCGTCACAGACAACATTTCCACTTCTCCCATGTTTCAGATGTATTTGGAGGAACTGAAAGATATTCCGGAGTATACCAAGGAGCAGCAGATTGATATGTATAAGAAGCTGCTGGCAGGGGAAGAGAGCATGGTACACGCGCTCTCCAATGCATGGCTGCGCAACGTACTGGAAGTAGCAAAGAAACTGGCGGTTTCCACGGAAGGATTTGAGGATATTGTGCAGGAAGGAAATATGGCACTTTTCCTGCGCCTGAGCGAGCTGTGCGGCAGCCACGAAAAAGTGGATGTGGAAGAGGAACTTCTTATCGCGGTGGAAGAAGCGATGAAATCCTGCATCCGGGAACAGACCGGTGAGGATGAGAATGAAAATTCCGTGGTTGGAAAAGTAGCGCTGGTAAGTGAAGCGGTGAACTATCTGAAAAAACAGAACGGTGCACAGCCAACGCAGAAAGAACTTGCGGATTACGTCAAAATTCCGGAAGATGAGCTTGCAGATATTCTTTATATGATTGATAAGGCGAAAAAAGATTCCTGATCGAGGAACGAAACAGCCCCCCTATTTGACGGGAGGGCTGTTTTTTTACACTTCAGCTGGTGCACTTCTTCTATATAATGCACCATGCGCATGAACATTTCTTTCTCTTCGGGAGTAAAATCATTAATCACAATTGTTTCTTCATTATTATTTCTAAGTAAATAATCTGTGGTTGTATGCAGGATTCTGCTTAGAATTACAAGATTTTCAAGAGAAGGTTTCGATATGCCCATTTCCCAGGCATTGACACCGGATCTTGTCATACCCAGCTGGATCGCGAGGTCACTCTGTGTCAGTCCGGATCGTTCGCGAAGATCGTGGCATTAAAACCCTCCCAATTATTATAAAATTTGTGAATTTATGTATATATTATAAAACAGGATGAAAACAATAATGATCTTTTGGGATAAATGACAATTGACCTGATGCTATACCATGGTGTATATTATTATTTATCACATATGAATACTAATACTTGACAGACGATAAAATCGTGATATTCTTATGATGAGTATCAGAAAAGTGGAAAATGTTTTTTGGTTTACGAAAGATCAGGGATAAAAAGGGATGAATAAGGCATTGATTATAACCACAACCAGTGGTTTTTTGTCGCAGTTCGAATTAAATAATGTCAGACTTCTTCAGAAAAAAGGATATCAGGTTCATTACGCAACAAATTTTGGTGTACCAATCTATGAGGTCAAAGATGAGACACTCCGGAATATGGGGGTTGTACTGCATCATATCAGTATTGAAAAAAATCCATTTAAAATAAAAAAGAATATATGGGCATTGCGGGAACTTATACGGATTATAGACCGCGAAGCGATCAGTGTTGTCCATTGTCATAATCCAAATGGTGGGGTATTGGGGCGTCTTGCAGCCGTACTCAGTAAAAGAAAGCCATTTGTGGTTTACACAGCACATGGATTTCACTTTTTTCAGGGAGCACCGGTAAAAAACTGGTTGTTTTATTATCCGGCAGAAAAAGTTCTGGCAAAGTTTTCAGATATTATCATTACCATAAATCATGAGGATTATACGAGAGCAGATAAATTTCATTATAAAAAAGATGGGGGAGCAGCACTGATTCCGGGAGTTGGTGTAGATCTTGAAAAATTTTATCCATTAAAAGAAGATGAAGTTCATGAACGGGATACCTTAAGAAAAAATCTCGGAATTCCGGAGCATGCATTTCATATTGTATCTGCAGGTGAAATCAATAAAAACAAAAATCACAGAGTAGTGATTGAAGCAATTGCAAAACTTGCACGTTCGGATATCTACTATAGTATTTGCGGAGAAGGTCCTAATAGAAAAAATCTTGAAACAGAGATTAAAAAGTACGGGTTATCCGACCGGGTTTTCTTGCAGGGATATCGGAATGATATGCCAAAAATATGGAGAACCGCGGATATTTCTGTATTTCCGTCTTTGCGTGAAGGTATGGGAATGGCAGGATTAGAAGCAATGGCGAGTGGAATTCCATTAATTGCAGCAGATAATCGGGGAACCAGAGAATATCTTATAGATCAGGAGAATGGGCTGGTTTGTAATGCTGCTTCTCCAGACGAGTTTGCAAAAGCAATTCTTTCTTTATATGAAAATAAAGAACAAAGACAACGATATGCCGCAAGGGCGCAGAATACAGTTAAAAAATTTTCACTCCATGAGTCTGCGGCAAAAATGAGTCAGATCTACCAGAAACTGCCGAAGGTACCGGAAGTTACTATAGAAAATGACCGGGAGAGACCCATGATATCGGTGATCATGGGAGTTTACAATCAACAGGATCTTGAGGTTTTTGAAAAGGCAGTAAATTCTGTATTGCAACAGACATATCGGAATTTTGAGTTTTTAATATACAACGATGGATCTTCTATCAAAAAAGTAAACACATATATGAAAGAACTGGAAAATAAAGATTCAAGAATTCGCGTCATTGGTTCGAAAGCAAATCATGGACTGGGGTATGCGTTAAATCAATGCATTGCCAGTGCAAGGGGAAAATACCTTGCACGGATGGATGCCGATGATATTTCCCATCCAAAACGATTTGAAGAAGAAATCAGTTTTTTGAAAGATCATCCCGAATATATGTGGTGCGGAACAAACTGCAAGCTGGTTGATGACAGAGGCATATGGGGAGAGGGAGTCCGCCCGGAGGAGCCGGGTACGGACGATTACCTGAAATATTCGCCGTATATTCATCCAACCGTCATGTACCGTGCCAGCCTGTTCAAAAAGGTGGCTGGGTACGATGAAGGAAAAAAGACTGCGCGATGCGAGGATTATGAATTGTTTATGCGTTTGTTCGGACTGGGCTACAAAGGTTATAACATCCAGAAGTGCCTGCTTGATTACCGGGTAGACCGGGAAAATTATCACAATCGGTCATGGAAAAACCGGTTTCATGAAGGTCAGGTGCGTTACGAAGGATTTCGTGGTCTTGGAATCCTCTGGCCGAAAGGCTGGCTCTATATTTTTCGTCCGATGGTCAGCAGATTTGTACCGTCCAGCATGATCGTGAGAAAAAAGGAGCGTATGGCAGACTTATGAAACATCAGGCAACGATACAACCGCGAATGGAAACGTACCGTACGCTGTTAAAACAGAATACTTTTCTGTCCGGTGCTGCGGAGGAGTGCCTGAAGCAGCTGTGTGCACCGGAGGATCAGATATATGTCACCTTATGGGCACCGGCACTGGTACAGTATGTAGCATGGGTTTTGGAAGAGGCACAAAAAAACAGACAGAAAAGACTGTATTTCCTGGCAAGAGATGCATATCCGATGTATCTTGTTGCAAAGAAAATGGTGGAATATTTACATATTCCCATAGAAATCTGTTATCTGCGAGTATCCCGTTATGCTTTGCGTATTCCGGAATATCATCTTCTCGGGGATGCGTGTCTGGACCGCATATTTCTTTCGGGGATTGATATCAGTTTCTATCAAATCTTAAACCGTGCGGCACTCAGTGAAGAAGAGATGATTGCTGTATGCAGGGAAATCAATTATCAGAGATCGTTACATGCAACCTTAAATCGGAAAGAAATTTTCAATTTAAGAGAACGGGTAAAAAAATGTTGTGCGGAAGGAACGACACATTTGCTGGAGAAGATTTATGAGAAGTCAGACGCAGCATATGAGACTACCATTGGATATCTGCGGCAGGAAGGCCTGCTTGACAATGTCCGTTATGCAATTGTTGACAGTGGATGGGTAGGAACCATCCAGAAAAGCCTGCAGACACTTTTGGCACAGGAAAAACCTGGAATTACTTTGACGGGATACTATTTTGGATTATATGAGTATCCGGTAAACCGAAACAATTGCAGATATGAGGCATATTATTTCATGCCAAAGGGGAATGTCAGAAAAAAGGCAGGATTCAGTAACTGTCTTTTTGAAGTAATGTACAGTGAACCCTGTCCGATGATAAAAGCTTATTGCTGTGAAGCCGGACGATATATTCCGGTATTCTCGCAAGTAGAGAATCCAAACACAGAGCAGCTAAAGAGAAACAATGAGTTACTCCGGATGTTTATGGATCATCTGTCGAAGCAGCCGGAACATAAAGCAGCCATGCTATGTCAGAAAGATATAGCAGGAAAGTTGTATGAAACCATCATGTCCAGACCAAATCGATGGGAAGCAAAATACTATGGTATGCAGCTGTTTTCGGATGATCTGTCCGATGAACATATGCGCTGTATCGCCAATCGCCTGACGCAGAGAGAAATTAAAGACCTGAGAATTCTTTCAAAATTATGCATCATGTTGGGATTGTCAAAAAAGGTAATCCATGAAAGCGGGTGGATTGAAGGGACAATCGTCAATGCTGGAAAACATATTTCTTCAAATCTGAGATCCGCAAGAATGGCAAAGTATGTAACACATTTAAGGCAGAGCCTTAAAGCAAAATAGATAAAGAGGTTTGCAATGTTTGAAACAGTTGGTGTCATGGCCGTAAGTGCCTGCATCTTACAAATGGTGTATGAAAAAATAGAAAAACAACGTCCGGTTGTTGATTACACGGAAGAAAACAAAAAGTTCCGGGAACAGAAAGAACAGGAAGCAAAAGAGTGGTCGGTACAGATCCTGCCATACCTTGAAAAGGAAAAAGAGCAAAGATCTGAGCCACCGGTTATCTGCGTAGAGGATCTTACTATGCGGTTTCGGATTGCAACCAATAATGTGTCAGGTATTAAGGAATATCTGATACAGACCCTTCGAAAACAGATGTCATACAAAGAACTGTATGCATTAAATCATATTAACTTTAACGTATATCGTGGAGAAATTGTAGGGGTGATCGGAACGAATGGTTCCGGAAAATCAACCCTGTTAAAGATTGTATCAGGTGCGCTCAATCCAACTTCAGGAAGAGTGGTTGTGGATCAGCGGAAGGTTCAGCTTCTCACGCTTGGTACCGGGTTTGATTTTGAACTGTCCGCAAAGGAAAACGTGTATTTAAATGGAGCAATCATTGGTTACTCCAAAGCATTTATTGACGAACATTATCAGGAAATCGTAGATTTTGCAGAATTAGAGGGATTCATGGAAGAAAAAGTAAAGAATTTTTCTTCCGGTATGGTTTCCAGGCTGGGCTTTTCCATCGCAACGGTGGCGGGTGCGGCAGAAATTTTGATTTTGGATGAGGTGTTATCTGTGGGAGATGAATTCTTCCGGAAAAAGAGTCTCGCAAGGATCAAAGAACTGATCCACGGCGGCTCCACCGTCCTTATGGTCTCGCATGGCATGCAGACGATCCTCGATAACTGTACGAAAGTTGTCTGGATTGAACAGGGAAACATGCGCATGATTGGGGAACCAAAAACCGTGTGTAAAGCCTATCGTAGCCAATACAGCGAGTAAGTATATTAATCCGGTAAAAAATCTGTATACAGATTTTTTATATATAACTCACATTTTTCAGAGGAAAGGAGACTTATTGTCATGAAAATGAAGAAATTAGCAGCTGCATTACTGGCCGCAGCTGTACTTGCAACAACTGTAGCACCTACTGCAACACCAGTATTTGCAGCAACAACTGCAGAGACTACAGCTACAGACGCAACACCGGAGCAGGAGGTTACTGTAAAGAAACCTGCCAAAGCTACTGTTGCAGCAAAAAATGATTCTGTAAAGGTAACCATCAAGAAAGTTGCCGGAGCAGCAGGATACGAAGTACAGTATTCTACATCCAAGAAATTTACAAAGAAGACTACAAAGTCTAAGACAACAAAGAAGACAAGCTACACTGTAAAGAGCCTGAAGGATAAGACTACTTACTATGTTCGTGTTCGTGCTTACAAGCTGGACAAGAATGGTAAGAAAGTATATTCCAAGTGGACATCTACAACAAAAGTTAAAACAAAATAGTTTTTATGAAATGTGAGTTTACCATAGGAGTCAGGAAATACTGACTCCTATATCTTGACAATAGGGGATATATTTTGAAAAAAGTAAGAGAAGAAGCCGTGAAAATGTTCATGGTATTGATGTTTACATTATTGCCACTGTACTATTCGGATAATTACTATAATATTTTAAACGATAAAAGGGATATTTACTGGCTGTTTTCGCGGATTTTATTTGTAGTTATCGCAGTCAGTTTGTGCATCAGTCTGATGCTTGTGATTAAAAACCATCAATTTTCAAAAAATAAGAGGACACAGCTTAGAAAAATCAGCGCACTGGATGTTGTGATGCTGCTATTTGGCATACTTGCAATTGTGTCAACGGTATATAGTGCCGACATCGGAAATTCCATCTCCGGAGAAAATGCGTGGGATGTGGGAACACAGATGATTGTCTGCAGTGTCATTGTTTATTTTATCATTTCCAGATGCTACAGCGGAAAGGGAGATCTCTGGGTATATCTGTATTTCGGGACCGCCGCAGTGCTTGCAATCGGCATCATAGACCGGCTGGGGTATGATTTCCTCATCATGCACGATGAGATTCCGCTGCAGTACAACATATTTATTTCTACTATAGGTAATGTAAACTTCTGGGCGGGATATTTGTCAATCATTATTCCATTTTTTATGCTGGCATCGCTGTTTACGAAAAACCGGTTTGCACGGTTTTTTATCTATCTGCTTTTGCTTGCAGCATATTTCAGTCTGTTTATCACGCTGACAAATACGACTTACATAGGAATTGGCATTGCAGCATTATTTGTTGTATGGTATTCACTCTGCAAAGTCAATCGTCTGAAAAATCTTGCGATCAATGGAATTTTGTTCGCGATAGCCGGTGGAATTGCGGAATTTTTGTGGAGAAATCCATGTACACCGCGTGCGATTGATACGGATAGTGTGTCCCGTCTGCTTTTGGTGCATCATCTGTATCTGCTTCCGGGAATTCTGGGAATTGTCATTCTCGTACTGCTTCTGTCAGGGGCAGTATGTACGGAAAAAATTCGGGCAAAAGCAGACTACTTTGTGGAACACATGCTCAGTAAATTCTGGATCTGGCTCATCATGGTAGAATCATCGGTGCTGTGTTTTATATCATCTACAATTATAACCTGGAATTATTTAATTTCCGTGGATCAATCTGGTATTTCTCGTTTATGGGATTTTGCGATGGCACACTCTGGCAGAAACTCCTGGGTGTCGGTCCGGCACTTTTAGATACCGTTACACAGGCACAGATCGCGAAAGCCGACTTTTTATGTGGAGTGGAACTGGCTGTATTGTACCGCGCATAATGATCTGCTGGAATATCTTGTTACGATGGGAGTCTTTGGTGCAGCCTGTAAGCTCCTTATGTATATTCTGCCGTTTGTCATGTATGCAAGGGGCAAAGAACGTAAGCCGGAAAAGGCAGCAGTTCTTGCAGCACTGGTTGGATATCTGGGGCAGGGCTTGTTTACCGGACCTTATATTCTGACCTATGTACTTTACACTATTTTCCTGGGTGTGCTGGGCGCATATTGTCGCATGGGAAAAGAAAAAGGAGCAGAAGCATGAGTATTCGGCAATATTGGTTTGTGCTCTGGGAACTGACCAAAAGAGAATTGAAACGAAAATATGCCAGAAGTTTTCTGGGAATTCTGTGGAGCTGTGTGTATCCGTTGATGCGTATGGCATTGGTTGTGGTATTGTTCTCGACCATTTTCAATAAAGGAATTGATAAGTATCCGGCGTATTATTTCGTGGGATTTTTGATGTTTGAGTTTTTTGCGACGGCGACACAGACGTCACTTACCACACTGAAGGATAACCGGAATCTGCTGATCAAATCAAAACTCCCACGGGAACTGTTTGTATTGTCGCGTGTGCTTACGGCATTTGTGAACTTTCTGCTTGGATGTATTCCGTTTGCGGCGGTGGTGGCATGGTATCGGGCGAGAGTGACATGGTATTATCTCATGATTCCGGTGGTATTGTTGCTACTTCTGATTTTTACAGTAGGAATGTCGTATGCAGTCTCCATCTGGTTTGTGTTCCAGAGGGATGCGATGAATATCTATTCGAACTTTATCTTCATCCTGCGATTCTTCGTGGCGATGTTCTACTCGGTAGAATGGGTGGCAGATGGGGTCAAATGGGTGATTCAGCATAATCCTCTGTACGCGTACATCTATGTGATGCGTCAATGCGTGGTGTATGGCCAGTGGCCGGAAACCATGTATCTTGTACAGATGGTTGCGTGGGCATTTGGGATGCTTGCTTTTGGAATCCTGATATTTAAAAAATATGAGAATGATGTAGTGGAGAGATTGTAGTGGGAAAGACGCAGCAGATAATTAGGCGAAGAGTGGACGAATTACAGCAGAATATGTTCGTGATCCACCAGCTTGTGATACGTGATAAAAAAAGAAACCTGTCATCTACCTTTATGGGCGAGTTATGGGAAGTTATCAACCCACTGATCAATATGGTGGTGATGGTGCTGGTGTTTGGAAAGATGTTCGGTGATGGAAGCTCCAGCAGGTTTCCATTATATGTATTAACAGGAACAACCATTTATGGATTATTCACATCTGGAACAACGATGTGTTTGAATGCGTTAATGGGAAATAAGAATTTTTTGATCAAAACACAGATCAAAAAAAATGTATATGTGGATCAGAAAATATTATCAGCATTTCGTAATTTCTTGTTCTCCTTAATGATCTATGCATTTGTGATTGCGTTATACAGGATTCGACCTAGTGTTACGTGGCTGCTTTTTATTCCAGATGTCCTGCTTACGATAATTATGATGCTGGGAATTGGAAAAATACTTGCGGTCATTAACGTAACGTTCGCAGATATCACGTATTTCTATAAGATCTTTACATTGTTTCTAATGTACGGTTCGGCAATCTTCTATCGGGTTGATCGGTTATCACCAACAATGCAGAAATGCATGACGATTTTGAATCCGTTATATACGGTGATTTCAATTTCGAGGGAATGCGTGATGGAGCGTATGTATCCGAATTGGAAACTTTGGGCGATTGCGAGTGTGTATGCAGGTGGATGTTATGTAGTGGGGAACAATTTTCTTTAATCGGAAAATTGAGGATATAGTGGCGAAAATGTAGTGGAAAAGCGAGGAATAAAAAATGGTAAAGATTTCAATAATTGTACCAATTTATAATGCAGAAAAGTATTTGGAACAATGTTTACAGAGCATTAAGAATCAGACTTTGAAAGATATTGAGGTTATATGTGTTGATGATGGGTCTACAGATAGTTCCCCTCAAATAATGGACAGATTTCAGAATGAAGATCAGCGATTCAAGGTAATACATAAGTCAAATGGTGGAAATGGACATTCTATGAATACAGGATTAGCTGCAGCAACGGGAAATATATTGGTTGTGTGGAAGCGGACGATTATATTGAAAACAATATGTTTGAAAAATTGTATATGTATACCAATAACGGAACCGTTGACATAGTTAAAAGTAATTTTTGGAATTGTTATGAGAACGAGGATGGCTCAATCAAAAAAGTAGTCAATGAAGAACGCTCAAATATGCCAGAGATTGCTACACCTTTTACCATTAAAGAGTACCCACAAATTTTGTGGGGACATCCATCGATCTGGTCAGGCATTTATAAGAGAAGTTTGATCGAAGACAATGGTATTAAGTTCAAAGAAGCAAAAGGAGGTGGATGGGTCGATAATCCGTTCTTTTTCGAAACAATGTGCTGTGCAAAAAGTATTATTTGGACCGCAAGACCATTTTATAATTATCGAACGGAAGTAGAAGGGTCTTCATCTAAAGGATATGATTTTAATATTCCATTTGATCGAATGATCGACAATTTAAATGTATTAGAGAAATGCAATTGTCGGGACGAGGAGACACTCAAATTTGCTTATGCGAGAGCGCTGATGTATTTATGTGGTGCTATTGTAGAGTCTGATTATGCCGGAAAAGAACAGCTATTTTATAAAAAAGCTAAGGAAATGCTCGACAAGATCAATCCTGCAGTAATCAAAGATGATTTCAATGCTCGTGACAGGAAGAACTATTTACAGTATAAATCACCGTTGAATAATTTATATGAAAATAGAAAAAAAGTTTTAATTTATAACTGGGTTCCATTTGATAATTCCAACAAGGTTGGCGGAGGAGTTACGATATATTGTAAAAATTTGATTCAGTCGATCATCGATAACCGCCCAGATGTGGATGTTTATTTTTTGAGCTGTGGTTGGGCATATGACATTTCAAAAAAGGAATGTTATGTGCGTAGAATAGACAATATATTTGGAGAACGTTGTAAAACTTATGAGATAGTGAATTCTCCGGTTCCGGCTCCACAGGATATGTTGTTTGGAAATCCATCAGTAGCATTTGAAAATAAAATGTTAAAAAATACTTTTGATGAATTTTTGAAGAAATATGGTGAATTCCAGGTGATTCATTTCAATAATATGGAAGGATTATCATTGGATGTGTTTGACTTGAAAGAAGAGTATCCGAATACAAAGTTTATCTTTTCGCTGCACAATTATGTGCCAATCTGCATGACAGGATTTTATTATAATCGCTATCAGCATGTCAATTGTGTTCCAGAATGTACGGCGGAAGATTGTGATAAATGTATTGATCGGTCACATATGAGGAATTATGCAAACGAAATGTTAGAGCGTGGACGGGTTAATCAGGAAGGGGGATTCGAAAAAGCTGATGAATATGAATGGAGTGATAAATTTGGCTTTGATCGACTGAGTATCAAAAAAGATGCAAAACAATTCATAGAATTTAAGAACAGAGCCGTGGAAGCATTAAATAAAAATATGGACAGTATTTTAGCCGTTTCGCAGCGAGTGTTGGATCTTGCAGTTGAAAATCATATTGAGAAAGAAAAACTGATACTTAGTTACATAGGTACGAGAGTTGCTGAATTCCAGATCGGACATTCAAATTGTGAAATTGGAGATTATTTCAAAATTGGTTATTTGGGCTCCAATCTTGAATATGAAGAAAAAGGATATCCGTTTTTATTGGATGCGTTAGAGGAGATGGATTCGTCATATGCTGCAAAAATCGAATTGGTATTGACAACGACAACTCGTGATAAAGATGCATATATTCAAAAGAAATTAAAAAAGTTTCATAAAGTAAAGATTATTCATGGCTATAGCCACGCTGATTTACATAATATTCTTACTGGAGTAAACCTTGGAGTGATACCGGCACTTTGGGAGGATAATTTGCCGCAGGTGGCCATTGAAATGGTGGCATTTGGTGTGCCAATTCTGTCAAGTAGTGCAGGAGGAGCCTCTGAATTAACTCGATCAGACGCATTTCGGTTTAATGTCGGAGACACAGAGGATTTTCTGAAAAAAATATATGCGATTGTTGATCAGGAGGTTTCACTGGATGAGTTCTGGAAAAATCATAGTGGTTTGTGTACGAACCAGGAACATTACGAGCAAATAGAAAAAGTCTATGCTTTAGGCAAGGTGAATAATATTTCTCTTTCTGGAAAAGAAGTGTCGGAGATTTTGGAAGAAAAAGACTTTTTATATCAGCATTTTGTCGAAGATGATGTTGATGTATATAGAAAGAAAATCGAGAGGTTGAGCACGGAACTGGAAGAAGTACGTAAGCAGAGAGATGATTTGGGATGGCGATTAAGTGAAACCCGGAAATCCAAGAGCTATAAATTAGCGATGACAATGACGGCTATTCCTAGAAAGTTGAAGAGATAAGGGAGAAAGGTTTATACATGGAGGAAGTAAGGGAGTATTTAAAAAAAGTAGATGACATTGATACATATATAAATATATTGTACAAAATAAAAGATCATGTGATAATTGTACTTTCGGTAAAAGATACGCCAGGCAGTAATATGTCAGAAGAAGTCCTAAATAAAATAAAGGGAATGGGGTTTTCTAACTTTTCCAAGGAATTGTGGAGAATGTATGCAGGAATACTCTATAATGGTGAGCCTGTATTAGACAGTCAATCTAATACAGTAGAAGAAAACGTAGAGGCGCATATTGAAGTTGGTAATACAAAAATATCTGTATTGAGTGCGGCATGGCGTAATGGTAATAGAACGTCTATTTTGATAAACAATATTGATTATGCATGTAATCGGAGGGGAGTAAATATTGTTGTATATGATACAGCAACAGATGCACCCATTGACTCTATTTTTTATGATTCACACGGGGAAACACCGTTCTTTTCCAGAGATAAAAGAATCCTTGAGAAACAGCGTTGGTTAGAAAATAAACAAGTATATGATGTGTGTGTGGTTGGATTTTGGTATGGAGCCAATTATGGTTCTATTTTAAATGGCTATGCTACATACCGAATTTTAAAAAATCTTGGCAAGAGCGTAATTTTGCTAGGAAAGCCTAATTATGAAACAGATGACATGGAACTCAGAGCGTGGACACATAATATGAAATTTATGAATAGTGTGTATTCTAAAGATGAAATTGTTCCACGAATGAGCTTTGATGATATGAGCTTGATAAATAAACATGCATATACATTTTTAGCAGGATCGGATCAGATTTGGAATTACGATATTTCTTTTTCTGGCTGTATGTATTTACCGTTTGTAAAGGAGGAAAAAAAGAAGAATAAGCTTTTGTTCTTCTTTTGTGAAGTATAAACGATCACGTACCAAATGAAAGACAGAAGTTTGTGTCAGAAGAATTTCATAAATATGATGCTATCTCGGTACGAGAGGAGTTTGGAAAAGAAATTTTAAAAAAAATAAATATAGTATAGATGCAAAAGTACTGTTAGAACCCGTTTTTGACATTGAAAAAGAGATATACTATGAACTGATAGAACAAGCTACATTTTATGAAAATGAACCATATATAATTGCATATATATTAGATCCGAATGATGAAAAATTAGCGGCTATAAATAAAATTGGATATTGCATGGGATGTAAGGTTATAACAATACCAGACGGATACTATACAATTATAAAGAGTTCATGGGATAAGTATCAAAGAAAAAAGGCGAGTTCCCAAATGTACAAGTTAATATGGATGTAACAGATTTTCTAAAAGCATTTTCTAATGCGCAGTTTGTGGTGACAGATAGTTTTCACGGCACCTGTTTTTCTATTATTTTTGAAAAAAAATTTATTTCTGTTTGCAATAATGTGAGGGGCGCAGAGAGATTTGATGATATTCTAGGGCGGTTTAATTTGGTAGATCGTCTGGTTCGTGACATAGGAAAGTTTCAATGGAATGATAATTATTTAGCTGATATTGATTATGAGTCTATTAATAAGGTAATTGAGCGTGGAAGAAATGAGGCGGTTGAGTGGTTAAGTAAGGCGGTAAATATTAATAAATGTAATTTGTCCGTAAAAAGGACTGTAAATTTCAATGAATGTATAGGTTGTGCAGCATGTGCTAATATTTGTCCGAAGAATGCGATAGAAATGTCAACAGATAAGTATGGATATTATATACCTAAAGTTCTAGCTGAAAAGTGCATTAATTGTGGTGTATGTACAAAAAAGTATGTCCTACTTTAAGTATTCGGAAAAATTACAATAACGTCCCAAAACTATATGAATTTCAGTCAAAGAATAGAGAAGTATTATATGCGAGTTCGTCGGGAGGTATTTTTACGACATTGGCGGAAAAGATATTTGATAAAAATGGGGTGATTTATGGTGCAGCATGGGATGACAATTTTTATGTGAAGCATACTAAAATTGAAAGCATCGCTGAAATCGAAAAACTTCAAAAATCTAAATATCTTCAGAGCTTTATTGGCGAAAATACATTTAAGGATATAAAAATTTATTTACAAGAGGGAAGACTTGTTATGTTTACCGGATGTCCATGCCAAGTTGCTGGTTTAAGGAATTTTTTGGGCAGGGAATATGACAATTTAGTGTTAATAGATATTTTTTGTGGAGGTGCACCATCTGCGAAATTTTTCCAAAAATATTTGAAAGATGATGTATCAAATAGAATTGTAAAATATGAATTTCGGTCAAAACAATATGGCTGGAATTGTGTGTGTGAAGAAATAACTTTGGATAATGGAGAGAAAGAAATTCGTCATGGAAAACAGTGTGATGAATATCAGAGAGTATATCATGATCATACTATGTGTGCTCAACACTGTGAATATTGTAAGTATCAAGCATTTCCTAGATTGGGAGACATTACAATAGGGGATTTTTGGTGGATTGATAAACATGATAATTTAATAAATACCAAAAATGGTGTATCGGCAGTACTTATTAATAATAATAAAGGCAATGAATGGTTTAATAGAATTTTAGATGGCGAGGGGGTAAAGAAAGAAGCACCGCTAGAGTGGTTAGGCGGAAATGGAAATTATAAAGGAAATTGGGCAGGAACTAAAAGGGATTTATTTTATGAAATGATTTTGAAAAAAGGATTTCATGAAGCAGCGGATTATGCCTTGAAACCCAATCATGGTAATTATAGAAATATTTACGATTACAATGATACATTACTGCAATATGACAGAGCTTCATATCAATTTACATATGATCCAATGTGGTGGGAGCAACATGTTATAGATGGGTGTTTGACTTTGATTGTAAAACCTGGTGCAAGTAAACCGGGTAGATATGCAGTTATGCAATTGGGAAAAGAGTTAGAAAAGAAATATCATTATAGATTTTCTGTTAGGTATAAGATTAAATCTGATTCCGATGTAATTAATTTTCATATAAAAGATTCTGGTAGTTCGTTATATCAAATTATATTGAGTGATAACATTAAAGGAAAAAATAATGGATTGGAATGGATAGAAAAGTCTGTTGAATTTGTGCCAAAGTCAAATTTTTATGACGAGTTTATGATTGGGGCATCTCAAGTAAGTGGAAATAATAATTATATTTCATTTGCCTATATCAGTATTGTAAAAATAAGGTGATTAAAAATGTACCAAATGTTTATGATGTTTCTGAGAGAAAGGAGTAAAAAACACAAAAGCTTCGTAAACTAAAAGCTGAAGAAAAATCGGGTTAAGTGACAAACAAACGAAAAACTCCAATATAGGTTACTTAAGGAGGAGAAAATGGCTAAGCAATTTACACATTATGATATAGTGATTTCGTGTCCGTCGGATATGGTAGAAGAACGTTTGACGGTACAAGAAGCGGTAAGGGAAATTAACGAACATGATGCATATTATAGAGGCATTCATTTTGATGTAAAATATTGGGACAAAGATGTTCTTTTTGGCTCAGGCGATCCTCAAATGATTATAAATAATACAATTATATGCGATGCGGATATAATTGTGGCTTTATTTTGGCAAAAACTAGGAACACCAACGGAGAGGGCTAAATCAGGCACTATTGAAGAAATCGAAAAGATGATAAGAGATGGGAAGCAGGTATTTGTCTGTTTTGATGAGCGAGATATTGTCATACATAATACTGGTTCTGAGGTAGAACTTCAAGAATTATTAAAAGTATATGAATTCAAGAAAAATTATAAGGGACTATATATTGAATTCAAAAGTAGAGATGAATTAATTAAAAAAAAATTGCAAAATCAATTGCGGCTTTATATGGTCGCGCTAGGCACATATAGCGATCCGTGCGTTTGTAATTTACCAATAACATTTCAGGAATTGAAAGGAAATCGAAAGAAGATAGAAAGTGCAAAAAAAATAGTTTGTATCATAAGAACGGGAAAGGTGTTTTGGGGAAAGTACTATAATCGTATTAATGAAATGCTGGAAAATGGAGGAGAATTTCATTATGTTTCTTCCAAAGATTATAATGTAGAAGGAGGCATAGAAGAATTCCAGAGTAATCAGTCTTATGTAGTTGAAAGATTGAAATGGCTTCAAAAAAAGATATGGAGATGCGGTAAAAATATACTACATTCAGAATCCTATAAATTGTTCAATGGTATATATTGAAAATGATGATGGTGAAAAATGTATAAATGTTAAATTTAATTTTCAAACAAAGATGAAGGGGAATCGTCCAATGTTTGATCTTTATATTGATAATCCCCTGTTTCCAATATTTCTTCAAGAAATTAATGGAATTTTGGATTGGGCAAAGATAATAGAATTTGATGATTAAAGAGGTTGAAATGAAAGCGTTTCATGAGTGTGAATTAAAACTGAAGATTGATAGTATGGAAATGAAAGATGCTATTATAACAAGAATGAAAAATAATGGATACATCCATCGGGAATATAGTTTAGAAACAGATTATATTCTTGATACTGAGATGAAAGATCTTGATAAACAGTTGTTTCGTGTCAGAAAATATTCAAATAAGGAATTTGAGGACTTGATTTTTACAATAAAAATCAAAGGACAAGATATATCTTTTCAAGATAATATGGAATATGAAATATGTGCCAGTCAATGTACAAATCATGATGCAGAATATATGAAAGAGCTTGTTAAAAATATGACAGGAATTTGGATTCCTGAGAAGTTGTTTTTTGAAAAAAATATCATGGAAGCGCTTGATATATTGAAGAAATTTGGGTTTTGTATTAAAAGGGTTATTCAAAAAAACGTGATGTGTATGTTGGCGAACATGCAAAAATATTGTTTGATACGTTCCCTAAATCAGTTGGAACATATTTAGAAATTGAAGCAGGAAGTAAGCAAAATTTAGAAATGGAAGTAAAACGTATTGGGGTGGAAAAGTTACCGTTAGAAAAAAAGAAATTATGGACAAATAATTGGAAGTCTTACAGAAGGAAAAAATCGATTGGAATTTGATTGAATATATATGGGATGAAGGAAAAGGGGTGTAAAATGAGAATCATTATAGATGGAACTGTTGGAGCTGGAAAAACAACGCTAATAACTGGGATGTCTCAAAGAGATATTCAAAAGAAAAAGTATCCCGGAATATCGGATCTGGGATATCCTGTATTTACGGATATGATGGCTAGTGTTATAAGAACAATGCGAGCGGATGGTATCAGTGATCCAGCACAAGATTGGCACTCTCTTTTTTTTGAAATTGCTGTAAACCGTTGTGTTTCTGATTATAATAGAGCAGAAAAAAACAAATTAATTTTTATGACCGAGGAATATATTTTTTTTTTTTTTTATGGAAGTTAAACGTTACAATCAGAAACTTCCTGAACGATACTATGAATTTTGTGAAACAAACAGATATGATAACCCGGTATTTATTTTCGAACCGATTTTAAGTATCGATATGACAAAGCCTCATGAAATGGATAACAAGCAAAAAGTGTATACGGTTGAACAAAGAATGCAACAACATTATCAAATTATGAAGATTTATGAGGAAAAAGGGTATAATGTAATTATTATTCCTTTGAAAAGTGAAGATCCATATGAAAATAATATATATAGATTGAATTTAATTAAGAAAAAATTAGGATTGTTTGAGGAGAATGAAAATGTATGATTATTTAGTTGTTGGTTCAGGCCTGTTTGGATCGGTTTTTGCACGCCAGGCAACCGATTCGGGAAAGAAAGTGCTTGTGATAGACAAGCGTCCAAATATTGCGGGAAATGTGTATACAGAGAAAGTGGAAGGTATTAATTTTCACAAATATGGCGCGCACATTTTTCACACCAATAATACGGAAGTGTGGAATTATGTGAACCGTTTTGCAACATTTAATCGTTTTACAAATTCACCGGTTGCTAATTATAAGGGTGAGTTGTATTCAATGCCTTTTAACATGTATACGTTTAATAAGATGTGGGGTGTTGTGACACCGGAGGAAGCGGCAGCAAAGATTGAGGAGCAGAAGAAAGAGATTACTGGAGAACCACAGAATCTGGAAGAACAGGCAATTTCTCTGGTAGGACGCGATATTTATGAGAAACTTGTAAAAGGTTATACAGAAAAGCAGTGGGGACGTGATTGTAAGGAGCTTCCTGCGTTCATCATTAAGAGACTTCCGGTGCGGCTTACCTTTGATAACAATTATTTTAATGCGCTGTATCAGGGGATTCCGATTGGAGGATACACAAAGCTGGTGGCAAATTTATTGGATGGAATTGATGTGCAGCTGAATGAGGATTATTTGGAGGATCGGGCAAAGTGGGATGCTTTGGCTGATAAGGTGGTATACACTGGAGCCATTGATGCATTTTTTAATTATTCGCTTGGCAATCTGGAGTATCGTTCCGTTCGTTTTGAAAATGAAGTTCTGGATATCCCGAATTTTCAAGGAAATGCAGCAGTAAATTATACGGATCGGGAGACGCCTTGGACAAGAATCATTGAACACAAGTGGTTCGAGTTTGGAAAAGATGAGAACGGAAATGATTTGCCAAAAACTATCATAAGCCGGGAATATTCTTCGGAATGGAAGCCGGGAGACGAGCCGTATTATCCAGTAAATGATGAGAAGAATGGAGCGCTTTATAAGGAATACCGGGCATTGGCGGATCAAGAAGGGAAGGTTATTTTCGGAGGCCGTCTCGGTGAGTATAAATACTATGACATGGATGCGGTGATTGCAAGTGCGTTGGAGTGCGTGAAGCGGGAATTGAGGTAGAAACGAAAAATCCCGTTCCAATGTGGAACGGGGATTTAAAGGTGATGACTCATGCCATGCACTGAAAATCTGCCAAAATAGTCAATAAAAATTGGACGACATACAAAACTATGTTATAATTCTATTGGATAAAAGTGCAGAAATCTGCAAAAATAATCAATAGAAGGAGGCGCAATGTATGGAAATTAAGAGAAATATCTATTTAAGTAAGCTCATCAGCAAGAAACACAACAGATTGATTAAGGTGGTAACCGGCATTCGGCGCTGCGGAAAATCATATTTGCTTTTTAATCTGTTTAAAAAGCATCTGCTGGCGGAAGGAGTGGATACACGACATATTATAGAAATTGCCTTTGACTCTTTTGAAAATAAGAAATTTCGTGATCCGGAGGTTTTGTATCCTTATATGAAAGAACAGATGCAGGATGAGGATATGTATTATGTTCTGTTGGATGAGGTTCAGCTTCTAGATGAATTTGAAGCTGTGCTTAACAGTCTGATCCGAATGAAAAATGTGGATATTTATGTGACAGGAAGTAATGCGCATTTTCTTTCAAAAGATGTAATTACGGAATTTCGCGGCAGGGGGGATGAAGTTCATATGTACCCGCTCAGTTTCGCAGAGTTTATGTCTGTTTATCCGGGGACAAAGGAAAATGGCTGGCGGGAGTATGTGGTATATGGAGGGCTTCCACTTGTCCTGAATTTTAAAACACCGGAAGAAAAAATTACATTTTTAAAGGCTCTGTTCGAGGAAACTTATATTTCAGATATTGTAGGCAGACATAAAATCCGGAACCGTGCGGAATTAGAGGAACTTTTAAATATTCTTTCTTCTGCCATCGGTTCACTCACAAATCCGACAAAGCTGTCAGCGACATTTAAGAGTATGAAGCAGAAGAGTATCAGTGCCGGTACAATCAAAAACTACATTGATTATCTGTGTGATTCCTTCTTGATTGACAGTGCGATACGGTATGATATCAAAGGAAAAAAATATATTGATACACCTGTAAAATATTATTTTACGGATATGGGACTTCGCAATGCACGGCTCAATTTCCGTCAGTTGGAAGAAACGCATACTATGGAAAACGTTATTTTTAACGAATTAAAACTCCGGGGATTCAATGTCGATGTGGGAGTTATTGAAATTAACAATACCAATGAAAAGGGAAACAGTGTGCGCAAGCAGCTGGAAATTGATTTTGTCTGCAACAAAGGATCAAAGCGTTACTATATTCAGTCGGCTTATGCGATGCCTGACCAGGCAAAGATGGAACAGGAACAACGTTCTTTGATGCTGACAGGGGATGCCTTCAAAAAAATCATTATTACGAAGGATTCGCCGGGGCCTTACTATAATGAGGACGGGGTTCTTGTTATGAATATCTTCGATTTTCTGCTTGATGAGAATATGCTCAATTATTGATATGATTAAAGGACCAAAAGGGTAATAACAGGAATACAGGAGGCTTGTGGAGCACCGGGCGAAAAAAAATCATGGTACACAAAAACAACTGCTCCGGTTAATCGGAGCAGTTGTGTGAAATGCTGTATTATTTACAGATCTCCGTATCTGCGTTTATATTCAGCAAGTTTGGCATCCTGATCAGCAAGTCGGGCATCCCGGTCAGCAATCTCGGAATCCTTTTTGGAACAAGCTCTTTTGAGTGCATCGCGTTCATGGATAACCTCAAATAATTCATCGGTTGGAAGTTTCAGTACAGGTTCTGTCATGTTATACACCTCCTGACATAAATTTCTGTTACGGTAAGAAATGCGGAGCATGGACTTTTGCAAAAGCATTAAAATAAGTTTTTTGTCAGTTTCCGTTAAAAATCCCTCTGCGATTTCCTGATCTAAGATAAGTATAGTTTCTCGAAAAAAAGAAGTCAATTCTTCTTTGGATTTCTGAACCTTTTTTTCGAGGTTATGTTGTTTTTCCGGGGATTTTACTGACCGAAGCTTGCGGTCAGAAGGAATCTGGCGGCGAAACCGGATGGGAAGAAATGGAATAAGCAGACACAGATGTTTTTCTCTGATTTCTTCAAGTGTATAGGACTGCACTTTTACGGTTGGAACACGGTATGCGTGTGTACTGCCATCCTGAAATTTAAGCTGGCAGTTTAAGTAATCAGGAATTTTCGTTGTTCCCTGTAAAAAGAGAACTGCTGATTTGGGAAATTCCAGAACCAACTGTGTGTTTTTTTGGTATCCGACCGAAAGGCTAAAGCAGCATGAAGATCGTATTCCAGCATGCGGATAGTAATCTGACCGTCATATGTAATTTCGCATTCAAAATGGTAGAGGTCAGAGTTGTTTACCTGAAAGGTCAGATCTGCTTTAATGATGGAAATTTCTTTCGTATCGGAGCGTTCTACGGAGTATTCGGTAGAGAGTGGAACGATGGTGGAATCCTGCGGGTATTTTTTCCCGTAGACTTCATAGATGAGAGGAAACAGGAGCTTGGGAGAACTGTAAGTTGCTTTCTTAATGATTAGATCCCAAAGCTGTGTCTCCGTTGAAATTTCATCTGGTAATCCGTTGTTACGGATAATTTCTTCAATCTCTTTCGAGTGAAGCTGATAAGTATGGCGTGTATTTGCCATGTAATATCCTCCTATATAGTTGTGTTTTTGTTAGGGGAAATAAAAAGACCGTTGTTTACAATACTGAAAAAAGCAATACAAAAATACAAATGGGATGCATGTATCATAACATAAGAGAAGGGTAGATACAATTGTTTATTAAAAAGAACGAAGTGAAAATTGCACTAAATATCTGCACATACCAAAGAGAAGAATATATTCATAGGAATTTGTCGTTATTGCGGGCCTCTTATTTTTTTGATTGGAGAAAAACCGATTATTATGGGAAGCTGCATATTTTTATTGTGGATAATGCGCGGAAGTTAAAGATCAGAGAAGATGAGTATACGCATCTTGTATACAATAAAAATACGGGTGGTTCGGGTGGCTTTCAGAGAGGAATTGAAGAAATTCGAAAACAAAAAGGTTTTACGCATGTAATTTTTATGGATGATGATGTCGTATTTGATATCAATAGTTTTTATCTGTTGTTTGATTTTCTCACCCAGGTGGATGAAGAAAACAGGGATCGTCCAGTGGCGGGCCGTATGTTTTGTATGGACAGACCAAATATTCAATATACAGCGGCGGAGAAGTGGAATGGTGGAAATATTTCACATGTGGAATTTTTGCGTGATGTGCGCAAAAGCGTTTATGCACCGGGGAAAGTTGTATATGACGCGGATGCAGATTACGGCGGCTGGTGGTTCTGCTGTTTTCCGATAGAATTTGTACTGCACAATGATGTGCTCCCATTCTTTATACATTGTGATGACGTGGAGTACGGGCTGCGATGTGGCAGAAAGCCGATTATTATAGAAGGTGTGCAGGTCTGGCATGAGACATATGATAAGCGGATGACACCTCTCATGCAGTATTATGACACGAGAAATCCTCTGTTTGTGAATCAGATATATGGTTTTGCCGGAGACAGAGCAGGTAATGGAAGCGTGGAAACAAAAGATTACGGAGTATCATGTGCGGAAGGATTGGCTCACGGAATATTATGTGATTCTGGCTATGAATGATTTTTTGAAAGGAATGCGTTGGTTGAAACGTATTAACGCAGAGCGGTATCATAGGAAGCTGCAGCGGGCAAGAAGCAGCAAATTAAAGAATGCAGTATGCTGGAGAGTGGTTACTTTAAAATTCAGAATAAAAAAGTTTATTAAAGCTAAAATAGTATAGTTTCCTAAAAAAATAAGTTAATTCTTCTTTGAATATTAAACACAAACAAACTTTCAAAATAGGTTACAATAATAATTGAAAAAGGAATTTGATATATGAGAAGTGAAGTATACAATTTTCTGGTAAACAAGCGTCCGGGGATTTGTTATCGGTATCATAAAGTACATGATGGGGCGGCAGGTATACAAAAAATAATTTCATGGATATATTTACTGTGGCTGAATGTAGCATACTATGTATTTTTCTGCCATTTTTTGGGGAAAACTCCAGAAGTTGATTTTTATGAAAAAAAGCGATTATCTTTTAAAATCAGTGAATCTGAAGCGTATCAAAAAGAAACGCTAATTCTTTCGGTAGATGAATTTACAGAAAAAATTAAAAAATATGATGTAATATCGTTTGATATTTTTGATACATTGATTTTTCGACCAATGGCACTTCCGACCGATATATTTTACATGATAGGAGAGCGTTTGGATTTACTTGACTTTAAGAATGTGCGTGTTTGGGCAGAGTGGGATGCACGCATGAAGTGCAAGCAAAGGAACGGACACATGGAAGTGACATTACAGGATATCTGGGAAAATCTGGCGGAAGATACCGGACTGGATGCCATGGAGGGGATGCAGTTGGAGTGTGAAATCGAGGAAAAACTCTGCTATGCAAATCCGTATATGCTGCAGGTATGGAAACGTCTGCAAGAACTGGAGAAGCGCGTGATCATTGTTTCGGATATGTATCTTCCGCGTGCTTGTATTGAAAAAATATTGCAGAATGCCGGATATACGGGAGCGGAGCGTATTTATATCTCCAATGAGTATGGAGAGAATAAAGCCGGTGGAGCTCTGTTCCGCCGCGTGCTTCGGGATTTTTCTGGTAATCGTATCGTACATATTGGAGATAATCCGCACAGTGATCATAAAATGGCACAGAAATGCGGACTTGCTATCATGCCCTATCAGAATGTAAATAAAAATGTGTTACTGTACCGTCCGATGGATATGTCATCCATGATCGGCGGGGCCTATCGGGGGCTGGTATCGAATCATTTGTATAATGGTACGGAAAAATTCAGCATGGAATACGAGTATGGATATGTGTATGGCGGATTATTTGTTGTGGGGTACTGCCACTTTGTTCATGCGTATTACGAGCAGCATCATCTGGATCAAGTACTGTTTCTCGCGCGGGATGGAGATATTCTTCGCAGGGTTTATCAGAAGTTATATCCGGATGACCGAACCGTATATGTTTACTGGTCCCAGCAAGGCTGCTACAAAACTGATGGCAGATGAGGACAAGCACGATTTTTTCCGAAGGTTTATTTATCACAAGGTGAACCAAAAGGTTTCTATCGGGGACGCATTGCGTTCCATGGAGCTGGAGAAGTTGATCCCGGAGCTTTCGGCTTGGCCGGAAATCTGGACGGCATGGGAAAAGAAAAACGGCATAAAAGAGAAACAAAAGTTTGTTGATTTGCAGGAAAACGATGAGATTACAGATAAGAATGCATACTTGCTTCGGCGGTTTATAGAGGCAAAATGGGATGAAGTGACTGCATGTTATAAGGAACAGCAGCTTGCAGCAGAAACGTATTACAGAGAGATTTTACAGGGATGTAAGCATGTAGCAGCAGTTGATATTGGATGGGCGGGAAGCGGAGCGATTGCACTTTCCCATCTGGTCAATCGGGTATGGGGAATGGACTGTAAAATTACAGGAATTGTTGCAGGAACTAATACAGTCCATAACGCAGAGCCGGATGCATCAGATCCATTTCTGCAGGATGGCAGGCTTGTGTCATATCTGTATTCCGAACAGATGAATCGGGATCTGCTGAAAAAACATGATCCGAATAAGGACTATAATGTATTCTGGGAATTATTACTTTCCTCATTGACACCTTCTTTTTTTGGGTTTCATCTGGGCAGATACCATACAAAAAATGAAAGTGTTTATCTGAATGCACTGGATATTACGCTGGAGTTTGGAAAATATGATTACAATCCGGAGGGAATCCGGGAAATCCAGCGGGGAATTTTGGATTTTGCAGAGCAGTATCTGGAGCATTTTGGAGCATTTCCCTATATGTTCCGCATTAGTGGAAGGGATGCATATGCACCAATGCTTGTGGCTGCAAGTTACAATGAACGTTATCTGAAAGAGATGGAGAAAAGATTTCAACTGGAAATTGCGGTGAACTGATGAAGTTTACCGCTTTTTTATTTTCTTGCAACAAAAATACACCTCCGATACACTGTATAGATAGGAGGGCCTTCCATGGATGAACGTTTATTAGTAAAAAGGGCAAAGCGCGGGGACACCGCAGCGTTTGCCGAATTGTATGGGACAATTTATAAGAGGCTGTATCGGTTTGCGCTGTATACGCTTGGAAATACACAGGATGCGGAGGATGTGGTCAGCGCTGCCGTGATGGAAGCATTTGAAAATATCGGGAAATTGCGGAAGGAAGATGCTTTTTCCGCCTGGATGTATCGTATCGTGGCAAATATGTGCAAACAGAAAATGCGGGAATACTATCAACGGGGAGAAGAACTGACGGAAGAAAACGGTGGCTGGGACGGCTATGTATGGGGTGATACCCGTGAGGAATATATAGAAGTCCGGCGTGCATTTCTTACGATGGATGAGGAGGACCGCATGATTGTGGGAATGCATGTCTTCGGTGGATATAAGACGCGGGAGATTGCACAGATTCTTGCAATGAATGAGAATACTGTGCGGTCGAGAGAACATCGGGCGTTGCAGCGGATGGAAAAACAGCTGAAGGGATTGAGGTGAGAATATGCAGGAACAGAACCTGGAAGAATGGAAAGAGAAAATAGACAGATCCGCAGAGCAGATTACCGTGCCGGATACTCTGACACCCGGGGCTGTGCAGCAGATGCTGGAGGAGCGGAAAAACCGGACATCCGCAGGCAGGAAAGAACACAGACATTACCGGAGATTTGCCGGAATTGCTGCGGCAGTTGCGGTGCTGGTGATTGCGGTCGGAACCTATGGATGGAATAAGTATGGAACCGATGATGCGCAACCGAAAAAGGCTGCTCTTTCCGTAACAGAAACGGTCGACAGTACGCAGGATACAGAAAAGAAAGAACAAATCGGTGCATTTACTCTGGCAAAAAGTTACCAGGATGTATATGCAGCGGTACAGAAAAAATCCAATTCACAAAAGGAGTTGGCAGAAGGCACAGTGGATGATTCGTTTTTCGTGGAAGATACCGGTTCTGCCGAGGCGAAAAAAGAGTCATCCGGTACCCATTCCGACACCAATTTGCAGGTAAACGGTGTGGACGAGGGGGACATCGTCAAAAATGACGGAAATTATCTGTATGTGCTGAATGATGACCGGGTGACCATTGTGGATATTCGGGACAAAAATATGCGTAAGCTGTCGGAAATACGGCCGGAACTGACGGAAAATGACATCCTTTTGCAGCTATACGTGGATAATGACCGGCTGTATGTTATCAAGCAGGGATGGGAAACACAACAGGAGGAGATTCAGTCCGACAGCACGGAGGCTGACAATGATTCCGGTTTTATCGGATGTTACAAAGATATCGCTTATGAACCGGACGGAAATGTGAGTACAGTTCTTTTGACGTATGACATTTCCGAACGCGCAAATCCGGTATTAAGTGCAACCATGAAAATGGATGGAGCATACCAGAGTTCCCGTAAGGTTGGAAATTTTATTTATCTGTTTACTGACCGTTGGGTGTCCAGAGACGGAAAGAACTGGAAGGCTCAGGTCATTCCGGAGATTGCCGGGAAAAAAGCAGATGCCGGATGTTTTTATGTGCAGAAGAATGGGACAACAGAAGTCATTATGGCATCTGTAAATCTTAAAGAGCCATCGAAGGCTGCAGACCATATGGTGCTTCTCGACAGCGGACGACAGGTTTATATGGGAACGGATGCAATCTATCTGTATCAGATGGAATATGAGCGTGGAGAAAAGACAAAGATCGCCAAGTTTTCTTATAAGAATGGAATGTTTTCAGCAATTGCAGAAACAACCGTAAAGGGGGCGATCTGGGATACGTTTGCTATTTCGGAAAGTGGGGGAGAACTTCGTATTCTGACAACAGATTCCCAAAATTCTTTATCCGAAAACCGCCTGTATCTGCTGGATGCGGACCTGAAAAAAGAGGGATTGCTGGAAAATATTGCAAAGGGAGAAGAGATTTATGCGGCACGGTATCTGGGAAATATAGCATATTTCATTACTTATCATAATACCGACCCGTTGTTTGCAGTAGATATTTCCGATCCGGCACATCCGAAGCCGCTGGGAAATGTGAAGATGACAGGATATTCCGATTATCTGCACCCGTTTGGAGATGGACTGTTGCTTGGCATCGGCTATGAAACCGATGCTAAGACAAGCGAGAAGACAGGGGTAAAACTGACAATGTTTGATATCTCCGATCCGATAAACCTCAGGATTTTGGATTCTGTGACGATAAACGAAGATTTCTGTAGTGCCGCAGAGAATTACAAGTGTGCATTTGTAGATACCGGACGTGGACTGGTCGGATTTGCGACAGAGACCTGGATCAAAACCAATTATAACAGGTATATGCTGTTTCAGTGGGATGGAACGTCTTTTGTAAAGAAAATTTCCTTAAAGAGAACACAGCAGAAAATGGATACGTGGACCGGTGCAGAACAGATGAGGGGACTTTCTTCGGGTGACCGTTTTTATGTGCTTCATGTGGAACGGGATGATTTTTCACTTATTTCGTATGATATGAAAAATGATTTCCAGGAGATTGAGACCCAAAAATATTAAAAAAGCATAAAAAATGAGATAAAAATGAAACTTTTTTGCACATTTTTCTTGAAAAAGCCTCTGATTTTTTGTTACTATATGTTATAGTTAAGTAACAAAGTTGTAACAAATTGGAGGATAGGCATTGAAGTTTAAGGTTACATGGGGTAAGAAGTTGATCGCAGGTATTTTGCTGGCGGCAGTTGTAGTAGGGGGTACTGCAGCACCGGCAGAAGCAGCAGGAAAGAAAAGTACCGCGGTTGTGGCACAGGATAATTACCGGAAAACATTGTGCAAAGGATTTCTGGGAAAGAGTTATGGCAGTGTGGTTGATGGAATCCGCTGTGACTGCAGTGGTTACACACGGGCAGCTCTGAATCGTCTGGAGAGTAAGGGACGGAAAGGGACTGCACTGAAAAATGTCAGTGTTGGAGCACATTGTACCAGAGACTGGGTAAGCGGATCGAGTATTTCGTATACAACAGGGGTTGCAACAAAGGGTGCGATCCAGTGGAATTTCGGCACAAAGAAGTCTATTGGAAGAAAAAGCAGTGGGAAAAGCCTTTCCCAGTTGGAACTTGGAGATGTTGTTGTTTATGGCAAGGGCGGTTCTTCCTCCCATATAGCCATATATTTCGGAGAATTTTCTTCGATGGAAGCGGTAAAGGATTATCTGGAAGATATTGGTGTCTATGCGAAAGGAACGATTAAGAGATCTGCAGGAGATAAGTACAGTTACAGTGGCCGCACGATTGTGCATAAGTATGGAAACAGTAGGTACTGGCGGATTCATTCTACATGCAGCGGAATCATGATTGACAATGATATTGCAGGAACCAGCAGATACACATCTTCCTTTGGACAGTGGAAATGGACCTTTGATACTGGGATTCAGGTACAGTAAAAGAACAGACAAAAAGCCCTGCGTTTTCGAAATTTTCGAAAGCGCAGAGCTTTTTTATATGGCAGATATTTAATCCACCAGTTTATCCAGTTCTTTGATGTATTCGGTTTCGCTTGAGAACTGATGGTTTGCTTTCTTGGCATACAGACCGACAGCTGTCTGGGATTTCTTGATTGCCTGCATGGTTCCGGCTCCGGCGACGCATCCACCCGGACAAGCCATGCCTTCGAGCAGATAACCCGGATATTTGCCTAATGTGGCAAGTTTTAAAAGCTGACGGCATTCCTTTAATCCCTCGGCATTTGCCACCTTGATCTCCTGTTCCGGATGATCCCGTTTGATGACATCTACGACAGCCTGAGCAACGCCACCGGCAACGGCAAAGTTTCTTCCGTCGGTGGAAGCGTCACTTACACCATCCGGATCTTCTTCCATGTTTTCCAGATCCACATGTTTCGCATCAAAAATACCCGCCATTTCTTCAAAGGTGAGCACGAAATCTACTTCACTGCGGACGCTGCGGCGCATTGCTTCGAGTTTTTTAGCCGCACATGGTCCAATAAAGACAACCTTCGCATTTGGGTTATGCTTTTTGATAAGACGTGCAGTTAATGTCATCGGAGTCAGTGCCATGGAAATACAGTTGGCGTGATCCGGGAATAATTTCTTTGCCATGACAGACCATGCCGGACAGCAGGAAGTTGCCATGAATGGAAGTTCATCCGGCACTTCTTTTAAGAAATCTTCTGCTTCCTGCTTTGCGCACAGATCCGCACCGATTGCTACCTCAAAAACGTCTGCAAACCCGAGTTCTTTCATGGCAGCACGCAGCTTGCCAGGGGTAACTTTTGGTCCGAACTGACCGACAAATGCAGGAGCGACAGCTGCATAAACCTTTTCACCGGACTGGATGGCACGGATGGTCTGGAAAATCTGGGATTTGTCAGCAATGGCGCCGAACGGACAGTTTACAAGGCATTGTCCGCACGAAACACACTTGTCATAATCGATATTTGCTTTGCCGTTTTCGTCAGAAGAAATGGCATCCATGCCACAGGCCTTTGCACATGGACGTTCCTGAATGATAATGGCGTTATAGGAGCAGACACTTGCACAGCGGCCGCACTTGATACATTTCTCCTGGTCAATGATAGATCTGCCGGTGGTACGGTCTAAGGATACGGCATCCTTTGGACAGACCTCCATACAAGGGTGTGCCAGACATCCCTGACAGCCGTCCGTTACATGCACACGTTTGTGGGACAGGCATTGCAGGCAAATTTAATGACATTAATGAGAGGCGGAGTATAGTAAGTTTCTGCCTGGTCAGCAGCTTCAATGCCATCGGATACCGGGGCATGCTCTGCAGCACTGCGGTTTGGCAGGCCCATTGCCAGACGCAGGCGTTCGCCTACGATTGCACGCTCCAAAAATACATCGTTCCTGAAATTTCCTTTTTCGCCAGGAATAATCTTGTATGGAAGAGCTTCCATACGTTCTTTTACAGGCCATTCGGTATGATAAGCCATACGGGCTACTTCTGTAAAAATTTTGTGACGGATTTCCTGAATTCGGGTTTCGACACCTCTCATGATAATTCCTCCTTGTGTTTGTAATGGATCATTGTAAAATAAAATTTTCTGCATTTCTATAAGATAATACCAAGAAACTCACAGAAAAACCTGTTTTGTCATATTCCGGGGATATTGTAGCAAATAATACACATACTCTCAATAAGTATGCTGTTCTTTTTACAAAACATAATAGGCTTTTGACATGGTGTGAAACAATTGTACTGTAAACTGCTAGGTAGAAAGGACAGGGAGGGGGACACCAATGGCAACCCAGCGATTTCTCCTGCATTTTAGAGGCTGTTGGAATTTTTTCGATTTTCAGCAAGCCTCGTACATGGATGTATGAGGCAGGTGGTCACTGAGCCCGGAAGGCGAATGACCACCGGTTGCGTCTGCCTGATAGCAATTAAAACAAAAATTCCTACAGCCTCTTAATTGCAAGGAGCATGAGCCGGATTGCCATTGGTGTCCCCCTCCCCTGTCCTTTCGAGCCATAGCCGCCTTGTTCAATAACATGACAATATGCACAAAATCCCAATGTTGTTTTTGTGAATGATTTTGACCGAAAATGATTGACCGTGACAGAAAACCACACTATAATGAAAATCATCAAATGAACGATTTTGAAAGATTGTGAACGAAAAAGAAAACAAAGGAGTGAGGCATATGCTTGCAGAAGAACGATTTTCAAGGATACTGTCCATAATAGAAGCGGAGGGAAGTGCCACAATACAGGAACTTATGACTGCACTTGACGCTTCAGAATCAACCGTCCGCCGGGACTTAATCACAATGGATGAGAATGGTCTTCTGACCAAGGTGCATGGCGGTGCAATCGCCAGACGGCCGAGTGTGAGTACACATGATGAGGATGTCAGAAACCGTAAGACGATGAATGCGGAACAAAAGAATGCAATTGCAAAGTATGCAGCATCCCTCATCCGCCCGGATGATTTTGTTTATCTCGATGCCGGAACATCCACCGAGGCGATGATCCCTTTTATTAAGGAGACGCAGGCGGTGTTTGTAACAAATGCCATCAGCCATGCAAAGCTTCTGGCGGAAAAGGGCTGCCGTGTTTATCTGCTGGGAGGTGAATTCAAATCCCAGACAGAGGCGATCGTCGGGGAGGAAGCCATGGAGATGCTTTCCAAGTATAACTTTACCAAAGGATTCTGGGGAACGAACGGAATCAGCGTCAGCAAAGGATATTCCACCCCGGAGATCAAGGAAGCCATGGTAAAGAAATATTCCATGAAGAATTGCAAACGCTGCTATATTCTGGCAGATGCCAGCAAGTTTGACCAGCTTTCCAGTGTGAAATTTGCTGATTTTGATCAGGCAACCATCTTAACAACGGAGCTGTACAAGCCGGCACTTAAAAAATATAAAAATATTGTGGAGGTGAAAGAATGATCTATACCGTAACATTTAATCCATCCATTGATTACATTGTAAATGTGGACAACTTTATGACCGGTGTGGTCAACCGTACCAGTAAGGAAATTATTTTTCCGGGTGGGAAAGGAATCAATGTTTCAATGGTACTGAAAAATCTCGGGGAAGAAAGCACAGCACTTGGATTTATGGCAGGATTTACCGGAGATGCCATCACACGGCTTCTTCAGGAGAAAGGTGTTACCGCAGATTTTATTCACGTTACCGAAGGATTGTCCCGTATCAACGTAAAACTCCGGGCACAGACCGAGACGGAAATCAATGGACAGGGACCAAAGATTGCATCTGAAGATATTCGGAAACTTTACGGAAAACTGGATGCGCTGCAGGATGGCGATACACTGGTACTTGCCGGAAGCATTCCGGACACAATGCCGGAATCCATGTATATGGATATTATGGAGCATCTTCAGAATAAAAAACTGAACATTGTGGTAGATGCGACCAGAGATCTGCTGATGAATGTACTCGCGTATCATCCGTTTTTGATCAAACCGAACAATCATGAGCTGGGAGAGATTTTCCACACGATCATCAATGACAAGGATGACGTTGTGAAATATGCGAAACGCATGCAGGAAAAGGGTGCAAGAAATGTACTGGTTTCCATGGCTGGTGATGGGGCTGTGCTTGTGACGGAAGACGGTCAGGAGTTCCGCGCGGATGCACCGAAAGGAAAACTTGTCAATTCGGTAGGCGCTGGAGATTCCATGGTGGCTGGTTTTGTATATGGATATTTAAATGGTGGCAGCTATGCAGATGCGTTCCGCTACGGTGTATGTACCGGAAGTGCCAGTGCTTTTTCCGAAGAATTGGCTACAAAAGAGGAAGTGCTTGCATTGATGGATGCAAATAAAAAATTATTTTAAGGAGGTATACTATGAGAATCAGAGATTTGCTTGCAGCCGAGAGCATTGAGCTGAATGGTTCGGCAACAGGAAAACAGGATGTTTTAAACCAAATGGTTGATCTCATGGCAAAAAGCGGAAAAATCCGCGATGTGGAAACTTACCGCAAGGGGGTTTTTGCAAGAGAAGAAGAAGGAACAACCGGAATTGGAGAGGGAATTGCGATCCCACACTGCAAGTCAGATGCTGTGAAAGCACCGGGACTGGCAGCTATGGTAGTAAAGGATGGTGTAGAGTTTGACGCGTTAGATGGAGCACCAGTCAATTTACTGTTTCTGATTGCAGCTCCAAACACCGAGGATAATGTACATCTGGAGGTGCTCAGCAAACTTTCCGTACTTCTGATGGATGAGAATTTTACCAACGGACTGAAAAATGCAAAGACCGTAGACGAATTCTTAAAAGTCATCGATGATGCGGAAAGCGCAAAAGATGAGGATGAAAAAGAAGACGAAACTGGGGCAAAATACAAGGTACTTGCCGTAACCGGATGCCCGACCGGAATCGCACATACTTATATGGCAGCGGAAAGCTTAGAGAAGCATGCAGCTGAGATGGGAATCACGATTAAGGTAGAGACCAGAGGTTCCGGCGGAGCCAAGCATGTGCTTACCGATGAAGAGATCGCAGGAGCGACCGCAATCATCGTTGCAGCTGACACCAAAGTTCCGATGGACCGCTTCGATGGAAAGAAAGTCATTGGGTGCAAGGTTGCAGACGGCATCAACAAGGCAGAGCAGCTGTTAAACCGTGCCGTGGCCGGGGATGCACCTGTCTACCATGCGGCAGAGGGCAGCAGAAAAGAAGAAAAAGCAGAGGGTGGTTCTACCGCACACATGATTTACACACACCTGATGAGTGGGGTATCCCACATGCTTCCGTTCGTTATCGGCGGCGGCATCATGACAGCGATTGCATTTCTGATCGATACCCTGATGGGCTATGGTGCAACCGGTGGATCGGCATTCGGTTCCTGTACGCCGTTATCGGCATTCTTCAAGTATGCCGGAGGACTGGCAATGGGACTGATGGTTCCGGTGCTTGCAGGTTACATTGCATACTCGATCGCAGACCGGCCGGGACTTGCAGTTGGTTTTACGGGCGGTTTGTTAGCCTCGAGTGGTAACGCATTAGTCACCGGTTACAACTGGGCGGATTCCACAACCGGTTTCCAGAAATTTATCGCAGACTTTGCATTCCAGGGTGCTAACGGCGGTAACACCGTTTCCGGTTTCCTTGGCGGAATTTTAGCCGGATTCCTTGCCGGATTTATTGTACTGTTCCTGAAAAAAGCGTTTTCAAAACTGCCGGCTTCCTTAGACGGAATCAAGCCGACTCTGATTTATCCGTTGCTTGGAATTTTAATTATCAGTATTTTAATGTGCTTCATCTTTAACCCATTGATCGGACTGATCAATACCGGACTGAGCAACGGACTGACCGCAATCTCTGATGCGGGATACATCACCGTACTCGGACTGATCCTTGGAGCAATGATGGCGATCGACATGGGTGGTCCAATCAACAAAGCCGCTTATGTATTTGGTACCGGCGTACTGGCAACTGCAAGCCAGATGATTGAAAAAGGTGCACAGCCAGGCGACCCGGCTGTTCAGGCATGTTACATTGCCATGGCAGCGATCATGGTCGGTGGTATGGTTCCTCCGATCGGAATCGCGCTTGCCTGCCAGTTCTTCCCGAAGAAATTTACAAAGGAAGAACGTGGATCCAAGGTATCCAACTTTGTAATGGGTGCTTCCTTCATCAGCGAGGGTGCGATCCCGTTTGCAGCAGCAGATCCGCTTCACGTAATTCCATGTACCTTAATTGGTGCCGGAGTTGCAGGATTTTTATCCGCACTGTTTAAGTGCACACTGATGGCTCCTCACGGTGGAATCTTCGTATTTGCAACCGTAGGACATCCGCTTTTATACATCCTTGCATGGGCAGTCGGCTCTTTCATTACAGCCGTATTGCTCGGACTGATCAAAAAGGATGCTGAATAAACGGACAGAAAAATCTGTAAACAGTAACATTGATAAAGAAACAAAATTTGAAAAGGAGAATGATCATGAAAGAATTTACTTATACCATCAAAGACGAGCAGGGAATCCACGCAAGACCGGCAGGCGAGCTGGTAAAAGCAGCCGCTGCATATCCATGTAAAGTAACCATCAGCAAGGATGGCAAGGAAGTAGACGCAAAGAGAATTCTCGGTGTTATGGGACTTGGTGTAAAATGCGGACAGGAAATCATATTAAAGACGGATGGAGATCAGGAAGAGGAAGCAATCGCAGCACTTGGCAAATTCTTAGAGGAGAAACTGTAAGAAACAGTTCCGGCAACCGTTTACGGAGAATGAATCAGCAAAAGGATGAGGTGACGCTATGACAATTCAGGGTAAAAGCGTATACAGCGGGGTGGCCATCGGCCGCCTTGCCATATACCGTAAATCAGAAAATCAGGTAAAACGGGAGAAAATCACAGATACCGCAAAAGAGGTAAAACGGTTTGAAGATGCCAAAGATACCGCAAAACAACAGCTTGCCGGGCTTTATGATAAGGCATTAAAAGAAGTCGGTGAAGTCAATGCGGCAATCTTTGAAGTACATCAGATGATGCTGGATGACCTTGATTATATCGAATCCATCACAAATATGATTGAAGGCCAGCAGGTGAATGCCGAATATGCCGTGGCAACGACCGGAGATACATTTTCCGAGATGTTTGCGGCAATGGATGATGATTATATGCGTGAGCGTGCAGCCGATGTCAGGGATGTGTCAAACCGCGTAGTGTCCATCCTGCAGGGCAACGGAGGAAATGGTCTGAATGCCGATGAACCGGTGATTTTACTTGCCGATGATCTGGCACCAAGTGAGACCGTACAGCTTGATAAATCGAAGGTGCTTTCCTTTGTCACCCGTCACGGTTCCACCAATTCCCATACCGCGATTCTGGCCCGTACCATGAATATCCCGGCACTGATCGGTGTCGATTTTCCGGAAGATGTCGATGGAAAAATGGGTATCGTCGATGGATACGAGGGCAGGATCATCATTGATCCACCGGTCTCCGTTATGGAAGCTTACCAGAAGAAGAAAGCAGAGGATGAAGAGAAAAAACGTCTGCTGCAGGAACTCAAGGGCAAGGAGAATATCACAAAGGACGGAACAAAGATCAACCTGTATGCAAATATCGGAAGCGTTGGGGATGTGGCATCGGTACTGGCAAATGATGCCGGCGGCATCGGACTGTTCCGAAGCGAATTCCTTTATCTGGAGAGCAGGGATTATCCAACCGAGGAAGAACAGTTTGCAGCATACCGCAAGGTAGCCGAGGCAATGGCAGGAAAGAAAGTCATCATCCGTACACTCGATATCGGTGCGGACAAGCAGGTGGATTATTTCGGACTCGACAAAGAAGATAATCCGGCAATGGGTTACCGTGCGATCCGTATCTGTCTTGACCGCCGCGAGGTATTCAAGACACAGCTTCGTGCACTGTATCGGGCAAGCTATTACGGAACCATCGCCATCATGTTCCCGATGATCATTTCTGTCACAGAGGTACAGACCATAAAGAAGATCATCGAGGAAGTGAAAAAAGAACTGGATGAGGAAAAGATTCCGTACAAGGATGTCGAGCTTGGTATTATGATCGAGACTCCGGCAGCTGTCATGATGTCCGAAGAACTGGCACAGGAAGTGGATTTCTTCTCTGTCGGAACGAATGATCTGACACAGTATACACTGGCGATCGACCGGCAGAATCCAAAGCTTGACAACATTTATGATTCCCATCATCCGGCAATCCTTAAGATGCTTAAGATGATTGTGGACAACGGTCATAAGGGTGGCTGCTGGGTTGGTATCTGTGGCGAGCTTGGGGCAGACACGACACTGACCGAGACATTTCTTAGTATGGGATATGATGAGCTTTCTGTCAGCCCGTCCATGATTTTAAAGGTTCGGCAGGAGATCCGTTCACTGGATCTGAAAGCTTAAAAGGGTGGCTGACTTAACAGCCTATACAAGGGAGTATTTTATATAGTAAACGGAAAAACCGGTGCATCGTCTGGGAGGCACCGGCTTTTTTCTGTCTGGAACACTATTGGAATTTCGCATGTTTTTCTGTATAATTGAGGAAGAAAGTACGCAAGATAATTCATACACGGGTAATGTCTTTATGGAAAACAGTCACAACGAACCAAAATACATAGAAGTAAGGGGCGCGTGTGTCCACAACTTAAAAAACGTAAATGTAAATGTCCCTCTGCATCAGATTGTCGGGATTGCAGGCGTATCCGGCTCCGGAAAATCGTCGTTAGCACTTGGCGTGTTGTATGCAGAAGGCTCCAGACGGTATCTGGAGTCGCTTTCGACTTACACCAGAAGGCGCATGACCAGAGCGGCAAAAGCACAGGTCGACGAAGTGCTGTATGTCCCGGCGGCGCTGGCCCTGCATCAGCGTCCGGGCATTCCGGGCATCCGCAGCACGTTTGGAACGGGAACCGAACTGTTAAACAGCCTGCGGCTGATGTATTCGCGGCTCGCGTCGCACCGGTGCCCGAACGGGCATTATGTTCCGCCGACACTGAAAGTTGCGGCAGAACAGGAGATCATCTGTCCGGAGTGTGGCGAACGTGTCCATGCGCCGAGTGCGGAGCAGCTTGCCTTTAATTCACAGGGAGCCTGCCCGAAGTGTGGCGGTACGGGAAGTGTCCGGACGGTGGATCTGGATTCGCTTGTACCGGACGATTCGATCAGTATTGATGAGGGTGCGGTTGCACCGTGGAACAGCCTGATGTGGTCGTTAATGACTGACGTCTGCCGGGAGATGGGCGTGCGCACCGACATTCCGTTTAAAGATCTGACCGATGAAGAAAAGGATATCGTCTATCACGGTCCGGCGGAGAAAAGGCATATTTTTTACAAAGCAAAGAAATCCAATCAGGCAGGAGAGCTGGATTTTACCTATTACAATGCGGTATACACTGTAGAAAATGCTCTGGCAAAAGTAAAAGACGAAAAGGGCATGAAGCGGGTGGAGAAGTTTTTGAAGGAGGAAGTCTGCCCGGAGTGCGGCGGAAGCAGGCTGTCGGAGGCAGCCCGTGCACCGAAACTTTGTGGGATCGGACTGGCGGAAGCCTGCAAAATGACGCTGAAAGAGCTGGTCGAATGGGTGGCGCATGTGCCGGAATCCCTGCCGAAAGAGATGCGTCCGATGGCGGAATCCATCTGCGAGTCGTTTAAGACCGTTGCAAAAAGGCTCATGGATCTGGGACTTTCTTATCTTTCCCTCGACCGGGCGGCGGCAACGCTTTCAACCGGGGAACGGCAGCGCATGCAGCTTGCGCGGGCGGTGCGGAACCGCACGACAGGCGTGTTGTATGTGCTCGATGAGCCGTCGATCGGTCTGCACCCGTCAAATATCGTGGGACTGAATGCCGTGATGCATGATCTGATCAAAGATGGAAACTCAGTGCTTTTGGTCGATCACGATACGCAGATTTTATCGGAGGCGGACTGGGTGATTGAGATGGGACCGGAAGCCGGAGCGGGCGGTGGATATGTGATCGCAGAGGGCAGTATTCCACAGATCATTGCCAATAAAAACTCCATGATCGGACCATTTCTCGCAAAGACAAAGGATCTGCGCATCCGTCAGCCGATCGCACCGGAGGAACTGTTTGCCCTTGGAAAACTGCATCTTTCCACCGACCGTATCCATACGGTAAAGCCGCTGGAGGTGGACATCCCTAAGGGCAGGCTTACCGTGGTGACCGGGGTATCCGGTTCCGGAAAGACCACGATGGTTCTCGAAAGCCTGATTCCGGGGCTGCAGGCGCAGCTGAACGGAGAGCATCTGCCGAAACATGTGAAAGATCTTTCGGCAGAGGGCATCGCCCATGTGAAGCTGATCGATGCGTCACCGATTGGAATCAATGTCCGTTCCACGGTCGCAACCTATGCGAATGTACACGACGAACTCCGGAAGATTTTTGCCCGGACCGCGGATGCGAAAAACCGGAAATACAAGGCGGGCGATTTTTCCTATAATACCGGAAAATTAAAGTGTCCGGTCTGTGACGGAACCGGACAGATCAGCCTCGATGTGCAGTTTCTGTCGGATGTGGATGTGCCGTGTCCAGAGTGTAATGGTTCCCGGTATGCAAAAGAGGCATGGGAGATCGGCTATGAAAACAAACAGGGAAACCGCTATTCCCTGCCGGAATTGATGGAGATGGATGTAAATACCGCTTTGCAGGCAACCGCGGATTTAAAGGTTGTGCATCAGCGGCTGGAAGTGCTCAAAAATCTGGGACTGGGCTATCTGACGCTGGGCGAGGAAACGCCGAGCCTTTCCGGCGGAGAGGCACAGCGGCTGAAACTTGCCAGCGAAATGGGAAAAGGACAGTCGGATTCGGTGTTTGTGTTTGATGAGCCGACGATCGGGCTGCATCCGCTGGATGTGCAGACGCTGCTTAGCGTGTTTGATGCGCTGGTTGACAATGGGGCGACGGTGCTGGTCATTGAGCACGATCTCGATGTGATCCGCAACGCCGATTATATCATTGATATGGGGCCGGGCGGCGGAGATGACGGCGGCCGGGTGATTGCAACTGGGACACCGGAGGAGATTGTGGGAAATGAAGATAGCGTTACGGGACGGTATCTGTGAAATTTGCTTTTGTAGAGTAAATCAGCCATGTGTATTTTGGGGAATATGCATGGCTGTTTTTATGGCTTATGGTCTAAAAATAATAAATATCGGGTGACTATTGAGCTTGTGCAAAAAAATTCGTTACATAAAAAAGACATTTCGTTACATGAAACTAAGTCCAGATCATAAACGATCCGATTTTAAAATAAAATCAATAAGGATCATACAACCAGATCTGCAGGCTAAAGAGATTCAAATAATAGATGTTAAAGAAATATACGATAGGCGCCGATACAATATAAGCAGGGAAGCATTGCAAAAACTTACGGAATCTTTTGAAGATCATGCGAAATCATTGGAAGGGAGAACAAAGCAGCAGGATCAGTCCGCACAGATGCTTGAGGATGCGATTAGAAGAAGTTCTGTCTGGAAAAATTCAAGTCAGAGGGCTCAGCAGTTTTTAGCGGCGCAGGATAAGAAAAAAGAAAATCCGGAAAATCTGCCAGAACATTTTTCAGAGAATGTGATCAAAGCAGGGGCGATGTTTCGGGATAAGTTTGTAAAGAATGGGCAGGAAAATAATGTATCCATTCAGAATCTGTTGTCGGACATTTCTTTATGGTAAGAAAGAGGTCGTAGATTTTGAATAATGAAAGCATGCTGAAAATTGCAATATGTGATGATGAACAGCCAATTAGAGATTACCTAAAAAAACTGACAGAGAAATGCACGGATGCACAGGTCCATGTCTTTGCAAATGGGGAAGAGTTGTTATCCGATCCGACCGTATATGATATCATTCTGCTTGATATTTCCCTGAATCGGAAGCCGGACAGTGGCAAACCAAACGGCATGGAAGTCGCAAAGAAAATCAGGGAAACCTCCGATGTGATCATTATTTTTGTGACTGCCTTAAAGGAATATGTGTTTGAAGGCTATGATGTAGGGGCATTTCATTATCTCTTAAAGCCGGTCGATGAACAGAAATTCATGGAAGTCATGGACAAGGCGATCAGTCAGATCAAAAAGGAAAAGAATACGCAGCCGCTCATTATCCGAATGGATGGCAATTACATTAAGATACCGGTCAACAATATTATTTATGCGGAAAATGAAGCGAGAAAAATCGTTCTGCACACGAAAAACATGAAGGAAGAAACCTACAGTTTTTACGAAAAAATGGAAGTGTTAGAGCAGAAACTGGGAGATCATTTTTTCCGATCGCACCGGGGATTTTTGGTGAATCTGCAGGAAGTTGTCCGCTATGACAATGCCAATATTGAACTGAAAAATGGCGATAGAGTGTTTCTGGCAAAACAAAAATATAACGATTTTGTAACTGCCTATATGAATTATCTGAGAAAGGCATAAACTGCAATGAGAGATATTGTGTACAACGTTTTCGATATCATAAGCTATTTTGTGCAGGGAATGTTGCTGGTTACTTTGTTGAAAGAAGCACAGCCACATTTTCCATTCAAAAAATATCATAGTGCTGCGATACTGCTGGGACAGTATGTGGCAGTCCAGATTTTTCTGCACTATTCTGTCTTTATAAAAAGTCTGCTCTATGGGAAAAGCATGGTCATGAATAACAGCCGCCAGAGTATCCTGCCGGTGCTGATCAGCATGCTGGTTATCTGTGTGGCAGGCATTTTTTTGTTCAACGAAAGCAGACTCAAAATCATTTACTATGTTGTGACCTTTTATTCCGTAATGGAACTCTTAAAATTTGCCATTTATCCTCTTTTTCTGTGGCTGCTTACAAAGCTGGTAGATCTGAATCAATATTTATTTCTGGACAGGCAGATGTATGGAGAAACCATGTTTTTTGAAGTGAATTCCGGAATTGAAATGTTCTGGAATCTGAGCTACGTTCTGGTGCTTCTTGTCTTCACATACAGGATCATTGTCTGGATGAAAAAGTACCTTGAAATGAAAGAAAACTATGAAAATTCACAATTGATTTTTGTGTTATTTCCAAGCGTGACCGGACTATTGTTATGTCTGATGATCCGCAGCATGATGTTCTCGATGGAGGACAATGATATTCATTCGCTGTTTGACAGCCGGTACCTGAGATGAATCTTATGGTTCCATGTACTTCCCTGTTGTGTATTGTGATGATTATTTTTTACCGCAAAAATGCTGCACAAACTAATCGTTGAAAGCAACCAGAAAATCGAAATCAGTATTTATCAGGAATGGATCCGGGAAATGGAGCAGCATATCGGAGATATCGAAAACCTTTATGCCGGAATCCGCGGGATGAAACATGACATGAAAAATTATATCGCGGATATGGAGGCATTGATGCAGGAGGAAACAGGAAACCCCACTGCGTTCCGGCAGTATCTGGATTCCCTGCAGGCATCCGTGGAACAGCTGGATATGAAATACAATACCGGCAATCCGGTGACCGATGTCATTATGCAAAGATATGTGCAGCTGGCAAAAAACTATGACATTGCGTTTCAGGCGGACTTTCTTTTCCCTTCCAGTATGAATATGGATGCTTTTGACCTGAGCATTATCATAAACAATGCTTTGAATAATGCGTTAGAGGCCTGCAGGCGGCAAAAAGAGGGCAGAAAATTTATCGAACTGAGTGCGTACCGGCGCCAGAATATGTTTTTTATTATCGTTAAAAACAGTTTTGACGGGAAACTTGTCAGAAGCCGGAGCGATGGCAGATTGCTCACGACAAAACCGGATTCCAAAAATCATGGACTGGGGCTTCGGAATATTGAAGTGTGTGCGGAAAAATATTATGGAAAAACGGAAGTTACCGTTCGGGAGAATGAGTTTGAACTGGCGGTTATGCTTCAGGAACGAATAGAATAATTGACACCATATACGACACCATATATAATATAAGCAGGAGGGTATAACAATGTCAAAATGGGATAAACTCATAACACGTATATGCAATTTATCAAAAGACCTCCGGTTTGATGAGTTACGGAAAGTATTGGAAAGCTGCGGGTACGAAATGAATGCACCAAGAAGTGGAAGCAGTCATTACACGTTCAGAAAGCAGGGGTGTATGCCGGTTACAATACCGAAGCATGAACCAATCAAGAAAGTTTATGTGGAAATGGTAAGGCAGATTGTAGAAAGCGAGGCGAAGAATGATGAAGACGCTGAATGATTACATGGCAATGTCCTATCGTATGGAAATTGTAGAAGATAAAGATGAAGGTGGATTTGTGGTTTCTTATCCGGATTTGCCTGGCTGCATTACCTGTGGTGAAACTGTAGAAAGTGCGGTGGCGAATGCGCTGGATGCGAAAAAGGCGTGGCTTGAAGCTGCATTGGAAGATGGTGTAGAGATTCATGAGCCAGATAGTCTGGAGGATTATTCCGGGCAATTCAAATTGAGAATTCCACGAAGTCTGCACAGATCGTTGGCAGAACATTCCCAGAGAGAAGGAATCAGCATGAATCAGTATTGTGTATATCTTCTTTCCAAAAATGATGCGGTGTTTTCAAAATAAGATGATGCAGCAAAAATGTAAATGAAATGCTTTTCAGTTGCGTGAATTGATGAATATAGATTGCAGATAAGAAACAGAAATCAGCAAATCAGCGGGTACAATATGCCCGCTGATTTTTTCGTTACATGAAAAGGGCGATTCGTTACATTTGATTGGAAGAAAAAAAGAAAAAGGGCGATATAAACATTAGTAAAATATGGCAAAGGAGATGGTTGCGAAATGAATATAAGTGCAACAGCAGCTATGGGTTATACTTATACAAATATAAAAACAGGCGTATCCCAAAAGAAGGATGTTTCGAATGAGAATACTTGTGAGAAGCAGACGCAAAAGGAATACAAAAATGTTGTCAAAGAGTATAAGCAGAAGCATCCAGATTCCGCATCTCATGTGAACCAGCAGGTCCAGGCAGGCAAAAACTATATGAAAAACTGCGGTGGCGATGAGATATCCAGAAGCGATATGACAATGGATGAGTATAAAGCTTTTTTTAAGAACCTGATGGATGGCATCTCTTTTGACAGTTCACAGGCAAACTGTAAGGAAATGTGGTCAATCACCGAAGATGGCTGGGAGCAGATGAAAAATGACCCGGAGTATGAAGCCTGGGTGCTTGGCTATACGATAGAAAACCGTTCGGTGCACTTTCCGTTTCAGGCATCATTTCTGAACGTAGAAAAATTCGGCGCATCGATCGAGGAACATCATGGAGAAGGGATTCCAATGAATACGGAAAGCCCGAAAAAGTCTGGGAAAAAGGACGAATCATGGTGGAGTAAGCGTCAGAAAAGAATGAAAGAACTGATGAAAAGACAACAGAAAGCAGCATTAAAACGGGCGCAGGAACGAAGAAACGTGACAGATATATACGAAGAAAATATTGACATATTCACAGAGAGCATGATGGGAGGAAAAAATGGCACTGAATATTTCTAGTTCACAAATTTACGCAGGACGTTATCACTACAAAAGACCGGAAATACCAAATTTGCTGGATACGCAGAAATACACGGCAAGTACACCTGGAAAATCAGTAAAAGAAGCAACCGGAGTGGATACTGTAACAATTTCCGACGAAGGTCTTGCAAAGGCGAAGGACTGGCGAGAATACACAAAAGACAATGAAAATATATCCCACACAGGTGTAAATCCAAAAGAGGAACTTTATAAGGAACTGAATACGGTAAACAATATCGACACGGCAAGTATGTTCAACTGTGAACTCGGGGAAGTTGCAGACCAGATCCAGAAAGAAAATGGACTTGGTGATCATTCGCGGTCGCAGGAGGAATTTCTTACCGTCATGGCGAAAGCCTATCAGGTCATTTATGACCGTATTGATGAAGAATTTTCCGATCCGGACCGGGACCCGACCTGGATCAGACAGGAGGACGGAACACTTGTGGAGGAAACAAAACAGGATCGTATCGACGCTTTAAACAAGGCGTACAACTCCAGAGCGGAATTTGCGGCTGCATCGGCAAAAGTTATGGCAGAGATCGACGAGACCTTTCATGGTGGAAATTACGGGGAAGGTTTTATAGATGAACTGCAGAAGAAAGTAATGGAATCGTGGCACAATGCAGTGGATGAAAAAAATATGCAGCGGCAGAAAGTTTCCTCGTTTCAGGATTACCCGGTGGATCTGGGGATTGGTGCGGACTGGAGTGCAAAAATTAACAAACTGTTTTACAGATAATATATTTTGGGGTGAAAAGGAGAGATAAGATTATGGCAGTAAAAGTAGGAAACAGTTGGGTGTCGGAAACGGCACTGACATATGCGAAGGCAAAATCCGGCAGCGGCACGTCCGTATCGCTAAAAGCGCTTTCGGACCGGTATCCGGGCGTGAATTTTACAACAAACACACAGAACTTTTCACAGAAAGGCACAAACAATATTCAGATCGCACCGAATATTCTGGTGCAGATGCAAAATGATCCCGACAAACGTGTGGAATATGAGGCTTTGATTTATGATTGTGCGCAGCTGGTATACAGCGGAAAAATGAGCCAGGGAGGTATGGGCTACCATATAAAAGCGGCAAGAACGGTCATCAATGCGGATGGCAGTGTCAGTGGCTGGTCAATTGCGGAAGATGATGATGGCGGGCAGACGCGAAACAGCACCAAACTGGACAAGGATAAGAAAGACACCTGGGCTGATAAAATCCATGAAAAACAGAAAGCAAAAAGTGAAAAAGCAAGGAAAGAGGCAGCGGCACGGCTGCAGGAGCAGATGAACGGGACGGAGATGAAATCGTACGCGGACAATCTTTTTTTGTCGCAGGCAGGAATGGACAGTTACAACCAGCTATCCTCGGTCAGTTATCAGGACTACGTGAACCGCTTTGAGAGTGAAGTGTCAGAAGTATATGAAAAAGATGGTAATGCAGATGCCGTAAAATCAGACAGTTTTGACCAGCATGTAAACAGAATGGCTGCCGCATACGATAAAATGAAAAACAGCATCGAAGAAAAATATGCAAAGGAAGATCACAAAACGGAATATCATCATTTTTCAATGACGCGATGATTTAACCATTTCCGGGAGTGGAAACGGATGGAGAAAATGATCGCGCGCAGCGTCCAGTCGGAAAACATACCGATCCAGACAGCAATCGGGCCGAATCCCCATACCCGGCAGAGATAAATGCACAGGCTTACCCGGCACAGCCACATGGTGCAGACAGGAGGTGATCATGGAGAATTTTACGTCTCCGGCGGCTCTCATGCCGTAGGCAGGGATAAAGGAAAGTACCCAGGAAACTGGCTTTACGATCGTGATGAAGCTTATCATGAAAAAGCACAGTTTTGCGCTGGCAGGTTCCATTCCGGCAAGCATGGTAATCGGTTTGGTCAGTGCAAAAACGAGCAGGCAGCTTGCGATGATGACTGCCTCTGACAGCCAGGACAATTTCTTAATATAATAGATGGCCTCATCTTTGCGCCCTGCACCCAGGCACTGACCGACCACGGTCATCAGTCCGATTCCGATGCCTATGGCAGCAATACCGTTTAAGTTTTCCAGAATATTGGTCATTGCCTGCGCGGCAATCGCTACGGTTCCAAGTGTGGAAACCGTAGACTGGATGGCAAGTTTACCGAACTGGAACATACTGTTTTCAATACCGGACGGAATTCCGATAAACAGGATTTTTTTAATCAGATACCAGTCGGGGCGGATGGAAAAATAATTGCGGATACAGATCGGGGCATTGTCATTGCGCAGCTGCCAGATAACGACGATGGCACAGAAAATACGTGATACCAGAGTGGATATCGCCGCACCTTCGACGCCCATGCCAAGTACAAAGATCAAAATCGCATTTCCGCCAATGTTCATAAAATTGGAAATAACCGAGATGATCATCGGATTGCGGCTGTTGTTCTGGGAGCGCATAATCGAAGCACCGGCATCGTACAGTCCGATAAACGGAAACGATAACAGAGTAAAGAAGAAATAAATCCGGGAATTGGTCATGACATCGCGTTCTACTTTCCCAAAGATTACATGAAGCAGCGGATCACGGAATATCAGACAGAAAACGGATAAAGTTACAGACAGAATGACCATGACAAACAAAACCTGCCGAGCAGAACGGTTGGCATTTTTTTTGTTCTGGCTGCCGAGATACTGGGAGCACAGGATCGCGCCCCCGGCAGATAAGGCAGACAGTGCCTGAATGACAAGAATATTGATGGAGTCCACCAGGGAAACGGCAGAAATTGCGGCAGAGCCGACATTGCTGACCATCATGGTATCGGCGGTCCCCATTAAAGAAGAAAGCAGTTGTTCCACAATAATCGGGATCAGCAGCTTTCGTAAGTCCAAATTGTTATATAAATGCTGTGTGTTATCGTGCATAAATGAAATCCTCTTTTCTTACTTCCAGATATATTTTAGCACGATATTTTTCAATGGGAAAGGGAGTATTCGATTAATGATTGCATTGCCCGGTGTGCGGTGCGGAGTCAGTTATAATTTTGCGACTTGACAAGTATGATAGTTTCATCCTATTCTTAAATACAGGCAATTGCGAAACCGGTGCAGCGCATAACGTTCGTACCTGTTTCGCAATCGCCTGTATAGAAACGAAGAGGAAGGAACTCCCATGGAACAACATAAAACCGGCACACTCTATCTGTGTGCCACCCCGATCGGCAATCTTGAGGATATTACATACCGTGTACTGCGGACACTCAAAGAAGTGGATCTGATCGCAGCAGAGGATACGAGAAACTCCATCCGGCTGCTCAATCATTTCGAGATTAAGACACCGATGACCAGCTATCACGAATACAACAAAATCGATAAGGCTTACCAGCTTGTCGCAAAAATGCGTGAGGGTAAAAACATTGCATTAATTACAGATGCAGGGACACCGGGCATTTCCGATCCCGGGGAGGATATTGTGCGCATCTGCTATGAAGAAGGCATTCCGGTCACTTCGCTGCCGGGCGCAGCCGCCTGTATCACCGCACTGACCATGTCGGGACTTCCGACACGCCGGTTTGCATTTGAGGCGTTTCTTCCCAAGGATAAAAAGGAGCATCAGGCGGTGTTTGAAGAATTAAAGACCGAGACACGTACGATTATTATCTACGAAGCACCACACCACCTTGTGCGCACTTTGCAGGAACTTTCGGATACCCTCGGCGGAGACCGCAGGCTTACCATCTGCCGGGAACTGACCAAGCGGCATGAAGAAAAGCTGCAGATGACGCTTACGGACAGTTTATCCTATTACGAAGTCAATGAGCCGCGTGGGGAATATGTCCTCATCATTGCCGGCCGTTCCCGCGAAGAGATGAAAAAAGGAGGAACAGGCCGGATGGGAAGCGCTTTCCCTGGAGGAACACATGGCGCATTACGAGTCCCGGGGGATTGACCGCAAGGAAGCCATGAAACGTGTCGCAAAAGACCGTGGGGTCAGCAAGCGCGATATCTATCAGGCACTGTTAAAATAAAAAAGATCAATGGACTTTATTTTAACTGATCTCGCACGGTTTCTTCGAGAACGGAAAAAGGCGAAGGACCGGTGCGAAGGATTGCTTCGTGAAATGCAGACACCGAAAAGCTTTTGTTTTCGAGCGCAAGCTGTTCACGCATCTGGCGGAATTTCAGATAGCCAACATAATATTTTAGGTAGTTTCCCGGTTCTTCGAGGATCAGATCCGTGATTCTTTTTACCGTGGCAGTATCATCTACGCCGTATTCGCTCCAGAATGCGGCGTTTTTTTCTTTTTCCCATCCAAAATAATGAATCCCGATATCCGCAGTGGCATAGAGGCTGAGTGTTGCGGCCTGGTTGTGCTGTAACAGGGAGGCGAGATCCGGATCAAGTCCGGCATAATAGAAAGACTGCATTTCCGTGTAGGTTGCCCAGCCTTCGGTGTAACCCGGATAGTTGAGGAGGGAGAGGACTTCCGGAGCACCATAGGAGGAGGTGCAGATGGTCTGGTACAGATGACCGGGATATCCTTCATGCGCAAGCGTTGTAAAGTAATAGATATCCGTATCATTTTTAGCATCGTTTATGTAGATCCGGTTATGTGAAATATCATCAATCGGAGCCGTAATATAAAAGGCGGGAGCCAAGTACTCACTGAGTGCCGGATCAACGTGGCAGATTTCCACGTCTGTCTGTGGTGGTGCAGGGAAGTCGGTAAGGATTTCTTTTTGCAGCCGGGAAATCATGGCATTTTCCTCTTTCAGGGCAGCATCGGGTTTCGGGGACTGGGAAGCAAGTTTCGGATTTTTTTCCAAAAGATTCTGACAGAAAGTGAGATCTTCCCGCCGGGCTTTGGCAATCTGGGAAAACAGATCTTCCACACTGTCATCACAGCCCGTATCCGCAGACACGACCGCCTCATAATAGGCTTTTCCTTCCGGAAAGTTACAAAGCCCCCAGTTGTTATGTCCCCGTCCCAGCAGCATGGTAAGTCCTTTGATCATCTGGCTGTAAGCCGGAAGGACATGATCACTCAGAACTTTGGAATGTTGCTTCAAATAAGCATTCTTTTGGGTATCCGTAAGCCCATCCATGGCATTTAACCGGTTGGAAAACGTATCGATCAGAAAATTGTCATCGGGATGTTCGGTGAAAACTTCACACCCTTCAATGACTTTTAAGCAGGCTTCATCGGACATGAAAAGTCCTGCATCGGCTTTCTTTTGTTCATAATCTAAAATCCCTAAAAAATAAGTATCCATCTGCGACAACAGTCCGAGATAATCTTTAATATCTCTGGTATTGCGGAAAGTATACTCTGCCAGAAGCACAGGCAGCTGTGAGGTGACACCACCGGAAGGGGTCAGAGGTTCATCGTAATAGGGATAGGCAGCAAGGTTCTGCTGGCGTGAAATATAATCGGAAAGCAGCCGGCAGGTCAGGCGGTCTTTTCCTTTGAGAGAGCGGTGAGAATATTTTTTGAGTTCTTCCGAAAGTTTTTTGAGCTGTCTGGCCTGGTTATGAGGACTGTCACCGGACAGACTGCCAAGCGTGATCTCATAAGAGTCAATGCCGGCAGCTTTTGGATCTTTTAGCGTAAAGTGCAGATTCATGGTGTTGGATTTCATCTCTTCGCGAAAAAGCGTGGTACAAAATTCAGAAAAAGAACCGGTATTTTTTCCGGCAGGGGAAAGGATGGCTGCATAAATAATGGAGAGTACCGCAGCCAGAAAAATACCCACGGAAAGCATCCGGTGTTTTTTCAAAAGATGTTTCATACCAGAAACTCCTGTAAGAAAACTTAAGAAAATTTATGCAGAGAAAGCCTGGGCTATGCCTTCCCTTTTGGGTTTATCCGGTAATTGCAAAAGGAATATGAAAAAAGCAAAGCCCATACAATGATTTAAGAACGCAAACAGGAGGCGCGGATGAACTATTTATGGGGTGGAATGATTCTTGTCGGGGTGGTGTATGCTGCAATGACTGGAAATCTTGGAGCAGTGACCGACCAGGCACTTGCTTCGGCAAAGGAAGCGGTAAGCCTTTGTCTGACAATGACAGGTGCCATGGCATTCTGGGTAGGACTTATGAAGATTGCGGAAAAAGGGGGGATGGTAAACCGTGCGGCATCTGCAATGGGACCGATACTACGTTTTTTGTTTCCGTCAGTTCCGGAAAATTCCACAGCAGCCAGATATATGGCAACGAATATGGTGTCAAATTTTCTGGGGCTGGGCTGGGCGGCAACACCGGCAGGAATTTCTGCCATGAAAGAGTTAAAGCGGCTGCAGAAAATGTCAAATCAGGCGACAGACGCGATGTGTGATTTTCTTATCATTAATATTTCTTCCCTGCAGCTGATACCTGTGAATATCATTGCATATCGCAGCCAGTATGGAGCCGTAAGTCCGGCTGCAATTGTAGGACCGGCCATCATTGCCACTAGTATTTCCACGTTGGCAGCTGTCATTTTCATCAAGCTCCGGCAGGCATTTGGGAGGGTGGAAAAATGAATTTGATTCTGTACTTATCCGAGGCAGTCATTCCGATTCTGGTATTGCTCATTGTGGGAAATGGCCTGATGCACCGGCAGCATGTATATGAGGATTTCCTGGAAGGGGCAAAAAGCGGAATCCGCACAGCAGTGGAGATTATGCCGACGCTAATCGGACTGATGGCAGCAGTAGGTATTTTGCGGGCTTCGGGTTTTTTGGATTTTATTTCCGGGTGGCTTGGAAAATTAATGGCGGCGACAGGATTTCCGACCGAGCTGATCCCGGTTGCTGTGGTAAAAATGTTTTCTTCCTCTGCAGCAACGGGACTTTTACTGGATATCTACAAAACACATGGTGCAGATTCGATGCTGGGACGTGCGGCATCGGTTATGCTCAGCAGCACAGAGACCATTTTTTATACCATGTCGGTTTATTTTATGTCGGTAAAAGTAAAAAAGACAAGATATACACTTCCGGGAGCCCTTTTTGCAACCACTGCCGGAATTGTGGCAAGTGTATTTCTTGTGTGGAAAACCTGAAGTTGTAAGAATAGTGTTATTGTTCGCATGGCAACCTGTGTGTAGCAGCAAAAGTGTCAAAAAATATCTGAATTATGATAGAAATATGTTGACTTTAAACATATTTTAGTTCAGAATAAAAGGCATAAGATACAGAGATTTGTATGTTACAACAGAGAGGAAGTATATAATATGGCATTTGGAAAAAAGACAGACAGAGCCGGTCTGCAGGCCGTTCTGGAATTGAAAAATGTAGATTATTCAAAAGATCCGGAGATACAGCAACTGTATACCCGTCTGGTGAACGGACGCAGCCAGTTCGGTCAGATCCTGGCAAAGAATGCATCCGCATCGTTACAGATCGCAGAGGTTGTGGATGCCTTAAAAGATTATAATTCCAAGATGGAATCTGTTTCACAGGAGATCGCACAGGCATCGGAGGACGCTACGAAGTCTGCGTCAGAAAGTTCGCGTGTGGCAGGGGAGGTTTCCAACCAGCATGAGGAACTGACCAATACGATATTGTCTGCATCGGAAGAATCTGCAGCGATTTACAAAAACATCGAAGAGGGACAGCAGGAGCTGACGGCTATCCGCGATCTGTCCGATAAGACGATCAGTGAATCAAGTACCATGAAACAGAATATGGAGAAGCTTTTTGACATTATCAGTAATATGAATGAAGTCATTGAAGGGATCAATTCCATTTCCAGCCAGACCAATCTGCTGGCACTGAATGCATCCATCGAGGCAGCCCGTGCAGGAGAAGCCGGAAAAGGATTTGCAGTAGTTGCGGAAGAGATCCGTAAACTTGCAGAACAGACCCAGAACATGACAGCCAACATGAGTGAATTCGTGGAGCGTATCAAAGAAGCATCCGCAAAGAGTTCAGACAGTGCAAACACCGCGGTGGAGGCACTTGGGGATATGAGCGAGAAGATTAATTCTGCATGGGAGATCAATGATGCGAACCAGAAGAGTGTGGGAAAGATTTCCGATTCCATCAGTTCCCTGGCAGCTGTCAGCGAAGAGATTTCAAGTTCCATGGATGAGATGGCAAATCAGGCGAACCATATCCAGCAGCAGTGTGAGCAGCAGCAACAGGATGCACAGAGACTGGCAGAACTCCAGGAGAATTTAAAAGACGCAACAACACCGGCATACCAGATATTGGATGATCTGGAGAATGCAAAGCAAATTGCCGGAGAGATGAAGAAAGATGTATTTTATAATACAGAGGCTGTATAGTAGCAACTGGCATCCTTATTACAAGAATATTAAAAATATCAATTTGCCATATAGCACAGGAAATCAGACAGGGGTTGTCACACGGTGACAGCCTCTTTTTTCCCTGTTCGCGGAGAAAGGAGAAAAAATGGAAGCAACGGAACAGTTTTTGCAATGGGTGGAGGAATCGGGCAACATTGTATTTTTTGGTGGAGCAGGGGTATCGACCGAGAGCGGAATCCCGGATTTCCGTAGTGTGGACGGTTTGTATAATCAACAGTATAAGTATCCGCCGGAGACTATTTTAAGCCATAGTTTTTACCGGCAGAATCCGGAAGAGTTCTATCGGTTTTACCGGAACAAAATGCTCTGTCTGGATGCACAGCCAAATATCACCCATTTCAAATTGGCAGAGCTGGAAAAAGCAGGAAAACTGAAAGGGGTCGTGACCCAGAATATCGATGGTCTGCATCAGAAAGCCGGAAGTAAAAACGTCATGGAATTGCACGGAAGCGTATTGCGCAATTACTGCGAACGCTGTGGACAGTTTGTCAGCGCGGAAGATATTCTCCACTCGGAAGGAGTTCCGGTCTGTCCTGTCTGTGGTGGTCCGGTGAAGCCTGACGTAGTTCTTTATGAAGAAGGGCTGAACCAGAAAACACTGCAGGATGCGGTATTTTATATCAGCCATGCGGATATGCTGATTGTGGGAGGAACTTCGCTTGCCGTATATCCGGCAGCCGGCCTGATTGATTATTACAGGGGAAATAAGCTTGTTTTGATTAATAAGAGTGCAACTCCAATGGATGCGCGTGCGGATCTTCTTATCCAGGATGGACTTGGAAATGTCTTTTCACAGATCAAGTGTTAGCCAGAGAAAATAATAGACAATTGCAAAACATACTCCGGCTCCTGCCGCCGCGGGTTTTACAATTGTCTATAAGGGGAGAAAAAGAAGGAGACCAGCTATGAATCAGTACCAGTATGAAGTGGGAGATATTGTGAAATTAAAAAAGCCACATCCGTGTGGCAGCCATGAATGGGAGATTTTGCGCGTGGGCGCGGATTTCCGCCTGAAATGCACTGGCTGTGGACATCAGATGATGGTGACACGCAAGCTTGTGGAAAAGAATACAAGAGGCTTGCGGAAGCCGGAATAAAGTGCATGTAGTGAAATTGTAATTTCCATAGTATTAAAAATTGCTTCTTTAGATACCATTAAAAACAGTATCTGGAGAAGCAATTTTTCTGTTATAAAGGCTTGCGGGCCTTAATTTTTGTAAATTCAATAATTTCTTTCTTATCCTCTTCGGATATCTTGTTAAAATAAAAAAGCAATTCTTTTTCCAGATTCGTATGAAACATGTACTTTTTTTTATTTGCGGGATCATTAAAAAATTCAAGAAACTCAGATAAGTCTTCGCTGGACTGGGAAGGAACCGGTGCATCATAAGAAACTTCGCGGTCAATATCAACAGTCAGATGCATGAGATCGTCAATCGAAATATTGTATAGCCCCGCCAATTTATATAATGCTTCGGCATCCGGTGTCCGTCTGCCAGTTTCATAATGGCTGTATGTCTGGCGGACAATACCAAGCACCGCGGCTACATAATCCTGCGTGTAATTATTTACCTTTCTCAGTTCTTTCAATTTCTGAGGAAGTTTTTTTTCACTCATAATAAAATACCACCTTTTCTTAAAATTAGTCTATTTTTTCACATATCATGAAATGTTACAGATAGTAGCTATTGATAAAACAGAAGTTAATTTATTGTAGGAAGCGAAAAAATAGTCATATAGTTACAGAATGTTGCATAGAAATGTAAAATATGCACAAAAATAAACGATTTTTAAAGGAATGAGAATGGAAAAATTAGATAAAAAGTAACAAATTGTAGCAATTATAAAAAATAGAGGTTAACAAACCGTAGCGAACGGACGATATAAAAGATACAAAACGTAGCAAAAAGGTTTTGCGTGCATGGAGGTAAAAAATGCTGAAACTTTCATTGAAACAGGGACAATACGTAAATATCGGGGATGACATCCGTGTGGTCTATGTCGGTGGTTCGGGTAATCACGCAAGGCTGCTCATTGATGCCCCGAGAGAACTTAATATTGCCAGAAGTACCACGGAAGAAAATCCGGCACGAAGGAGAGAAACCTATTATGCAGAGCCGGGCATTTCCAGAGAGGCACAGCAGAAAATTAAGAGAATCCTGTGGAACGAGCGGATGAAGGCAGAGGCAAAGAAAGATGCAGAGAGTTTGAAAGATAAATTTAACTCCTGATCAGTTTTAAATTCTGGTAATAGGCGGGGCACACCCGGGACGCTCCGCTTATTTGATACAAGGTCGCAAAGCATCAAAAGATGCTTGTGACGCGCTACTGCAAAGTGACGCAATAAGAACACCTTAGGAAAAGGATTTCCGGAGGAAAAGACATAATACCCCGCATAGCGGGAGTTCAAGGAGGATTCAATTATGAGTATGGTAGTACAACACAACATGCAGGCAGCAAACGCAAACAGAATGCTTGGTATCACATCCGGAGCACAGGCTAAGTCAACCGAGAAGTTATCTTCCGGTTACAAGATCAACCGTGCAGCAGATGATGCAGCAGGACTTACCATTTCCGAGAAGATGAGAAAGCAGATCCGTGGATTGGACAAGGCTTCTTCCAATGCACAGGACGGTGTATCTTCTGTACAGACCGCTGAAGGTGCTTTAACAGAAGTTCACAGCATGTTACAGCGTATGAATGAGCTTGCAGTTCAGGCAGCAAACGGTACAAACTCCAAGGATACAGACCGTAAGGCTATTCAGGATGAGATTGACCAGTTAAATACAGAGATCGACCGTGTTGCAGAGACAACCAAATTCAATGAGATTTACCTGTTAAAGGGTGATGACGGTGAGAAGACTGTCAATATGAAAGCACATGATGCCGGATTAAAGGGAACTATGACTGATAATGGTGACGGAACCGCTACATTTACTATGGCTGCATTAAATGATGGGGATACTGTAAGCATCGGTGGGAAGAACTATACAATTGGTTCTTCAAAAGCGGACGCAGATAAGCTGGTTGTAGCACCTGGAGCAGGTGAACCGGATAAAAAACTTACAATTGGTGATAAGACTTTTGTGCTGAAAGCCGGTGATACAAAAGTATATGATGAGACAGGAACGAATCAGGTATTTGTAAAGACAGCAGATGGTTCTGCAGGAGCAACAGCATTCTCAACAGGCGCAGAACTTACGACAACAAGCCAATTCAAAAATGATCAGAATACAGCCACGAATAATACCGCAGTTACAATTGATAATTTAAAAGATTATATAAAGGGTGGTGTCAAAGTAAGTGATGGAACAACAACGCTTACCGTTTTGAATGATGCAAAGGATGCAACCGGAGCAGCAGGAAATGATGGTGTTGATGATAATGACAATTCTCTTATCACAAAGAAAAAAGCTTATGAATTAGCTGCAAAAGAACTTTTAGCTGCTAACCAGATTGGAGATACCGAAGGAAGTGCTAAAGTAGGTGTTGGCAATGTAGGTACAGCTGTAAGTCTTACAAATGGTACTGGTACATTCCAGATCCAGACAGGTTCGGCAAAGGTTGCTAACACATTAAGCTTCAGCCTTCATGTAGGTGCAGATGCTGACATGACTAACAAGATCACTGTCGACATCGACACTATGAATTCTGCAAACCTTGGAATCAAGGGCTTAAACGTAACTGACAAGAACGGTACAGCAGCAACCTACGCAATCGATGCTATTTCCGATGCAATCTCTAAGGTTTCTTCCCAGAGATCCGCACTCGGTGCTGTACAGAACAGATTAGAGCACACCATCGACAACCTGGATAACATTTCCGAGAATACATCTTCTGCTGAGTCTCGTATCCGTGATACAGATATGGCAAAAGAGATGGTAAACTACAGCAAGAACAACATTCTTGCACAGGCTGGACAGTCTATGCTCGCACAGGCTAATCAGTCTAATCAGGGTGTACTTTCTCTGTTACAGTAAAAGTAAATATGGTCATTACACATCAAAAGGGACTCTTTGGAGCCCCTTTTGGTGAGTTTATGCTTTCACTGGCATAGAATTTAATGCTTTTTCATATTCTTCTGGAGAATATTTTTTTAAAATCTGTTCTTTGGTTAAACCAAGATCAATCATATTTTGAATTGTGCATCGATTCTGCCTCTGGCTTCTCCCTGTTCCAGCAATTCTTCAGAGCGTAACTTCAAAATCTTACCACCCATAATCTCACCCAATCCTTTCCTAATCTCATTATCCTCTGGAATAATATAATCCGCAATCTCCTCGATTAAAACAATCATATCCATATAAAGATGTGACTTTTGTTCCTTCTCAGATGTTTCCTCTAACTTTCGGTTGATCTTCCGGAAATCGTCGAGCAGATGCTGCACTTTCTTTAAATCCGTTCCGTTATGCTTCAAAAAGTGCTCATACCGTAAGATATGATATGGAAGTAGAATCAGTAGCCGTTTTTCAAAAATCCGATCGACCGTGTATCTCTTTGCCTGTATGATCGGAACGCGGTAACGAATTTTCTGACCGTCCGTAAACTTTACAATCGCTTCGTGAAAATCCGGAAGTGAACGGTGATTGCGGATATAAAGTACGCACGATTGAGGAAACGCAATCTCCCAAATTGCATGTTCCCCCAAAGAAGCATGTTCAAGTGCAATCGAAATGTCGTACTCGAACATCCGGATGACCATTGTCCTGTCCTTAGAGGACTGGCATTCCAGATGGTATATATGTCCACCAATCCGGATAATAGAGTCCGTGACCACCGTTCCGTACTTTTCGTAATGTTCGTTTCGCAGCTGTTCAAAGTGTTCCGCTTGTAAGAAGTGTGGAAAACTTCATTGATCAGCGGAATGCGATCAGGGAGATAACTTCCGATTCAGCAAAAACACTGCACATGCTGCTGATTTCAATATTTTCTTTGGACTGCAGGGATACCGGGCCAAGTTCATCGATACTGATTTCCAGGGAGCGCGCCATCATTTCCAGAAAGCGCCCGGTTCCGGCGGCACATTTATCATTCATGACAAAATCGGCAACTTCTCCATTGTCATTCAGCCGGATGGCTTTGCTATCCTGACCGCCGATATCGAGGATCGTGTGAACGTCCGGGAAGAGAAGATGCGCACCTTTTCCGTGGCAGCTGATTTCGGTTACATTTTTGTCCGCAAATGGAATGCTGACACGACCATAACCCGTGGATACAATCAGGGAAATATCTTCCCGGTTAAGTCCGGCCTTTTTCAGAACGTCTGCCAGTGCGGCATCTGCACTCTGGGAAGATTTGGCTCCGGTGCGGACAACTGAAAATGCTTTGATCTGTCTGTTTTCGTCTAAGATTACGGCGTTTGTAGAGGTAGAGCCGCTGTCAATTCCTAATGTATACACAGTATCACCCTTTCTTTTTATCATTTGTTTTTCCCCGGTCAGGGACAATCCTTTTTTCACTTTCAATTCTTCCATAAAGGCTTCCACACGGGTCCGGACCTGTCCGGCACATTGTCTGGTGGAATCGGTTTCTACCAGCAGAATCGGCAGATCCAGCCGCTGGCGGAAATCCGCATACTCGTAAGAATAAGAGTCACAGAATTTGACGGTATGATATATAATTCCATCCAGGCGGTCGGTAAAACCGTCAAGAAAATGTTCACGGTTCGCTGCTTTTAACATGCGCATGCATGGAATCTGGTTTAGCAGCGCGGCAGCATAAGAATGAAGGACCTGATCCTCTGTAATGGAAAAATCACGTGCAAGTCCGGTGCATGTTAAATCAAACAGCAGATTGGCACCGCGGTCGACAAGCAGCTGACGGATTTCATTGTTGCATCGGGCACCCATGATACCAATATTGAGTTTCTGTCCGTTTCCTTTTTCGGACGCTGCGCTGGCAGACATGCGGGTGTTTTCCTGTTTTTTCAAAGCCGCTTTGTTCTGCATCATGGAAACAAAACGTTTCAGATCCAGTGTTTTTCCGGAGAAAGCCTCGTACTCCGTGAGCATTTGTTTTAACTGGCGCTCATAGAGTGCTACTGCGAAATCATTAAATTTGCGGGGAATATCCAGCAAAAAGAAAAATTTATCCGGGAACTGGCTTTTTAATGTGTCATACAGACGCCGGATACTGTCGCAGCAGGTAGTCAGAATGACACCCTCATAGTCATGTTCCATCACATCTTCCAGCACGGCCTTGGTATAGGAACAGATGTTGGCGTGCATCAGGGTGTCCGCATGGTTAAAATCCGTAACGGATGGTTCCAGACGTGTGATTTCCGTGTCCATGGCTTCAAATAATTCCATGGGGGTATATTTACATACATAACCTAACATGATGAATTCCTCTCTTTATCCAGAATTTCCAGAAAAGCTTCCAGACGGGTTTTGATCTGTCCGTCATGGCTGTTCCGGCGGTCCATGGCATCGCCATCCAGAACGAGCAGTGGAATATCCGCCGCCTTGAGCGCTTCGCGCAGCTGGAATACTCCGCCGGCAGATTGCTTACAGCCCCAGTGGCAGAAGTTAATGACGCCATCGGCATGCATTTCTTTTGCCAGTTTTACGACCATGTTTGCTTTTTTTTCGTATGGACCGTTATAGAGATTGTTTAGCATTTTAGTGGCAAGTGCTTCCAGTGGGTGGGTGGTATCCAGTTCGTCCATGTAATCCAGGTTCATTTCGGTACACTGGATCTGGTAATCTCTGTTCAGGTTAAAATAGTGTTTGAGTGTTTCCTGATAAAAAGGAAGCAGATGTACCCACACAATCCGGGTGCCGTCATATTTCGGATATTGTTTGATATCCTCGGCAAAACTGCGGAACAGGTCAAGGGTTTCCGGTGTTCCGATGTTTAAGTGGGTGGCAAAAAGCATGTACATCTGCAGAGTCAGTGTCGATGGGTAATAACGCTCTGCCTGCAGTTTTAAAAACTCTTTGTAATAAGCTTTCGACTGGTTTTCGCGGGCAAGTGTTTCCGACAGGTCATCCATGGACAGACGTTTTCCGGTCAGTGCTTCCAGTTTCTGAATCAGTTCTTTCAGCTGCATGGTCACATATTCCACGGCTTCCGGAGAACAGCTGTCCGGCACATCGATCACATAAGTGTCAAGATCCGTGTGCCGGCTGACATAGCGGAATGTGTTAATATTGCCGTCACAAATCATGGAAGTTGTCACACCGAGTCTGGCAGGTGAAATAATTCCGGAGTCTACGGCACCGATAAAATCTTTGTGATAGGAACAGAGCGTGGGAGCAATTCCCCGGCTTTCTGCGCGGTCGATAAAATAGTCTTCACACGTAAATCCTGAGAGAAACGAGGAAAGACATTCCATGGAAAGCGCACTGAGACCGAAGCACTGGAATTTCCACGGGTGCAAACAGATTGCACCAGACCGTGGATTCCGGGTATTCCAGCGCATGAAGCGTATTTTTTACGCCGAGCGTATTCAGCTTCTGATATGCTTTCGGCATTGTTTTTTCTGCAAAATGTTCCGTCCGGAACTGTTCGAGATGTAATCCGATGTCAATCATTTTGCGGGAAACTGCCGGGTGGGTGCCGGCATATTTTTTAATATAATTTCCGTAAGTTTTGACGATATTCATAGTATATATCCTTTATTAAACAGGTTCATTTTCAAAAAATTATTATAATCTTGTGTCTGTAAAAAATAAAGTTTTGTGTAATAAAATTTAGAAAAACCTAAGAATCTAAAATATTGCGTATTATAGGGGGATTGATTATAATAGAAAGTACGGAATTATCTATTATGGAAGGAATCAGGACACATGGGAGCACAGGACAATACGGAAAAGGTACTGCGCAGTCTTCACGTTTTGCTGTCGAAGAGTGAGCCGTATCCGAAAGAGCCGAGTAAAGTTATCATAGATAAGCAGCAGGTGATTGATCTGCTGGCAGAATTAAATACCTGTATTTATCAGATTATGGATGAATACGAGCTGACCATTCGAAGCCGTGACAAGGCAGAGCGCGATTTCCATAAAAAGGGAGATCAGATCATCTGGGATGCAAGCCGTAAGGCAGAGGACATTTATGCGGCATCTGTCATGTATATGGATGAAACGTTAAACCGTATGCAGGATATCATGCAGGAGGCGGACAAAAAGGTCGGTGCCATCTATCAGGAAATTAAAGAACAGATGGAAAAAGAAGAACAGGAATTAAGAACCAACAAATCCGAACTCAAAGGACAGCTGCAGGATCTGGTTGATACCGAAAAGTACTTAAAGATCATCGAGGAACGGAACCGCGAGATTGAGAAGGAAAAGATGGAAGGAAGACCGGAGTACGAGCAGGAGAAGCGGGAAGAAAAAGCAATTTACGCAAACCGGCAGACCGATATTAAGATTAACCAGGAATATCTGGATAAGCTGGGACTTTCCGTACCGGAAGAACCGGTAGAAGACCTTGCGGAAGAACCGGTAGAAAAGCCAGTGGAAAAGCCGGTGGAAAAACCAAAGAAGCTGTCACCGAAGCCGGAGATTCCGGCACCGGTTACGGTAGAAGATGACGATGAAGAGTTAAAGCAGCTGGAAGAACAACTGCGTGTGAATCTGGATGCTGATTATTTTAAGTGGAAAGATGAACAGGAAGAACAGGAAGCGGCAGAAGAAAAAGAAAAAACCGCCGGCTTTCAGAACAAGATCAAGAACCTGATAGGAGGACATCCACATGACGATTCTGGTGTGTGATGATGACAAGGAAATTGTAGACGCAATTGAGATTTACCTGATTCAGGAAGGATACCAGGTAGTAAAAGCATATGACGGGGAACAGGCTCTGGAGATGCTTCGCACAAAGAAAATTGATCTGATGGTGATCGACGTGATGATGCCGAAACTGGATGGAATCCGTGCGACATTCCAGGCACGTAAAACAAGCAGCATTCCCATTATCATCCTGTCTGCCAAGACAGAAGATGCGGATAAGATCCTGGGGCTGAACGTGGGGGCGGACGATTATGTGACCAAGCCGTTTAATCCGCTGGAATTGGTTGCCCGTGTGAAGTCACAGCTGCGGCGTTATACCACACTTTCGAGCACCCCTTCCGGTGATGCCGTTTATGAAGCCGGCGGCCTGGTTATTAACGATGAATTAAAAAAAGTTACGGTAGATGGGGAAGAGGTCAAACTGACTCCGATCGAATACAACATTCTTCTGCTTCTAATGAAAAATAAAGGAAAAGTATTTTCCATTAGTCAGATTTATGAGGAAATCTGGAATGAAGAAGCAATTGGTGCAGACAATACAGTTGCTGTCCACATCCGGCATATTCGGGAAAAAATCGAAATCAATCCGAAAGAACCGCGGTATCTGAAAGTGGTCTGGGGTGTCGGCTATAAAATCGAAGCGGGGGCGTAGCTGTCTATGAAAGAATTCTCCAGCGGAAAAAAGGGCGCAGCCATTGTCATGCATCAGATGTTCCTGATTATGATGCTTTGCGGAATCTATGGGATTGGATACAATCTGCGCAGACATATCGGAGGGCTGGGTATTCTCAGCCTGTTTATGGTGATCGGCATGGTCGGAAGCTTTGTATTTCTTGCCTATCTGACAGGTGCTGCAGGGCGCCGGTCGGAGGAGGATGCAACCATTTACCTGACCTGGATTGATAAAATTTATACGGATATCCAGATGGCACTTTTTGTGGCATTCATTTATCTTGTGCTCTTTTTGGGGAGAAATCTCCATGACATCCAGTTTGAACTGTCCGGACTGATGGTAGCGGTCGGAACAGTCGGGTATCTGGTCGATGTTGTATTCCTGCTGTTTTATTTGAGCATTGTCCGGCGGGTCAAAAACAATACCCTTCTGACATACAGTCTGATCTATCAGGCAGGAAGCTTCCTGAGACGGGTGTTTATCTCCGGACAGAATCCCAGACTGTGTACGCGTAAGGCGCGCGAAAGATATGAGATCCAGCATGCAATTGAAAAAATTGCGGCAGGGGCACTGGATACGACACTGGATGTGGAACAGTTTCACGGACAGGAAAGAGGCATTGCAGCTCCTGTGAATAATATCCGTGCAGGGCTGAGCGAAGCCATTCAGGAGCGGATCCGGAATGAACGGATGAAGGCAGACCTGATCACGAATGTTTCCCATGATATCAAAACACCGCTTACTTCCATTGTCAATTATGTGGATCTGCTCAAACGTGAAAACCTGGAAAACGAAAATGCACGTAATTATATCCGGGTTCTGGATGAAAAATCCCAGCGGCTGAAACAGCTGACGGAGGATCTGGTCGAAGCATCAAAGATCAGTTCCGGAAATATCCAGCTGGATATGCAGACCATCGATCTGGTAGAACTGCTTTACCAGACGGGTGGTGAGTTCAATGAACGTTTTGAGGCACGGGGGGCTGACCATTGTGACGAAACTGCCGCACAATTCGGTGATGATCCGGGCAGACGGACGGCAGCTCTACCGTGCAATTGAAAATCTGTATACCAATGCGGCAAAATATGCACTCGAAAATACCCGGGTTTATGTAGATCTGGAAGTAGAGGAGAACCATGCGGTTTTCCGTATCAAAAATATTTCGAAAAATCCGCTGCCGGAACAGGGAGCGGCGAGGAAAGACCTGACGGAGCGTTTTGTGAGGGGAGAGGAATCCCGCACGACAGAGGGAAGCGGTCTTGGACTGTCCATTGCAAAGAATCTTACACAGCTGATGGGCGGTGAGTTTGCAATCCTGGTAGATGGCGATCTGTTTGCGGCATCCATTACGTTTGCAGTCGTTGCATAAAAATACATTTTATTATATAATTATCATTAACTATGATTTCGAAAACAAGGAGGAAACTATGAAGTTATACGAGAACGGCGCATACCTGGTCAACGGCAGGGATGTTGTCATTAATTCACCGGAAGCGGCATCTGCTGTCAATGCAAAGACAGGAAAGACTGTTACACCGGAAGATGCAAAGAAACAAACCATTGCATATGGAATTTTAAAGAACCACAATACATCCGGCAACATGGAAAAACTGCAGATCAAATTTGATAAGCTGACTTCCCACGATATTACATTTGTCGGCATCATCCAGACCGCCAGGGCATCAGGTCTTGAGAAGTTCCCGATTCCTTATGTACTCACCAACTGTCACAACAGTCTGTGTGCAGTCGGTGGAACCATCAACGAAGATGACCATATGTTTGGACTGACATGTGCAAAGAAATACGGTGGAATCTATGTTCCTCCTCATCAGGCAGTTATTCACCAGTTCGCAAGGGAAATGCTTGCAGGCGGCGGAAAGATGATCCTTGGATCAGACTCCCATACCCGTTACGGGGCACTGGGAACCATGGCAATTGGAGAAGGTGGTCCGGAGCTTGTAAAGCAGCTTTTGAATAAAACCTACGATATTGATATGCCGGGAGTTGTCGGCATTTACCTGACAGGTACCCCGCAGAAGGGTGTCGGACCGCAGGATATCGCGCTTGCCATTATCGGTGAAGTATTTGCCAACGGATTTGTAAAGAATAAAGTGATGGAGTTTGTCGGACCGGGCGTATCCAATCTGAGTGTTGATTACCGTATCGGTGTTGATGTTATGACAACAGAGACCACCTGTCTGTCTTCCATCTGGAGAACCGATGACCAGGTGAAGGAATTCTATGAGATTCACGGAAGAACCGGAGATTTCGAGGAACTGAATCCGGGAGAAGTTGCATACTATGACAGTTTTATCGAACTTGATTTAAGCGAGATTAAGCCAATGATCGCGATGCCGTTCCATCCAAGTAATACATACACGATCGAGGAATTAAATGCAAACCTGATGGATATTCTTGATGACTGCGAGAAGCGTGCACAGGTAAGTTTTGATGGAAAAGTAGATCTTGACTTAAAGAGCAAAGTAAAGAACGGAAAACTGTATGTAGATCAGGGTATCATTGCCGGATGTGCCGGTGGTGGATTTGAAAATATCTGCGACGCAGCAGATATCTTAAAGGGTTCTTCCATTGGAGCGGACGAGTTTACGTTGAGCGTATACCCGGCGTCTACTCCGATTTATATGGAACTTGTTAAGAACGGTGCCGTTGCCAATCTGTTAGAGACAGGTGCTATTGTCAAGACTGCATTCTGCGGACCATGCTTTGGTGCCGGAGATACGCCTGCGAACAATGCATTTTCTATCCGTCATTCTACACGTAACTTCCCGAATCGTGAGGGATCTAAGGTACAGAACGGACAGGTTGCTTCCGTAGCACTGATGGATGCGCGTTCTATCGCTGCAACCGCTGCAAATAAGGGATTCCTTACCGCAGCTACCGATATTGATGTAAACTACAGCAAGCCGAAATACTTCTTTGATAAGACCATTTATGAAAATCGTGTATTTGACAGCAAGGGTGTGGCAGATCCGGACGTAGAGATCCAGTTTGGACCAAATATCAAGGACTGGCCGGCTATGAGCCCGCTTCCGGAGAATCTTGTGCTGAAAGTTGTTTCCGAGATTCACGATCCGGTGACCACAACGGACGAGCTGATTCCTTCCGGTGAGACATCCTCTTTCCGTTCCAACCCACTGGGACTGGCAGAGTTTGCACTTTCCAGAAAGGATCCGGAATATGTTGGACGTGCCAAGGAAGTACAGAAGGCACAGAAGGCTGTCGAGGCAGATACCTGTCCGGGAGATGCACTTCCGGAGATTCATCCGGTTATGGATACCATCCGTGCAACGTTCTCCGATGTCAACCGCTCAAACGTTGGTTTCGGAAGTACGATTTTTGCAGTAAAACCGGGAGACGGTTCTGCGCGTGAGCAGGCGGCTTCCTGCCAGAAGGTACTTGGCGGATGGGCAAACATTGCAAATGAATATGCGACCAAGAGATATCGTTCCAACCTGATTAACTGGGGTATGATTCCGTTTGTTATTGATCAGGGAGAGCTTCCGTTCCACAATCTGGATTACCTGTTTGTTCCAAAGATCCGTGAGGCGATCGCAGACGGAAAAACAGAATTTGAGGCATATGTGGTAAAGGATGGTGCTTTAAAGCCATTTACCCTGCGTATGGGAGAACTGACACCGGATGAGAAAGATATTATTCTCAAAGGCTGCCTGATCAATTATTACCGCGGATAGGAGATCTTGTATGACAGACGTGGAAAAACAAAAACAGATGGAACAGATCAAACAGAGTGAGGATGGCATGCGTCAGACGGTTCTTCTGATTAAAATCGGATTGATGGTATTTCTCACCTTTGCCTGTTGTACCGTATTTTTCTTCCTGGTGCTCCGGTATAAGGGGGTTGCAGATACCTGGCATCTGATTACAGGTGCATTGCAGCCGATTATTATCGGACTGGGACTTGCTTATCTGCTTAACCCGGTTATGAAATTTCAGGAGCGGCACTGGCTGCCGTTTCTGAAAAAGAAAATGAAATCAGAAAAATCAGCGGCTAAAGTGGCACGTGGATTGTCCATTGCCGGGGCAATCCTGTTTCTTCTGGTGATTCTGGTACTTTTGATTGCGGCAATTGTTCCTTCGGTGGTATCAAGTGTTACCGGGCTGGTGGAAGCACTGCCTGGTAATGTGGAGAGCCTGATCCATATGGTGAAAAGTGGAAAACTCGGAGCCTATGGAGTGACAGATACCATCAGTGATATGCTGACAAAACTGACGGATCAGGTGGAAAACTGGGCAACGAAGGATCTGCTTCCACAGATGCAGCAATATCTGTTGCAGATTACTTCCGGCGTAATCACGATGGTCAAATCCATATTAAACTTCATCATTGGGATCATTGTCGTTGTTTATGTCTTATCCATTAAAGAGAGCCTGGTGGGACAGAGCAAAAAGATTGTGTATGCGATCTTTAAACCGAAACATGGAAACATTATTATCGAAGTTTTCCACAAGGCAGATGAAGTATTTGGTGGTTTCATCATTGGAAAGATTATAGATTCTGCCATCATCGGAGTAATCTGTTATTTTGGATGTCTGATCCTGCATATTCCGGATACGATACTGGTTGCGGTTATCATTGGAGTAACCAATGTCATTCCGGTGTTTGGACCGTTTATCGGTGCGATTCCGTCACTTCTTCTGGTTGTGATCCAGAGTCCGCTGCATGCGTTGTATCTGCTGATATTTATCATTATTCTGCAGCAGGTGGATGGAAATATTATCGGACCGAAGATTTTAGGTGATTCCACCGGATTATCCGCGTTCTGGGTAATGTTTTCGATTCTGATCGGAGGCGGACTGTTTGGATTTCTGGGAATGCTGCTTGGGGTTCCGGTGTTTGCGATGATTTACTATATTATCCGCAGACTGGTAAACCACAGCATACGGAAGAAAAACCTTACAACCGTAACGGAGGCATATGTGGAGGCAGCCGGTGTAGATGAGGCAACCGGTGCGATCATATATTACGGGGAAAAACAAAAGAAAAAGAGAACTTTAAAAGATTCCGGAAAGAAAGACGAAACAAAGAAAAACCAGTAATTTCAAGGGCTGTACGCGTTTGTGTGCAGCTCTTTTTTTCGGATTATTTTTTGACACTAATTGCCGCCTATGGTATACTTGAAAATAGACAGATAGACCTGTTTGGGGATATTTTAAGGAGATAACAATTGGACAAATACGAATATAATCTGAAGCTTGATCAGATGAAATCCCGTTATGCGGAAGAGAAATACGATGAGGCAGCAGATATTGCAGATACTATCAATTGGAATAAGGTTAAAAATGTAAATGGTCTGGTAAAAGCTGGGGAAGTGTACGAAAAAGTACAGCGTTATGAGGAGAGCCGGGAAGTTTTGCTGATGGCATATGACCGCTCGCCGATCGGAAGAATGATTATTTACCGTCTTGCGGAAGTGGCGGTCAAGATGAAAGATTTTCAGGCGGCACAGGATTATTATGATGAGTTTGTGGAGATTGCGCCTCATGACACCCTTAAATATGTACTTCGCTATGATATACAGAAGGCACAGGGGGCTTCTTATGAAGAACTGATACCGATTCTTGAAGAACTCAAGGAGCAGGAATATACGGAAGAGTGGGCATATGAGCTTGCTTATCTGTATCACAAAGCAGGGATGAGTGAGAAGTGTATTGATGCATGTGATGAGCTGGTTCTCTGGTTTGGAGACGGGCCATATGTAGAGCGTGCATTGGAACTGAAAATGCTGTATCAGCCATTGACGAAAACACAGGAAGAAAAGTATCGGTCGTTTTGTCAGGCAAAAGATGACAGAGCAGGTTTGACACACATTGATGTGGAGGAGATGGCGCGTGCCGGGGAGACCGTGCATGATCCGGTCGCAATTCCAAAAGTAGAAGTAAACACAGAACGGTTTAATACCGTCAATCTTCAGGCGGAAATTGCAAAGGGTATGCAGCAGATCATGGATGCAACCGAAAAAGAAACCGTCACGGATACGCTGGACAATATCAATCGTATGGTGGAAGATGTCCCTTATCTGAAAATGCAGATGGAGGAAGAAAAGCCTGAGGCACAGCCGGAACAGAATACACGGCACATTGAGACAGATGAGGAGATTGATGGTTCACTCAAGACAAATTTCAAAGAGTTGTTGGGAGAAGACTCCGATGGTCAGATGAGCATGATGACAAATGAGAAAAACATGATTGAGCATCAGATCACAGGCCAGATGACAATTGAGGAAGTGCTGAGTGAGTGGGAGAAAATGCGCAAGGCTGCGGAAGTTGCATTAGAAGATGCCAGAAAGCGGAAACTCGAATCCGCCAAAGCGCGTGCACTGCAGGAGGCAGGCGATATTATGGACCGCCTGACAGGAGTATTGCCAAAACTGGATGCGGTACTGGCAGAGAAGGCGGATATTGTGGAGGAAACGACGGAAACACCGCCACAGACGCCGGAAAGGGAAACACCGCCGGCAACGAATGAGCCGGAAGAACGAAAGGAAGAAGAGGAAGAGAACAAAAAAGAGGAACAGCCTGCCAGGGATACAGATGCCGAAGAACTTTGGCCAGAGGGAGTATCGTTAGAAGAAATGGTACGTTCCCAGCAGAAAAAGAAGACTGAAACTGCCGCACAGAAACCGGCAGAAGAGACATCCGATGTGACAGAAGATGACCAAAACTTAAATGAGAATCGTGGTGTAGAAGAAATGGAAACAGAAACAGAAACAAAGAAAAAGGATTTTGAGGAGGTTCCGATCGCGGATCTGCCACAGAAACCAACACTTGCACAGGAGAGGGAAGAAGAGTTTGCTTTTGTAAGAAGAAAAACAGATCGCTCTTCCTGGAAAGGAAAAACAGTACATATTCCACAGGTAGACACACCGGTGGATCTGGGAAAAGAGGAAAAACAGAATCTTCCGCTTGTAGAACTGACCGATGAACAGAAAGCGATTTTTTCGTATTTTATGCCGGTGAAGGGCATGGAGGATCAGCTCTGCAAAGCGTTGACAGTTGCTTCTTCCCATCTGAAAAATAAGGAAACTGCATCGAGGGGGAATCTCGTAATTAAAGGCGGACAGGGAAGTGGAAAAACAACACTTGCCACCAGCATGATCAAAGTCCTGCAGCAGGAGACCGGGGTTTTGGATGGAAAGATTGGAAAGATCCATGCGGAAGCATTGAACCAGAAAAATGTCGGCGGGCTGCTGGATAAGGTGGCAGGAGGATGCCTGATTATTGAACAGGCAGGAGATATGGAGAAAAAGACCGTGTCGGAGTTATCCGGATTGCTGGACGCAGATGAGAGTGGTCTTTTCGTTATACTCGAAGACACATCCAAGGGCATCAAGAGATTATTTGCGCAGAATGAAACATTTGCCAAAAAAATTCAGTGAACAGATCTCAGTTCCGATTTTTACAAATGATGAGCTGGTCACGTTTGCACGTTCTTATTCCAGGGAACTTGGATACAAAATTGATGATATGGCGGTTCTGGCATTGTATAACCGGATCAGCAATATTCAGAGACTGGATCAGGCGACAACCCTGACAGAGGTGAAAGACATTGTGGATGAAGCAATTCATCGGGAGGCACATGGAGGGTTAAAGAAAGCTATCAGTATTCTGACCGCTAGTCGTTATACGGATGATGACAGAATTGTACTAACGGAAAAGGATTTCGAGTAAGATAGATAAGAGAAGACAGGGAGGGTATTTATGAGTAATTTTACAGAGATGGATTGTTACCTGTTTGGACAGGCAACACATTATGATATTTATCGCAAAATGGGTGCTCACAAAATGACAATTGAAGGAGAAGAGGGAGTATGCTTCGATGTCTGGGCACCGCATGCGGATCGTGTATACGTGATTGGGGAATTTAATGGATGGAATGAAACTTCCCACGAGATGAAACGTGTGACACCGGAGACGATGGGCGTATACGAACTGTTTGTACCGGGCGTCCAGATTGGCTGTATGTACAAGTTCCTGATTATCGCGCAGGACGGAAGAAAGCTGTACAAAGCAGACCCTTATGCAAATTATGCACAGCTGCGGCCGGAGACAGCTTCCATTGTCACGGATATTTCCAATTTCCTCTGGTCTGATAGCGAATGGATGAGTGCCAGAAAAAAACTTTCCAAAGAGGAAGTATATGAGCAGCCGCTGGCAATTTATGAGGTACATCCGGGTTCCTGGATGCGCCATCCGGGGCGGGACGATGATGGATTTTATTCCTACCGCGATCTGGCAAAGACATTGATTCCTTATGTCAGGGAGATGGGGTATACCCACATTGAGCTGATGGGGATTTCCGAGTATCCATACGATGGTTCCTGGGGATATCAGGTAACGGGATATTATGCACCGACTTCCCGTTATGGAACACCGGAGGATTTTGCACATCTGGTCAACGAATGCCATAAGAACAAGATTGGCGTGATTCTTGACTGGGTACCGGCGCATTTTCCAAAAGATGCGCATGGATTGGCAGAGTTCGATGGTACTGCAACTTATGAATATGCAGACCCGCGCAAAGGAGAGCATCCGGACTGGGGAACCAAAATCTTTGATTACGGAAAGAATGAGGTCAAGAACTTCCTGATCGGAAGTGCACTGATGTGGATTGAGAATTATCACGTAGACGGACTTCGTGTGGATGCAGTTGCATCCATGCTGTATCTGGATTACGGGAAGGAAGATGGACAGTGGGTTCCGAATATTTATGGTGGAAATAAAAATCTGGAAGCCATTGAGTTTTTCAAGCATATCAATACGCTGATTCTCGGAAGAAATCCGGGGTCTGTGATGATTGCAGAGGAATCAACGGCATGGCCGAAAGTGACGGGTACGGTAGAGGATGACGGACTTAATTTCAGCTACAAGTGGAACATGGGCTGGATGCATGATTTCCTTGACTATATGAAGCTTGACCCGTATTTCCGAAAGGACAATCACAACAAGATGACCTTTGCCATGAGTTACAATGAGAGTGAGAAGTACATTCTGGTATTATCCCATGATGAGGTCGTACACCTGAAATGCTCCATGCTCAACAAGATGCCCGGACTCGAAGGGGATAAGTTTAAAAACCTTATGGCTGGCTATGCATTCATGATGGGACATTCCGGCAAAAAACTTCTGTTTATGGGACAGGAATTCGCGCAGGAGCGTGAGTGGAGCGAGAAGCGCGAACTGGACTGGTTCCTGCTGGATGATCCGAAACACAAACATATGCAGGATTGGGTAAAGGCATTGCTTCATTTGTACCGTAAGAATCCATGCCTGTACGAGCAGGATACGACCTGGGCAGGATTTGAGTGGATGAATGCCAACGACTATGAACGCAGTATTTTCAGCTTTGTGCGAAAGAGTAAGGATGGAAAGAATAACCTGCTCTTTGTGATCAGTTTCACACCGGTAGAGCGTGACGATTATCGGGTAGGTGTGCCGGGCAGACATACCTATAAGCTGGTATTAAACAGTGCAGATCCGCAGTTCGGCGGAAGCGACACAGAGGATACAAAACGTCCGGTTTCCTACAAGGCGGAAAAGAAGCCTTGCGATGGACAGGATTATTCGATCGGATATAAGCTGCCGCCTTACGGAGTAGCAGTATTTAAATTTTAACTAAAAAAGTGGAACCGGGAGTTCATGTTTACAACGTGGATGCCCGGTTTCTTTTTTAATTATTTGATCGTAATACGGGGAATCGTGTTAAATAATGTATAATTTTAGAAATAATTCATGCAATTTAGTGTAAAAACAAATGAAAAATACGTTGATTTTTACATGAATAATTGATATGCCAAAAGTAAACATTTCATGGAGGTGCAGTGATGTATAGAAAAATAATGGATTATTTAAAGGAATGGAAGCATAGTGAACATCGCAAACCTCTTATTCCGTGGGGATATCCGGTTTGTTTTAAGAGCGTTTGTGTTTCCTCAAAGGAGAATGCGGCGCTCCAAGCATATTGAACTGGAATACGATATTAATTTCTGGCAGGACAATAAAATTGTATTTGTAGGCAAATAAAATATTTGTTTTTAAGATAGTAGAAGATATACCTGTATAAAAATTGGCATCTGGAATGTTTTTCCCGTCACTTGTATCCATATTTAATTTGTGTATAGAAAATAAAAAATTTCTTCCAAACTGTTCAAATTCAATTTGATTTTCTGTGATTTTAAAATCTCACTGAAATACTTTCCAAGTTATTTCCTGAAAATGAATTTAACACATATGCTTGGTCGTTATGTTGCATATTATCTAATTCTGCAGCATATACGTTGTTATTGAAAGTAATCATGAATACCATAACTAAAATTATACTTAATATTTTTTTATAATCAATTTCCACCTTTCTTATTTGAATGTAAATAATGTTGATCTTGAGGTTGATACCAAGTGCACTTTGGTTTTGGGGGTTCATACATAAGGCTAAGACAGTTTGTATTTGCTTTTTTCAGGGCGATTTTACAAATTGTATCTTTCACAATTCCTATAGTATTTTTTTACTCTTAATCATGGTTTTCCTTTCGTGTAAATAGTTAATTGGCAACATAATATTTTCCAGAATATATATTTAATTTTACAATAGCATATTTGCAAAAAAAGCTAATAGAGTTGGTGCGAAGCAGGGAGCCAGGTTTTAAAATTTCAATCAGCCAGAAAAATATACTTACAAAATATACCGTTTTTCGGTTGCGGAAATAAAAGGATGTTGCACAACAAAACATACCCATAATGCCATAGATAATACATGTGATCAGAATATGCACGATGGTTAGTCCAAAACATTGTAAAAACATTTAAAGCAGAAATTTCAGATGGGTTGTATTTTCCTCCACGAAACATCAAGTGAACACAGAATAGATTCAGGGAAAGAGAAAGGAAAACCAATAAGGACAGCAATATAAAATTTTTTATAAGAAGACCGTAAATCATTTTTCTCTTTCCAATCCGGCTGATAGGCATAGTTTCCCTGAATAATCTGATATATGTACCACCAGGATTCCAGAAACGGAAGAATAAAAATCCATTTCCTTTCCCCGAAAGATATGATATTCTTTCGGGGAAATTTTTAGAAAATTATTTTTTTATGTAAAAAATGAAACATGGTCATGTCCTGACACGGTGGGATTTGCGGAACTGCTGTGGCGATTCATGAAATTTTTTCTGGAAGGACTGCGAAAAATAGCTGGTAGAGGAAAACCCGATACATCCGGCAATCTCTTCGATGCTGTGATTGGTTGTGAGCAGCAGGTCACGCGCAGACGCCAGCCGAACTTCGTTCAGGTAAGCGATGGGAGATTTCCCGTACAGCTCTGCAAAACGGTGTGAAAGGTAATATTTTGAGAGACTGCAGTTTTCGGCAAGCGAATCTAGAGAGATCATGCTCTGGTAATTGTGCTCGATAAAGCGTTTTACCTTGTGGCATTCGCGGCTGCTGTTCTGCGCATCCACCACTTCATAGGATACATGGTCTTTCCGGCAGAAATATAAAATTAAAATATCCAGATAATGCTGGCAGATCTCTGCGTAGCGGTCCTGTTTGTTATGCATTTCCCGCAGGATATTTTCAAAACACTGGCGGATAAAAGGCGAGTTTGCAAAAGCCGGGACATGAATGTATTCCGGTTCTTTGTCAGTATTCAGTTTTAATCCTTCCACCCCGAGCACATAATAATCCAGTGGATTTTCCGGATCGGAAAACTCTGTGTGTGTTACCTGTGCACCGATTACGACAAGGCTGTTTGAGGAGACCGGAAGAGATTCATTTTCAATCAGCATGCGTCCGGTGCCGTCTTTAATAAAGAAGATTTCCGTAAAATGATGGCTGTGGGGAAACGAAGTCCAGTCATTTTCAAATTTGGATGCTGAGATGGAAAGCAGGCGGAAATGGATTTCCGGCTGTACCTCATTATCCAGATTAAACTTTCGGTTACTCATGGAAAATACAGTCCTTTCATGTTATAATTGCAATGATTTCCTGGTCAAAATGGAACGATGTTGTACTTAGTATACAATAAAAAAAACAAAATAACAAGATTTTTAAAATAAAGCAAGAATTATAAAATATAGAGCAATATATGGATAGGAAAAAAGAGATGGCGTACTATATAATAACAAATGTAGGGAAGGAAACATAAGAACTTATAGTAAAAAATAACAAAAATGGGAGGTTACTATGAAGAGAAAAATTTTATGTACAATGATGAGTATGGTAATGGTAGCATCTTTATTTGCAGGGTGCGGTACAGATTCAGGAACGGAGAATTCTGCGTCAGATAACAGCAAGACAGAAGAAACTGGACAGACAACATCAGATGATCCATATGCAGCTTATGCTGGAACAACAATCAGTGTAGCTGCGATTGAGACAGGTTATGGTTCGCAAATGTGGCAGGAAGTGACAGATGCATTTACAGAAGAAACCGGAATTCAGGTAGAACTTACAACAGATAAAAAATTGGAGGATGTAATAGGACCATCCATGCAGGGAGGCGAATACCCGGATGTTATTCATCTGGCCACGGGACGTGAAGCTGCGTTAACGGAACAGTTTATTAAGGGAAATATGATTACTGACATTACAGATGTCTTATCTATGAAAGTTCCGGGAGAAGATAAACTTGTTTCAGAGAAGATTGCAGGAGGATTTACAGATACATCATTGACGAATCCTTATGGTGATGGAAAGACATATCTTGCACCAATGTTTTATTCCCCATGTGGTCTGTTTTATAATGCAGGTCTTTTAGAAGAAAAAGGATGGGATGTTCCAACAACCTGGGATGAAATGTGGGAACTTGGAGATAAAGCAAAAGAAGAGGGAATTTATTTATTTACATATCCGACAACAGGATATTTTGATGCATTTTTCTATGCATTAATGTATGCCGCAGGCGGACCTGAATTCTTTGATAAGGCTACAAATTATGAAGAAGGTATCTGGGAAACACCAGAAGCACAGACATGTTTTGATATTGTTGCAAAGTTAGCTGAGTACACAAATCCTATTACACCGGCACAGGCAAATGATCAGGATTTTACACAGAACCAGCAGTTAGTACTTGATAATAAGGCAATTTTCATGCCAAATGGAACCTGGATTGTCGGTGAAATGGCAGATGCTCCTCGTGCAGATGGATTTAAGTGGGGTATGACAGCTCTTCCGGCGGTAAAAGCGGGAGGAGACAGTTATAGTTATACATGGTTTGAACAGGCATGGATTCCTTCTGGTGCAGAACATCAGGATGCAGCAAAATTATTTATCTCATATTTATACAGTGATAAAGCATGTGAAATTTTTGCAAAAGCAGGAGCTATTCAGCCGGTATTAGGAATTGCAGATAAATTAGAAGGTGATAATGTCATGTTTTATTCTATCTATGATAATGGAGCAAAGGCAGCCATGGGCAATTTTGCATCATTTGAAGCAATTCCGGGTATTGAAGTACGTACTGTATTCTTTGACCCTGTAAACTCTTTGGTATCAGGAGATATGACAGAGCAGGAGTGGATTGATGGAATTATTTCGGCAAGTGACCAGATGCGGGCAAATTTGAAATAAGAGTTTTTAGTTTTCCTTAATGCTATAGTGGTAAAAATGAGTCGGCGGACAGGATTTTTGTCCGCCGAATTTTAAATAGTACGGTTTGTTTGAAAGGAACGTGAAAGTATGAAAAAAGCCAGAGGACGAAGCGGTTTTTTGGTGGTATGCATAGCACCAGCAGTAATTTTATTTTTTGTGTTTATGATATTGCCTACCTTAAATGTATTCCGAATGTCGTTATTTGAAAAGGGTGCATATTCACCGAATGAAGCATTTGTTGGTCTGAAAAATTTTAAAACATTAATATCGGATACTAATTTTATAAGGTCCATGCAAAACATGATTTTACTTATTGTTGTTGTTACAATAGTTACCTTTGCATTTGCACTTGTTTTTGCAGGCATTCTGTCAAGAGAAAAAATATCAGGGGACAGAATTTTTTCCGTATTATTTTTTATATTCCCAATATTTTATCGGTTGTAGTAATTGCAGGTATTTTTTCTGCAATTTATAAGCCGGAGAACGGAATGCTAAACAGTATTATCGGACTGTTTCATAAAATGGAGAACCCGATTTTGTGGAAAGGTGAATCGCTTGTGATCGTCAGTCTTATTATTGCAATGATCTGGCAGGCGATTGGTTATTATATGGTAATGTATATGGCATCTATGGCAAGCGTACCGGAAAGCCTTTATGAAAGTGCTGGATTAGATGGGGCTGGAAGAATGGTTCAGTTTTTTCAGATTACAATTCCGTTGATCTGGACTAATATTCGTACAACATTAACATTTTTTATTATTTCTACTATTAATATGGCATTTCTTTTTGTAAAAGCTATGACTTCAGGTGGCCCAAACGGAGCTTCTGAAGTGGCATTGAGTTATATGTATGGACAAAAAGATGCCGGATTATATGGATACAGTATGGCAATAGGTGTTGTAATATTTATTTTCTCGTTTGCATTGTCTGCACTTGTAAATAAAGTTACAGAGCGTGAACCACTGGAGTTTTAAGGAGAGAAAATATGAGAGAGAAAAATAATCCGAATTCTGCGGAACGGTTGTATAAATTTTTTATCTATTTAGTTTTAATAATGCTTGCAGTCAGTATTATTATTCCGGTGGTATGGGTGTTTATGGCATCCATTAAGCAAAATAAAGAGTTTTATGGAAATCCGTGGACTTTGCCGAAGGGTTTTTATTTTCAGAACTTTATTGATGCCTGGAATACAGCAAAAATGGGAGATTACATGTTAAACTCCGTATTGGTTACAGCTTTGGCACTTGTAATTCTTTTAATTGTTGCACTGCCAGCAGCTTACTGTTTGTCACGTTTTAAATTTAAAGGAAGCAAATTTTTAAATGCGGCTTTTATGGGTGGTCTTTTTATTAACGTGAATTATATTGTTGTTCCAATTTTTCTGATGCTGCGAGATGGAGACAATTGGCTGAAATCAGTAATTGGGAAAAGTTTTCTGTTAAATAATCTGGTCATACTTGCAATCGTATATGCTGCAACGGCACTTCCGTTTACAATTTATCTGTTGTCAGGGTATTTTTCAACATTGGCACATGATTATGAAGAAGCGGCATATATTGATGGAGCAGGTTATAGTACAACGATGTGGAAAATTATTTTCCCAATGGCAAAACCATCTATTATTACAGTAATCTTGTTTAATTTTCTTTCTTTTTGGAATGAATATATCATTTCCATGACACTAATGAGTTCGGCAAAGGGACCGAAAACGTTACCGGTAGGATTATTAAATCTGATGCAGGCACAGCAGTCAGCAGCACAGTATGGAATTATGTATGCAGGACTTGTAATAGTAATGCTTCCTACATTAATTTATATATATGTGTTCAGAATAAACTGACACAGGGAATGACTGTTGGTGGTTTAAAGGGTTGATGAGAAGGGAGATTAAAATGGAATTTTGGAAAAAGCACACAAAATGCAGAATAATTTTAATGGCAGCTCTTTTTATTGCCGGAATAAGCCTGTCTGTTTTTGGATGGGGTATGACAGGAAAAATGACAGGTTTAGGAATTATGCTTATTGGAATTATCTGTTTATTAATGGCATTGTGGATTTATAATTGCCCTTTTGCAGAAAAAAAAGAAGAAAAAAAAGTAATTATATGGATGAAATAGAGTGAGGAAGAAAAATGAGTGAGAAAAAAACAGGACGTGTCACAATTCCTACAAATCTGGATGTGGTTCCAGAGACAATTGAGTTAATGAAACGCTGGGGTGCAGATGCAATCCGCGATTGTGACGGAACAGAATTCCCGGAAGAGCTGACAAAGACCGGGGCAAAGATTTATGCAACTTACTACACCACGAGAAAAGATAATGAGTGGGCGAAGGCAAACCCGGATGAGGTGCAGCAGTGTTATATTATGAGTGGATTTTATACGGCTGTTGAAAGCGAACTGCAAATTCCTCTGATGAAGGGGATTTCGGATGAGTTAATGCAGGTCAATACAAGAGATGATATTAAACGATGGTGGGAGGTTGTTGACCGTTCCACAGGTCAGGTGGTATCGACCAAACAGTGGGAATATAATGAGGAGTCAGGGTGCGTCTGTATTCATGAGGCAGAACCGTTTCATGAATATACAGTAAGCTTTCTGGCATATATTATCTGGGATCCGGTACATATGTACAATGCGGTGACAAATGACTGGAAAGATTTCGAACATCAGATTACGTTTGACGTAAGACAGCCGAAAACACATAAATATTCCATGGAGCGTCTGCGCAAGTTCTGTGCAGAGCATCCATATGTCAATGTCATCCGCTATACGACGTTTTTCCATCAGTTTACATTGATGTTTGACGAGTTAAAGCGGGAAAAATATGTGGACTGGTATGGTTATTCCGCGTCAGTAAGCCCATATATTTTAGAGCAGTTTGAGAAAGAGGTCGGTTATAAATTCCGTCCGGAATATATCATTGACCAGGGATATTATAATAACCAGTACCGTGTACCTGGTAAAGAATATAAGGATTTTCAGGCATTCCAGCGCAGGGAAGTTGCAAAGCTTGCAAAAGAGATGGTTGACATCACACATGAATGCGGCAAAGAGGCAATGATGTTTTTGGGGGATCACTGGATCGGAACAGAACCATTCATGGAAGAGTTTGCAACGATCGGTCTTGACGCAGTGGTAGGAAGCGTTGGAAACGGAAGTACACTTCGTCTGATCTCTGATATTGAAGGTGTAAAATATACAGAAGGAAGATTCCTTCCATACTTTTTCCCGGACACCTTCCATGAGGGCGGAGATCCTGTCAAGGAAGCAAAGGAAAACTGGGTGACAGCACGCCGTGCCATTTAAGAAAACCAATCGACCGTATCGGATATGGCGGATATTTAAAGCTTGCATTAGATTTCCCGGAGTTTTTGGACTATGTGGAGAGCGTGTGCAATGAATTCCGTGAACTGTATGAGAATGCAAAAGGAGCAACACCGTACTGTGTGAAGAAGGTTGCTGTTTTATAACAGCTGGGGCAAAATCCGCAGCTGGGGTTGCCATATGGTACACCATGCCTTATATCAGAAACAGAATTACAGTTATGCGGGAATTATCGAGGCGTTAAGCGGCGCACCGTTTGATGTGAAATTTATTTCCTTTGATGATATTTTAAAGGATAAGGATATATTAAAGGATATTGATGTCATTATCAATGTCGGGGACGGGGATACGGCACACACCGGCGGGGCAGTCTGGGAGAATGCAGTTATTTCCGCAGCCATTCGTGAATTTGTCTACCGGGGCGGTGGATTTATCGGTGTCGGGGAACCGGCAGGACACCAGTATCAGGGACATTATCTGCAGCTTGCCGATTTAATTGGTGTGGAAAAAGAAACCGGATTTACCTTAAACTACGATAAGTATAACTGGGAAGAACACAAAAATCACTTTATTCTTGCAGATACAACAAAGCCTGTTGACTTCGGAGAGGGCAAGAAGAATATGTTTGCGTATGAGGGAACAGAAATTCTGGTACAGAGGGACAAAGAAGTTCAGATGGCTGTGCATGAATTTGGAGAGGGCCGTTCGGTCTATATCAGTGGACTGCCATATAGCTTTGAGAACAGCAGAATTCTTTATCGAAGCATTTTGTGGAGTACACATGGCGAAAACTTATTACATCAGTGGTTTAGTACAAATTTCAATGTGGAAGTACATGCATATGTATAAAAAATGGCAAATTCTGTGTTGTAAATAATACCTACGAGCCACAGAATACGGTTATCTATCGCGGCGATGGAAGCAGTTTTGCGTTGAAAATAGAGGCAAATGAGATTAAATGGTACGCTGTTTAATCAGGAGGTATAAAGAATATGAAGAAACCTGTACTTGTAATTATGGCAGCCGGAATGGGAAGCCGTTACGGTGGAATGAAACAGATTGATCCAGTAGATGAATATGGACATATTATTGTTGATTTTTCTATTTATGATGCTTATCTTGCAGGATTTGAAGAGGTTATTTTTGTAATAAAAAGAGAGAATGCGGAAGATTTTCATAATGTCATAGGGAATCGTATAGAAAAGATTATGAAAGTAAGATATGCATTTCAGGAGCTGGAAAATCTGCCGGAGGGATTTGAAGTTCCGGCCGGAAGAGTAAAGCCATGGGGAACTGCGCATGCAATTTTAAGCTGTAAAGATATGATTGACGGACCATTCGCAGTGATTAATGCAGACGACTATTATGGAAGAGAAGCATTTAAGCAGATTTATGATTATCTGAGTGTGCATGAAGATAATGAAAAGTATCAGTATGCAATGGTAGGATATCAGTTGAAAAATACTTTGACGGAGAATGGAAGTGTGGCAAGAGGTGTCTGTGAGATTGATGGTGCTGGAAAACTTGTCAGTGTAATAGAACATACAACGATTGTAAAACGTGGAGAGAATGCCGCATATACGGAAGATGATGGAAAAAGTTATACGGAATTGGCAGGAGATACGATTGTTTCCATGAATTTATGGGGATTTAGCAAGGGATTTTTGTCAGAAGTTGAGTATGGATTTCGTGATTTTCTGCAGGAGGGGCTGCAACATAATCCACTGAAATGTGAATATTATCTTCCGTCAGTTGTCAGCAGACTGTTAGATAACAATAAGGCAGAAGTAAAAGTTCTTCTTACAACAGAAAAGTGGTATGGAGTTACCTACAGGAAAGACAAACCAATGGTTATGACTGCATTGAAAAAGCTGGAAGAGAATAATTTTTATCCAAAACAGCTCTGCGGAAAATTAGAAGTGGCTGCAAATTTCTGTTTTGAAGGTGTATATAAAGAAGAAATTCCATGGGGAAATGGACATATTAATAATACTTACCGTGTTACATTTGAAAATGAACAAGGAGTAAAAAGGCATTATATTTTACAGCAGATGAACAAGAGTATTTTTAAAAACCCGGTTGAATTAATGGAAAATATCGTTGGAGTCACTGAATTTTTAAAAAGAAAAATTTCAGCTAACGGTGGAAATCCAGAGCGGGAGACATTAAATGTCATTCCGGCAAAAGACGGGAAACCCTATTATGTGGACTCAGAAGGTGAGTATTGGAGAGCTTATGTATTCATTGAAAATACCGTAAGCTATGATTTGATAGATAATCCTGAAATACTTTATGAGGGCGGTCTGGCATTTGGCAGATTTCAAAGTATGTTAGCGGATTATCCGGCGAAAACACTTCATGAGACAATTCCGGGATTTCATGATACCAGAGAAAGATTTGAGAGATTTAAAAAGGCAGTGGAAGAGGATGTGTGCGGTAGAGCGGATTTAGTCCGGGAGGAAATTCAGTTTGTATTGGACAGGGAAGAAATTGTGGACTGCTTTCAGGATTTGTTGAGAAGTGGAAAAATCAGCTTTCGTGTGACACACAACGACACAAAAATTAATAATGTCCTCATGGATAAGGATACCAAAAAAGGAATATGCGTGATTGACCTGGACACTGTAATGCCTGGGGCAGCCATGAATGATTTTGGAGATGCGGTGCGGATTGGAGCAAGTACAGCATTAGAGGATGAACAAAATCTGGATAAAGTGTGGTTCAACTTAGAACTTTTTGAAGCATGTGCGAATGGCTTTATAGAGGGATGTGGTGGAAAACTTTCACAGGAAGAGATAAAGCTGCTTCCGATGGGCGCTAGGCTTATGACCTATGAATGTGGAATGAGGTTTCTTATGGATTATATTCAGGGAGACATTTATTTTAAAATTCACAGACCGGGGCAGAATTTGGACCGGGCAAGGACACAGTTTAAACTTGTCTCTGATATGGAACATAAGTGGAAAGTAATGGAGAATATTGTGAAGAAGTATATGTAAGACAAAACAGTGGCATTGACAATTTCCAATGCTTAAAAGGCGTCAGTTCCGGAAATACCGGACTGACGCCTTGATTGCATTAAACGTTTGTATTTGATTCTTCTTCGCCCCAGAAATCTACAGGTTCATAATCCTGCAGTTTGGCCAGAAAACCTTTTTCTGCGAGTTCATTTTGAATATCATCTAAAATCTCTTCGGATTCAGCTTCAATCGTATGGTAATGATAACCAACGGTTACATTCTTAAGAAGGCTGGAACTTCCGGTAGAGAGTCCTTCTAAAAATTTCTTGACATCGCGTCTTGTACGGATATTCATATCTGCCAGGACAACACCATAAACCACAGCGCAGTCTTTTCAAGTACAACTTAAAAACAGGATCATTGCTTAGAAGTAAATATAATCATTCTCGTTCACATATTTACCACAATGTGGACAATATCGATTACAACCTGTTTTAAGAAAACTACCACAATGAGGACATCTTCTGAACACAGCAATAAAAATTATCGTTCCAACAAGTTCCACTAACCCGGCTCCTAATATTATCAATCCTATCATAGTTCCTGTGCAAATACCTATGATCACAAGAAGTAAACCTATGACCGTAAATATAACGGATAATCTTGTCACAATTTTAAGTGGAATACGGTGCATTTCAATCATCTCCATTCTTCTAATTCTGTGGTGTATATCCTTTATAGAACCATTTGTTTAAGCAGAAAAACTCAAAATTAAATCCGTGATATCAGAAATTGTATCTGATAAAGTGCCATTAATAGTGTATGACTCGGTATCCTGATAGATAGTTAATTGACGACATAATATTTTTTTAAAAATATATTTAATTCCATACTAGTATATTTGTATAGAAAAAGCAATAGAATTGGTGCAATTGGTGTGAACTGCAAAATATTGGCTTTAAACGACAGAACAAAAAGAGAGGGAAGAACAGCATTTTTATGTATATATGATATAATTCTTAAGTGAAGTATCACAGTTTGAGCAATCAAAAAAGAACAACTGTGCATAAACTACAGTTGCTCAAAATGTGATTCTTCATGATTGTACCAGGTCGCGGAAATTTAGCCAGTACATTATGGGGATTGAATACGCCTGCCCTTCCCACAAAAAAATAACGTCATGACAGGGCCTTACGTTAATTTATAAGGTATGTTATCCTGCAGGAATAAAAAGAGACATGGCAAACAAGCCCTCTGCCCGGGGGCTTAGAAAAACATATGGGAACAGAAGTTTAATCCCGGAGGGCAAAGCTCCGGCCAATATGCCGCATGCTGTTTTTTCCACAGCATGGGCACAGGCTGATGTCATACTTCCAAACGGTTTTCATTATTTCTGCAACAGAAGAACCGGTGAAGCGGGACACAAATTTCCGGTGCCCCTGAATCCGGAAGATGATGTGGAGGTTTTTCTTCTTCCGGCGATTGTTTAAGAAACCGTAGTACCGGATTTTCTGGAACCCGGCCGGGAGCACATGCATCATCAGACGGCGGATAAACTCCACCGGTGTTATGCGGACAAGGATTTTGTCTCCGGATCTGTAGTCTTTTGCCCAGAAGGAAACCTCATTTTCCGTAACAGAGACAATGCGTGAGTTGGTAATGGCAATGCGGTGGGTATATCTGCCAAGATATTCGATGGCATTGCCAAAACCGTTAAAGGTTTCTTTGATGTAGGGACACCACGCTTTCTGATAAAGACTGTCCCTGAATTCTGCCCATGCGTGGGAATTGCGCAGTTTACGGCAGGAAGATGGAAGGAACAGTTTTCCCTTCCTGTGGTAAGATTCGAGATAAGCAAGGAACTTACCACGGAATTTAGATCCAAGCACTTTCACTGGAATAAAAAAGCGTGCGGACGACATCTTGAGATTGTAATCTTTAGTCAGACCGCCACCTGTGATGATGCAGTGGATGTGCGGATGGAAATTTAAAGTCTGTCCCCATGTATGCAGGACCTGGATAATGCCGGGTGCTGCCCCGAGGTACTTTTGTCAGAGGACAATTCCAAAAGTGTTTCAGAGGAGCACTTTGATTGTCAGCAGGTCAACACCATCTTCGTACAGATGTGTACCGAAAGCATGGCGCAGGGAATGACAGGTAATACGCTGCTCCCATCCGAGGGAGCGCTCTACTTCGTGAATGTGGCGGGATAAATAGAACGTATCGATCGGTTTAGAAGAATCATGCTGTTTAGGGAAAAGCCAGCCAACCGGTTTACCAAAGGCAAACCAGTACGCAGTCAGAATGTCCAAAGCACGTTTGGACAGAATCGCATAGCGGTCAGAACGGTTTTTGCCATGCCTGATATGGATGCGCATGTTTTTGCGTTGGATATCTTCATAACGAAGATGACAAACTTCGCCAATACGCAGACCGGAAGAATACATGAGTGCGACCATAGCCTTCTGCTTCAAATCCGGCATGGAATCAATAAGGATGGAAACTTCCTGTTTGGAAGGGACAAAGGGAAGATATTCGTCAAATCTGCGCATAGGAAGCTGGGTATCATCCCACGGTTGGTGAAGGACATACAGGGTAAAAAAGCGCAGCTGTGAAATAGCACAGTTTATGGTACGGTCAGAAAGATTTCTGGAATTTTGAAGCCATCGGATATAATCACGGAGTTCCGGCCAGGAAACATCTTCCGGAAGTTTGTGAAGGCAGGTGGAAAGATAATCCAGATAAGCCCTGATATAGGTGCAGTAATTTTTAAGAGTATGGTCAGTAAGACCACGGAGGGAAATCATTTCCCGAAAAGAATTTAAATAATTGTCCATGATAAAATCTCCTTTGAAATGTAATAGAAAATAGAAATATTTCAAAAAGGGGAGGTGGACGGATAAAAAAAACAGATATATAGTTGTTGAGTTTAAAAATCCATGGTAACATAAGCATAGCAGTTTGTGTGTATTGTTTATTGTTAAGGTAGGGGTATCTCAACAATACAACATATACACAAAAACTGCTATTTTTTTTGAAAAAGTAGTGGTTTCATGTATTGGGGGCTAGCCGTCGCGCTAGCGACTTGGTACAATAGAAAAAATAATTGTATGGAGGTTGACTATGCCAAGAGGAAGAAAAAAACAGAATGTGCTTACTTTGGAGGAGCAGCTTGTAACAGTAAACGAAAGAATTCAGGAAGTAGAGAATGAATTGAAGCAGCTTCGTTCTCAACGAAAAGAAATTCAGGCGAAAATTGAGGAGCGGGAAAAGGAAACATTGTTCCGGGCGGTAGTTGCTTCAGGGAAGAACCGTAGAAGATGTTCTTGAAATATTAAAAGTCCAAGATCAGAAAGAAGAACAGTAATTTAGAAAAAGATGTTTATTGCTATGAAAAGTGTAGCAGTAGACATCTTTTTTATTACCGTGATGGAACAATCACGCTGCGACTATCAAGATAGGAGCCAATATACATATTTGAAAAATATGATGATGTTGAGGGTATGGGGAGCGAAAATCCCCATCAAGTTTGCCGAGTAGGAAAAAGTCACGAAGTGAGTTTTGAGTTACTCAGGCGAAACTTGCTTTTAACATACGGTGAAAAAATTACATAAATAAGAGGTATTGTTACATGAAAGCTTTTTTTTGTAATATGAGATAGTATTATATTTTATATCAAAGTCAAATGCAAAATTTGATTAATAGAAGAGATATAAACTCTTTAGTAATGAAAATGATTTGCAAATATTTTAAATGGGAGGGTATGCAAAATGTTAGATATCGATATTAGTGGACATCAGGTGCAAAAAGAGTTATGCTCAGTTTAGAGGACCACGAAATATTATGTTGGATATAACCAAGAGGTGTAACTTTTTTGTAAACATTGTTATAACGAAAGTGCATCATATTATACGGGAGATTTAGATGATGAATCGATGATGAAAATAGCAGATCAAATAATAGAAGTAAAACCTGTATTAGTCTGTTTTTGTGGTGGTGAGCCAATGGTGAGATTTGAATTGGTTAAAAAATTAGCCAAAAAATTAACAGAAAATGAGATTTTGGTTAATATGGTTTCAAACGGCTATCTTATGGATGAAAAAAAATTAAAGCAGAGCTTTATGAAAGTGGAATGCAAAATATCCAAATTAGTCTAGATTCAAATAAGCCTGAGGTTATGGATTATTTTAGGGGACATAAAGGAGCTTTTAAAGGGGCAATTAATGCAATGAATCTTATACAAAAATTTGGCAATATGCCTACTGTTGCATTTATTCCTACAAAGCTTAATTATAAAGACATAGGACTGGTTGGTGAATTGCTTTATAAAAGAGGTATAAAGCTATTAAGGTATATGCCATTAGTACCAATAGGAAGAGGGAATAGAAATTTAAATGAGCTGTTAATGACAGCTTCAGACTATATGGATATGTATTCAATTATAAAAAGATGGGAAAAGAAACTACCAGGATTTGATTTTCAATATGGTGATCCATTGGAACACATTTATCTTTTTAGAAATAATTTTGAAGCAATGACCGCAGCATATGAAATTAAATCTAATGGTGATATTTTGTTAAGTTCATATTTACCATATACTTTTGGAAATGTGATGAAAAATACATTAACTGAATTATGGGATATGGGATTAAAAGATGTATGGAGAAGAAAAGATTTTCTCCCTATTTTGAAAAAAATTAATACTTTGGAAGATATATGTAATCAAGAGCATTTTCCATATAGAGATGAAGATTTCGATTTATTTTATCAGGAGGTAAAAAATGATTAAACATATTAAAGATTCTTATATTGGACTCAAAAGAGAAGAAAAGGATGGTAGTTATTTCTGTATTCCTGAAGTTACGCAATTCCCAATATTTATCAATTCAACAGCGTATCAGATTTTTATGCTTTCTGATAATAATACAACAGAGGGTATTATAGAAGAGATGCAAAAGCGCTATCCTAAAATTAGTAGAAAGAGATTAGAAAAAGATGTAACAGACATTTTATGGTATTTATATAATATTGGTATTGTTACAAAGCCAGATGTGATAAAAGAAAAAAAGCTTGACAAATTACAACCCAAATAAATTGTGTATTTTGGATGAGTCTGATTATTTGCCGGCTTATAATTACGTTCAAAATATAATTAAAAATTATGATAAGAATGTTTGTCATATTAGTTTAGAAACTAGAGGGCTTCCAATAGAAGAAATTACGATGTTTTATGACTTACCACAAATGAGAATGCGGAGTGTTATGGGGAGAGAACGGTATTTTCAATTACGAGATGTGAATGGAGCTATAAAAGTAATCCTTGGAATTTCAGTACATAAAGTAGGGAGAGTTATTTATGTAGAATCGCTATTTTCAGAAGAGTGGAATTTAGCTATTGAGGCATTAAATTTAATTTTAAATTACCATAATATAATTGGATACGAAAAGCTTAAATTGGGTATTTCTACGGCGGAAAATAAATTTGTTCAAAGACTTTTAGGAGAGGATTATTACAAGAGGGAATTTTAAGCGCAGAAGCTAGAGACGGAGATGTAGTCATTTTAAGCAAAACGATTTCTTCAAAGTAAACATTATAAGTACATAAATGCAAAAAAACATGTGATTAAAGGAGATAACACTTTAATTATTGAAAAAAGTAATGTGATAACTAATTTATTAACTACAAAAAAGGGTAAATAATCTGAAAAATAAAAGGAGAATTTGATGTATAATAAAAACCAATTGAAAATCGTCGATAAATTATTAGCTAAAAATTTGCTTATATAATATCAAAAACCAATTATAGATTCCTTTTTAATTCAATTATTGGAATTGTGGTATCAATAGATACCTGGCCATAGAGAAGATGTTGTTTTAGAATTGTTAAAAAAAATTGCCAGAAGATGATCAGCATCTTTTTAAACTTCTCTTTTTATGTTATCCACAAAAGATAAATAGCGTGAATAATACACTGAAAGAAGAAGGGATTAGTTTTTTAATCAATGCAGGACTAGTAAAGAAAGAACAGGATTTATTAATTCCAACAGGGTATTCGATATTACCGATTAATGATATGCTTTTAATTGTTAGCTTGCCATATTCATATAGTCAATCAAAAACTAAAGCAGCGGATATTTATCTAGGACAAGATTCGATGAGATTAATGCAAATGGTAACACATAGAAAGTATAAGAGTGTATTAGATTTATGTGCAGGTTCGGGAATACAAGGGATGGCATTAAAAAATGTTGCAAAAAAAAATTTATGCAGTGGAAATAAATCATAATACATTGGTTGCTATTAGGTTAAACCAGATGCTCAATAATATCTCGGAGGAACAATATTGTGTATTAGAGGGGGATATATCTAGCTCAGTTGACGTAAAAGAGCAATTTGAGTGTATATTAAGCAATCCACCTTACGTACCTGTACCTGAAAATATGGAATTACCGATTTGTGGTGCTGGGGGTGAAGATGGTTTAAAATTCGCAAATAAAATAATAGACGGATATAAAAATTTCTCCAGAAAAATGGGTATGCGTATATGGTACTAGAATGTATTGGAAATGAAAAGCATCCATATGTCTTGGACTACATGAAAAACGAACTGAAACAGGGATGTATTAATGTTAGCTTGATTAATAAAATGCCTATTGAAGCACAGATTGACTTCTCTGTAAGTATGGCAGTTTCTTATTATGATCAACCTCAAAAGGCTGACTATTATAGGAAGATTTGGGAGGATATATTTAGAAAACATAAGCCACTGCTATGTATTCTGCGGTGATAGAATATATTAAAACAGATGAGCCTTTACAAATTAATATAGTTCATAATTATAACCAATGGGCACCAACATCGCATTTTCGGGTTCGAGAAGATGCAATTTTAGAGGAAGAATGTATCGCATATTATCATATAAGATATCCAGATTATGATGGTGGGTATATTCAGAAAAAAATACTTGATTTGCTGTTAGAAAATAAAGATAAAACAGTATATGAAATTTGTAAAGAGTTGAATTCAGAAGATTTTATGCCTAATACTTTGAAGGAAGTAATCAATACACTGATTAATCTTGAAGCAAGGGGAATAATTCAGAGAGTAGAAATATGACTACTTGATGTGAATTTATAAGATATATTTAGTAATATAGACTCTATATTTTATAAAAATAAGTAGTTGATGGAAGCATCAAGGAAAGGAGATCAACTATGAGTGATTATTCAAGCGAATATATGAAACCAAGTATTGTAATGGATTCAGAAGGTGAAGAAGTTAGACCTGATGTGGCGATTCCAGTGTGGGTTGCGTTAGCAGTTGAATTTATAATGTTGCAGGAAACCAAAATGCTCTAGGAAATGCAAATTTTGGAGCAAATACTAATATTACTTTAAATTACAATGCTAATTTTTATGAGAATACAAATGTTTGGAACAAGTAATATTAGACTTTAGCTGTTTCCTATTAAGAAAGGAAGTTTGTTACTTAAATATAGAGTAAAGGTCTTAGAAGTATTAAAACAAAAGTAGTTATTATTTCTATACAGGATAAATCTAATTATTCCAAGGGACTTTGAGTCACCAGTCTGGATTTTGAGAGTTACTAATTCATAGATAGTATACACAAAAAATAGGAGCTAATTAATTATAAAAAAGAACCCTGATTAAACTGATGGAGAAGCTAAATCTGACAATATATTCTGATTGATGAAAAGCGAAGGAACAAGTCGCAATACTATTGATTATCTATGGTTTCATGCTTCGGAAAGAAATTAGTATTAGAAAGATTACACAGCCAAGAGTTCTTTTGTAGGTATCACATGGATTTTATTTCTTAGGAACAGAGGATTAATTATTTTAAAGTTTTTTGAGAGTATAGCATATAAACTTTCAAGATGACAAACTATCGATAGGTATCTTCATTGCTTCGGACGGGTGACTTATGTCGTATCAGATTAGTGGTACGCCGCTTCATAATAGTTATTTAGATTTTTCGATTATTGGAAATATTATTATTCAAAATGTTGATTTGAATATAGGAGCGAAAATGATTAAAATTATAAAAGGTTGTAAAGAACTAAGCACTTTTATAAAAGATGCTATAAATATAAGATTTGGATATATAATGGTAATTGTATGTTTAACTATTTTTTCTACGGGATTAAATAGTATTACAATACCGTATATTTCAAAGTATCTTTTAGATAGCGCTATTGTTAGTTTAAATGTTTCGATATTATATAAGGTACTGATTTTAGCATTATTGGTATATTTTGCATATCTTATATGTGATATATTTCTAACTTATTTCATTTTAAAATGGCAGACGGATGTAGATTTTTCATTTAAATGTAATTTCTATAAAGTAATAAATAAAAAAAAGTCATTGGAACTAGAAGGTGTTTCACCAATGGATATCTATTATAGAATGTTCAATGACGGTCAAGTTTTGATTGAATATTTATTTAAAATTTATGTAACAATACCAAGTGCAATATTATTTTGTATTGTTATTTATGTATTGATGATGCGGTGGTCAGTGATTCTATCTCTGTATACATTAGTGCTAGTTGGTATAAATATAATTGGAATAATATTTTTTCAGAAGCCTATAAAAGATGCGGATATTGTTCTAAAAAAAAATAAACCAAAGTGTTGCGGAATATGTATTAGAAAAATTAGAACTGCTTCCTTTTTTTCACAAACAAATAATATATGGAAGTGGTGGGGGAATAATATAAAAACGAGTTTGCCTATGCTCAAAAAGCAACTATTAAAAATGCTTTTATTATGAAACTTTTAAGTAATATTACAGAGTTTCTTAAGCAATTATGGAGCATAGGATACATCATTTTAGGTGTGTATCTAATTTTCACGAAACATATTTCAGTTGGAAGTTTTTTTGGATTTCAAAGTTTAGCACTGTATTTTATAACTCCATTCAATAAATTAGTTCTTGCAATATATTCGTATCAAAATGCCAAAGTTTCATATGATAGATATAAGGAATATATAATTTAGATAATATAAAGGATGGAAATATTACCAATATTTCAGTATGTTCTGGGCTGTATTTCAAAAATATCTTCTTTACATATCCGAAAAGTAAAAGAATAATTTTTAACGGATTTTCCGCAAGTTTTAAGAGTGGACAAATATCTGCCATTATAGGAGACAACGGGAAGGGAAAATCTACATTAATGTATTTAGCTACACGCTTATATACTCCACAAAGTGGAAATATATTAATTAATGATATAGATATTAATTCTATTTGTTTAGAGAAGTATTATGGAATGATTTCATTTATGCAACAAGATTCCGTTGTGTTTAATGATACATTTATAAATAATCTTGTTTTGGGTAAAGTGTATTCTGAAGAAGAAATTGATGAAGTAATGGAGATATGTGATTTATATAAAATTGTTAATCGATTGCCTCAAAAAATGAATACAATACTCGGAATAGATGGAGTTAAATTATCAGGAGGTGAAGCGAGAAGACTTGCGCTGCAAGAATTTTAATACGACATCCATATATTATATGGTTGGATGAACCAACAGCTTCAATAGATGATGAAGCTGTAATGCATATAATTTTAGCATTAAAAAAGTTTACATATAAATATCATATGGTAACTCTTGTTAATACTCACGATAGTACATAGCATAGTAAAAGAAGCAGATTATAGTATTGTTTTGTAATAATATTATTTAATTTAATTTGGAGGAGAAAATGAAAAAATCAATAGTAATACTAATAAGTTTTTTAATGATGTCTGTATTATCTGTTGTAAGTAATGTAAATGCAGCAGATGTTGATCAGAAAAGTGAAAACGAGTATTTATTCGTACGTTTCGATGATACTGTTGATGAACAGATGAGAGAGGATATAAGAATCAAATATGAGGACAAAATAGTTTTGGTGGTCGATTATTTTGAAAATATAAATACAGAAGTATGGGAAGTCTGTATGAATGAGAGTGACGCGTTACAAAACCAATTAAAAGGTGAGAGGGCGATAAAATATACAGAGGAGAATAAAGAGTATGAGCTTGATCTCACAGATAAAATATTAAATCAAAATAATAGGGTTAATAATGAATATTTTATATATCAGTGGGGATTGGATAATATTGGACAGTTAATTGGAGATTATGGTGTCCCTGGAATAGACACTAATGCGTTGGAAGCATGGAAACTAACACAAGGAAGTTCAGATATTAAGGTTGGGATATTAGATTCGGGAATTAATATTGTACATAAAGATTTGTCTTCATCTGTTTATGTTAATGATGGTGAGATACCAAATAATGGGATTGATGATGATGGTAATGGATATATTGATGACGTAAATGGTTGGGACTTTCTGAATGAGGACAACACGGTATATGATTCCGCGTTGGAAGATGCACATGGTACTTACGCTGCCGGAATTATTGCAGGAAACTGTGATATGCAGGAGAATGGTATCATGGGAATAGCTCCTTACATTGAAGTGGTTCCGCTGAAATTTATGAACCAAGACGGAGGAAATACATTAGATGCAGCTAGAGCTATTGAGTATGCTGAAGAAATGGGGATTAGAATTATAAATTGTAGTTGGAGTGGAAAAGAATATAGTAAAATTTTGAAAGAAACTATGAAGGAAAGTGCTATACTATTTATCTGTTCAGCAGGAAATTTGGGAAAAAATATAGACATCAACCCAGTATATCCTGCTTGTTATGATATTGGCAATATTATAACTGTAGGTGGAATAGATAATAAAGGTAATATTTTACTTTCAAACTGGGGGCAAAATGTAGATTTAGTGGCACCTGGGGTGAATATTTTTAGTACATATCCAGAAAATTCATATATTTTTGCAAGTGGTACTTCGGGTGCAGCGCCTTTTGTCACAGGAACAGTTGCATTAGCCTGTAGCTTGAATTCAGAATTGAGTAATATGGAGTTGATTAATTTATTAGATATGAGTGTTGAGAAGAATGAAGAGATGTATTATAACATCAGAACAAAGGGGCGGCTTGATACAGGACGACTATTGGAAATAGTTAATAGTGCCTTGTGATATCATTTCAAATATATAGATTAATCATTTATTATTGTGTTTAATCAATTAGTTGGGAAGGAGATATGTCTATGTTTGAAACAAGTGTAATATTATTCGTAATGGCAATATTTATTGAAATTATTTCTATACTCTTTTTTTAGATCTGATGGTAAAGGATGTATATTTATTGCAGGATATAATCTTACGTCGGAAGAAGTGAAGAAGAAATACGATGAAAAAGGAATATGTAGATTTATGGGAAAAAGAATTTGCGATACTTGGCATAGGTTTTTTTATAGGGGCAGCCATTGAATTTCTTTTTGCAGAAAAAGGTTTTATTTTTGTATCAATCTTTTTTGGGGTATGGTTTATACGTCATGGCTATATTAGATATAAAAAATTTGATAAAATGTTTAGAAATAGTTGAGACCGTTGTAAGTTGGATCTGTTGACAAACTCACTTTTTCAGTGTTTATTATTTCTGCATATTTTTTTGAAATGCCATAAAACAGCTGATAAATTCGGTTATTCGTAAGCACCTCATAGTGGGTACTGTCATACAGCCGCTCGTTTGAGCGGCACTGTTTAATAATTACTTTCTGCACTTGGCTGGTAACTTATCCGACCAAGGGAGTAAATTCTCACAGAAACTCCGATCACTTTCATCTAAGTGTTTCGGTATCTCTGTTAGAAGATATTCAAAATAATCATACGGCTTCAGATTGTTTGCCTTTGCTGTTTCGGCTATGCTATAGATGATAGCACTGGAATCAGCACCAGCTATTGAATCAATCATCACCCAGTTTTTCTTGCCAATACAGAATCCACGAATAGATTGTTCAGCACTTTATTCATATATGAAGATAAAGTGCTGAGCGGGCAATTAAAAATTTTGCTGTTGGTCGTCGTAATTGGCTGTTTGCCAAAAGTATACGAGGCGCAGATGCAAGTGCGATTGTTTATAGTATAACAGAGACTGCACTTTTAAATAGGCTGAAACCGTATAATTATCTTACCTATATATTAGATGAGATTCGTAAAATGGGAGTATTCCAAGAACCAGAAGAGCTGGATAGACTTTTGCCGTGGTCAAAAGATTTACCCGACGAAGTTCGAATGAGATGTAAGAAATAAATTAAGCCGCCCAAGTGGGTGGCTTAATTTGATGATAATACGGATGATTACCTACTTACATTTGATTACATCATTATTATGTGATAATAGATCAATATGCAATGTATTATATGCGTTTGAAATAGTGACAAATGTTTTAGATGTTTGGAGGTATTCATATGGGGTTTTTAGAATTTATTGGTGATTTTATTGCTGAGTTTTGGATACAATTAACTCAACCGAAGAAAAAGGGATTTTCTCCTAAAAACGTCGAGTTTTATTTAATATTGGAAAGGTAGTAGTATCTCTTTTAATGTGCCTTTTACTGGTTTATTTTTTTTTTCGAAATAGGAAATACTAAAAGGATTTTTTCTATAGTCATTTTATTTATAGTCGAAATTGCCTCTCTTTTTTTCGCAGTATCTAAAAGAAAACGTAAATAGTTATGAGAAATGTCGAATTCGGACCGTGACCGTAGGTGACGGTCTTTTTTTGTCGTAAAATAGCACATCCTCATGTTTAAGATAATGTTGGAAAAGATTATTGTCTTTTGAATGTCTTAGAATGTGTATAATAATATAGGTCGTGATTAGTATTACCTTATTCCGTGAAACTTACCATAGTGTTACATCCCTTTTTTCAGCAATAATACCTGCTGGAAACTGATTTTCGCAATACATTTTATTTCACCCACTAGGTTAAACAAAATTTTGTTTTTTTACTGTATCATCATGCATTATCCTGTATAATGAAAGTATCAAAAGATAGGCGGAGGCAGTGCAATGAAGAAAATACACATTGAATTCAGCGATGAGCGGCTCATTACTCCCAGTGGTCTGGTATTCGTAGGGCAAATACTTGGAAAAAGCAGTTTTGTTAAAAAAATCAACCCTGCGCAAAGACATCCAGCAGGCAAATGTCGACATGCTGCGTGAAATGCACATAGAGCCGACAGCCCTGGATAACGGCTTTGTTCCTGTCGATATTGATGTAACCCCCTTTGACAATTCGAAATCCAATAAGGAAGGCGTATCCCGTACCTACAAGGGTTTTGACGGATATGCACCAATTATGGCATATATCGGCACAGAAGGATACCTCGTCAATCTTGAACTGCGGATTGGGAAACAGCACTGCCAGAAAGAAATTCCTGATTTCCTGAGAGAGACCATTGAACTGTGCAGACAGCTGACGGAAAAACCACTGCTCATCCGGCTGGATTCCGGCAACGATGCATCTGAAAACATAGGCATCTTTATGGAAGAAAGCTATAAATACAACAATGTGTCTTTCATCATAAAACGGAATCCCAGACAGGAAAGTAAAGAAGAATGGCTGGAATCCGTCAGGGAATGCTGCCAGAATATCCAGCATCCACGTGATGGGAAAACTGTTTATACCGGACAGACCTTCCGGGATGTGACATATTCCCTTTCTGATAACGAGGAGAAAACTGTCGGAATACGCACAGTTTATGAGATCACGGAAAGAACCATTGACCGATATGGGCAGTATTTTATCGTACCCGATATAGAACTGGGCACATACTGGACAAACACTTCCCTGCCAGACGAAACCGTCATTGATCTTTACCATGCCCACGGAGAAAGTGAGCAGTATCCCAGTGAAATCAAGACGGACATGGATGTTGAAAGACTCCCGTCGGGAAAGTTTGGGAGCAACAAACTGGTGCTGGAGCTGACAATGATCGCATATAATATCCTTCGAATCATAGGGCAGGAATCGCTGAAAAAGAAGGATGCTCCCGGCCGCAAGAAAATACATCGCCGGAGAATACGTACGGTGATCAGTAATCTTATGCAGTTTGCGGGACATCTGACAGAACATGCCGGCCGTCTGGTACTGTCCATTGGGAGGAGTAATCGCTGGAGATTTACTTTCAAGCGTCTTTATGACAGCTTTGCATTCATCACCTGACAACAGGCAGCTGAATATGGCAATGGCAGCTGCACACAAATGGTGCAGTCTTTTTTTGAACGTAAAATTATGCAGCATTTTCAAAATTTAGTGTACGACAACAAATATGGCAAACATTTCCTGTGTGCCTTTTCATTTTGAAACAAGGTTCACGGATTCAGGTATTATGATTTGATTAAAGTCTACAAGAAATTGGATAAGTATGATCAGGAAATGATCTGGACGATGATACAGACTATCAGAACAATCTCTGAGAAAAGGAAGAGTGGGGAAAAAGATGATAAATATAGCGATATGTGATGATGATATTACGACAACAGGAAAGATAGAGAAAATGTTATGTAGGATAGCGAAGAGACAATTTATTCCAGTAGAAACGGACGTGTTCTGGGACGGGAAACATCTAGCAGATGCAGTAAAGGGCGGAAGCAGGTATGATATTATTTTTCTGGATATAGAAATGGAGAAAGAGAACGGGATCACAGCGGCACAAAAAATCCGGAAAGTGGACAGGGATGTCCTGATTATATATGTTACAAGCCATGAAAATTATATGCAGGAATCCTTTGTTGTGAGACCATTTCGTTTTTTATTAAAACCGGTAAATGAAATGTATATGGAAACCTGTTTTAGGGTAGCATGTGAAGAGGTCAGTAATTCTGATAGCTATTTTAGGTACAGCTACCAGAGGTTGAGTCATAAAGTGCCACTCCGAGACATTGTTTATTTTGAGAGTAAAAGAAGAAAAAAAGTGTATATAGTAACAGAGAAGGAGGGTCTAGAACTATATGGAAAACTCAATGATATTGAAAAAAAAAGCCTGAAGGTACCAGTAAAACAGCTTTTCTGAGGGTTCATCAGTCTTTTTTGGTGAATTATAAACATGTAGACGGATAGCGTATGACTTTATCCTAATGGATAATGGGAAAAGGATTTCCATAAGTGAGGACAGGAGGAGGCAGATTAGCGGTCAGTATTGTGCTATGGAGGATGCATTTTATGTCGGTAAGTAGGTGGGTAACAGTGGTAATGGATATGCTGCTTGTAATCTTTACTGTATATTTGTTTTTTCTTTATTTCGGTATATTTTTTCGAAGAAATGAAAACAAGATTCGTTTGTTAATTGGAATTATAGCACTTGTATTATGGCAGTTTAGTATTCCGATTATTGTCCATACACTGGAGCCGATTTGGAATGTGGTTGTTGGAGGCGCTTTTACGTTATTGGTAGTGGTAAATATATTTGAAGGAAGTATTGGCATGAAATGCTTTTTTGCAGCTATGTTTGATACTATCTGGGTATTGTCTGAAACGTTAGTTGGAGATTTGTTGATGATTTGTGGTGTCAATATTGAGAAAGTGCAAGTTTTGGGCTCTGTTACTTCAAAAATCCTTTTTCTCATGATAATTGGAGCGTTGAAAAAGGTATTTACAAATGAAAAGATTATAGGCCTCTCACTATGGCATAGCACTTTGCTCATTCTTATTCCAACAGGAAGCATATATATCATAAATGCGGTGTTTATGTTGGCTTATCAAAGTGAATGGGAGTATGCGAAAAGCTATTTACTCGTCTCCATTGCCATATTGCTATTTATCAATGTGCTGATTTTTTATATTTGCATAAAACTAGCAGACGATCTTCATATAAGACGGATGAATCTGGTTTATGAACAACAGCTGGATTTATGTGAGAGGCATCAGAAGGAGACGGAATTTTCAGTGTTGCAAATAAGAGATGTGCGTCATAGCATGAGAAATCATCTCTTGTCAATTCTTGCATATGCGGAAAAGGGGGAACGTGAGAAACTTATTAAATTTGTGACTACTATAATAGAGGATGGTCAATTGAGAACAGCTCAAATAGTAAATACAGGAAATATTGTGACAGACTCACTGGTAGGATACTGGAAGAAAACAGCGGAAAGTATGAGGATAGAATTTTTCTCAGAACTCAGTATTCCAATGGAGATGCCATTCAGGGGAGCAGATATAAGCCTGATCATAGGAAACTTATTAGAAAATGCAGTGGAAGGAGCAGATAAGGCAGAAGGGAAAAAAATATATACGGATTACAATGAAATATGACCGTAATAATCTGTTGATAACAGTGGAAAATAGTTATAAAGGAGAATTGGTAAAGTGGAAAGGGGGAGAATTGCGGACAACGAAAGCGGATGTGTCCAATCACGGGATTGGTCTACCGTCTGTAAGGAGAGCGGCAGAAAAATATCAAGGAGTGCTAACCATTGATGACACATTGCCGGAGTATTTTTGTGCTAGAGTGGTGTTGTATGGAAAAATAAAAGGATAAGAACTAGAAAATATTACATGAATAATCGGTATTATGACATTGATACAAACAATGGTTTTTTGTATGGTAAGGTATCAAAAATAGTGAAAGGAGTTTCGCATATGAAAAATAAAAATATAAAGATTCAGTCAGCTAAAGTGTTGGCAAATGCATCTTTACAATTGGGAAAAAGTTTCTGCAAATAGTTCATGTATTTACATTTTTCACCAACCTAAAATGCCAGATGAACTTAAGAAATTAAAGAAAAGATAACAATGGAATATTTGTCAAAAAAAATTAGTTGATTATGTAATTAACGTTGGTGCAGTTCCGGAGGAATCATATGCCGTATATCAATATGGATTTCAGATAGGGCTTGAAATGATATTAAGCTTTGGAGTTTGCTTTTGGATGGCGATATATTTGCATATGATTCCGGAATTTGTAGTATTTACTGGAATTTTCATGTTATTGCGAACATATGCAGGAGGTGTACATCTGAATAGTTTTGGAGCATGTTTAACATGTTCGGCTACTGTACAAACATTAATATTTCTTATCAATAATAAGTTCAAGTTTACAACAATTAATGCGTGGGTTATTATTTTAGCAAGTGCGATATTAATAGCGAAAGCTGCACCTGTAGAAAATATTAATAAGGAACTTGACAGTGATGAAAAAATACACTGTAAAAAAAGTAACTATAAAAAATTTGGTTGGTATCCTTATCTTTGCAGGCTGTTGTACAGCTGGGAACAGAAATAATACGGTGTCGCTGATTGCAATGACAATTTTGGTGGTTTTAATTTCCCAATATGTTGGTATGATAAAATTTAAAATTGAAAAGAGCAAAAATGAGCGGAGATGATAGAGGATTATTATTTCCGCTTTTTATATGTAAGTACGTAATCATTCGTATCTGTTAGCACCCATATTTTTTTGATACACTCTTTTCATAACAAAGGAAGGAAACTGTATCATTATGGAAAAAGATAAAAAAATCACACTGTGGTCTGAACGAATCCATGAATTTCAATCCAGTGGGCAGACTTGCAAAACATGGTGTCAGGAACATCACGTTCCAGTCTCTACAATGAATTACTGGATGCGCCTGAAAACATTGGACGAACAATCGGATACAGATATGATTTTTTGCAAAAATGCCAACAGAAAAAGAAATTTCAAAGAATGAGACTTTGAACATCAGCCCGTCTCCAGTCCGCATTTTTATCACAAACGCTATTCGGATCGAAGTGATGCCGGAATGCCCACCAGAACTTTTTCATGTTCTGATCCAGGGACTGAAAGATCATGCTTGATCTGGCGGGTGGCACAACCGTTTACCTTGCCTGTGGAGCTACCGATCTGAGAAAAAGCTATCACGGACTGGCTGCAATTATCAAGCTGAAATTCAAACTTGATCCCTATTCGCGCTGCATGTTTGCGTTCTGCAACCGCAGGCGGACTTCTATTAAGATTCTGCAATGGGACGGATCCGGTTTCTGGATTCTGATGAAAAGGCTTGACAGGGATTCCTTTCACTGGCCGGATACTCCGGATGAATTACAGAAAGTAACCCTGAAAGAAATGCATTGGCTGTGTGATGGTCTTTCACTTACTCCGAAGGGAGCTTTTGAAGAAAGACATCCAAAGATTGTTGTATAAAGAACGGATTTGTCAATTCGCAAAAAGCACGAAATACTCGTGGATATAATGGCTCAGTTATCAAGACAAAAATCTGAGATTTTTATAATGAACTGATATGGTTGATAAGTTACAGGGAACACTGGGAAAGTAGTGGAACTCTCCCCTGCCCCATTTATGCTAAGCTACATATGGCAACAGCATTGCCGGATAGTAGCATTCAGCCGGTGTCTGATAGGCAAGTGCAGAATGACGCCTCTCAAAATTGTAAGTGTGGATATACCGTCCGATGGCGGCTCTGGCTTCTTTGATGTTATTGTATTGTGTCAGATAGGCTTCTTCATACTTGAAGCTGCGGAACCAACACTCAATCATGATATTGTCTGCCCAGCGGCTTTTGCCATCCATACTTTGCCGGATTCCATTTTCCTTTACAAAATCAATGTACTGCTGGCTTGTAAACTGGCATCCCTGATCGGAATTCACTATTTGCGGTTTTGCCACCTTGAATGCTTTTTTTAAAGCGTTAATGACCATTCTTGTATCAAGCGTATCATCCACTTCCCAGCCAACGATGCACCGGCTGTGCCAATCAATAACGGCTGTCAGATATAAAAAGCCTCGCTTGATCGGAATATATGTAATGTCAATAGACCATGCCTGATTTGGCTTGTCTATGGTGGCATTGCGGAGCAGATAAGGACATACCTTGGCCTGTTGCATACGTTTGGAAAGATTCATTTTAGGATAGATTGGATAAATATCCATTTCGTTCATGTAACGTCGTGCTTTCCGACGTCCTACATGATATCCTCTAGACTTTAGCTGTGCGGACATTTGTCTTGCACCCCAGGCTGGGTTATCTGTATGGAGATGATCAATGATCTCTTTACAAGCCAGTTCTTCATCGGATACAGGCGTCCCTTTGTAATAAATACTTGTACGATTGATATCAAGCAGTTTTGCACCAACAGAAGCGGGTATTTCTTTAGTCGTCAAAAGGTTTTGGACTAAACTTACTCTCGTAGTCTGGTCCACAAATTTCTTCAGATTTTTTTTTTTGAGCCAGTCAACCTGCATGGTTAACTGACCAACCTTTTTGCATACTCCGCTTTTTCCTTGCGTTCTTCGGCAAGCTTTTCCTTGAGGTTATCCTCACGCTTGTCATCAAATACAGCAGAAGCATTGTCGAGGAATTCTTTTTTCTCAGTTGCGGAGCAGATTCGGCTGGATATTATTTTCAACAGCAAGGGTATTGAGATCCTTCTCACCCTTAAGTAGTTCGATTACAAGGTCTGATTTGAATTTTGCACTGAAATTTCTTCTTTGTCTGGACATGTTTATGAATCCTTTCTTTGTTACTGATTTTAGTATATCGGATTCATTAAAAACTGTCCGAAAAAGTGTCTTAATTTATGAGACCATTATATAGTACTATTTTGCGGAGTGGTTTTGATAGTGTTAGAATATAGTAAAAAATAGTGAAATAAAGGATATTTTATCAAATGCCAGAAGTGTCAGTTAAGATAAAGAGTTTACTTTGATTGACATTCTGGCATTTAAAATTAAGGTATTTAAGTATGTAATTACAAAGTTTTTACGGTATATCCGTAATTTTTTAATTGTTCATAGACCTGACTATTCTGGGGAGCATAGATAATTCCAGTAAAATTTCCAAAAGAATCTTTTTCAATTGTGCAATTTCCGTTTTCTATCGAAATTGATGTTAAAGAAGAATTATCATAAAAAGCCATATGACCAATTTTATTGACAGAAGATGGAATGTATACTGTTTTGATAGCCTCGCACCATGAAAAACATCCTTCTTCAATTTCGCAGACTTTATAACCAGCAAGTTCATTGGGAATACGCAGATCTACAGGTGTCGAATTGCTTGGTAGATAGGAAACAAGATCTGCATAATTTTGCGCACGAATTCTGTAATTATAATTTTCAGCGTTTTGAAGCGGATCGTTGGTAGTCATTTCATTTTTTGAAACAGAAAAAGACTGCGGAAAATAAAATTTTAACAATTGGTTGCAACCACAAGAGAGTAAGATCATGCCAATAATAAGAATGGAAAATATCCAAAAAACGATGCGATGATTAATTTTTATCATAGAGGTTTCCTTCTTTCATTTCAAGAATCTGATCACAGAGACTGGTAATATTCTGATGGTCATGTGTGGCAATTATAATACAGCAATTCTTCTTTTTTAAATCTTCCAGAATGGCTTTCAGATGTTCAATGGCATCCGAATCCAGCGCATTGGTTGGCTCATCTAAGAGAAGTAATTGTGGGTTTTCAAAAATTGCCTGCGCAATATTAAGCTTTTGTTTCATCCCCAGAGAGAATTTTTTTACTTTTTCATTGCTTTGAAGGTTTATTTTCCGGAGTGCGTCCTGAATGTCGGAAGTGGTGGCATAATGGTTGATTTTATTTAATTCTTCCAGATTTTCGAATGCAGTTAACTGGGGTTGTAATTCCATGTTTTCTATAATTAGTCCCATATGGTCAGGAAAAGAGATTTCTTTATGTAACGTTTTCCCATTAATTATGATTGAGCCGGAAGTCGGGAAAACCAGACCGGATATGATACGGAGTAACATTGTTTTTCCGGAACCGTTAATGCCATAAATACCGTAAATTTTTCCGGCCTCAAATGTGTAAGAAATATCATTTAGTACGGTTTTCTTTTTAAAATTTTTTTTGAGATGTGTTCTAATTGAATCATACAAAGTCCTTTCTTTTTTATTTGTAAATAAAGTAAAAAATACAGCATCATGATAAAAATGATTTTGATTGCAGGTGTGCAATACCATGGAAATATAAGGTAAGCAATTTTGCGGAATGGATGGACGAAAACCATACATTCGGATATCAGGCAATAAATCGAGAGAAATAAAATGGTGGTCGTTTCAGGTACACATAAGCGGAGTAAAAGAACCCACTGAAACACAGATACAGGTTTAAAAAAGTACCAAATAAATGCATTATGATGGTCACGCTGTTTTGCATAAAACATTCCAAATATAATAATACATTCCCACAAAAATATATAGAGCAAGTAATAAAAACTAATATAATACCGGAAAGATGTAATTTATTGATTAAAATATTCCGTGATTTTAAGCGAGGAATAATAAAACTCCCGTAATCATACAAAAAATCGGTATCATAAACAGAAAAATATAAAATTGCACTTATAGGAAGAAGCCATTGGGCACAAACATCTAAAAAAGATGTGGAGTGTGATGGCAGTTGGTAAGCAAACATAAATGCAGTGTCTGGTAAAATACTGATATATTTAAAATGTAATAATTGTAAAATAAAAAACGGCAAAAGAAATCGAATACAATTTTTAAGTGCTTTCATTCATAAAACTCCTTCTTCTTATTTGTTTGCAAATATACCAGATACAAAAGAAAGGGCAAGAAATGTAAGCCGAAGCAAGTCATAAAAGCATACAATAACAGACTGGTGGTGCGCCATATAGTGAATGGCTACCAGGCAATTCCGAAGAGGAAGGAAATAACTGTTGCTTATTTTGTAAAGAAAAATCTGCGTGCAGCATAAAAGACATACTCCAAGTGAAGCGTACAGGGTAGGGATGTAGTTGTTTAATATTTGCTGAATGCAAACGATTCCCATACAATACAAAAAATCTGCAATCCACTGAAATAAAAAAATAAAAAGAACAGAAGAACAACTCAAATAACGAAATCCGATCTGTGTAAACAGATAGATTCCTCCCGAAAGTATGTGAAGGGCAGCAAATAGCAAAGTAAAACAAAGCACTGTCTGGTATTGGTATCGGAAATACTGGTATCGTGTCTGGTATCTGCAGACAAAGCAGCTAGTTTGCGGAGCCATCATCCGGGGAAGATAAACCAGATATACAAAAGGAATAATAATTGCATAAGCATGCAAAAAGTAAAAATCACCTGAGAAAAAAGGATATATAAGAAGAAAATGTAATCAGGTTTTTATGATACATATGACCTGATTTCGCATATACAAGAGCCACTGTGACATAAAAAAACAAAAAAGTAAAAACTGTTGTGATACATTTCTTATTCATAGATACTCCTTCGGGTCAGAATACAGATGTATAGGATTGCTGGCACGAAAAATAATAAAAGTCCTGAAGCTGTTTCTGTAAGGGTAGAATTAATTTGAAACGGCTGGAAAATTAAAAGCAGGGAGCCGGGTTTTAAAATTTCAATCAGCCAGAAAAATATACTTACAAAATATACCGTTTTTCGGTTGCGGAAATAAAAGGATGTTGCACAACAAAACATACCCATAATGCCATAGATAATACTTGTGATCAGAATATGTACAAAATTGTTTAACAAAGGATGGTTAGTCCAAAACATTGTAAAAACATTTAAAGCAGAAATTTCAGATGGATTGTATTTCCCACCACGAAACATCAAGTGAACACAGAGTAGATTCAGGGAAAGAGAAAGAAAAATCAATACGGACAGCAATATAAAATTTTTTATAAGAAGACGATAAAGCATTTTTCTCTTTCCAATCCGGCTGATCAGGATATTATCATAACCCCGTTCCTGATCCATCAAACAATCATTGGAGGAAATTACCAGACAGTACAATGGAATCAGCCATAAGTAAAGACCTTGAAAGATATGTCCGATACCAACGCTGTTTCCGCATAAAAAGAAAGCACAATCTGGCTGATAGGCATAGTTTCCCTGAATAATCTGATATATGTACCACCAGGATTCCAGAAATGGAAGAATAAAAATCCATAGAAGAACCATAACGGTGGATAAAGTGCTGAGATTTCGTTTGATTAAAAATCGTAACATAGGTGCTCCTTTTTCCTTTCCCCGAAAGATATGATATTCTTTCGGGGAAATTGTTAATTGGCAATATAATATACACCAGAATATATTGAATTTTACAATAGCATATTTATATAAAAAAACAATAGAATTGGCGCGAAATACAAAATATTGGCTTTAAACGACATTGAAATTAAGGATTCAATTTCCTTTTTATTCTGCATTTATGGTACAATTGTAGTCAGGTGGAGGTGCTGACTTTGTGGAATATATGGGAATTTCTTATTATTTTATTTGAATCATTTTTGTTTTTCTTATTTATGAATAGAAAGCTGGATTCCAAAAAGAGAATTTCTAAATGGCAATGGTGTGCATGGTTACTGTTTTCTATCATTTTATTTTTTTTAAATCAGATGAAAGTATCAATATTTTATACTGTGTTTTACGGTATCATAGTGCATTTTTTAATTACAATGATTTTTACAAATTCTTCTCTTTTTTCACAGTTTTTTTATGTTATATTGTATTCGACCTATGCGTTACTTGCAGATGTAGTGTCTGCAATGCTTCCAGTGGTTCTTTTTCACGAAAATATCAATCAGGTTTTATCGGGAGGCTGGGTTCGGGTTACATTGGTTTACCTGATCCTGCTTGGTGTGTTGATCGGATTGACGATAATGATTGGAAAACAAAATATCTGCCTACGGACAAAGGAAAAGCTGATTTTTATAGGAATTGCGTTGTTGTGTGTGGCAATCGAGCAAATAGACATGATTGCTGTAGTAAGAGCATTACAGCAATCCCGGGGAAACGATTTTTTCATGCTTGTGACAATTTTTGTCTTTGTGTTATTCCTGTTTATGATTATGCTGTTATTTATTTATAATCTGGGTGTGGAAAGAGAAAAAAATAATAAACTGCTGGAAGAAAATCTGCTCTCACATATGGAATCACAGCAGTACGAGCAGATTCTTGCTTCGGTCAAAGAGCTGCGTATAATGAAGCATGATGTAAAAAATCATCTGGATGTGTTGCAGACGCTTTTGGTAGGGAACCATACCGGACAGGCCGTTGACTATATGCGGCAGATCACAGCAGACCTGAATAAGGTGCATTATACGCTTTCTAGTGGAAATACAACGGTTGACTGTATCGTCAGCAATAAGCAAAGCATGGCGGAAAATGTTGGGATTCTTACAGAAAATATCATATATTTACCCGAAGGGATTCCATTAAGTGATGTAGAGATTTGTTCCTTGCTGGGGAATCTTTACGATAATGCAATTGAGGGATGCATGCGGGCAGAAAGTAAGAGAATATGGTTGTATATGAAGCCATTTCATAATATGCTGTCAATAAAAATTGTCAATACTTCGGATGGGGGTTACAGATCTGATTCTGAGAATGAATTATTGAGCACAAAAGCAGGGAAAGGCAATCAAAATGGAATGGAACATGGAATTGGATTGAAGCGCATACGGGAAATTGTAGAGAGACATTTCGGAATCATGGAAATATTGCCGGAAAAAGAAATGTTCTCCGTAAATATTTTGATTCCGTTGTATCAGGGAGAGCAGCAGACATGAATTTGAAAATTGCAGTTTTGGAAGATAAAGAAAACGATTACCGCATATTGAGTCGGCTCTGAAAATTTGGAGTGAGGGTAGCGGAAACCGAATCGAATTATTCTGGTATCAGACCGGAAATGAAATGCTAAAGTCTTTTGAACAGGATGGTTTTGATATTTTGTTTTCAGACATTGAATTAGAAGAAAACGAAACAGGACTTACATTTTGTGGAAGATTGAGGGAACTGGGATATTCTGGAGAGATTATTTTTTCTTACAGCTTTTCGGGAGTATGTCTTTCGTGGTTACGATGTGAGGGCACTTCATTATCTGTTAAAACCAATCACACAGGAAAACTTATCGGCATGCATGGACAAATATTTTACAATCCATGCAGGTGATTTTTATTACTTCCATAAAGAAAATGATATTGTTAAAATCCGATATTATGATATGATTTTGATTCGGAAGGAAAAACATGATGCGGTAATTCAAATGAAAAATATGGCATATGCGGAGAGAGTTTCCCTTGGGGAGATGGAGAAACGATTGCCTCCGCAATTTGTTCGTTGTCATAAATCATATATTATAAATATCATGTACGTGGATTCTATAGTTGGAAGTCTGATTTACATGGCGGATGGAACGCAGATTGTGGCAGGACGAAAATATCTGGCAGATGTAAGAAAAGAACTGCTTGATTTTGCACAGAAATAAAATTTAATAATATAATGTTTGGAGCCGCTAGTTATATTACTGCAAGTACATAAGATGACAGAAGTGTTATTTAATGTAATTTTACTTTAGGTTTCGGGATAACCTGCCGATACATGTTATAGCGTAAAATGTAATGGTACGGAGGCAATACATGCAGGTTGAGCAGAAAAATATATGGGAAGATGTAACGCGGAATGCAAAACGCGATAACAGTAACAGGGCAATTGCGGCTTATCAGGCAAATATGCCGGATGCCGGAGCGGTTGCAGCTTTTGGCGGACAGGAAGCCTATGTGCAGCAGAAAACTGCGGTGTCCGAGGCTGGAAATATCGATATGGCAACGTATTCCAACCCGGCAAAGCAGGGGCAGGAAGAAAAGACAGTAGCGGAAAAAATTACAGAGCAGGAGACAACTTCGGGACAGGCGCGCAGCAACGAAATCGCTGTAGTGGCAAATACCACTTCCACAGAAGATTTAAAGAAGATGGAAGAGGACGGATTTTCCATTTCCGATGCAGACAGCCATACCATTATTACCGTGACAGACAAGATTAAAGCGGCTCTGGCAAAAGCCGGAGTGGATGTGTCTTCCATGGGCGGAACACTCACAAAGGAACAGTTAGAGGAGATTACCGGAAGTCCGGTTGTGACGCAGCAGATCATGGACTCTCTTGCGGCAAACGACCTGCCGGCGACGGAGGAAAATGTGCAGGACAGTGCGGAGGCACTGGCACAGGCTGCCTCGATTCCGGAAATCACGAAACAGGCGATAAGTTATCTTCTGAAAAATGATATGGAGCCGACCATCCGCAATCTGTATCTGTCCAATTACAGCAGCAGCGCAGAAAATATTGTGGAGCCGGAGCAGAGTGGAATTGATTTTGAGTCCCTGATGCCGCAGATTCGTGAGATTATTGCAGAAGCAGGCCTTTCCGATGACGAACATGCGGTGGACAACAGCAAGTGGCTGGTGGCAAACCAGATTCCCCTTACACCGGAAAATCTGCAGTATCTGACAGATCTGCAGGGATTATCGGACGATCTGCAGGCCGATCATATAGACTGGAACCAGATCGTGGATTCCATGGCGAAGGCAATTGCGGCAGGAAAACGTCCGTCAGATGCTTCCATGATTACTGCACGCAGACAGATGGAGGAAGCGCGTCTGGTAATGACCAGTGAGGCATCCGTGGCGATGGAAAAAGCAGGCGTAGAGATGGATCTGACACCGCTGGCGGATCTGGTCGAGGATTTAAAATCTCAGGAGAGAGAATACTATAAAGACCTGCTTGCCGGTGCCGGAGTTGAGCCAAGTGAAAAAAATGTGGATCTTATGGCAGAAACCATGGATGTGTTTGCCGAACTGAAACAGCAGCCGGCATATGTAATCGGGCAGGTGGATGCGGATGATTCCGTTCAGGAGATTCATGATGCCGGAGCGCAGATGCAGCGTGCATTTGCACAGGCAAATGAAAGTTATGAAACACTGATGACTGCTCCGCGCAGTGACATGGGGGATTCCATAACAAAGGCATTTTCCAATGTGGACGATATTTTACAGGATCTGCAGCTGGATACAAGTGAAACAAACCGCCGTGCAGTGCGGATACTGGCATATAACAATACCGAAATTACACCGGAAAATATTATGGAAGTAAAAGCACTGGATGAGCAGATGCAGCGTGCGTTTTCTAATATGAAACCGGCAGTAACGCTGGAAATGATCCGCCGTGGGGAAAATCCACTGGATATGACTATGGAGCAGCTGAATCAGGCGGCACAGGAGATTCAGCAGGAGAACGGAACACAGGAGCAGGAACGGTTTAGCAAATATCTGTGGAAACTGGAGCAGAATCATGAGATTTCTGAGGAAGAGCGCAGCAGTTATATCGGCATTTACCGTCTGATCGCACAGGTGGAAAAAGGAGATGGGGCAGCACTTGGATTTCTGATGAATCAGGGATCGGACGTGACGATGCGAAACCTTTTGCGTGCTGTGCGTTCAGAAAAAAAGAGTGGTCTGGATTATCAGGTGGACGATGATTTTGACGGAGTTGACAGCACAGCAGAAGGTCCGAAAATTGACGAGCAGATCTCGGCTGCGTTCCAGCAGAATTGTCTGCGCGATGTGATGGAACATATTTCACCGGAAAAACTTTCCCGTCTGGGAGAAGAAAAGTGGCAGAATATGTCTCCGGAACAACTGGCAGAGGCACTCCGGCAGATGGATGAATCCGTTGGGGAACAGGAAGCGGAAAAAAGCTATCGGCAGGAACAGCTTGCGCAGTATCAGCAGCTTGCAGAAACACCGGAAGACGTATATACCTATCTGGAGCGGTATGATATTCCAAACAGTATGGTAAATGTCATGGCAGCATCGGAAATGCTGCGCAAACCAAACCGGATGATGGAGCGGTTGTTTCAGCAAGATCATGTTTCCAAAGATTCCATGACAGAGATTGCAGAGATGAAAGAGCAGGTACTTGAACAGTTTTCAAAAGCCCTTGAGAATCCTTCGGATCTTGCAGATGCCATGGAGACGCTTGCGGATGTGGCAGAGCATGTGATGGATACGATGATCGTAGAAGATCCGGATGTCCGCACGATTGATATCCGGGAAATGCGCCAGATGACCGCACAGTTTCAGATTGGTGCGAAACAATCGCAGGAAGAATGTTATGTGATTCCGATGCAGACAGGAGATTCTGTCACCGGCGTTTCTTTAAAAATCGTAAGAGGAAAAAAGAAAAAGGGTCTTGTGGATATTTTTCTGGATGGAGAAAAGGCAGGAAAGATTACGGCATCTTTTCAGGTAAAATCAGACCGTATTTCTGGGACAATTGTGACAGGCAGCGAAGAGACCGCAAAACAGATCGAAGAACACCTGCAGGAACTGCAGGATGCCATGCAGGAACCGGCAGATATCCATGTTGCATATACACCGGATCTTTCTTTGTCGCAGTTTGAGATGTCCGGAATCCGGAGGGAAAGTGAAATGAAAGAGCAGGGAGAACTGGAGGAAGACCGTTCCAATCAGGTACAGACAACGCGGTTGTATCATACAGCGGAAGTTTTTATTAATTCCATAAAATCCCTTTTGACAAAAACAAAAGATCTGTAGTAGGATAGTGCGGAAACCAGATTACAGGTGGTTTCACGATAAGAATGAAAATATACAGGATCTGGAAGGAGAATGGCGAATGAAAAAGAAAATTGTGGCAATGATACTGGTGCTTGCCTGTGTGACAGGAATATATGCACCGGAAAATGCATGGGAAGCACCGGTGACGGTAGAAGCATCCACGCAGAAAGGGAAGAAAACCCCATCCATACAAAAAGTATACAATGCTGTAAAGAAAGCGTATGGGGATGATTATATCCCAAGTGAAAAAGTATCAAAGAAAGAATTGAAGGAACGCTACGGAATTTCTTCCAAATGGTACAGTGCTGCAATTGCGGAGGTGCCGATGATCAGTGCAAATGCAGACACACTGGTTATTGTAAAAGCAAAGAATGCAGCTTCCAAAAAGAAAATCCGGTCGGCATTAAAAAAATACAGGGAGGAACTGATACAGGATACCTGTCAGTACCCGATGAACCAGTTAAAGATTCAGGCTTCCAAAGTTTATGTAAAAGGAAACTATGTATGCTTTATCATGCTTGGAACAATCAGCAACAAGCAGGAGGAACAGTCCGAGGACAAAGTGATTGCTGCATATAAAAAGCAGAATGAAAAGGCCGTAAAAGCCATCAATAAACTGTACAAATAGAGAAAATTATGATACGGATATTCAAACGGTTGCCGGGGGTGATTTTTATGGTGCTTCTCCTCGGCCTGGCAGGAAAAGAAGCACTGTCGCATCAGAGAATCTATTCTCCGGTTGAAAAAAGAGAACTTCAGACACGCCCGGAAATAAGTATAACGAAAGTTCTGGATGGAAGATTCCAGAAAAAATATGAATCGTATCTGCGGGATCAGTTTCCCGGAAGGGATCATTGGGTTTCGTTCCAGACAGACATGGAATTGTTTATGGGCAAAAATGAAATTCATAATGTTTACATCGGAAAGAACCATTACCTTTTGGAACACTATACAAAAAAAGAGTTTGATCCGCAGCAGATTTCCAAAAATTTGCAGGCTCTGGAGAAGTTTGTCGGAAAAGCAAAACAGAACGCGGATGTCCATGTGATGATGGTGCCGACAAAGTCGTGGGTACTCCGGGAAAAACTTCCGGCATTTGCCCCTCATTATAAGGAGCAGAAGTTTTATGATGCATTGCAGCAGAAATTGGAAAAAGAGGATGTACTGATTTCCGTGGAGCCCGTACTGGATGCACATAAAGAGGAAGAAATCTATTACCGGACAGACCATCACTGGACGACGCTGGGAGCATGGTATGCTTATGAACAATACACAAAGGCGGTTGGTGGAGATCTTCAGAGGGCACAGGGGAAAAAGAAGTTCCGTTGCATCAGTAAAGATTTCTATGGAACAACCTATGCAAAAATAAATTATGCCAGACAGGCAGACAAAATTGAGATTTATGAGCCGGCGGATAAACTGCGTGTTGTTTATAATATGGGAGAAAAAAAGACAAAGACACTGTACGATTTTTCTTTTCTGAAAACAGCAGATCAGTACAGCGTTTTTACCGGTGGGAATCAGGCAGTGCTTGAGATTACCGGGGGAATAAAGAACGGAAAAACGCTGCTTTTGATCAAGGATTCTTTTGCGAACAGTATCCTTCCTTTTCTGGCAGAAGATTATGAAAAACTTGTCGTTGTGGATCTTCGCCAGCTGAATGTAAGCGGAGACCGGCTTTTGGAAATGTTTTCACCTACCGATATACTGATTCTTTACAACAGTGCACAGTTTGCACAGGATAAGGAGTTTGAGATCAAGTGTAACTAGTATATCGTTTCGTAAAGAAACGGATTAGGTGGCAGTATCCGGTACGTCTTTTCCGCTTTCCAGATAGGTTATGGCACCGAGGTAAACGGCGCGGACCAGTTTTTCCTGATAGGCATCTGTGACCAGCAGAGCCGCTTCCGTTTCATTGCTCAGAAACCCACATTCGACAATTATGATCGGTGTGGGTGTTTTTTTTAATATGTAGTAGTCGTTGTTGGATTTACAGACCCTTGGCTTTGGAGGATTAAGGCTGTTGTTTAGGGTATCCTGCATGACTGAGGCAATTGCAGAACTTTCCGCAGACTGTTCGAAGTAAAACACCTGTGGACCGGAGACTGAGGCATCCGGAAAACTGTTCTGATGGATGCTGATGGTCATAACCGGATTGGTATCTGTGATCAGTTTTACGCGGTTTCGCAGATCTTCTACTTTTACACTGCGCGAGTTTTCATCTGCAGGAACGGTATCATCACTTCGCGTGAGTACAACCTTATATCCTTTGTTTTCAAACAGGGTTTTGAGTTTTAGCACAATAGACAGGTTGATGTCTTTTTCCAGAGCATCGTTACAGCCAACTTTTCCAGGATCGCTTCCTCCATGTCCGGCATCAAGAACGATACAGGTTTTGGAGGAAGCCGCATGTCTGGAAGATGTCAGTGCAGCTGATGCACGCGCAAGTAAGAAAGCACTTATAAACAGACAGGCAACCATAAGAATTTCAAATTTCTTTTTCATAGAACCTGCTTTATGGAATTATTTATTCCTATATATATGCAGGTAAGTCAGTGGATATACCTGGTAACGGTATCCCAGATATCACTTGTTTCAAATCCGAGTTTCCAGAAGGATGCACCGGCAAGCTTCTTTTCTTCAACCAGTTTCAACCGGCATTCTGCGGAGGCGGAGTCTTCCAGCCATACCTTATAGGTGGTGTCATTATCTGTAAATTCCGAATAGTTCTGTCCACAGTCATCCTGCCAAGTTTTGGTTGCACCATGTGTGGCGAGAAAATCGTTTGCAGCTTTCATGCCATAAATTTTTGAGGGAATTTTGGCACCGGCTGCTGTGTCATCGGAACTGCTCTCGGATGGGATTTCCCATACACGCGTATAAAATGGCATTCCAAGAATTACCTGATCGGCAGGAACCTCTTTTAAAGTATCGCTTACACCCTGGGTTACCCAGCTTAAAGAGGCAACAGACCCGGCTTCGGAGCTTCCGGCATAATGCTCATCGTACCCCATAATTACAACATAATCTGCAAAATTTGCCTGTTCTTTTCGGTTATAAAAGGAAGTATACGACATCGGAACGTAATTGTCTACAGAAAGAACAACCCCGTTGTTTTTGCACTTGATGGAAAGCTCCCGGATGAATTCAATAAATGCATCCCCGACTTTCTCCCCGTTCATACTTTCAAAGTCTACGTTGATTCCATCCAGATTGTATTGAATCGCCATGGAAACAATCTGATTTACCAGATTCTGTCTTTTAGAGGTATGGGTCAGGACTTCTGTTGTATCAGCATTTTTATTCTCCAGATTGCTGACAAGTGCCCAGACCTCAATTCCCTGGTTATGACAGTAATTTACGTAATTTAAGCTTGCCAGACTGGCAATGTTTCCGTTGTTGTCATTCAGATAAAACCAGGTAGGAGAGAGTACATTGATTCCTCTGGTATTGGCAAGGACAGAGGAAACCGCGTTATTTGCAGACTGGTTTGTGACCTGATGCCAGGCCATACAGATATTGTAATCTTTCTTTATATGTGCAAAGGTATCCGGAGTGAAATCGCTTTTTCTTGTTTTTTCTTTGACGGAGGAAAGCATACGTTTCTGCATGTATCCAATAATACCGTCATCTGTCATTACTTTGTCCCAGTTGTCGCCCTGTTCGATCACTGTGACTTCCTCTTTGGAAGAAACTTCTTTCAGAATCGGGCTTTTGATGCAGCCTCTTACGCGCAGGGAGGCATTTCTTTTGGCAGTGGCAGTCTGGTATTTTCCCCACTGGCTGGTAATAATGATCCGGTGGGGATCTTTTACATGTTTGTATTTAAAATCGGAATATTCCTTTACAAAATCCAGATCAATATATGCAGTATCAGAGTTTATGGTAACAATTTTACGGCCGTAATCTGCGGAAGATTTTGTAACCATATAACTGGTCTGCTCTGCCTGTGCCGAGATCAGATTTTGTGTTGTTGCATAGAGAAGGATATTCTCGTTATTGTCCCAGTAAAAACGTGAATTTAAATTGTCATGGACAAAATCATAATCAATATAAATATGACCGTCAATGACCCTGGCTTTGGAAGAGGTTACTTCATTATTTAAAACAATGGCAACCTCATCGGAATTTGTCAGATGATAATAAGTGGTTAAATCTTCGTGTTCCTTACTCGGTGTGTATTTGCGGATCAGGGCGAAGACTACGATCGCTGCAGCAATGACAAGTGCCAGTGCAAGCACAGCGAAAATGGAATGAGATTTTTTCTTCATGAGCCGTCCTTCCTTTGTCTGTTGGCAAATTATATATTTATTCCGATTATAGCATTGTGCCTGTACAGATTCAAATGGAATCAGATAAAATTAAGAAATAGAAGTTGTTTGAATTTTTTCGGAAGGGCAGTTGTGTCTGTGGATCTGCCCTCCCATTTGTCTTTTTTCAGTTTATTTTGTGCGTGACGGAGTTGCATTGAGACTCATTTCACACCCATAATAATAGCCCATTTGTTATTTTAATTTTTTTTTTAATGGATCGTTTTAAAAAGTAACGATCAGACTTTCATATACTTCTGGTCTGAATTCAATGACCAGCTGATTGTCAGTAGATAAATTTAATGTGATAACTGTTTTCCTTTCCATATTTGTTCAAAGAATCCAAAATCATGAGAGGACACTTGAAACGGGTTTTCGAGAAAGGGAACCGGAATCACACGGATTCCATAGGACGTTTCGACTCTTTTTCGGTCTTTTTTGAGGTTTCCCATACTCATAAAACGGACATTTGTTTTATAATCCTTTCCTAAATTTGTTTTTTTCAGTTCCTCAATAAATTGTAAGAGCTGCCGATCCTTCCAAATACTCACATTTGTCAGTACAATACAGTAATCACAGCGGACAAATTCCGGAAATGAGTATGGAGTCAGAACCCCGAAATCCAGAATTTTATACTTGTGTTGCAGATGTAACTGTTCCCGCAGCTGCCGGAGTGTAATCTCCGGATAGTAGCTGACACCATTGCAGCGAAAAGGAATGGTTGGGTCCTTTTTCGAAGAAAGCGCAGCGATTTCATGACTGGAATTGACTTCCAGGTATGCGGTGCGGGCCAGAAATCTGCTATGTAAAAAGTTGCAAAGCGAAATACTAAAGTGTGTTACACCGGAATTTACTGTTGTACCGCAGACTCCTATGGTTGCAGGAGCCGGAATAAATGGTTTATGAAACGTAAAAATAGGCGATTCCGTCCTTTCTCAGGTTGTTGCAGCCAGTGAACAAAATCCAGCTTTTCTTTGTCTGCACGAAAGATGTCCGTATTAAACGGATAAGAATAGACCGGCTGTGAAAATGTTCTGGCAAAATAAATGGCAGAATTGTGGTCGCACAGATTCGCAACAACATGCAGGCGGTTACCAAAATTTTGTAAAAGAAAGTCTTTGGACTTTGCATCGTCCCGATGCCACAATGCTCCTCCACACACATAGATAATATGATCCGCCGTTGCAAGGCAGGAGGAAGAAAAATCACATCCGTAATCATTTACCATGATTTGTGCGACAGGCTCCGGGATTTCGATGCCGCTGTCATATTTTGGAAATCCTGTAAAATTGCGATAAAAGAAACAACCGTTTTTTTCCCACACATGTTTCAGCTGGGCAACCGTCTTGCGTAAGTCGTTTGACCAGTTTTTTTCCTGGTAAATCGCGGAAATGCCAAGGTAGTTAAGTGTTGTCACCAGTGCGATGGCTATGTGTGTTGCACCACAGCCGCTGTGACTTCCAACGACTGCAATTGTCTGCCTGAGATGCGTTCTTCCCGTAGTTTCAATTACTTCTTTTAATGCAGAGTACAGAGCCTGTGGTGATTCATATCGCAGGTCGGGATCTGCTGAAATTGCTTTTTGAATTTTGGGATAAATAGATCGGTTGGTGGCCGCATCCAGATATGGCATCATATATTCCATGATTTTTCCAATGCTGTAGATATCGGATCTCAGGGTTACCGGTTTTCCTGAGATAAGTTCCGGAGCAGAAAAATCCACGTTTCCGAAATGGTTGAAGTCTTTTCCAGAAATGGCAGCAAAAGATGCGACACTGAAGTCAATCAATTTAAGCTGTGTTCCACATACTATAATATGTTCCGGCTTAAGATCCTGATAAAGAATCGGAGCAGGCCGTAATGTATGCAGATATGCAAAAATGTCACAAAGCTGCTCACAAAAATATAAAAACTGGTTCTGGGATATTGACTGTTGATGAAGCAAAAATTCTTCTAAAGAGTCACCCTGAATATATTCTTCCACAAGATAGTAGAATGATTCATCTTCTTCAAAATCATAAATTGTGGGAATTCCGGGATGCTGAACAGACTTTAGAATCTGTGCTTCGGATATTGCGAAGAGCGGTTGTGCCGAAGTATTTTTGGGGAATCGCTTCATTGCACGGTACTGCTCTAAAGATTGCTGTCTGACAAGAAAGACACTTCCGCATTCTCCCTGGCCAAGGGGACGAATCAGCTCGTATCGGTCAGACAATATTAAATTTTTGTTATTCATACGCTCCTTTGGGTCAGAGACGCATCTCATGCATAAACTTATAACACACTTTATTTTGCAATGCAAGTATTTTTTTTATAATTTTTTAATCCGTGGTAACTTTACAACGGGAGGGCATTTGATTATAATAAGTGTACCATTTACGGAAAGCGATTTCCAGAGAAGGATGTGATAGAGATGAAAATTGAAAAAGTAAATGAAAATCAGATTCGATGCACATTAACAAAACAGGATCTTGCAGATCGTCAGATTAACCTGCGGGAACTGGCATATGGTTCTGAGAAAGCAAAAGGACTTTTCCATGATATGATACAGCAGGCAAATTATGAGTTTGGATTTGATGTGAGTGACAATCCACTTATGGTAGAGGCAATTCCATTGTCTTCCGAATCCCTGGTTTTGCTGATTACAAAGGTTGAATACCCGGAAGAACTCGATACCCGTTTTTCCCAGTTTACGGAAGCCGGAGATGAGGAACTGTTTTCAAATACGGGAGCAGTCGGAAATGTGGAACGCAAAGGCGCAGATGATATTTTGGAACTTTTCCAGAAAATACGTGAAGCAAAAAAGCCTCTCCGGAGAGTGAAAATGCACAGCAGACAGAGGCACCGGAAGAAGTACCGGAAGTACCGCAGATCTGACGAAAATGTTTGAATTTACGACGATAGATCAGGTGGAGCGTCTCGCACATGTACTTGTAAATTATTACAATGGACGAAATAACCTGTTTAAGAACGAGAAGAAAAACCGGTTTTATCTGGTGATCCACAAAGATGACCACACACCGGAAGAGTTTAATAAAGTCTGCAATATTATTTGCGAATATGCACAGCAGAAAAACTATAATCCTGCAGTCGGAGCATATTTCGCGGAGCATGGAAATAAAATTACGGGACCGCAGGCACTGCAGGTGTTTGCATCTCTTTAGAAAATTTAAATCAAAAAGGAGTGCTGAAATTCAGCACTCCTTTTTGATACGTGAAATCTATGCGGTTGCATCATGCTCGATGAAATCGTTGATATCATTTACCAGATCATCCGGGTCGATTCCATGAACCATAGCTGCCTCAGCAATAGTCTCCATCTGGGATGATGGGCAGCCAAGACAATGCATACCAATGTTTAAAAGCATAGGTGCTACGTTCTCATCAATCTGAAGAAGTTCTCCGATCATAGTATCCTTGGTTACTTTAGCCATGGGATAAATCCTCCTTTGCAAATATCGTTTAATGTTGCTATTATAATACGATTTCCCGTTAATTGCAAATTATACTTTTTTTTTTAAAGAATTGACATTTTCGGACGATATATATGTCAGATGAAATGACAGGGAGCGTCAAATCAGAGGGCAGGGATGCTCAAACGTAGCGTATACGGGAAGGAATAAATATGAAAATTAATCGCAATATGTCTGCTGTTGTAGCCAATCGGCAGCTGCTTCGGACAGAAAATAAACTGAGCCTTTCTATGGGGCGTCTTTCCAGCGGATATAAGATCAATAAAGCTGGAGATAATCCGGCGGGAATGGCAATCTCCAGCAAGATGAAAGCACAGATTGATGGTCTGAATCAGGCAGAAGCGAATTCTGATGATGGACAGTCCGTACTCAGAATTGCAGACGGGGCATTAAACGAAGTCAGCAATATGCTGCAGCGTATCCGTGAACTGAGTGTTCAGGCGGCAAATGGAACAAACTCTTATTCGGACCGTCAGAGTATTCAGGACGAGATTGATCAGCTGACACAGGAAGTTGACCGGATTTCCACAGATACAGAGTACAACAAGAAGACGTTGCTTGACGGTTCGGCAAATACACGTGTGTATGTGAGTGGAACACATAAGGATACTACAAAATTTGCACGGAGCGCAACAAGAATTGACTTTTCCGAGGAGGTTCTTCCGGGAGATTATACGATTACAGTAGATGAAGTGGCAAAGGAAGCTACTTATACATTGGATATGTCCAACCTGATCAATGATCCGAATTTTGACGGGGGTACGGTTTCCATCAATGGAGTAGGAATAGAGTATGAAAAGGGCATGAGTGCGGATGATGTATACAAGCAGCTGATGTCCGTGGCAGATGAGATCGGGTGCAAGTTTGAAAAAGATCCAAATAAGGCAGGAGTTTATAATATTACTGCGGATAACAAGGGATCAAAGGAGACACTGACCATTGGTATGTCAAAAGAGATGGCACAAAAAACAGGTCTGTCAAAAGCACAGGGAGTTGTTCAGAATGCTGATGACGAAAGTTACAAACTTATAGCAAGTGGATCGGACGCAAAGGTCACACTTGGAAACGAATTTGGAAGTACAGTAATTACAAATGTTGAGGGAAATCGTGTGAAAATCACGGATAAAGGTGGATTTTCCATGGATTTTCTGCTGAGTGATGACGTACAAAATGGGGATACCCTTAAATTTGATGTGACGGATGTTGGTGCGATGACCATCCAGATCGGTGCGAACCAGTATCAGAATATGGATGTACATATTCCGGAAGTTTCCTCGGAGAGTCTGTATCTGGATACGGTAAATGTGGCGGTCAACGGAGGTGCTGACAAAGCCATCAGCACGATGGATGCAGCAATTGCAAAATTAAGTGCTGTCCGCTCCGGAATCGGTGCATATACCAATCGTCTCGAGTATGCAAGCTCCAGTCTTGCAGAGACACAGGAAGATATGACAACCGCATATTCAGGGCTTATGGATACCGATATGGCATCTGAAATGACAGAATATACACAGCAGAATATTCTGGAACAGGCTGCTGTTTCGGTGTTATCACAGGCAAATGATATTCCACAGCAGGTACTGTCTTTGCTGCAGAAATAGGAGTAGCATATGGAAAATGAGCTGAAAAAAGATTTTACGAGACGACTGAGCCAGTGTAATTCCGGTGAGATGATCGTCATCATTTACGATATCTTTTTTGCCTATGTGGATGATATTCGGCAGGCACGCTGCAAGGGAGATCATGATGGACAGAAGGATGCGATCCGGAATGCACAGAGTGTTCTGGATGAACTGATCGGAAGTCTCAATTTTTCGTATCCGATCTCGCACAACCTGTATAAACTCTATATGTTCTGTAAAAATGAGCTTTCACGGGCGATGTACGAGAATCGGCTGGATGGAGTGCAGGAAGCGGAACATATCATGCACCGATTGTATACTTCTTTTGTAGAGGTGGCGAAACAGGACAAGAGTGCACCCCTTATGAAAAATACCCAGCAGGTATATGCAGGGATGACTTATGCGCGCGGTGCCGTAAACGAAGATTATATGGATGTGGACAGTCACCGGGGCTTTTTTGTATAAAATTTCCGTAAAATGTGAACGGTCAGGAGGGAAGCGAATAGTTTCCCTCTATTTTTTTTACACATCCCAGAAGAAATTTATAGCGCATCTGTACGGCTTTTGCCTGATAAATGTAATAGTCGATCAAATCCGGATCAACGACATTTTCAAGATTGGCATAGGTATTTTGCAGTTCTGCGGTTGTCTGTTTCAGATTATCGAGAAGTATTGCATAGCCGTCAGGGGGCTGAGGGGTTGTCTTAAACAATTTCATTGGATCACCTGCTTTCTGAAGTCTCTCTTTTACAAGTATAAGCAAAAATGGAAAAGTTATACAAAAAATTTGTAAAAAACTGCTTGACAAATAAAATTGGCATTGTTATAATTCGATTCACAACAAAGGGGTGATGCAAATTGATTTCGATGCAGGGGGCATCGGTTCTGACACTGTATGCAATCCTAATTGTGGCAGTCGTTCAGGATATTACCAGCATGAGGATCAGTAACCGGCTGATTATCATGGGTTTATTTTTATCGATGGCATTCGGTATAGTTTTGGGTGGAATGCCGCGAATCATTCAAGTTCTTTTGAATATTTCTATTCCGGTTATCATGTTATATCTTTTTTATCTCATAGGTGTGTTGGGCGCCGGAGATATCAAACTTTTTTCCGTTATCGGTGGATTTACAAATTTAAAAACATTGACAGACTGTGTGCTGGCAGCATTTGTGGCAGGAGCAGTAATAGCCGTGCTCAAGATGTTGTATATGCGCAATCTTAGACTCAGCCTTTTTAAAGCACAGGTTTTTTTAAGGGAACTGTTTTCGGGGAAATTCTCCTCTTATCGAAATGGCTGGGTTCAGGAGCAGAATCTGATGCATTTTTCTGTTGCGGTTTTACTGGGAATGTTATACGCGCATCGGACAGTATGGCTGTCACTGTTTTGAAAAGAAAGGAGGAGCTATGAGGAGAGCTCGATTGGGACTCTGTATTGGAGACCGGGAGTATGGTGACCGTTTTACCAGCTGCCTGATGAATCATTATCGGGATCAGCTTGAGTTGCACATGTTTTCCCAGAAGGAGGCACTTCAGGAGAACTGGAAAACCCTGGATGCAATTGTTCTGTCGGATGATTTGGCTGGGGAAAACAGGATAGAATGTGAAATTCCACAAATTTATCTGTTTGATGGAAATGAAAATGTGGATAAAGAGGTGGAAAAAGGGGTGGTGTTTGTGGATAAGTATCAGGAAGTGAATAAAATCGTCGATGAGATTTTAAAACAGATTGGGGAGGAAATAAAAAATGCCAGTGGGGGTGTGAAGCAAAAATTACAGGTTCTTGCAGTATATTCGCTGGCAGAAAATGAAATGCAGCTTCCGTTTGCGGTCACGCTGTCCTCCATTCTGAGTGAAAACGAAAAAGTTCTGCTTCTGGATTTGCAGGAAAACAGTGGATTGTCGCAGCTGATGGGGGAATTTTATTCGTCCGGGATGGAAGAACTTCTGGTGATGGCAGAAAGCGGAAAATACTCAAAGAGCAGGATGGTTTCCTGCATCGGTCATCTGGACAGGACAGATGTTGTGTATCCTCTGGGAAATACCGAGTGTCTGTGTGAAGTGAAAAATCTGACGTATCAGAAATTGTTTCAGATTTTAGCGCAGGAAATGAATTATACAACCATCGTTTTAAATCTGGGGTCACGGTTTATGGGATTTTTTGAATTGCTGGGGAGCTGCCAGAAAATTTTCCTGATGAAAAGCAGAGGAGGGCTTGGACAATGGAGAGAGAAAGAATTTTTGACAGAAATTCAAAAACGCGGAGAAGAACGGTTATCCGAGAATCTGCGGGAGATACAGCTTCCACCTGTGGCAACCCCTGTGGTGTCCTGCGAGCGGCTCGTCGAGCAATGGAAATGGAACGAATTTGGAGACAGTATCCGGAGGATGATGCCGGTTGGATGAGTATGTAGGATGTATCCGGCAACGTGTATTGGAACGCATGGATCTTTCGCGGGAGATGTCGGATGAAGAAATTGAAAATCTGATTGGGGAAGAGGCATCCCGGCTGATGCAGGAGGAACCCATTTCCATTCGGGAACGTCTGATGCTGGAAGCAAGAGTATTTAATTCACTCAGAAAACTGGATGCTTTGCAGGAACTTCTGGATGATCCGGAAATTTCCGAGATCATGGTAAATGGACCGAAACATATTTTTTACGAAAAGGCAGGAAGGGTTCATGCATGGAATCAGGCATTTGCCAGCGAAGAAAAAATGCAGGATGTGATACAGCAGATCGTTGGAAGACATAACCGGGTGGTTAATTTATCGAATCCAATCGTAGATACAAGACTTGCAGATGGCTCCCGTGTAAATATTGTCCTGGCACCGGTTTCTCTGGATGGTTCTACAATCACAATCCGGAAATTTCCAGAGAAACCGCAGGATATGCAGACCCTTATTCAAAAAGGGGCACTTCCGGAAGATGCAGCAGAGTTTTTAAAGATGCTGGTAAGGGCAAAATACAACCTGTTGATTTCGGGAGGGACAAGCTCCGGGAAAACGACATTTTTAAATGCTTTATCACAGTATATCCCGGAGGATGAGAGAGTCATAACGATTGAGGATTCCGCGGAACTTCAAATACAGGGAATCAAAAATCTGGTACGTTTAGAAACACGGAATGCAAATATGGAGGGCGTCCAGCCGGTAACAATCCGGGATCTGATCCGCACGGCATTGCGTATGCGTCCGGACAGAATACTCGTTGGGGAGTGCCGTGGAGCGGAGGCATTTGATATGCTTCAGGCATTGAACACCGGACATGACGGCGGATTATCCACCGCCCATGGAAATTCAAGCAGAGATATTCTCTCCCGTCTGGAAATGATGGTACTGATGGGGATGGATCTGCCGATTGCTGCAATCAGACAACAGATTGCATCGGGGATAGACCTGATCGTTCATCTGGGAAGATTACCGGATAAAAGCCGCAGAGTATTGGAAATTACAGAGGTATGCGGAGTGGAAAATGGCGAGATTCAGATTTCTCCGATTTATCAGCTGGAAGGAACCGAGGGCAGCTGGAAGTGGAAGCACTGTGGCATATTAAAGAATCGTAAAAAACTGGAGATGGCAGGGCTGACCCGGGAGAAGGGAGAGATAGAAGATGGATTATCGCGTGTATCATCTGAGCCGGAAGGAGGTCTGTAGAAGCATTGCTTTGGCGGGGCTGCTGACAGTGGCAATTGCGTATTTATTTTATGCCAGCTGGCTGGGGATAGTATTTTTTCCTGTTTTTATCTGGTTTTTCATGAAGCGTCAGAAAAAAGCAGGGGAAGAGCAGATGCAATTACAGCTTGCGAAGGAATTTGTGGATACTCTCCGGAGTATCAGTGCGGCTTTACTTGCTGGTTTCTCTATAGAAAATGCGTGGAAAGAGGCAGAAAAAGAAATACTCGCATTATATGGGAAAAGGTCCTATATGTATCAGGAGGTAAAGGAGATGAATTGTTCCATCAGCCTCAATCAACCATTGGAGCTGCTGCTGGGAGATTTCTCAACCCGAAGTGGAAATATGGATATTGCAAGTTTTTCCGAAGTTTTTTCATTTGCAAAACGCAGCGGTGGAAATTTTGTGACAATTATTGATGCAACATCCCGGCACATGCGGGTGCGCCATGAAACAGAGAGGGAGATTCAGGTACAGATTGCTTCTAGAAAGATGGAACAGAAAGTAATGAATGTGATACCGTTGTTCATTTTGTTATATCTGAAGGTGACATCCATGGATTTCCTGAATGTTTTATATGGAAATGTGGCAGGGGCATTGTTTATGACAGTATGCCTTGCAGCTTATGGTGGGGCGATTGTACTGGCAGAGAAAATAATGACAATACATATGTAGAGGGGGAAGTGTGAGAAGGAAAAAAATCATAGAGGCAGCGGTTGTTTGTATTCTGTTATTGCTGCTTGGGGCATATATGGAATTTTCCGATCGCAGTATGGACGATAAAAACAGAATTATCCGGGGCAGTCCGGGCAGTGGGCGGCAGGAAGTGGAACTTACGCTGAATGCAGGGGAGAAACTGAAAAATTATGACTATCAGGTAAGCGTTCCTGCACAATGTATTGATGAAAAGACAGCACAATCCTATTTTTCCCGGGCAGAAAAGGAAATAGACGAAACCTTTTTCCCAGAGGGAGAAGAGGCTGCACATGTAACAGAGCAGGTGCATATGAAGCCAAGCTATGTGAAAGGATTGGTAAAAGCCGACTGGACATTGGATCAATACAATGCAGTGGACGTGGATGGAACGATCCGGGAGGATCAATTAGATCCCCAAGGAGAACTTGTACAGGCGAGTGTGGCACTTACCTGTGAAAAGTACCGGGAGGAATATACGTTTTCTTTTCAAGTATACCCGAAAGTGATGTCGCAGCAGGAAAAGGTCATTCATGAAATTGCAGCTGAAGTGGAGCAGCAGAGTACGCAGGAAGGGGAAAGGTATCTGACGCTGCCGGATCAGGCGGCAGGGGTGAAGCTGCAATGGAAAGAAAAAAAACAGCATCTGGTATGGAAAATTTTGTTTTTTGAGGTGCTTGTCTGTTTCCTGATGGCGGGAATTGTTCTGGAGAGAAAACGTACTGCAGATCATATAAAAAAAGAGCAGATGAAACTGGATTATGCGGAAGTTGTGAGTAAACTTCTGATTTTACTGGGAGCAGGCATGTCATTAAAACAGGCATGGAATAGAATTTCCGCTCAATATTCTGATAAAAGGCAGAAAAAACAAATAAAAGAACGGTATATCTATGAAGAAATGATAATAACGAATCACGAAATCCTGGACGGGGAAAGTGAACGTCTTGCATACCAGAAATTTGGAGAAAGAGTGGATTTGGGAGAGTATCAGAGACTCATTCGGATTCTTTTACAGAATTTACAGACAGGAAGCAGGGGATTATGTAAACTTTTGGAACAGGAATCGGAGAATGCACTGGAAGAAAGGAAGGCACTGGCCTGTAAATTGGGAGAAGAGGCAGGAACGAAAATGCTGTTGCCACTCATGATGATGCTTGGCATCGTGATTGCCATCATTATGATTCCGGCAATGCTGTCATTTCAAGTATAAGGAGGAAAAATTATGTTAGGATTTAAAAACTTTTTGATGGAAGAAGATGGGGTAGGAGTTGTAGAAATGGTGTTGATCGTTGTGGTGTTGATAGGAATTGTTGTGTTGTTCAAGAAAAAACTGACAACGCTGGTTTCTGATATTTTCAACACAATTAAAGAACGCACAGGGGAGGTATAGTGAGGAGAAAGGCGAGTATTACTGTGTTTGCAGCCCTTTCACTGATGCTGGTGGCGCAGCTTCTTTTCACACTTTTAGAAGCAGCGAGACATTATGAACTTCAGAAAGTATTGTATATGAATACGGATACGGTTTTGGAATCCGTTTTTGCCGATTATTGCAGTCCTTTGTGGGAAACATACAAAATTCTTGGAGTACGGGTGGATGATACAGAAGGTAAATTATGTTTTAATAACCGGGAAGCACAGTTGCGTGGCCTTACATTGGATCATCTTGGAAGCAAAGAACAAAAAACTTTGCTTTCCGGGATGAGTCTGTTGACCGCGGAGATGACAGATGCAAGGTATGACCCCTATCGATTGCTGACAGATCAGAATGGTGTCGTATTTCAGAAGGCTGTGTGTACTTATATGAAAAAGAATATTGCATATGAGATGGCAAAGTCCGTCTACAATCATTATGAAGCAGTAAAAGAAGTAAAAAAGGACTATAAAAATCCGGATGAGGGTATTGCAGATGCAATGGATGCACTGAAGCATCCGGAAAAATATGAAACGGAGGGGGCAGGTAATTCATCATCCCGGCAGTTAAAAGGGGAAGCGCGTCAGGGGGATAAAACAAAGAAAGAGGATTCTGGAGAAAAGGCAACGCCAACAGAGAATCCTTTAGAAACGGTGACAGAAGTAAAAAAAGAAGGGGTACTATCCCTTGTTTTGCCGGAAAATACAAAGGTATCCGGAAAATCTATTAGTATAGAAGAAACTGTTTCACACAGAAGTCTGGAAAAAGGTACGATGGATTCTTATGTGGGAACAGACTGGTATCAAAAAGTATTGTTTTATCAGTATCTGGTGAATTATCTTGGAAACTATGTGGAAAAAAAGCAGGATCGCGTATTGGAATATGAGCTGGAGTATGTTTTGGGCGGAAAAAGAAATGACGCGGATAATTTAAAAATTGTGGTTTCGGAGCTGCTGGCAATGAGAGAACCGTTAAATATGGCCTCATTAACCGCATCTTCCCAGCGACAATCAGAGGCAATGGCACTTGCGGTCACGTTGGCGGGAGTATCCGCAAATCCGGCCGTAATCGAAGCTGTAAAATACGGAATCTTAGTAGCGTGGGCATTTGCAGAAAGTGTGTTAGATGTAAGGACACTATTGTCCGGTGGGAAAATTACAATGATAAAAAGTGATGCGGACTGGACTTCAAATGTACATATGATTCCGGAACTTTTGTCGGGCTGGTCTGTGGCGAAAGATTGTTCTCAGGGATTGGATTATGGACAATATGCTGCCATTTTGCTTTTGTTTCATAAGGGAAATACCCTTGCAATGCGCACCATGGATGTGGAGGAAGCGTATGTACAGACACAGGAAGGGTACGAAAATTTTCAGATGGACCACGTTTTGTGTGAAACTGAGCTTACTGCCACCTATGAATTCCAACCGGTATTTCTTGGCTTTGTATCCATCCTTGAAAATTTCTCAAATGGATTCCGGATTCAAAATCATTCCGGATATAGTTATTTTCATGGGAAGGAGGGGATGTAAGGATGTCTTTTGGACAGTGGAAACCAACAATTACCCTCAAATATCAACCTTTTCCGAAGCAGGCATGTATTCATAAGATAATAAACGAACCAATAGATTCGAATCCGCAAGACGATATCTATAACCTGGGAGAACATCCTTGCCAAAAGGCATCCTTATGTTCCTTTTTTAAGGGATCGTATACGCTGGAAGCAGCCGTGATTATTCCTGTAGCAGCCGTGTTTTTCCTTACGCTCTTATTTTTCTTTCGGGTATTGCAGATTCAGACAGAAGTTCAGGAGGCGTTGAATTATGCAAGCAGAAAAACAGCATGTGAAGCATCTGCGGTTTCATCGCAAACGGGGCTTCTGGTATCTGCGGAAGCGTATTTTAGAAAGGAGCTGGGAACGTACAGCCTGCCGGAAAAATATATTCGCGGTGGAAAACATGCGATTACGATGGCAAAATCCGATCTGTCAGGAAATTATATTAATTTGCAGGTTAATTATTACATTAAAATTCCAATTAGCTTTTTTGAGGTAAAGGGTGTTGGTATCTGTCAGAAAAGTAAGAGCCATAAGTGGATTGGCGACCGTACAGATGGAAAGCAGAGTGATTATGTGTATGTTACAAAACATGGAACTGTTTATCACAGGAGCAGAAAGTGCCATTATCTGGATTTGAGTATTAAAAGTACGGATTATGCACAGATCAGCAGTATGAGAAACAAAAATGAACATAAGTACAGCGCATGTTCCGGGTGCGTGGCAAAAAATCATGTTGCCGGAAAGGTGTATGTGACGGATTATGGAACCTGTTATCATAGTGATCTTGCCTGCAGTGGGCTAAAAAGAACTATTTATCTGATCCTTTTGGAAGAGACGGGAGGAAAAAAGAGCCTGTGGTAAATGTGGTGCGAATACGGAGGTGAGGTAAAATCATGCAGAATAACTATGAAATGATCAGAATGTGCATATTGACGTTTGGATTGGCAGGACTCTCCTGGGAAGATATGAGAAAACAGCAACTTCATGGCTGGGCAATTTTGCTTCTGGGAATATCAGGCATGACCATATCACTGCTGGGGGGCTGTTGGAAAAATCCGGTATGGTTTTTGGGATTATTGCCGGGGATATTTATGCTTATACTGGCCTGGAGTACAAGGGAAAGTATTGGGTATGGAGACGGTCTGGTAATTTTAGGTATGGGATGTTTTTATGCACTGGGTGAAATAATGGGAATTGTCATGATTGCCATTACCATTGCGGGAATTACGGCTCTTGGTTTGCTGGTATTCGGACATAAAAACAGAAAATCCGAGTTTCCGTTTGTACCATTTCTGCTAGGGGCACATCTGGTCATGTGGGGATTACAGGGATAATAGGAGAAAATATGAAATGGAGAGGAAGTTATACCGTAGAGGCGGCTGTGATTATACCGGTTCTGATATGGACGATGGCAGCAGCTATGTGTACAGGAATTGATTTGTTGCATGAAGTACGTGAGGAGCATGAAGAAAAGCAGATGGAAGATATGTGGGCGGTAGATTCCTTTTATCAGTATCAGATTTTAAAAGAGGTGAAAAAATGATCAATCGGGAAATAATATATGAAAGAAATCTTACGGGAAGTTTTATGAAAATTGCGGCGGGAATCCATGCGGGGCTGGATGAAAAGCTGATGTTGCGGAGAAAATTGCCGGGACTTCTTGCAGTGGAAAAGGCATATATGGATGGGGAGGGACAGTACTGGTATAACATATCCGGCAAACAGTCGCTTGATATGTATTGCAGGGTAAAAGAAGTAGATATTTCTTTCATTGAAAAACTGATTATGAGCATTTGCAGTGAGATGGAGATTCTGGAATGGAATCTGATTCAGACCAATTGCCTGATGCTGGATCCCGAGTTAATATTTATTACCAACAGCAACCAGGAAATTATTTTTACCGTATATCCAGGTGGGAGTGGAACCATTGAGACAGAATTTCAGCAGTTAATGGAATTTCTGCTTACAAAAGTGGATCATAAAGACACACGGGCGGTAAAAGCAGCATATGGAATTTATGAGAAGACGCTTCTGGATGGTTATTCTATTACAGATATCCGGGATGAAATTGTAAGAACCAGACAAAATGAGGGGAAAAAGGCGGCTGTGGAGGAATCCGGGGGAAATGGAATGGAAAAAGTTTGGAGAGAGGAAAACAATCAACCCGTAGTTCCTGAAAGAAAATATGAAGATCATCCAGACAAAAAAAGAAAAGATGAAACTGTAAAAAGAGCCAACAGAAAGAAAAAGGGGGAAAAGAAAAAGGAGCAGAAGGAGTGGATCAGAAAATTAAAAAAGCTACTGATAGAAATAGGTCTTCTGGAAGAGGAAGAAACCGGAAAACAGGTATATGAATCTTATCATGGAAGTAGGGAATGCCTGCAGGATACCAGAAAACTTTCGAAGTCTGCGGTTGTATATCCGGAGGAAGTAATAAAAACGGTGGCACAACCCGAATATCGGCCAACGGTATGCCTGAACAGCATGACAGGGAAAGTCAGTGGAATGTTGTTGTATCAGGGAGCTGAATCTTACGAGGATATCTGTGTTACAAAGAAAATGACAAGAATCGGGTACGGTCCCGATGCGGACATACAAATACAGGCAGATACGATTAGTCAGCTGCATGCGCGGATTGATCGTGATGGAGAGACCTATTATATTGAAGATTTAAATTCGACAAATGGTACGTTTGTGAATGATGAGCCGCTGGCTTACAAAGAGAGAAGAAAATTAAACAGTAATGACATGATCCGTTTCGCGGATGTCCGATATCGTTTTTGCTAACTGCCTTGTCTTTCCAAATGGAAGTGAGTATACTGATAGCATGTGAAAAAATCAGGAGGGAAAAGCATGCCACAAAAAAAGAAACTTCCATTTGTAACCGTGGGATTTGTCGCTGTGAATGTTCTTGTTTATGTGATTCTGGAAATCCTTGGAAATACGGAAAATTCGGAGTTTATGGTAAGAATGGGGGCGGTCTGGCCGCCATATGTGAAGCAGGGAGAATACTGGAGACTGTTTACAGCTACTTTTATGCATTTTGGATTTGAACATATTTTGAATAATATGCTGGTACTGATCTGTGCCGGTCCGATTCTGGAGAAGGCGATGGGGCATATCAAATACCTGTGTCTGTATCTGATCGCCGGTGTGGGAGGAAGTACACTGTCCTATGTGCAAATGATCGCACGGGGAAAGTATGATGTATCGGCAGGGGCATCCGGTGCTATTTTCGGTATTATCGGGGCATTGCTGTGGATTGTGATTATACACAAAGGAAGATATGAATCTCTTACAGGCAAAGGGCTGCTTTTTATGATTGTGATCAGCCTGTATTATGGAATTACCAGTGTGGATGTGGACAACTGGGCACACATCGGTGGCCTTGCAATGGGATTTGTTCTTGCAATTATTTTATACCGGAAACCTCGTAAAGCAGTTGATTTATCGGGGGAAAATCCCTATACTAATTAGTATCAAAGCAAGGAGAGTATACCGATGAAAATCAACGTGTATTATGGAGGCCGGGGACTTTTGGATGACCCGACACTGTATGTATTAAAAAAGATGGAAGATGTTTTACGGGAACTTCGGGTAAACATCGAACGATTCAATATATATGAGCATAAGAATGAAATTGCAACCCTTCCGCTGACGTTCAAAGAGGCAGACGGAATTATTCTTGCCACAACGATTGAGTGGCTGGGAATCGGTGGTTATATGCAGCAGTTTCTGGATGCCTGCTGGTTATATGGTGATAAGGAAAAAATCAGCCATACCTATATGCAGCCGATTGTTATGTCCACAACCTATGGAGAGCGCGAGGGAGAACTGACTCTGATGAATGCATGGGAGATTCTGGGTGGATTACCATGTGCAGGGTTATGCGGATATGTAGAGGATCTGGTGGAATTCAAGCAGAATAAAGATTATACGCTGATCATTGAAAAGAAAGCGGAAAACCTGTACCGGACCATTTCCCAGAAGATCAAAAATCTTCCGACCAGTAATCAGGCAGTAAAGCAGAGTGTTCTGCGGACGCAGCAGCTGAATCTGACACCACAGGAGAGCGAGCAGCTCTCGAAGTATGTATCGGATGATACTTATGTGAAGCAGCAGAAAGAGGATATTGAGGAATTGGCATCGATGTTCAAAGATATGCTTGGAAAACCGGATGATGATATGGATACACCATTTGTGAAGGAACTGGAAAGTCATTTTGTATCTACTGAGGATTTTGCTGCCAGCTATTCCTTTATTATCGAAGGAATCAAAAAGCCATTGTATGTAGCAATTGAAAACGGAGAATTGGAGATTCATTACGGTCAGGAAGAAAAGATTGACGTGGTTGCAAAATTAAGTAGAGATGTTCTGCAGTCAATCATTGACGGACGGATGACATTCCAGAGAGCGTTTATGACGGGTGAGATGACAGCGAAAGGGAATTTTAAAACGCTTCGTATGCTCGATCAGATATTTGTATTTTAGGAGGCAAAAAAATGAAAGACGACAATTGTATTTTTTGTAAACTGGCAAACGGAGATATTCCGACCAATACGATCTATGAAGATGCGGATTTCCGTGTGATTCTGGATGCAAGTCCTGCAACAAAGGGACATGCGCTGATTCTGCCGAAACAGCACTATGCAAATATGTTTGAGATGGATGATGAAGTACTCGCAAAGGCTGCAAAGCTTGCAAAGAAAGTTATTACACACGAAAAAGAAGTGTTGGGATGTGACGGTTACAATGTGCTTCAGAATAACGGAGAAGCAGCAGGACAGACCGTATTTCATTTCCATATGCATCTGATTCCGCGTAAAGCAGGAGATCAGGCAGTTCCTGAGTGGGAGCATTTATCTCTTTCCGATGGTGAGATGAAAGAAATCTGTGATAAGATGAAGATGTAAAAAATCTGTATCTCTATATACAAAAACATGCATATCGCTGGAAAAACGTACAGCAGATATGCATGTTTTTTTGTTTTGGTATAGTGGAGTGTGAATTATTTAGAAATACTTTCAATCAGTTTTAATATCGTTCCGATGGAATCCATCTGACCGCTCTCTGACATGGTATGGATGTATTTTTCGCGGTCGGCATATACTTCGCGTACAGCATCAAGTAATGTCTGATCCGTCAGTTTTTCTTCTTCAATCACATAAGAAAATCCCTGTTTAGCAAAAGATTTCGCATTTAAAATCTGATCACCACGGCTGGCAGCAGCAGAAAGCGGAATCAGGATGTTTGGTTTGTGCAATGCAAGAAGTTCACAGATGGAATTTGCACCTGCGCGGGAAATGGCAAGATCTGCCAGGGCAAACATGTCGGTCAGTTCTGCACTTGCATATTCAAACTGCGCATAGCCAATCACGCCTTTTAATTTCTCATCGAGGTTTCCTTTTCCACAAAGATGAATGATATAAAATTGCTCTAACAGTTCCGGAAGCACTTTCCGTACCGCTTCATTGATTACCTTGGAACCTGAACTTCCGCCGACGATCAGGAGTACTGGTTTGTTGTGATCTGGAAAACCGCAGTAGTGAAGGGATTTTTCCGCATCTCCGTGGAACAGTTCCCGGCGGATCGGTGAACCGGTAAGAACTGCTTTTTCCGCTGGAAGGTATTTCATGGTCTCCGGGAAATTACAGCATACTTTTTTTGCACCGCGGATTGCGATTTTGTTTGCAAGTCCCGGTGTGATATCGGATTCGTGGATAATTGCCGGAATATGGCAGTGCTTTGCGGCAAGGACAACCGGAACAGACACAAATCCACCTTTGGAAAAGACAACGTCCGGTTTGAGTTTGCGCAGGATGGAGATTGCCTGCCCATATCCTTTTAATACTTTAAAAGGATCGGAGAAGTTTTTCCAGTCAAAATAACGGCGAAGTTTTCCAGAAGAAATTCCGATATAAGGGATTTTTTGCGCTTCGATAAGTTCTTTTTCCATTCCGTTATAGGAACCGATATATGTAATTTCATAACCGGCTTCCTGAAGTGCCGGCATAAGGGCAATGTTTGGAGTAACATGTCCGGCAGTTCCGCCACCGGTCATAACAATTTTCTTTGATTTAGCCATTCGATATTTCCTCTTTTCTTTACTTAAGTCAACTCTATATGATCCATATAGAAATGTCAAGCAACATGAGCAGTAACGACATATGTCGAAACTTGCGACCGAAAGGATATTCCGGTGATGACGTTCTTTCATTATAATAAGATTTATACAGTAAGAAATGATTTTATATAATATGAAAGGATGGGAGCAGATATGACAATACTGATGTGGATCAGCAGGTGGCAAAATGAAATGGAGTTAATGATTATGGGGTTGCAGATCATACTTTTTTTATTTTTAACAATTGGGGTGTTTTGTATTGTGCGGCAACAGAAAAAAGCAAACCGGTGCAGAAGACGCCTGGAATTGTACTTAAAAAACACATGGACAAGCCTGGGAAAAAGGAAGAAAAAAAAAGTGTATCACCGGAGAAAGTGCAAAATAAAAATTTACATGAGGATGAGGAAGAAAACCGCATAATTTCAACTGTTTTGCAGGAAATTTTCCCATAGTGGAATGTTTTTTATCAAAAACAATACATAAATTGACACAGGAATATAAAATATGTAACATTTTCAAAACCGGCATGGGTGTGCAGTGAAAACGCACACCCATTTTTTAAACGGAATATGAGCAAAAGTGGAGAACACCACCCATTTTTATACTAAAATTTGACAAATGGAAATTCCTGTGCTACAATAAGCCACGTAACAAACTTGTAACAAATGAAATAAAGTGTTTAAAAACGCAACATAAGTGTAATACTTATTGCATAAAATGTTACGAATCCACGGGTAAAAGGTGGATGAAACAAACTACGGAGGTTCATCAATGAAAGCAAGCAAAAAGGTGATGGAAAGTGTAATCGTGTCGGGACTGGCACTCACACTGGCGGTCACTGCAGTTACCGGTAATGGAGTGAATATTGCAGCAAAGGATGCAGCAGACACACAGTTTGTCAATAACGGGATTGCCGGAGTGGCATCTGCCATGAATGAATATGAACTGGAGTCAGCAGACTATCTGGACAGATATATTTCTGTTGAAAAGACAAATGCGGCTTTGGTTGCGGCAACAGCAGATGGAACGGTTATATCCGGAAATGATACAAGTGAAGAAACCACGGAAAAGGAAACTGTTTCCGAAGAGGAACAGGAGTGGCAGAATAAGCTGATGGCGAAGGTGGATGATTTTCTTTACGTCCGCGAAAAGGCAGATTCTGATTCCGAAATTGTCGGAAAGATGTACAAAGGGGATCGCGCAGTTGTGAAAGAAGCAGGCGATACCTGGACAAAGATTGAGTCCGGCAATGTAACAGGATATGTAAAGAATGAGTATTGTGTGACAGGAACAGATGCATTAAATTATGCAAAGAAACACTGTGATACGGTTGCGAAGGTTTCCATTGACGGTCTTCGTATTCGTAAAGCACCCGACACAGATGCGGAGGTAGTGAAAACCGTTGCATCGGGTGAGCACATGGATGTGAATACAAAAGCCGAAGAAACAGACGGATGGATTGCCGTCAAAGTTGGTTCAGATACCTGTTATGTGAGTGACGATTATGTGACCGTCACACTGGATACAGGCAAAGCGGTTACCATTGAGGAAGAACAGGCAGCAATCAAGGCTGCAGAAGAGAAAAAGGCAGCGGAAGAAGCAAAGAAGAATGCTTCTGTTTCTGCTGAAAAGAAATCGTCGTCCGGTCAGTCGGCATCTTCCCAGACAACACAGAATGCGTCGATTGCTGCAAGTGCGGACGAAGAGACACTTCTGGCAGCACTTGTACAGTGTGAGGCCGGAGGAACCAGCGTACAGTGTATGACAGCGGTTGGAGCGGTTGTTGTTAATCGTGTCAGAAGCGGCGGATTTGCAAATTCTATCTACGGAGTTATCTATCAGAGAGGTCAGTTTGGACCGGCATCTTCCGGCAGACTTGAAGCAAGACTTGCCAGCGGTGTCAGCGCAAGCGCCAGACAGGCAGCGAGAGCCGCATTAAACGGCAGTGATCCGACAGGTGGGGCAAAATACTTCAAACTGGCATCCAGCGGTCATGCGGGAACGGTTGTAGGACCGATTGTATTTTATTAAATTTAAAAATCCAGGAGCTTTGTCGAAAGGCAGAGCTCCTTTTTTGATCGGTCAATTTTCCATACCATTGTTGTAAAATTCCGGCAAATGGAGTAAAATGTTTTCAACGTACACTTAAGGAGGAAGAGCAATGACATTAAAGGGACGTAATTTGTTAAAAATGATGGATTTTACACCGGAGGAGATCCTGTATCTTGTGGATCTGTCCGCAGAGCTGAAAGAGAAGAAACATCAGGGAATCATGCATGACAGTCTGGTTGGAAAAAATATTGCACTGATTTTCGAGAAGACAAGTACAAGAACCCGATGCTCTTTCGAGGTAGCTGCACATGATCTGGGTATGCATGTGACATATCTTGATCCGAGCGGTTCCCAGATTGGAAAAAAGGAAAGTATTCCGGATACCGCACGTGTTCTGGGACGTATGTTTGATGGAATCGAATATCGTGGATACGGACAGGAAATCGTGGAAGAACTGGCAAAGTATGCAGGGGTTCCGGTGTGGAACGGACTGACCAATGAATCCCATCCGACACAGATGATTGCCGATATGCTTACCATCAAGGAGCATCTTGGAAAACTTAAGGGTGTGAAGTTTGTATACATGGGAGATGCCCGCTACAATATGGGCAATTCCCTGATGGTTACCTGTGCAAAGCTTGGCATGCATTTTGTTGCCTGCACCAATCCAAAATATTATCCGGACAAGAAGCTCGTGGATTACTGTGTGGACGTGGCCTCCACGACAGGAGCAACCATCACACTGACAGACAGTGTTGCGGAAGCAACTAGGGATGCTGATGTCATTTATACAGATGTATGGGTATCCATGGGTGAACCGGAAGAAGTATGGGCAGAGCGTATCAATGACCTGAAACCGTATCAGGTAAATACCGATGCATTCAAAAATGCAAAGGACAGCGCGATCTTCATGCATTGTCTGCCGGCATTCCATGATTTAAAGACCACGATCGGAAAACAGGTTTATGAAAAGTTTGGATTATCCGAGCTGGAAGTGACCGATGAGGTATTTGAGAGTGAGCGCTCCGTTGTCTTCGATGAAGCTGAGAACCGTATGCATTCCATCAAGGCGATCATGAAGGCAACGTTATCTGACTAAGAAAAAACGTTTACATATTTTTGTGAATGGAAAGTATGATTATGAAAGCAGAAATTTTAAGACTGCTCCGTGAGACGGACGGATATGTGTCCGGTCAGGAGCTGTGCAATCAGTTTGGCGTATCCCGGACCGCTGTCTGGAAGGCAATTAACCAGCTGAAAGAGGCCGGTTATGAGATTGAGGCGGTGCAGAATAAGGGATATCATCTGGTATCTGTGCCGGACCGTATGGACGAAGTGGAGCTGGCAAGCATCCGAAAGACCGAATGGGCAGGCGCGGAAACGTATTATTTTGACAAGATTGATTCCACGAACACGAAAGCAAAAGAACTGGCAGAAGAAGGACATCCGTCCGGAACTTTTGTGGTAGCGGACCAGCAGACTGCGGGAAAAGGACGTCGCGGACGGTCATGGGATTCCCTTCCGGGAACGGGAATTTATATGACACTTATGCTCAAACCGGACATCAATCCGAACCATGCATCCATGCTGACCCTCGTGACAGCGATGGCAGTGGCAAATGCAATGCACCGGGTGACGGGAGCAGAGGCTTTGATCAAATGGCCGAATGATATTGTCATAAATGGTAAGAAGATCTGTGGTATTCTTACGGAAATGAGTGCACAGTTTGACTATATCAACCATATAGTGATCGGAATCGGAATTAATGTGCACAATGAAAGCTTCCCGGGAGAACTGCAGGATCATGCAGGTTCCCTGCTGCTGGAGTGCGGAAAACGTGTGCACCGTGCAGATCTGATAGAGGCATTTCTGGAAGAATTTGAACGACTGTATGCGATCTATCTGCAAACCGAGGATCTGTCAGCATTACAGGAAGAGTACGATCAGCTGCTGGTGAACCGTGGCCGGCAGGTGCGCGTGCTGGACCCGAAGGAGCCATTTGAGGGAAAGGCTATGGGAATTACAAAAAAGGGAGAACTGATCGTAGACACCTGGGAGTCAAGAAAACTGGTGTCTTCCGGAGAAGTCTCCGTGAGAGGAATCTATGGATATGTCTAAAGAGGCAAATGAGGTAGTATTGTGCGTATCCAACGCATACCAGAAAAAATTTTATCTGAATGAAAACTTCAACGGACTTCCACAGTCCATCCGTGACGAGTTAAAAATCATGTGCGTCATTTACACCGAGGATATCGGCGGAGTATTAGAGCTGGTATATGATGAAGCGGGAAATCTGGAACTTCGCACTTCCTGTAAAGAGGGCGATTTCTGCTATGATGAGATCGGAAGCGTGCTGAAAATCAAGCAGCTGCGCAACGAAAAAAGGGAATTGCTGGAAGCACTTGAGATGTATTACAAAGTTCTGTATCTGGGCGAGGGCTTAGAGGCACTGGACGAGGAGGAAGACAAATGATATTAACCATAGATGTTGGAAATACGAATATTACCTGCGGGGTGTTTCAGGGCGATGAGATCGCCGCAAGTTTTCGTATTACGACAAAAATGCCACGGACATCGGATGAGTACGGCATGATGCTTATGAATCTGCTGGAGCAGAACGATATTCATCCGGCAGAAATTAAGGATGCCATCATCTGTTCCGTTGTGCCGAATGTGATGCATTCCCTGAGGGGTGGACTTGTCAAATATTTCCATATCACACCGATCGTGGTGGAGGCGGGCATCAAAACGGGAATCCGCATTGTGACACCGAATCCGCAGCAGATCGGAGCTGACCGTATTGTGGATGCAGTCGGGGCATATGAAATATATGGAGGTCCGGTGCTTGTCATTGATTTCGGCACCGCCACAACCTATGATTATGTGGATGAAAGCGGAGCCTTTCAGGGAGGGATCACAGCACCCGGAATCCGGATTTCAGCAAAAGCCTTGTGGGAAGATGCTGCAAAACTTCCGGAGATCGAGATCAAAAAGCCGGCATCAATTCTCGGAAAAGACACGATCACAAGTATGCAGGCAGGGCTTGTGTACGGACAGATCGGGCAGACCGAATATATTATTAACCGCGTGAAAGCCGAAGTCGGACTTGAAAACATCAAAACCGTTGTAACCGGAGGACTTGGCCGCATCATTGCCAATGAGACGGATGCTGTGGATATTTACGATCCGAACCTGACGTTAAAAGGGATCAATCTTGTGTATAAAAAACAGAATCGGAAAATAAAATAATTATGATCAGACCACTTCAGATCGGCAGTGTGACACTGCCAAACAATTTAATATTAGCTCCTATGGCAGGCGTAACCGACCTGCCATTTCGCTTGTTGTGCAAAGAGCAGGGGGCAGGGCTTTTGTGCATGGAAATGGTAAGTGCCAAAGCAATTCTCTATAAAAACCGCAACACACAGGCACTTCTGACGATTGATCCGCGGGAAAACCCGGTGTCTTTGCAGTTGTTTGGATCAGATCCGGATATTATTGCTGAGATTGCACATCAGATTGAGGATCGCCCATTTGACATTCTTGACCTGAATATGGGCTGCCCGGTGCCAAAGATTGTGAACAACGGGGAAGGCTCGGCACTCATGAAAAATCCAAAACTCGCAGGAGAGATTATTGAAAAGACGGTAAAAGCGATCAAAAAAACCGGTTACGGTAAAAATCCGCAAAGGGTTTGATGACGAGCATGTCAATGCGGTGGAGATGGCAAAGATTGCGGAAGCTTCCGGTGCGGCAGCAGTTGCCGTGCATGGACGGACCAGGGAGCAGTTCTATTCCGGCAAGGCAGACTGGGACATTATCCGTCAGGTAAAAGAAGCCGTAAAGATTCCGGTCATCGGAAACGGAGATCTGCTTACGGCGGAGGATGTGATTGCCATGGAAGAACAGACCGGATGTGATGGCTTCATGATCGCAGGGGCGCACAGGGAAATCCGTGGATTTTCCGGCAGATCCTGCATTATTTTGAAACAGGGGAGCATCTGCCGAAGCCGCCGGCATCGGAGGTGGCACAGATGATTCTGCGTCATGCCCGGATGATGCTGGAGTTTAAAGGTGAATATATCGGTATCCGTGAGATCCGCAAGCATGCGGCATGGTATACCGCCGGATATCCGCATGGGGCACGGCTGCGTGTGGCAATCAACCAGGTGGAAAATTACGAACAGCTGGAGACACTATTGATGGAGTATTTCGTCTGATGCATAGAAAGCTGTGTCGATGTTCACGGAATTGCTGTTCAGGTGCTGGGTGGACACGGTGTGGGGCGGGCGGTAACTTCACGGATGAGCGACAGTCCGGTTTGAAGGAGAATATCTTGACAGAATGTGGACAATTCGCTATAATACCTAGGTTATTGTGGATTATTTATGCGCTTTTTTCAAAAAGCTGCATATAAAAAAAATATAGAATCAGGGGTAAATCAAATGGATAAGAAAAATATCTTGACCTATGAAGGTCTGAAAAAGCTCGAAGACGAACTGCAGAATCTCAAAGTTGTAAAGCGTAAGGAAGTTGCTCAGAAGATCAAAGAAGCCCGTGAGCAGGGTGACTTGTCCGAGAACGCAGAATACGATGCAGCAAAGGACGAGCAGAGAGACATTGAGGCGCGTATCGAGGAGATCGAAAAGATCTTAAAGAATGCCGAAGTCGTTGTTGAGGAAGAGGTCGATCTGGAGAAGATCAGCATCGGATGTAAGGTAAAGATTCTCGACTGCGAGTTCAACGATGAGTTAGAGTACAAAATTGTTGGTTCCACAGAGGCAAACAGCTTAAAGGGAAAGATCAGTAACGAATCACCGGTAGGACGTGCACTTTTAGGTAAAAAAGTAGGCGATACTATCACCGTAGAGACACAGGCTGGCGAGTTATCCTACAAGGTACTCGAGATCCAGAGATCAACCGTAGATTAAGAGAGGAAATGAAAATGGCAGGACAGAATAACGGAAAGCAGGGCGGACAGCAGCAGGATGTCAACCAGCTGTTAAAGGTGCGCCGTGAAAAGCTTGCAAATCTGCAGGAAGCGGGACAGGATCCGTTTCAGATTACCAAATATGACGTAACCCATCACACATCAGATGTGAAGGATCTTTACAATGCACACGAAGAGAAACTCCTGGCAGGCAGACCGGCAGTTAATACCGATGGTATGGACGAGGCAGCTGCAAGAGAGGCAGTCAAAGCAGATTATGAGGAGAGAAGAAGCATCATGGATGCCGATCCGGTCCACGTATCCATCGCAGGACGTATGATGTTCAAGCGCGTCATGGGAAAAGCATCTTTCGCAAACATTCAGGATCTCAAGGGAAGCATCCAGATCTATGTTGCGCGTGACGCAATCGGAGAAGATCTGTACGCAACTTTCAAGAAATCCGACATCGGTGATATTTGGGGTGTCAAGGGATATGCATTCCGCACAAAGACAGGAGAAATCTCCATCCATGCGGAGGAGATGACACTGCTTTCCAAATCTTTGCAGATCCTTCCGGAGAAATTCCATGGACTGACCGACACGGATATGCGTTACCGTCAGAGATACATTGATCTGATCATGAATCAGGAGAGCAAGGAAGTATTTGTAAAGCGCTCCAAGATTTTAAAGGAGATCCGTAACTTCTTAGCAGACCGTGATTTCATGGAAGTAGAGACTCCGATGCTTGTTGCAAACGCAGGTGGTGCGGCAGCAAGACCATTTGAGACACATTACAATGCATTAAATGAGGATGTAAAGCTTCGTATTTCCCTGGAACTTTACTTAAAGAGACTGATCGTTGGTGGACTGGAGCGTGTATACGAGATCGGCCGTGTATTCCGTAACGAGGGTGTGGATACCCGCCACAATCCGGAATTTACCCTGATGGAGCTGTATCAGGCATACACTGATTACGAGGGCATGATGGAACTGACCGAATCCATGTTCCGTTACCTCGCTGAAAAAGTATGCGGCACTACAAAGATTACTTACAACGGCATTGAAATCGACCTTGGAAAGCCTTTTGAGCGTCTGACCATGAACGATGCCATCAAGAAATATACCGGAATTGATTTCGATCAGGTACCGGATGATCACTTATCGCCATTACCAATCTCCCACCAAGAAAGATGATGGGAATTGAATCTTGCGGTATGTTACTTTCAGCAGTAAACAATCTTAAGGATTCAGAGGATGAAGAGCTTCATCTTCTTATGGTCGATAACCATATTCCGGCAGGTGCGAAGCTGTACTAAAAACGTGATGTACCTTATTGGTGGAAATTTGTAAAATTACAAAAATACGCCAATTTTACGCCAAACGATGTAGAGTTTGATGTAAGAGAATAATATAATAATGTGGAATCAGACGATATGACATAGAAGCCCCATTGGATAGAGAAATCTGTCTGATGGGGCTTAATTACATATAGAACAAAGATTTTAATAATAAAGGAGAATTTGAGGATGCAGAATTATGATGGTCAATTTCAACTAAATGGACAGGAATATTTTTATAGAGCAAAGGATGACAGTGGAAGTTCAAAAATTACAAGGGTTAATAATGAAGAACATCATTACCGAATGGTTGAAATAACTAATAAGGAAACTGGGAATTATGATGTTATGATGATTAGTACAGGAGATTCATTTACTATGTTTCCTGATATGGTTAAGAACCAATATGAGAAGTATCTTAATTCAAAATAAAATATTTCGATTAATGGAAGGTTGAAATACACCTTCTTTTTTTATATCCATTTTTAAGGAGATGGTTTCAAAAAGCATACATAAATACTGGGACGTTCCGTAAAAGGATGTCCATACATTTCGGGACTGTTTAGCAGTCCTTTTTTAGTGGTTTCAAAAAGTGTACATTTTAGGACTAAGGAAGGAGCAAATAATCATGAAGAGATATGGTTATCACAGAACAAGTACAAGAGAACAGCATTTAGACAGAGGTATCAAGGAGATTACAGCTTATTGTGAGCAGAACAATCTGGAGCTAGAAAAAAGATTTTTACTGACCAGCAGACAGGAAAGAATTTTAATCGTCCAAGATATCAGGTATTGAAAGAGGATGTATTAAGAGCAGTGTGTATTTGACAGGCAGGGCAAGACAGAGCTGATGGAGGACATCAGACGGGTAATGCCGCACATAAAGGACAGCGATATGGAGGAGCTTGCAGAGCAGGTGTTAGGAAAGCTCCAGAACATGAGCGATGAGGAATTTGCCGGGGTGGTATTGGAACCGGCAGAGGAAATATCGTAAGTGGTGCTGGTATTATTCGACACGAAATGATATAATATTTTCAGTCAGATTAGAGCAAGTAGGGATAGTCTTGCGGTTGTCCTTTCTGGAGACGGAAAGGAGGTCGGTATGGATACTTTAGAAGTGCTTACGCTTTTATTGGTTGTATTTGCAGCCTTGACATACATAGACAATAAACATAACCGCAAATAAACGGAAAGGCTATCCTCTACTCGCAATAGAGGATAGCCTGTAATCCGTTAATAAACTTAACGCTTTATAAGTTTCCGATTGTGCAACCGTTGGACACTCCAATATCCTTCGGTTTCTAACCTGATTATAAACCACTATTGCAGATTTTGCAAGAGGTTTAGGGAATAGGGGTGTCTTGCGCACCTCTATTGCTTTCTTTTTATGAAAATTATGGTTTTAAACGATTTGCTACTTTTTTCTTTTATTAGGGCAGTCCATTGTGGGCTGCCTTTTGTCATGCAAAAATGGAGGTAATCTATGGCAGATAATCAAACAGAGAAACAAAAAGTACAGGAACTTACAGACAACTTTTAAAGGAATGGAGAAGAGCTTGGACAGAGAAAGTGAACGAAAAATTCCGGGAATGTCACATGGCAGCAAGAATTGATCACCGCTCTTACAAAGAGCAGGGAATTGATCTGATTCCGACGATCCATGAAGGGTATGAAGTCCGGGCAATGGAGAAAAAGGGAATTAAAACTGTGATTGGGGAACTGAACCGAGCTATCCGGCAGTTCAACCAGATGTTTATTTCTCTGAAAGAATCCATTCAGTGGATGAAGACAGCGTATGAGGAAATGAAGGACGAACTGGATCGCAGGCAGAATCCGACACTTTTGGAAAGCTTGCAAGATTATTATGATAAGAAAAAACGCAGGGCAGACCATTGCTCCCAAATTTCTATGCGGAGATGAAACGGAGAGGGAAGAATCTCTCCAACTTACAAGAGTTTGCAAAATCCATCAATTATCTTCAGACCCATAAGATAGAGACAATGGAAGATATCGAACCATTCAATGTAATTTATAAGACTGCGGAGGATGGCATGGGCGATACCATTTTTCAAGTATCAGGAGTAAGTAAAGGTAGATTGACAGAAAATATAGAAAAGCGTATTATAATAACAAGAGGTGGGATTTCCCACACAAATGCTTGCGTAGGAGGTGTTGATAATGGAAGCAATAAAAGATTATGTTGCCCATCTGGATAACAAAAAAAGAATTACTCTCAGAGGAGCTGCTTATCAGTATTATAATGTCAAAGAATACGGAAATGGCTGCATTATTCTGGAACCTCGGGAACTGGCAGTGCCAGAGAGCATTTCAGCCAGAACTCTGGCAGATATGGATCGTGCAGTAAGTAACTTTAAGAGAGGCGATGTTTCCCGGCTATTGACCTGTCAGATTTTTAAAAGGAATAAGAGATGAATTTTAATATACGAATGGGAATTCCTGAAATGCAGGAACTTTGGTTAGATCTGCAGGAGAAATATCGTTCCGGTAATATAAAAAAGAAGGAAGAACAGTTGTATAAAAAATGGGGAAAGGCTTTAAAGCTGTTGTCGGCTGATCCGGGTTATCCGAGTCTTCAAACCCATGAAATAGAGCCATTATCCAGACGTTATGGAATGAAAGTGAGGCAATCATATCTGGAAAATAAAACCAGTGGCGCAATGAGGATGTACTGGGTTTATGGACCAGACCAGAAAGATATTACAATTATCGGACTGGAGCCACATCCGGAAGATAAGAAAAATGGCGCTTACGACCGAATTTCACTGTCGGATTTGTAGAATAAAACTGAATATGGCACAGACAAGAAAAGATCTGCGGGGCAGAGTTCTGCGGAAAGGTGAATCACAGAGACGTTCAGACGAGAGATATGTATATACTTATACGGATACTATCGGAAGACGTAAATATGTTTATGCACAAGACCTTGTAACACTTCGGGAAAAAGAAGCACAGATCATGAAAGATCAGATGGACGGTCTGGATATTTATGTTGCCGGAAAGGCTACAGTAAATTTTGTATTTGACCGCTACATGAGTCTCAAAAAACAATCTGAAACCAACGACCAAGAGCAATTATCTTTATATGTATGACCGGTTTATCCGGGATACACTTGGAAAGCGAAATATAGCAGAGATTAAGTATTCTGATGTGGTGCAGTTCTATAACCATTTGACCAAGAAGCAGGAACTGAGATGGTTGATGACCACATTCCAGCAGGTGCAAAGCTCTATTAAAATGAATGGGAATGCAAATCGAGATTGACCGAACTGAAGGTGAAGAATGCTTCTTGTCTAAAGGGCAAGAAGATGGGGATTAGAAAGTGTTTTTTTACAAGGAGGTGATTAGGTGAATGATCAATTCATACAAGGAGTAATATTTGATTGGGATAAAATTGATAAGGATAGTTATCTGAAGGGAATCAGGGCTTTTAAGGGAGTTGAAAAACTTGATTTTAACAAACCAATTACTTTTTTTGTAGGGGAAAATGGCAGCGGTAAATCAACTTTATTGGAAGCACTTGCCGTAGCACATGGTTTTAATCCTGAGGGTGGAACGAAGAATTATGTTTTTTCTACGCATGATACACATTCAGAGTTGTGTGATGCGATAAGAATTGCCAAAGGCTATCGGAAGGAAAAGTGGGGATATTTTCTTAGGGCAGAAAGCTTTTATAATGTTGCAACGCAGGAAGAAGAATATGCAGATATTACACATCCTTCCGCTAAATATCATGAAAAATCACATGGAGAGAGTTTTCTTGCATTAGCACAGAATAATATGAATCCAAATGGATTGTATCTTTTTGACGAGCCGGAAGCTGCATTATCGCCGCAGAGACAGCTTACATTGTTGATGCAAATATACAGATGTGCAAAAGAGGGAGCACAGTTTATCATAGTTACGCATTCGCCAATTTTGTTAGGAATACCAGATGCAGATATCTATTGTTTTGATAATGGACGCATACATCTGTGCGAATATGAGGATACAGAGAGTTACCAGGTAACAGAAATGTTTATAAATAATAGGCAGATGCTGTTGGATAGATTACTAACAGATTAGATAATAAAGAAATCGATAAATTTAAGTTTGATAGGGAGGTGTTGGTAATGGAAGCAATAAAAGATTATGTTGCCCATCTGGATAACAAAAAAAGAATTACGCTCAGAGGAGCTGCTTATCAGTATTATAATGTCAAAGAATACGGAAATGGCTGCATTATTCTGGAACCTCGGGAACTGGCAGTGCCAGAGAGCATTTCAGCCAGAACTCTGGCAGATATGGATCGTGCAGTAAGTAACTTTAAGAGAGGCGATGTTTCCCGGGCTATTGACCTGTCAGATTTTTAAAAGGAATAAGAGATGAATTTTAATATACGAATGGGAATTCCTGAAATGCAGGAACTTTGGTTAGATCTGCAGGAGAAATATCGTTCCGGTAATATAAAAAAGAAGGAAGAACAGTTGTATAAAAAATGGGGAAAGGCTTTAAAGCTGTTGTCGGCTGATCCGGGTTATCCGAGTCTTCAAACCCATGAAATAGAGCCATTATCCAGACGTTATGGAATGAAAGTGAGGCAATCATATGTGGAAAATAAAACCAGTGGCGCAATGAGGATGTACTGGGTTTATGGACCAAGACCAGAAAGATAATACAACAATGTGTCTTTCATCATAAAACGGAATCCCAGACAGGAAAGTAAAGAAGAATGGCTGGGATCCGTCAGGGAATGCTGCCAGAATATCCAGCATCCACGTGATGGGAAAGCTGTTTATATCGGACAGACCTTCCGGGATGTGACATATTCCCTTTCTGATAACGAGGAGAAAACTGTCGGAATACGCACAATTTATGAGATCATGGAAAGAACCATTGACCGATATGGGCAGCATTTTCAAAATTTAGTGTACGATAACAAATATGGCAAACATTTCCTGTGTGCCTTTTCATTTTGAAACAAGGTTCACGGATTCAGGTAGATGTAATAGATGCTCAAGAGCAATTACATAATATGCACTAAAAAGGAACCTGCATAAAAACAGATTCCTTAAATGAGGGAAAATCCCTGTCGAAGAATGGAAGTCCAGTTACTTTTCTGATAGAGAAATCGGACTATGATTACAGTCTGCTTTTCTTCATCAATCGTATAAAAGGCAAGGTAATTATTGATTATCGCAAAACGAATGCCCCAGCTTGCCAGTACCGGATCATCTACCAGACAAAACTTCTGTGGCAGGTCGGCTAGTGAGCCTATCTGTTCAGTCGCAGCATCTAACAGATTATCTGCAGCATCGGGAGTTCTGAGGGTAAATTGGATGTAATCCGCAGCACGCATAATATCGTGTTCTGCGGTGGAAGTGATATGAACCTGATAGCTCATCGGTTGCGGCGGCTCCTGATATCAGCCATAGCTTCGGAAAATGGTCTGGTGTTGCCTGTGGCAATATCGTCCATTCCTTCCTTGATCTGGCTGTAAAGTTCAAAGCGGCTGGTCAGTTCTTCGTAGGTTTCAATGCTCATGACGGCAAGGTCGCCTTTTCCATTCTTTGTGATGAAAACTGGTTCAGGATAATTATGACAAAATGTAGAAATTTCATTGTAATTATTCCTTAAATCAGCACTTGATTTGATTGCTGGCATAAAAACACCTCCTCATTCCATAACAAAATTATACACAAATTTTGTTATGGAGTCAATGGATATACCATTAGTGTTAGCAGGATAAACACAACTATTCATATGTATCTGACCGTGAGGTCGGGAACAGACCCGTTGGGTGATGTTCCCGGTGGGCTTTCACTGCTGCATACATAGCGGATCTATACTGTCCTTTATATTGTTCCAAAGTCCATGTACCACTGAAACGTTTATCCTTATCCTCCTACTTCGGCTTCTCCCTCTCAGGATTTCTTACCGGCTGTCTGTCTGAGTTCTCCTCTTTCTGCGATTCATCGGCATATTCAAGCTCATTTGTCTGCTCCCTGTCAATTTTTGCTCTGCCTCATCCTGCATAGAAAATCTTCTGTCAGTTTCGCATCTCCACCCGGATGATTATGATTTTGAGGTTAAAGCTTACGCCTCCACAAACACGGTTTGTACGATTCTGTCCATTGTGCTTGCCGTCTGTGCACTTGTTTTTGGCATAGGATTCTTACCTTCTCTTGTAGTGTGCCTGATTTGGATTGTAAATCAGTCTGTATATTGTAAGGAAGCGTTAAAGTATTCAAAGGCAGGAACTAAGATTTCATGATGGAAACGCAGGAGGACAGGCAATGGGAAGTTATTTGGTGATTATTGCTGTGCTGATTATCTTTTTCTGCATCAGGAGAAGAAGGCGAACAGCAGCGGTTGCGTGGCAGATACTAAATCAATGTATCGCATTTTTATCGTGGAAGATGATGAAATCATTGCAAGAACAGTAAAAGGTCATCTGGAAACGATGTCGGACGAATTGAGAAAGAGTACGATATTCCATTAGAAGAAGATTTAAGAAAGAATTTTTCGAGAATCCGAAGACAGACCGGTTACGGAAGTTTTTACAAACTTTTACTTACGGGAGTGGAGAGGATAAAAATCGGACATACTAACAAAAAAGTTGGAGGTATGTCATGAAACCCAAAAATTACACGGATAAATCAGCGATGCTTGTAGGAACGGATGCAGATCCGGTTACCGCAGGACCAAAACATTTTGCGGAGAACACACCGGAACAGGAAAAAGAAAATGCCGCAATCCGGCAGAGCAGTATGTACAACGACAAAAACCGCGCACGCATAGATAACAATCAGTTTTTTGAAACAAGAAGTAATCCTTTGAGCAGCAAGGGGAATTGAGGATTTGCTTGACAAAGGTTCTGTCCGAACATCATAATGAATGATAGAGATATCATGTAAAACAGGACGGAGCATAGTATGAATCAGATTTGCAGGGACATTTTCCGGGCAATTCATGAGGGAAAGTGGCTGAAAATCGAATATCGGAACAAAGCGGATCAGATTACAAAATACTGGATTGGAATCCGTGATCTCGATCCGGCAAAACGTACCCTCAAAGTAGATGGTCTGCACCTCGGAATGTATACACTGGGGGAATATGACAAAATTTTCGTGGATTCCATCCTGTCCACGGAAGTCATTGAAGGAACGTACTGTCCGGAAAACAGGCAGCTGATCGAAGATATCGAGATGCATCCGGAGCGTTATAAAACTATTTTTTCCAGCTCTGCAAATCTGAAAATACTAAATTATCTGGAACTATGTAACCGCATGGATACGACGCCTTACATCACCGATTATGATCTGATCCATTATATCGATGGGGATCGTGTGAAAAACGGACGGTATGCACTTAACGATCAGCAGTTTCAGGAGGTCGTGTCAAATTTCCAGTATTCCCTGTCTCACGAAAAGAAAAAGAGCACCAATTTAAGAATTAAGAAACTGGCACTCAATGTATTGAGTATTCACACGGCGAAGGGGCTGTATGTTCTGGCATACCGGAACCTGAACCTTGATGTGAAAAACAGAGTGTTTCAGCCGGATGAAGATATCACAGTCTGCACACAGTTTGGCATTGACGGACAGACAGAAAATGCGCGTAAATTTCTGGATGCGGACGAGTACGAACTGCTGGAAGATTTTGAAAACAATCTGGAAAAAATCAAAGATGCGATTACCGGTCATGGCGGGCAAAAGCCGGTCGTAGATGATATGCCGTATGTGCTGGGGCTTGGGATGGATGTAGTGCTGAATCTGCATGACGAGTACAAAGCCATACTTGATATGTTTGAAAAGCAGCAGGTTACTTATCCAGTCAAAGCCTTCTTCGGGGAATTGTTAGAACGGCCGCGCCGCACCAAGGCGTATCCGATTGCACTGATCAATCAGAACATCAATCTGGATCAGCTGCTGGCGATCAACAACGCCATGAAATATCCGCTTGCCTACATACAGGGGCCACCGGGCACGGGAAAAACAAATACGATCATCAACACGATAATAACGGCGTTTTTTAACAATACGACCGTTTTATTTGCGTCCTACAATAACGTTCCAATCGACAATGTATTTGAGAAACTGACGCATCTTGAGTACCATGGACAGACCATTCCGTTTCCGGTACTGCGGCTTGGAAATATAGACAAAGTTAAAGCTGCAATCAGCTACATCAACCGCCTGCGCAATCAGGTGCAGACCGTAAAAATATTTACGTCCACGCTCGATAAGCGCAAGGATGACCGGGTTGACCGTGCAAAACGTCTTTCTGCGAGACTGAAAGAGTATGAGGAAATTCTGGATTTAAAGGAGCGGAAAGAGACACTTTCGCATCTCATGGAATACCAGGAACATATCAAAAATGCCATGAACTTGCTCCCGTTTCAGATGGACCTGCAGGGATACCAGATGCAGAGGCTTGATCAGAGAATCCACCAGATTGGCGAAATTTCTGATTCGGATGCCCTGCAGCTTCTCGACCGCAACGAAGAAGAATTTTATCAGTATTTATTTTATACGTCTGCGCGTTATATCAAGACACTCGAAGAACCCAAATATCAGGAACTGCGGGAGATTTTAGATTCCGGAGAAAATCCAGAGACACAGGCGCGGGCATTCAACAAATACATGCAGAAATCCGAAAATGTAAAGAAGCTGCAGCGTGTTTTTCCGGTTATTATCACTACCTGCATATCGGCACATAAGATCGGGGAACCGGAGCCGCTGTTTGACATGACCATTATGGACGAGGCCAGCCAGTGCAATGTTGCGATCTCTCTTGTCCCGATTATCCGTGGAGAGAAACTGATGCTTGTGGGAGATCCGCAGCAGCTGAATCCGGTTATTCTGCTCGGAGAACTGATCAACCGCAAGCTGCGACGGCGGTATCATGTGGCAGAGGAATATGATTACAGAAAGAATTCGATTTACAAAACGTATCTGGCATGTGATGCGGTGAGTGATGAAGTGCTTTTGCGCAGCCATTACCGCTGCAACAGAGAGATTATTGGATTTAACAATAAAAAATATTACAATTCCAAACTGCAGATCTGTTCAAAAAGCAAAGAGCCGGAGCCACTTGTCTATGTAGATGTAAAAAGTGACCGTGCCGAGATCAAAAATACATCTCCGGCGGAAGCAGACGAGGTCATTGCATACGCGAAGCAGAACACGGACAAAAGTATCGCGGTGATCACACCGTTTGTAAACCAGCGGGCACTGATCGAGCAGGCGATCAAAGAAAACCACCTCGAAAATTTAGTCTGTGGAACGGTGCATGCTTTTCAGGGAGATGAAAAGGATGTGGTGCTTTTTTCCACGGCACTGTCCGACCGCACCAATGTCGGTACCTATCAATGGCTGAAAAACAATAAGGAACTGATCAATGTTGCAACCTCACGGGCGAAAGACAAGCTTGTTCTGCTCGCAGACAGCAAAGAACTGGAGCGCCTGCATGCAGGACAGGCAGACGATGATCTTTATGAACTTGCGCAGTACATCAAAACCAACGGGAAGTCAGAGATTACGGAAAAACATATCAGTTCCCGTGCACTTGGCATCCAGCCGTTTTCTACCGCTACCGAAAATGCGTTTCTCGAAAACCTGACGCATGCGCTCGAAAATATCTGGCTTTCCCAGAGTAAGTATGTGATCCACAAAGAAGTTGCCATATCGCAGGTGTTTCAGGACAATATGACATATGATGATCTGTTTTATATGGGGCGCTTTGATTTTGTTGTGTACGAAAAACAGGGAAAAAAGGAACTGCCGGTTCTGGCAATCGAACTTGACGGGAAAGAGCATTTTGAAGATGCGGTGGTGCAGGAGCGCGACCGGAAGAAAAATGCCATCTGTCAGGCACACAATATGGAAATTATACGGGTGGAGAATTCTTATGCCAGAAGGTATAATCATATTAAGGGAATTCTGATGGATTATTTTTCGAGGGTGCATTAAAAGAAAAATGCATTTTTTGTTATGAAAATATAGCAAATTCCAAAAATCAGTGCTAAAATATACACAATTCATCCGTGCAGAAATGCGGCCTTCGGGCTTTCACATGACACTTTTTTCGATAGCGTAGGCTTAGCGGTGTTATCATGTTGAAGCGGATGAATTTTTATGTTTGCAGAAAAGGGAAACGTGTCAGTAAGGAGAAACTGGTGAAAAAACAAAAAGGAATGATCATCACTGCGGCCGTGTTACTTGCAGCTGCCGCAGTCGTAACCGGAAGCCGTCTGATCCGGCATCCGGAAAAATCAAACACAAAAAAGTCTGAGGTTGCGGATCAGGAGAACAGTGAAAAAGAACAGGATCACAGGACTTCAGGGACAGAACTGAGTGAGAAAAAACAAAACATGAACAAAAGTATCACAGAGGAAGCGTTCTATATTTCCAAAATCCCGGACGATATTTTTGAGAAGATGCAGGGAAAATCATACAAGGCAGATTGTACCGTACCGCGGGAAGATCTCCGCTATCTTCATGTGCTCCACATGGGGTTTGACGGTCAGACAAAAGAGGGAGAACTTGTGGTAAATAAAGCCATTGCAGAGGATGTACTTGCCATTTTCAGGCAGTTGTATGAGGCAGAATATCCCATTGAAAAAGTCCGGCTGGTGGATGAATACGATGCGGATGATGAGGCATCCATGAGCGATAACAATTCTTCTGCGTTTAATTTCCGTTTCATTTCCCACACGACAAAAATCTCAAAACACGGTCTGGGCATGGCAGTCGACATCAATACACTTTATAACCCCTATGTAAAAACCGTCAACGGAAAGCTGTCGATTGAGCCTGCAAATGCAAAAGCGTATGTTGACCGGAGTGGGGATTTTCCGCACAAGATCGATCACGATGATCTGTGTTACAAGCTTTTTACCCGATATGGATTTACCTGGGGTGGGGACTGGACACATTCGAAGGATTATCAGCATTTTGAAAAAGACTGATGGAAAGTTGTGGGGACATATAGAGAAAAAGATGTAATGTATGTCCCATAAGAGCAAACGGAGAGGTCAATCAGAAAAGCGTTGGTGGAAAAATTTTTCCTTGACATATCTGTACAGGGGAATATAATAATCATCGAAAAGAAAATATTGTTCACCGAAATTCGTTGACGAGAACAGCATCGTATCTTATCGTTATTTTCAGAGAGCCTGTGGGTGGTGCGAACAGGTAGTAGCCGGATATGGATGATCCTCTCTAAGAAGCGGGCTGAAAGCAGACAACTGTGAGTAAACTTCGCCGGTTTCCTCCGTTATGGGATAGCATATGTTGGTATGTGAAGTGTCACAGAGTTTTTCTGTGGAATCAGGGTGGTAACGCGGATTTTATTCGTCCCTTTCCAGAGTAGTATCTGGGAAGGGGCTTTTTTAATGTCTGAATTCGTTTTTCAGTGAACAGACCAAGGAGGAAAAGTTTATGAAAGCACTACAAAAACTCAGCAAATGGTTATCGGACTACACATCAATTGTGGTAATTGCAATTGCGGTAGTAACATTTATCGTTCCGGGAATGATGGGATGGGTAAACCATCAGTTATTTACCGATCCGGTTTCCAATAAGTTTACAAGTCAGTCGATCATCATCGGTATTATTATGTTCAGTATGGGTCTGACACTGACAACGCAGGATTTTAAGATTCTGGCACAGAGACCATTCGATATCTGTGTTGGTGCATTGGCACAGTATCTGATTATGCCGTTTCTGGCATTCGCACTGACGAAAGTGCTGCATCTTCCTGCCGGCATTGCACTGGGACTCATTCTGGTGGGGTGTTGTCCGGGTGGTGTGTCATCCAATATCATGTCGTATCTCTGTGGTGGAGATGTGGCATTTTCCGTGGGAATGACAACCGTATCCACGATTCTTTCCCCGATCATGACACCACTTATGGTTTCTCTTCTGGCAAGCGGAACCAATATTTCCATCAAGGCACTGCCAATGCTTGTTTCCATTGTGGAAACGGTTATTCTTCCGGTAGCACTGGGCTTCCTTTTAAACTATCTGCTGGGGAAAAAGAAAATGTTCAGTGAGTTACAGAAAATTATGCCGGGTGTGGCAGTACTGGGGCTGGCGTGTGTTGTCGGTGGTGTGGTATCTTCCCAGGGCGCGAAGTTCTTCCAGTCCGGAGCTGTAATCTTTGTAGCTGTTTTTCTTCACAATGGACTTGGTTATCTGCTTGGTTATGGAGCAGGAAAACTTGTTGGCATGAATACCGCCAAAAAGAGAACCATTGCCATCGAAGTTGGCATGCAGAATGCGGGACTGGCAACAAACCTTGCCACAACGACCGCACAGTTTTCCGCAACACCGGAGTCTGCGATCATCTGCGCAGTTTCCTGCACCTGGCATTCTATTTCCGGAACATTGCTTGCCGGCATGTTTGCAGCTTATGATAAACACAAACAGAAAAATGCATAAGTTTTTCTATTGACATAGACATGGGAATGATGTAACATAACAGTGTTATCTAACATAACAACGTTATGTTACATTTTTATTTACAGGGAGCGTACCATGGCAGGAAAGAAAATACATGACAGCGAGACGAAGATACACCTGATCCAATGTGCCAAAAAAGAATTTATGGAGAAAGGGTTTGCGGGGGCATCCCTCCGAGGAATCTGCCAGAAGGCGGGTGTGACCACAGGGGCACTGTATTTTTTCTTTCAGGACAAGGACGATCTGTTCTGTGAGGTGGTAGGAAATTTTATGGATCGGCTCAATGAAATTCTGCGGGAGCATTTTTCTTTTGAAGTCAGGGAGATGGAGAGCGGCAAAGCAAAAGAGCATGATGACAGCAGCGATTTTGAAGCAGTCGCACAGGTTGTCCATGAACTGTACACCTACCGGGATGAAGTGCTTTTAGTGCTGACAAAAGCGCAGGGATCAAGCATGGAACATATGCCGGACCGGCTGGTCGATCAGATGGATGAGCACAATGCATTTATCTGTGAAGCGATGTGCAAAGCTTACCATGTGCCGATGGTGGAACAAAGCGTTGTACACTGGATGTCCCATTCACAGATCGATATGTTTATATTTATGGTAACGCACATGGATGACGAGGAAGAAGCACTGCGGTTTGCGGAAAAAGGTGTAAAATATCTGCTGGCAGGCTGGTACGGACTTGTCAGACCGTAGGCCGTCCGCATGTTTTGACGGAAGGTCGGGAAAAGAAGCACAGATCGTCCGCGTTTGGACAAAAGGTTCAGAAAAGAAGCACAGGTCTTTCGCTTTTTGCGGGGGACCTAAAAAAAGAACCGGAGGTTAGATAAAACTAATATTAGTATGAAAAGTAAAACCAAAAGGAAAGGGAGTTTCTATGTCAGAAGAAGAAAAGAAGTTTTTGGAAATTGTAGATTTAAAGAAAGGATTCGGAAGCGGACAGACGCGTCAGGAAGTCCTGCGCGGCATGAATTTTTCCGTTGCAAAAGGGGAGTTCTGTGTGTTGTTAGGACCATCCGGTTCCGGAAAATCCACACTGCTCAATATCATCGGAGGCATTGATAACGCCGATTCCGGTTACATCAATATCAACGGCGATAAGTTAGAGGATATGAGTGAGAAAAAGCTGACACAGTACCGCAGAAAGCATCTCGGCTATGTATTCCAGATGTACAATCTGATTGGAAATCTAAACGTGAAGGAAAACATCGAAGTGGGAGCGTATCTGTCAGACAATGCGCTTGATATTGACGATCTGTTACATACGCTCGGACTTTACGAGCACCGCTACAAACTGCCGAACCAGTTGTCCGGAGGCCAGCAGCAGCGTGTTTCCATCGGCCGTGCGATTGTAAAAAATCCGGATATTCTGCTCTGCGATGAGCCAACGGGAGCACTTGACTACAATACCTCCAAGGAGATCTTAAAGCTGATCGAGGAGGTCAATCAAAAATACGGCAACACGATCATTATGGTAACGCATAACGAGGCCATCAAAAATATGGCAGATCATGTGATCAAACTCCGTGACGGAGCGGTGCGCCACAACGACATCAATACAAACAAGGTATCCGCGGAAGATCTGGAATGGTAAGGGGGCTGCTATGAAAAAGAAAAAAATCAAAAATCCCCTGATCAAAAGAATACCGAAAGAACTGATCGGGGACTGGAAAAAATACCTGGTTGTATTCCTGTTTCTTGTGCTTACGATCGGCTTTGTGTCCGGTATGTATGTGGCGAACGAGAGTATGATTACTTCGGCAAACGAAGGCGTGACAAAATACAAACAGGAAGACGGTCATTTTGAGTTAAAAAAACAGGCAGATGCCACCTTGCTCTCGGCAATTGAGACAGGTGAAAAAGCGGATTTTAAGGCAACAAAGACAACATTGTATGAAAACTTTTTCCGAAATGAGGAAGAAGATTATAATAACGACGGGAAAAAGGATGGCACGATCCGCGTATTTGCAAAGACAAAGGATATCAACCTGGCATGTATGCTGCAGGGAAGTTTTCCACAGAAGGCGGATGAAATTGCCATTGACCGTATGCACGCCGACAACGTCGGAATAAAGGTGGGAGATACCGTCACAGTTTCCGGAGAGACTTATAAAGTTGTGGGACTGCTTGCGTATGTCAATTATTCTACATTACATGAGAAAACCACAGATCTGATGTTTGATGCACTGAAATTTGATGTGGCAATGGTGACACAGGACGGTTTCGACCGGCTGCACAAGAGTATTCACTATACTTATGCATGGAAATATGAAACGGAGCCTGCGGATGAGGCCGGGGAAAAAACACGCTCTGATAATTTTATGCGTGCATTGCTCACACAGGTGGTTGTTGCGGACAATGAGCTCGAAGATTACACACCGAAATACGGAAATCCGGCGATCAATTTTGCAACCGATGATATGGGATCGGACAAAGCCATGGGCGGTGTGCTGCTGGATATCCTTGTGGTAATCATCGCATTTATCTTTGCCGTGACGATCAGCAATACGATTGCAAAAGAGTCCTCCGCGATCGGAACACTGCGCGCGTCCGGTTACACGAAAAGAGAGCTGGTGCAGCACTATCTGTCCATGCCGGTTATTGTAACACTGCTGGCTGCGATTGTCGGAAATATACTCGGCTATACGGTGTTTAAAAATATTGTTGTGTCGATGTATTACAACAGTTACAGTCTGCCAACGTATTACACGATCTGGAATCCGGATGCATTCTTTAAGACCACGGTGGTTCCGGTGATCCTGATGCTGGTTGTCAACCTGATCGTGATCGTGCGCATGATGCAGCATACACCACTGCAGTTTCTGCGTCATGACCTGAAAAAGACAAAGAATAAAAAAGCCATGCGTCTGCCGGGATGGAGCTTTTTTGGCCGGTTCCGCCTGCGGATCATGTTCCAGAATGTCACAAATTACCTGATTTTATTTGTCGGTATTTTCTTTATCATGGTCATGCTTGCCATGGCGGTAGGTATGCCGGATACACTTGCTTATTACAAGAACAACACCGACGGCATGATGTTTGCAAAATACCAGTATGTGCTCAAATCCTACGAGGATGATGACAACAAACTGATCACAACGGAAAACAAAGACGCAGAGAAGTTTGATATGACTTCACTTGTAAAAAAGAGTGATGCGATCGATGAGGAAATTTCCGTATACGGAATCGCGGATGACAGTCACTATGTAAAGATCAAAAAGTTAAGTTCCCTTAAGAAAAATGAAGTATATATTTCTGCTTCATTTGCCGATAAATACGGGCTTGCGGTGGGAGATAAAATATCGCTGGATGAAAAGTATGAGAATAAAACTTATACCTTTAAAGTTGCGGGACTGTATCAAAAATCCCAGAGCCTTGCAGTTTTTATGTCCATTGACAATTACGGAAAAGTATTTGACTTAAAGGAAAATGAGTTCAGCGGATTTTTATCCGACAGCAGGATCACCGATATTGATGAGGAAAATATTGCAACGACCATCACGATCCGTGATATCACAAAGATGGCAGACCAGTTAGATCACTCCATGGGGTCCTACATGACGTATTTTCAGGTACTGTGTATCCTTCTGGCAGCCGTTATGATCTATCTTCTGACAAAGCTGATCATTGAAAAGAATGAGAATGCAATTTCCATGACAAAAATCCTTGGGTACGAAAACAAAGAGATCGCGAGTCTGTATCTGCTTTCGACGAGTATTGTGGTTGTAATCGCGGATCTCATCAGTGTGATTCTTGGAACACTTGTTATGGCCGCGGCATGGCGGATGATGCTCTTTTCCTACAGCGGCTGGTTCGCTTTTCGCGTAACACCGATTGGTTATGCAAAAATGTTTGGATTTGTGCTGATCGGATATCTGATTGTTATGGTATTTGATTTCCAGAGAATCAAGAAGATTCCGATGGATCAGGCACTTAAAAATATGGAATAAAATTTTATAAATGTGTGGCTGAAAGTGATGCGCACAAAACGACCCCTCAGTAGCGGCGGCTACCGGGGGGTTCTCTTTTTATATGGCATCCATTCATGTTTTTACCGTTGCTCACCGAGAGTGGTATTTTGCAATATTGCAAGAATAATGATTGCATACACCCCGCCGATCAGGGCAGTAATCAGCTGCGTGACAGAAAACTGCAGCTGCAGAACATGTAACATTGGCTGCATTTTCACAGGCAACATATTTGGTAAGATAATAAGAGAAATAAGAATTCCCATAAACAGAGCCTTTAATACAGCACCGATCACAACAGATACCGGAAGTCCTGCTTTTTCCCCGAATTTTTTGTGGAGCAGGGCAACAACAAGGACGAGAATTGCATTTCCGATTATAATGCATGGAAACATTGCCGGAATGGCTGCCATAATCGGGCTTCCGGTGATGAAAAAGGATGTGATCGGGGTGATGATACTTAAGATAATGCCGCATGCCAGCCCGGCATAGACAGTGGTCAGAATCAGGGCAGCGTTGATGATCGGACCTGTAAGGTATACACTCACATTTTTGAAAAACTGGCTTACAATGCAGATTGCGAGTAAAATTGCTGTAACAGTGATTTGTCTTGTTTTTAATTTCATAAATTTATCCTCCTAAAATTCGTATCATGGTAATGATACTCTTAAAGGCACTGAAATGCAACGACACGGGGATTTTATCTTGTGTTACCATAAAAAATGAGGTAGAGTAAAGACAGTGAAAAGATATTTTGCTCCTACAGGGGGATAAAAACTGTCGAATGTTTAGAAAGAGGAGTGTATATGAAAAAGGGGATAGTATTTCTAATTGTATTTTTGATGGTCATCAGTTTCCCGATATGCGGATATGCGAAGGGGAAGGAGAAAATTTATCTGGACTCTTCCTGGAAATATGCGGATCATGCCAGAATTACATCGGGCTATGCTGTTATGTACAAGGCGAAAAAGAACCGGAAGGACATTGTGATTGCAGTCAATGCGGGACATGGAACGAAAGGCGGTTCATCGGTCAAAACGCTGTGTCATCCGGATGGCTCTGCAAAGGTGACCGGAGGAACGACAGCGGCAGGCTCTGTGAAAGCAGTGGTGGTTTCAGATGGAATGGCATTTCGGGACGGAACGGCAGAACGTGATGTGACGCTTCGTATGGCACGGATTCTGAAAAAGAAACTGCTGGCAGAGGGGTATGATGTGCTCATGGTCCGGGATGGAAAGGATGTACAATTGGATAACGTGGCGCGTACCGTCATATGTAACAATGTAGCGGATTGTCATATTGCGCTGCATTGGGACAGCGATGGACTTTCTTACGACAAAGGATGCTTTTATGCTTCTGTTCCCGAAAAACTCAAAAAAATGCGTCCGGTTGCATCTTACTGGGAAGAACATGACGCATTGGGGAAATCACTGATCAAAGGGCTGCGTTCCCAAAAGATTAAAATAAACGGAACCGGTGCTACGGAGATTGATCTGACGCAGACTTCGTACAGTACAATTCCTTCCGTTGATATTGAACTGGGCAACCAGTGTTCGGATCATAGTGACAGGAAATTGCAAAAACTTGCGGACGGACTGGTACAGGGGATCAACAAATATGTAAAACATCATATCCATGTAGCACCGTTAAGCAGCCTGTGAGATTAAAAATGGAGGTGACATATGGAAACATGGTATTATGAAGTTGTCAGTATTGATGGAGATTATGCAAATTTGAAGCGGACAGATATCGAAAGTGATGATCTGAAACTTGTGGCACGGGCACTGCTTCCACCGGAAATTATGGAGGGAAGCAGACTCAAATATGAGCTGATGCAGTATGAAATCATAGCGTAGCTATTTGGAAAAGAGGTTTACACAATGGACGTAAGAAAAATGAGAAATGAGAAGCTGGGAGCGCGTGTTGTGGAGGCACTTAATTCCCGCAACATGGAAGCATATTATGTAGAGACAAAAGAAGAGGCCGTAAAGAAAGCACTCGAATTGATCCCGAAGGGCAGCAGTATCAACATGGGCGGTGCAACTTCTGTAAAGGAGTGTGGTCTCTACGATGCCGTTTCCAACGGTGATTATGAATTTTATGACCGGGATAAAGTAAAAACCCCGGAGGAAAAAGAGGAGATTGCGCGGAAAGCATTCAGCTCGGATTATTTTTTGGGCAGTGTCAATGCCATGAGCGAGGATGGCGTGTTTATCAATATTGACGGAAATGCCAATCGTGTGGCTGCGTATGCCTATGGACCAAAGCATGTTCTGCTGATTGTGGGTATGAACAAAGTCGTAAAATCCGAGGAAGACGCCCTGCACCGTGCGCGGAATGAGGCGGCACCGATTAATGCACAGCGATTTGGCATTGACACACCATGTTCCAAAAACGGAAGCTGTTTTGACTGTAAAAGTCCACAGTGCATCTGCTGTCAGATTCTGACAACCCGATTCAGCAGGGTCAAAGGACGGTTTCAGATTATTCTGGTGGATGAAAATCTGGGCTTTTAAGAAGAAAGACGGGTTTTCTTGTGATGATTATGGGCATATAGCATTGGCAGTGGTGGCACTGATTCAGCTGATCCGGCAGGTTTGTAAGAAAAATGAATAATAAAGGATAAAAAGTTCTGGGAAACAGATGTTTTCCAGAGCTTTTTTATTTCTGGAAATATTACCTCGCAAAATTTTCAAAGGTCTTTATGCAACCAAGAAATGGCATTTCTGGAAATCAGTATTGCGGTCACGTATGCGTGATAGTTTATGCTGAAAAGTACGGGGAAAGGTAAAGGCCGTAATGAAAAAAGTAAACGAAGTGAGCCGGCTGGCAGGAGTGAGCAAGAGAACTTTGCAGTTTTATGATGATGAAGGACTATTGCCTGCCCAGCGGTCGAAAGACAATTATCGACTGTATGATGATGCTGCACTGGAACGTCTCTGGGAGATCCTGGTGTATCGGGCAATGGGGCTTGATCTGAAGGAAATCAAGTATCTTCTGACACTTTCGGAGAAACAACAAAAACAGTATCTGGAAAAGAAAATCCGAGGGCTAAGGCAACAGATCAGACAGCTTAACGGACAGATGGAATTTATTTCATATGTACAGCAAAATGGGATGTTACCGGTTCCGACAGAAAAAAAACACCGAGGAAAAAACGTATATGGATTACATAGCGGTGTTGAGAAAAATGAAACAGGATCAAAAAAGGGAGGACAAAGAGAAATGAAAAAAAAAAGATTAATGATGGTAATGTGTTGTGGAATAATGATTTTGGGAAATCTTAGTGGTTGTAATGCTATGAAGACGAAAGAAACAGAGTATCATTGGCCGACAAAGTACGCTGGTAAAATCGTTGCCTGTTCCGGAATCGAAATACGGAGAAATTGTATTGGATGCAGAAGATTCTTTTGAAATTGACGTTTTTAATACGTCGAAATCACAGTTTGCAGATTATATAAATGCATGTAAGGAAAACGGATTTAATGTGGATTATTATGGGACGGAAGATTCATATGATGCAGAGAATAAAGATGGATATACGCTCTCGCTGAGTTATGATAAAAGGAAAAAGACAATGAATATAGATATCTATGACCTGGACGATGATACGGAGGATACGCAGGAGCCGGAAGAAACAGAGGAGCCGGAAGAAACAGATGACTCGGAAAACGCAAAAGATACATCCAAAGATTCCTCAAAGACTGATAAGAAGGAGAAAAAGAAAACCAGTTCTAAAAAGAAAGATGGGGCAGTTGATGCGGATTTTAAGAAGATGATGGATAGTTATGAAGATTTCTTTGATGAATATATCGAGTTTATGAAAAAGTATGAAAATTCTGATGATGTGGCGGGAATGTTAAATGATTATGCGGATTATATGACGAAATATGCCGATTACATGCAGAAGTTAAATGACGTAGATACGGATAATTTGTCGACTGCGGATGCCGCCTACTATACAAAAAAGTGCAGGCACGTATTGTGAAAAAGCTTGCAGAAATCCAATAGGATCTGCTTTATGATGGTGGGATGAAGAAAAGGATCGAAAGGTCCTTTTCTTTGTCATAAACAATAATTTATGAGGAAAAGAAAAATGAAAAGAAAGAAAATGCTTCTGGTTATTTATTATGGAAAAAAGATAAAAATTTTTGGATCAGTTATGATGGGATAGTTACACTTGGCATTGATAGTTCAAAGTTAGATGTAAAAGTAGATGGTGAAAATGTAAAAATACATATTCCAGAAGCAAAGGTATTAAGTTCAAAACCAAATCCCGACAGCATTACCAAGGATTCCTATTATTATGCAAAAAATTCAGCAATAGCGGATGCAGATGATCAGACGAAAGCCTATAAAAAGGCAGAGAAAGAAATGGAGAAGACAGCAGCAAATGATACTGTTTTATTAGCACAGGCACAACAAAGGGTGCAGTCTATGTTAGAGGATTATGTAAAAAATATGGGTACGATGTTAGGAAAAGAGTATACGATCACATGGGATATCAAAGAAAATCATGTGAAGCCGGATATGGCAGAATCGACAGAATAGTAAGCTTTTTACGATGGCTTGGAACAATGTATTCTAAGCCATCGATTTTTTATGCAGGTATGCGTTACGGTTGGTAAAAAATTAACATTTGCCTAATTAAACAACAGAAAAATTGATAGAAACGATCAAGATAGACTCTTGAAAAAAGTAAATTTCCTCATAAAAATGTAAAAAATCAATATAATTCGCTCATGAAAATGTAATTTTGAAGAAAAAATCGCTCATAAAAATGTAATTGAGATCAACTTTATTACAGAGCCATCTTATAAAGTTATTGTTGAGGAAGGGTTTTCAGCAGAACATATTATCAAGCTGATCAGCAGGATTGATCCGACGAAACATTTTGAAGAAAACGAATTGGTAGATTATGAAAATGATATTGTAAAGTATGCACAAGGGCTGGATAAGGCGAAAATTCTGAGTGTATACCGGTCAATTCCAGCACAGCTTGCTAAAGAAAATAAAAAATTTCAATATTCGAAAGTCTCTAAGGGCGGAAGATCTAAGGATTATATGGGATGTGTAGAGTGGTTGAAAGATGCCGGGCTTATTAATGTATGTGAATGTTTGCAATTTCCGGAATTGCCATTAAAAGGAAATGTGGATGAAAGCAAATATAAAGTATATATTTCGGATACCGGATTATTGGTGGCAAGTCTGGACGATGAATCACAAATTGACTTGCGTGCAAATAAAAATCTTGGCATTTATAAAGGTGCGCTTTATGAAAATTTTGCAGCAGAGGCATTGGTAAAGCAGGGATATGGGCTTTATTATTATTCGAAGGATAATTCGACACCAGATGAAGCTGGTTACCGAAGAGATTACAAAAATAGGAAAGAAATTTATTGCGCGAGTGCGGATAAGGATAAATCTGCAAAGAAGCGCCAGAACAGGCTTCATCTGCCGGATCTGGCGTTTCTTTTTCAGAGGTGTTTTACAACTGATAATTTGAATTATTTTTTCTTCACAACACAGCGTTTTTTATAGAATGAAATCCCATAACAAATGACTTCATCATAATCATCTTCAAAGGATTTGGCATACATGAGATCATCCATCTGCTGCACAGCTTTTTCACATGCGGTGTCTAAATCGTTGAGAGATTTGGCGTACTTGGCTTCAAAGACAGCAACGCGGCCATTGAGGGAGTCGTACACAACCACATCACTGCGTCCTTCCCCATGTTCTTTATTGGAGTCTACCATATAACCGGCTCCGGCAAATATGCCAGCTAAAAAAGCATGATAATAATCTTCTTTGTAATCATGGTAACTGATTGTTTTGCGCAGAAGTTTTGTCATTTCAATAGAAATTGTCTTTGCATCCTGATTCCATACGGCATGAAACAGAGTTTCACGGTTCCAGGTCAGGGCGCTCTCCTGAAACCATTTTAAAATGGTTGTCTCAAAAATTTCCCGGATTTCTGCATTCGGAATCATCAGTGCGGATATACCATCCGGCAAATGTTCAGGGAGATCTGCATCGCGGGCTTTCGTCAGATAACCCGTGAGATAAAGAATACTCCAGAGATTGTCTTCGGAAGAATGCAGATAGTCGTAAGTAAGATTTTCATCAATCTGTTGTGTAATATATCCGCCTGAAAGCAGGGTTTCCAATTTCCGGGTAATGGTATTTCCGGCATAATCAATAAAAGAACGAACAATAGCATTATCACTGGTGTTTTTCCAGTAACTTGCCGGCCTGACATCGGGATTGTATTGCAGATCTCGCATATAATTCATGACATCCCACGGACAATAGACATCGACATCTCCAAAGTGATAACCATCATACCAGAATTTCAAATCTTTGGAATGTTCCATGGCATCGGCATCCCGCAGAAGCTGTTCTACACATCCTTTTGTGTAAATCCAAAATATTCATTCAAACGGCAATCTGTAATGGTGTCAGATACAAAATTATTTGTCCCGGTAAAAATGCTTTCTGCAATCCGAAGGCATCCGGTGATCACTGCAAACCGGAGGGCAGCATTATCTTTTAAGGAAGTACTGAGCATTCCTTTGATAATCTCAAGCATCTGGTCATAGTATCCATTAGAGCTGGCTTTTGCAATTGGTACATCATATTCATCTAACAACAGGATGACTGGTTTTGCATAATAAGAAGCCAAAGCTTTTGTCAGCAATACAAGACTTTGTTTGATCTCAGAGACAGTGGCTTTGCGTTCTGCAATATGATGTATGATTTCTTTATCATAATCGTTTACAGAATCACTTTCTAACACAGATAAAGGTGCTGCTGGTATAAATCGGAGATGGTATACACCAGCATGTCGCAGGCACTGGAAAAGGTAAGTCCATCCACATCTTTAAAAGATAAAAACAAGGTTGGGTACTGATTCATCCATTCATCACATAAAGCAGTATTTTTGGAAATTTCCAGCCCTTCAAATATGGTTCGGCTGTCTTTTCGAATATCAAAAAAACTTGCCAGCATACGCATGCCAAGTGTTTTCCCAAAACGCCGGGGACGTGTAATTAAGGTTACTTCAGCAGATTTCGTCTGTAGTAATTTAGAAATAAATCCGGTTTTATCGATATAGTAATAATTATTTTCCCTAAGCTTTTCAAAATCCGAAACGCCGACGGGAATGTTAAGATCTACCATATACCTGTCTCCTTGTATACATCATTTCTTAAAAACCAAGTATATCATATCATGAAGAATTTTAGATGACAAGAATTCACAAGACAACATTTCACAGTTGACTGTAACATGATAAAAATTGAAATTAATATTGCGTATAATCAAAGAATGTAGCAGAATAAAGGTGCGCATAATCAAAAAGTATGGAATTTTATGCATTTCTCCATACATGGTAATGATGCTGTAAAAAGAAAAGTGGAGATAACATTATGATTAAAAACATCGTAAAAGGCAAACAGATTTTTTCAAAAAAAGCAACCCCTGCCACAGAAGCCGACAGGCAGGTAATCACCGATCTCTTAGACACCCTGCGTGCCAACCGGGAAATCTGTGTCGGCATGGCTGCAAATATGATTGGCGTAAACAAAGCAATTATCGTTGTAGCGGCCGGACCGTTTCAGTTTGCAATGGTAAATCCCGTGATAACAAAGAAATCCGGGGAGTATCAGACCGAGGAAAGCTGCCTGTCACTCGACGGAGCCAGAAACTGTACCAGATATAAGGAGATCGAAGTAGATTATCTGGATCAGAATTTTAAACCACAGCACGGAAAATATTCCGGCTGGACGGCGCAGATCATCCAGCATGAAATTGATCATTGTAACGGAATTATTATTTAATCAGGAAAGGAAAACGATGAACGAGGAAAAGAACGAGACAAGATGGGACAGGCTTCTTGCGGTTCGCACCACTGGCAGAGACGATACAAATGCGGATCAGTATCGTTATCCTTATGAACCTACGCCTTATTCAGTTTTGGAACGTCTGGCAAACAGCGGACTGATTCGAAAGGAAAACACATTGCTCGACTACGGCTGCGGAAAAGGAAGAGTTGATTTTTTTATGTCATATCAAACCAGATGTCAGTCTATCGGTGTCGAATATAACGAGCGAATTTATGAAAAGGCTATGAATAACAAAGAGTCTGCCGTGGCTTCCGGCAGGGTATTATTTGCACTTGCAAATGCGGAGCGGTATACAGTTCCGGAAACGGTGGACCGGATTTATTTTTTTAATCCTTTTTCGCTGGAACTGCTGAAAAAAGTAATTGCCCGGATTTTGAATTCTTATTATGAAAACAGGAGAACAGTAAAGTTGTTTTTCTATTATCCATCCGATGAATACATAGCTTATCTGATGACCGTAGAGGAATTGTTGTTTTCCGATGAAATTGATTGCAGAGATCTGTTTGACGGAAACAATGTACGGGAAAAAATAGTGATATTTGAAATTGCTGTTTAACTGCGTGGTCTGTTCAGAGGGATGGATTTGCGGGGGAGACTGTTCTAAATATAAGGTTTCTCGATGTGACGGAAAAAGGGGACATTCTCTTTCTACAGAAAAATTTACAAGTTAGCTCTGGCGTTGGTTTCAGGTACGTGGAGTAAAGTTGTTCGGTTTACGCAATTCGCTGTGGGTTGTGAGTGCCAGAGCAAGTTGTAAATTTGTTCTTCCGAAAGAAATGTTCCCCTTCTTCCTGTTGGCTGGAGAAAATATAATTGAGAAACATATTTCCGCAAATCCTGTCTGTGGAACAAATATAAAGGCACCAGAACCTGCAGTTAAAGGCACTCCCGGAAGAAAATTCATGTAAAAGATACCATTGCGGTACCTATATATTGAAAATTTAACATTCAGATACCGGAAAGTCTCTATAGATCAAAAATTGCTTTTCCAGGTACCACTTTCTCGAAAAAAGCGGTACCTGGAAAAGCAATTTTACTATATAGGTGACATTTCCTGATTTCAAGCACTAAAATTTCGAAAAAACGTCACCTGAGCATTTAATTTTTTATCTATAGATACCAGTCCTTATCATCAAGTGATTTAACCGGGTGTTTTTACGTTTATTTCAGTTTATGGGATTCGCATATCCTTTCCAGGCGCCTCTTAACTGCAAGTTCTATTATGGAAATTTCTATTTGTCGTTAATTAAGTATGCTTGAAAAATAAAACGGAGATATTTTTGATAATTCAGGATATTATTATAGTATAAATAAAACCTTTTTGCCAGTTCAGGACAATATAAAAGTGTAAGGGCAAACCCCTTAAATCGATTTAAGAGAGAAAAAGGATCAGGGATGGATAAGCACGAATTTGAGCAGTTTGTCACCGAACATGGAAAAGACATTCTGCGGTTCTGCAGGATGAATGCCGGGAGTACAGAGCGTGGAAACGAACTGTATCAGGACACCATGGTAAAGCTGTTGGAAAAGAAAAAAAAGCTTGATGCGGCGCAGAATATAAAAAGTTATGCCATGCAGACAGCAATCCTGCTGTGGAAAAACAAAAAGAAAAAATACGCCGTGCGAAACCGCATTCTTCCGGAGAGCAGTCTTGAAGAATACATGGAACAGGGCGGTTTGTCCGGCGCGTGTGAGGACGAAAAAACGCCCGAGCAGCAGATGTTAAATCAGGCGGAAATCGAGGAAGTTCAGGCAGTTGTGGCGGCACTTCCGGAGAAGTACCGGATGCCGGTTTACCTGAATTTTTCCGCCGGAATGACCATGCAGGAGATTGCGGTATGCTTACATATCCCGTTAAGTACCGTAAAAACCCGGATGCGCAAAGCAAAAGCATTGTTAAAAGAACAATTGGAGGCGATCGGATATGACGGATGAACGACTGGATCAGATCTTAAAACAGGCCCTTGCACCGGAAATTGCAGATACAGAGATTGCAGTGAAACAGGCAGGGAGGAACTATTATATGAAAAAAATATGGAAAATAGGAGTTGCAGCAGTTGCATGTGCTGCACTTCTTGTGGCAGGAACTATCGCAGCAGGACACCAGACGGTACAAAAGAAACCGGGAGCAGTCAGCATTTCCAAAAATCCGTTTGTCATCTGTGCACAGGCGGCGGAACTGACAAAGGATAAACCGGTTTACATCAGAGAATCGGTGAGCAATACATTTGGATATGCGGCATGGGATGATGGCAAAACCGGAAAGATGGGATTTGTTATGGAAATGCCGCTCTCTGTCAAGGGCGATGACATTAAAACCATCAGCTATCATATGGAAAATGGATTTTTTCAGGTGACAGATACCGGAGAAACGGACGATATGATCGTTGATTCCGAAGCCTATGAAGGGGATACAGCAGAAGCAGGGATTACAGAGCGTGGGGAAACGGAAGCAACGCTGGATATTTACCAGAAACATGCAGATGATTATATGGTAAAAGAAGTACCATCGGGCGCAAAAGAGCGGGCACTTTCTTCCTACACGGTGGCATATGACAGACAAAGCAGCGAGAATACCACGATCAATATATGCGGAACGCAGGAGTTATCACAGGACGAAATTACTGCAATGCACAGCAGTACCACAGATCCCGGGGAACTTGCAAAACTCTATGACAAGGTGTTCAAAGACACCGTGATCACCTGCACCGTAACGTTTACCGACGGCACAAGCCAGAAAAGGCAGATCGGCATTGGCGGTGCGGTCATGACCTACGAAGAACTGGGAACACAGACGGATGAACCGGTGGAAAGCCCGGAAGATCCGTCGCAGAAGCAGGCATTTTTAAAGCTGCAGATAAAATAAAAAGATCCTTATAAATTCCTTAGAATTCTCCTTTATACTGATTTTACAAATCAAGAGGAGGATGAAACATGGAACAGAATATGATCACAATCAGAAATCTGTCAAAAGAATTTAAAGGACAAAACGTTCTGAAAAACATTACAATGGAAATTCCCAAAAACTGTGTATACGGGCTTTTGGGGGCAAACGGTGCGGGAAAATCCACGCTGTTGAAAACAATCACCGGACTGTTAAACCCTACGTCCGGTGAAATTTATTTTGAGGGGCATAAGTGGACACGGGCAGATCTGGCGGATATTGGAGCGCTGATCGAGACACCGCCCATTTATGAAAACCTGACGGCGTGGGAGAACATGAAAGTGCGCGCGCTTCTTCTCGGAATTCCGGATGAAAAAATTCAGAAAGTACTCAAAACCGTCGACCTGACGGATACGGGAAAGAAAAAAGCAGGGGCTTTTTCACTTGGAATGAAGCAGCGGCTTGGCATAGGTCTGGCACTTTTGAATGATCCGAAACTGCTGGTACTTGACGAACCGGTCAACGGGTTAGATCCACTTGGAATTCAGGAGCTGCGCGCACTGATCCGGAGTTTTCCGGAAAAAGGCATTACGGTGATCATTTCAAGCCATATTTTAAGTGAAATCCAGCAGACCGCCGATTACATCGGGATCATTGCAAAGGGAACGGTGGGATTTGAAGGAAAACTGCAGGAACAGCAGGATCTGGAAGCATTGTTTATGAAGGTTGTCGCAAAAGGAGGGAATGAATCATGAAACATTATTTTCAGGCGGAACAGTTAAAATACCGTCATACCTCCGTGGCAGCAATTACGCTCGGCATGCCGGTGTTTACGGCGTTGCTGGCATTCTGGCTGACCTCTTCCTATTTTTCCGTTGATGTGTACAACTGGTGGTACATCGGGCTGTATCCGGCGTTTCTGGGCATTTTGTGCAGCATCATCGGGAAAAAGGACAAACAGAAAAAGAATTACACGATATGGTCACTGCCCTGCGGCATGGAACAGATCTGGGACGCAAAAATCCTTGTCGGAATAAAGATGTCGGCGGTTGCAGTTGCTGGACTTACGCTGTTTTCCATGATGGGGCAGATGCTGCTGGAATCCGTGGGGAATCTGAAGATGAGGCAGGCAATCCCGATTCCGGCACAGATACTGGCAGGAATTGTGTTGTGGCTTACCACACTCTGGGAGATTCCGTTCTGCCTGCTTCTTGCACAGAAAATAAGCACATTTCTGATGCTTGTGATCCATGTTGGAATCTATAGTATTTTGTCTACGTCGGTATCGTTAAAACCGTGGTTTGCGTTGTTTCCGGGAGCGATCACATCGCGGCTGATGTGTGTCGTGATCAAAGTGATGCCAAACGGACTGCCGTTTGAGCCGGGGCAGGTGACCTATTCTCCGGAACTCGGCAGAGTGAGTGGTCTGTTGATTGGAATTCCTGCCGCACTTCTGTGGTTTCTGGTATTCTGGCTGGCAGGCAGAACATGGTTTCGAAAGCAGGTGGCAGAATGACAAAACGTGTGATGGGAAGTGTTCGGGCGGAACTTTTGAAAATGAAGCATACTTTTTTAATTCCGTTTCATGTGGCGGTGCCGGTTATCATCGCTGGTTTCATGCTGTTTTATTATCGCGGGACCATAGGAAATCCCATGGGACAGACCATGGCATATTTTGAACTGATCGGTATCGGGCTTCCGTTTGTGGTGAGCATTGTGTGTGCGGGAAATATCGGACTTGAGGAGCAGAATCATTTTCAGGTATTTCTCGGGAACTACAAAGTAAAGGGCAAAGGGTTTGTTGTAAAGGGCGTGGTTCTTTTTGGCATGGGGTTTCTTGCAATTTTCGGGGCAGCAGTTCTTTTTGCTGCCGGGTATCATTTTTTACTGGGAAAAGAGGGGATTGGCATGCGGTATGTGCGGCTGACGGGGACACTGATTTTCGGAAGTGTGCCGTTGTATCTGGAGCATTTGTTCCTGAATCTGATCTTTCCAAAGACCGTATCCCAGTGCGTGGGCGTGGCGCAGTCGGTGGTGTCCGCCCTGTTTCTCACCGGGCTTGGGGAGGGCAGATGGCAGTTTTTTCCGGCTACGTGGAGTGCAAGGGGCATTCGGTACTGCAATGATCCCGTAAACGGGAAACGTGTGTTGTTTTGTCTGTTGCTCTTGTTTCTGATGTGTGTCATAATCGGAGTATGGTTTCATAAATATGAAGGAAGGCAGTGCAATGACTGAGATATTGGCAATTGATGATGACCGGGAAATTTTAGCTGTGATCAAAAAAGCACTTTTGCGGGAAGGGTATCAGGTGACGGCACTTGAAGATCCGCTGCAACTGGAGGAAGACAAACTGGGCAGATACCAGCTCATTCTTTTAGATGTGATGATGCCGGGCATAGACGGGTTTGATCTGTGCCGCAGAATCCGAGAAAAAGTGGATTGTCCGATTCTGTTTCTCACGGCAAAAACCGAAGAGAAAGACGTAATGACCGGGCTTGGCGCGGGTGGGGATGACTATATCACAAAACCGTTCGGGATCGGGGAACTGCGGGCGAGAGTTGCTGCACATATCCGGCGGGAAAACAGGGAAAAAACGCATACGATCTGTATCGGGGAGGTGCGTTTTTCCATGCAGGAGAGAAAAATCTATGTGCAGGAACATGAACTTGTTTTTACAAAGGCGGAATATACGATCTGCGAATTTCTGGCATTAAACCACGGACAGGTATTTTCGAAAGAACGGATTTTAGAGCATGTATTCGGATTTGACGGGGACAGCAACAGTTCCGCAATTACGGAGCATGTAAAAAATATCCGTGCAAAATTCCAGAAATTTGGGATCAACCCGATTGAAACGGTTTGGGGGATCGGCTATCGATGGAAATGAAAAAAAGAAGACAAAAAACACTGACTGGGCTGTTTTTGAAATTTGCGGCGTTATTCTGTCTGGATACGTTCGGAATCGGAATGTTCTGTCTGGTGCTTCTGGTATTAAGTCCCATGACAGGATTTACGCTGCCTGCCAATTATGCGGAGCTGCAACTGACGGACCATACGGAAGAAATTAAGGCTGCGGGGACAGATGTGGAAGCCCTGATTCCGGATGGATGCAGATACGGGATTTACGATGCGGCGGGGCAGTTTAAGACCGGAACTTTTTCGGCAGACGCGCAGAAAAGGGCATGGCAGGGGTATAAAAACGGCAGTAAGTATGCATCCATGGGAAAGTATTACCGCTATATTAAGCAGAACAGCGGCGATATCTGTATTGTAAAATACGATTTGCATATGAGGTATGCGTACGATAAATTAAACGGCATTGTTCCATCTCTGGAGATACTGACACCGGTGCTTGGCGTGGTGCTGTTTTTCCTGCACGCCACATTGTTGTCCGGCCATTTTGCAAAAAAATTAAAACGGGAGCTTAGGCAGCTACGCGAAGTTACGGAAAAAATTGGACAAAATGATCTGGAGTTTGAAACCGGACCATCGCAGATTAAGGAGATTGACGATGTAATGTCCTCACTTTCCGGCATGAAAGAAGCATTAAAAGATTCGCTGACCAGACAGTGGGACGCACAGCAGCAGAAAAAAGAGCAGCTTGCGGCACTGACACACGATATCAAGACACCGCTTACTGTCATCAAAGGAAATGCCGAGCTTTTGGCGGAGACGGATTTGTCTGCGGAAAACTGGGAGTGTACGGATGCTATTTTGGCGAATGTGGGCAGCATGGAGCAGTATTTGGAGCATATGCGGCAACTGCTGTATGGACGTGACCGCGCAGAGGAGACAGAAGTAGTCACCTGTGCGCGTTTGAAAGAGCAGTTCAAAGAAGCAGCCATGCAGATTGCGGCAGCGGAAAAAGTTCCGGTTGTTTTTCAGGAGGATTCCCTGTGTGGGAATGTATGCTGCAAGCCAGGACCGGTTGGCAGAGCGTGGAAAAATGTGGTCAGCAATGCGGTGGAACACACAGACCGGGCGCGCGGGATCGTGGTGCGCCTGCAGATGGAAGTGTATGAGGGGCAGGAGTATCTGACTGCAACCGTCCGCGATTTTGGAAAGGGTTTTTCGGAGCAGGATCTCATCTATGCAGATCAGGAATTTTACAGCGGGGATGCCAGCCGGCATGACCGGACGCATCAGGGGCTTGGTCTTGCGATCGCAAAAAAATTCTTAAAAGAGCAGGGCGGCATGCTTTGTTTTTACAACCACGCGGAGTCTGGAGCGGAAGTGGTGTGCCGGATCAAAACGGCTGAGTTGTTTTAAACAATACATCGTCAAATCGGGTAAATGGTAAGTATAAAATTTGAAAGCCAATATTATCATGTATGGAAATGTAAACGGTTACATGGCAAAAATAACAAAATAAATAGGGAAAATGATCTGAAAAAGAGAAAAAACTGTGCAATACAACGAAAACAAAGAGCATGTATTGACATAAATTTTGCATAAGCATATAATGCAATCAATGAAAACGGTTACATAAGGAGGCGTTAACTATCGATAAAAATATCACAATATCAGATATTGCAGAGAGAGCAGGAGTCTCCAAGGCAACGGTATCCAGAGTATTGAACTCTCCGGATATTGTAGAAGAACATACAAGAGAAACTGTAAGCCGGATTATAAAAGAGTTACATTATACACCATCCCAGACGGCAAGAAATCTTTCTATGAAAAGTTCATCAACAATTGGTGTTATCGTACCAGAAATCAGTAATACCTTTTTCGGAGAATTGTTTTCAGGGGTCGAAGATGTAACAAAGAAACATAACTATTCTCTGCTTTATTCTGGAAATGACAATGATAAAGAGGCTGATTATAAAGCTTTGGATATGATGAAAATGCAGCGGGTCAGAGGATTATTATATATTCCTGCAGTGAACTATGCAGCATTAGGCATTCTGGATAAGTTGCAGCGAAAGCTGGATCGGATGAATTGCCCGATTGTATGTATGGATCGAGACGTTGGACTCAAATGCGATATTGTTCATTTTGATGATCAGAGTGCGGTTCGTAAAGCAGTGCTTGCCTTGGCGAATGAGGGTCACAGTAAGATTGCAATTATTATAGGTGAGGAAGAAAATATTCTTTCCATCCAACGTTTTGAAGGCTATCTGGAAGGCCTCAAACAGGCAGGAATCCAGTATGATGAGAAGCTTGTATTAAGAGGTTCCTATACAAGGGTGTCTGGTTATCAGGTGACAAAGAGGATGATTGCACAGGAAGATCAGCCGACGGCTGTGATAACATGCAATAACCTGTTGAGTAAGGGTTATTTGCAGGCGGTGTGTGAATATACACACGGAAAAACCGATTTGTATACACATATTGGTCTGGATGAGATTGATATGATGCAATATCTTGGTATTCCTTATAATTGTATCCAGCGTGATGCATATGAATTAGGTCGTTCGGCGGCCGAATTACTGATGAAGAGGATTGAACAGCCGGAGGAAGCATATCAGCACATGATATTGAGTTCTCCGTTAATTCATCAGACGTTCTAGTTTATAAAAGAGTGATTGTGTGTTACTCATAAAATACACAATCACTTACTTATTACAAAAACAATGAAAGCGGTTTCATTAAAAGGAAAGGAAGGTAAGATATATGAAATTAGCAATGGGATGTGATCCGGCAGCGTATCGGTTCTATCAGAAATTATTAGAGAGAATGAAAGACGAAGGGTATGACATTATTGACACAGGGTGTGAGTCGGAAAATGAAGCGGATGGAGGAAAATATGCAGAGATAGCAGAAATTGTTTCGAATAAAGTGATAAGCAAAGAATGCGATTATGGAATTCTTATTTGTGGCACCGGTCAGGGGATGGCGATGGCGGCCAACAAGATTCCGGGAATCCGTGCAGTGCTTTGCTATGATGTATTTCCGGCAGTTCTTAGCAAGAACGATAATAATGGAAATGTTTTGTGTACCGGAGCATGGTTTATGGAGAAGAAGGGAATTGATTTTACCATGGCAATGATCCACGCGTGGTTATTCTCCGGCTATACAGGAACCCATGAAGATGGCATGCAGGCGCTTAGCCGCCTTGATCATAAAAAATACCAGGAGGTGATGTAACATGGATCGTTTTCAGGAATTATCAAAGATTGCATTAGATGAGTTATCAGAAGTTTTTGCAAGAATGAGTGATGAAAACGTCAGGGAACTATTGGAGGAAATCAAGAAAGCGGATCGCATTTTTCTGCTTGGAGCAGGGAGAGAGGGACTTTCGACGAGAGAGTTTGCAATGCGGCTGATGCATTTGGGGAAGGAATCTCATTGGGTATGGGATGATACCACCCCGTCGATGGGCAAAGGCGATTTGTTCATCTGCGCATGCGGAAGTGCAGACGTGGCACATGAAAATACACTTTGTGACAATGCAAAGAAAACCGGCGCAACGCTTATTCTGATTACGCCATCTGCGAAAGGACATATTCTGGAGATTGCAGATAAGGTGATTCGGATTCCGGCAACGGCTTATAAGGCGGTATATAATTCGGAGGATGAATATGTACCGACGGTTCAGATGATGGGGAATCAGTTTGAACAGGCATTACTTGTATTTTTTGATGTAATTGTAATGATGATTAGTGAAGAAATGGGAATTTCCAAAGAAGAGATGGAATCCCGTCACAGAAATATTGAGTAGATTGTCAAAGGGGGACAAAAATATGGCAAAAAAATTATTGGCAATGGTTTTGGGATTAACAATGATGATTGGTGCTGCGGGATGTTCAGCGGTTGATACAGGATCGGGAAGCGGTAGCACAAAGTCCGATACGCAGGTAAGCGTGAGCGCAGATTTATTAGATGCAACACAGTATAAATCAGATAAAGAGGCAGCAGATTGGACGATCGCAGTTGTTGTAAAAGACGGAACTTCCGATTGGTTTAAGCGTATGCAGGTCGGAGTTGATGAGTTTGGACAGACAAAGACGGTCAATGTTATCCAGAAAGGACCGGCTAATGCAGATGCAGCGTCTCAGGTTCAGTTAGTGGAAGATATGATTAATCAGGGAGTCGATGCGATTTGTATTGTTCCAATCGATCCGGGCGCACTTGAGTCTGTCTTACAGAAGGCAATGGAAAAAGGTATTGTTGTAATCAGCCATGAAGCTTCTGATCTTAAGAATACATTATATGATGTAGAAGCATTTACAGCAGAAGATTTTGGTAACACAATGATGCAGGAACTGGCAAAAGCAATGGGTGAGAAGGGGCAGTATGCGCAGATGGTTGCTTACACGACATCAACAACCCATATGGAGTATTCCAATGCGGAGTATGCATACCAGCAGGCAAATTATCCGGATATGTCATTAATTAATGATACCGTACCATCTGCCGAGTCATCTGAAAAAGTCGATACGGCATACGAGAAGGCTAAGGAATTATTAAAGGCAAATCCGGAACTGGCAGGATTTACGGGTGCTGCCTCCGTCGATATCTTAGGTGAAGCACAGGCAACAGAAGAATTAGGCCTTACAGATAAGGTATCAATTGTAGGTGTTGGTACACCAAATGCTACAAGAGAGTATGTAAAGAATGGAACCATTGATGCAGTATGTCTGTGGGATCCGGCGTCAGCAGGTTATGCGATGTGTGATCTGGCTTATAAGATATTAGCAGGTGAAGAAGTGAAAGAAGGCATTGATCTTGGTCAGGACGGATATGAAAGCGTAACCATTCAGGAAGGTGCAAATCGTTGTGTATTAGGAAATGCTCCGTTAATTTTAAATACGGACAATATTGACGACTATGACTTCTAAATTTTAGAGTCGATTTAAAACTCCTTATAAATCTTGACGGAAATCCGGATATGTGAAGCAGTTAAAATGAGTTTTCGCAGTGGCTCCGATGAAACCGGAAGCATCCGGATTTCCTGTAAATGAATAATGTTTGAAAGAGAGTGAAAACCAATGTCAGAAAATATTTTGTGTGTGAAGAATATCAAGAAATCATTTGGCGGTGTACATGCATTAAAAGGTGTTGATCTGACCATTAAAAAGGGAGAGACACATTGTCTTGCCGGTGAGAACGGATGTGGAAAATCAACAATTATAAAAGTGATTTCCGGGTTTTATAAACCGGATGAAGGAACCATTGAAATCGATGGAAAAGAATATACAAATATGTCTACAGCAGATGCGATTGCAGCAGGCATTCAGGTAATCTATCAGGATTTTTCGATTTTCCCGAATCTCACAGTAATGGAGAATTTGGCATTTAATCAGGTATTAGCTGAAAAGAAGAAATTTGTTAATAAGAAAGAATTCCGAAAGATAGCCGAAGAGGCTGTCAAAAAAATTAATTTCGATGTAGATCTTGACGCAAGAGTGGAGACACTTCCCGTTGCAGATAAACAGTTGATTGCAATTTCAAGAGCACTGCTTCATAATGCAAAGCTCATAATCATGGATGAGCCGACAACCGCACTGACCAAAAGAGAGGTAACGCGTCTGTTCGGAATCATTGAAGAATTAAAAAAAGAAGGCATTACAATTTTATTTGTTTCTCATAAATTGGATGAGGTATTTGAAATCTCTGACAGCATTACCATTCTCAGAAGCGGACAGAATGTATACCATTGCCCGGCGAGTGAGATGACAGAAGAAAAATTTACCTATTATATGACCGGAAGAAATATCGATACTTCTGAAGTAAAAGAGGTAAAAGATTTTTCGAAAGCTGAAAAAGTGCTGGAAGTGAAAGACTTATCCGCAAAGGGATTTGAACATGTAAGCTTTGATCTGCATGCAGGAGAAATTTTAGGAGTTGCAGGACAGCTGGGATCCGGACGTACGGAACTGAGCCTTGCATTGTTTGGAATGTTGAAACCAACGGGAGGCAGTATTTGTATTTCGGGCAAGGAAGTGCAACTGAAAAATGTGGCAGAGGCGCAGAAACATGGCATCGCGCTGGTTCCGGAGGATCGATTGACGGAAGGGTTATTCCTGCCACAGCCTATTTATAAAAATATTGCAGTAACAAGTCTGAAAGAACTGTCCGGCGTGTTGGGAAGCGTGAAGGAATCTGCGCAAAAAGAACTGTCTGAACATTGGGTGAAAGAAATCGGAGTTGCGACGAAGGATCATACGCTTCCGGTTCAGACGCTTTCCGGAGGAAATCAGCAGAAAGTGGTTCTTGCAAGATGGCTGGCAACACATCCTAAGATTCTGATTTTGAACGGTCCGACGGTTGGTGTGGATATTGGCGCAAAGTATGATATCCATAAATTGCTGCGGGAACTGGCAAAACAGGGCATGGCGGTACTGGTTGTATCAGATGATGTGGCAGAGATTACAGCGTTATGTGATCGCGCTCTGATCATGAAAGCAGGAAGTATGACCGGAGAGTTTACAGGTGAAGATCTTACAGATGATAATCTGTATAAGTCTACAATATAGGAGAGGAGTGGAAAGATGAAACTTAAGATGAAAGGCTTATTGAAACAAACAGAGTTTTATGTGTTTTGTATAATTGTTGCATTCGCACTCATCATCCAAGTACGTTCCGGGCTGTTTTTTACAAGCAATAATTTAATGGATCTGGTTCGCTCCATGATCATACCGGGAATTTATGCAATATGTGCGTTACTTAGTTTTGTAAGTACCGGTGCGGATGTATCGTTTCCGTTAATTGCAGCGTTGTCTGCGTATATTGCGGTAACACTGGGAAATCGTTTTTCGCTAGGTGTCATTCCGATTTTTGCGATTGCCATTGTCGTTGGCTGCCTGATTGGCTGCATAAATGGTTTTTTTATAGTGAAATACAAGTTTAACAGTCTGATCGTTACACTTGGTACGTCGTCGATCTGCAGCGGTATTTTATTTGGTACGTTTGAAGCGGGAAGAACGGAACTCCCGGAGAAACTTTATGCATTAAGTAAGATTAATCTGGTTACGGTAACCAATGCAAAGTCCGGTCTTAGTTCTTCACTTCCGTTTACGTTTGTTATTATGATCGTTCTTTATCTGATTGCATATTTTATCCTGAATTATACGATGGCAGGACGAAGTGTGTATGCGGTTGGAGGAGACGAAGTAAGTGCGGAAAGAGCCGGAATCAATGTTGGAAAAGTGAGATTTCTGGTGTTTGTTGTAAATGGCGGTATTGCAGCGATTGCAGGTCTCTGTTATGCAATGATGTCTTATTTTTATCTGCCGAATGAATATGCCGGAGAGGAAATGCTGGTTATCGCAGCAGTTGTTCTTGGCGGAACACGTATGATTGGTGGTATTGGAACACTTAGAGGATGCCTTCTCGGAACCCTGCTTCTTACGATGGTTTCCAATAGTCTGATTCTGCTTGGAATCTCTGTATATTGGGAAAAAGTATTTATTGGAGCAATCATTATTATCGGTACAGCGGTATCCGCGATGCAGGCGATGCGGGCATCCAGGACATCAGCAAAAAAGAAGGGGGCAGCGTAGACATGAATGAAGCAAAGAAAATGAAAAAGGGTATGACTTTACCTTTCGATGAAAATTCAAGAAGATTAATTATTATTCTAGTGGCACTGCTTTTTATTACAGGAATTACAAAGTCCTCACAGTTTTTAAATGTCGGTAATGTTCAGTCAATCGGCAAGCAGCTCACAGAATATGGTCTTATGTCGCTTGGAATGGGTGTCTGTATGCTGAGTGGTGGAATCGATCTGTCAACCGTCTATATCGCAAATCTTTGTGGTATTAGCGCGGGACTGATCATTCAGAGCAATACAAGCGGCGTAGCGGGAATTGTTCTTGCATGTGTTGTTGCACTTATTGTAGGTGCTTTATGCGGTATTTTTAATGGATTTTTGGTCAGCTTCCTTAACATTCCACCGATGCTGGCAACACTTGGAAGCTATGAACTGTATATGGGAATATCAATCGTACTGTCAAAAGGAAGTACTGTTTCCGCAAACGGTCAGTTTAACATTCTTTCAGCGATGACCATTTTCGGGATCCCATTCCCTTTTATTCTGTTTTTGCTTTGTACCATTATTTTGACTCTGATCATGAGTAAAACAAGTTTTGGAAATAAAGTGTATCTGGTAGGAACAAATGCAAAATCTTCAAAATTTGCCGGAATCAATGTAAAGAAGACAACATTATGCTGCTATATGATTTCCGGAATCCTGTCTGCGATTGCAGGACTTGTAAGTTTGTCCAGATTAAATTCCGCAAAGGCTGATTTCGGAACAAGTTATACCATGCAGACGATTCTGGTTGCTGTCTTAGGTGGAATCAATCCTGATGGAGGATTTGGTAACATCCCTGGTATCGCTTTTGCTGTCATTATTCTGCAGACATTGTCCTCTTATTTGAACCAGTTCCCGGCAATCAGCAATTACTACCGGGACATGATCTGGGGAGTAGCATTACTTGCGGTTCTGGTATTTAATATTACGATTTCAAAGAAACGTGCAAAAAAGGCAGCGTCAAAATAGCAAAGGAGGGTACGTGATGCAACACGGAATTTATTATGCATATTGGGAACATGAATGGGATGGCGATTACCACTATTATATTGATAAGGTGGCAAAGCTTGGATATGACATTTTAGAAATTGCCGCAGGTCCGCTTCCGGAATATAGTGATGGGGATCTAAAGGCACTAAAGGAGCATGCAAAGGAGCAGAATATTCGCCTTACGGTGGGATATGGTCCGGCACCGGAAAATAACATCGCAAGCAGTGATCCGCAGGTGCGTAAGCACGCTTTGGCGTTCTATACGGATTTGTTCCAGAGAATGGAAAAAATCGGGGCAACTCTCATTGGTGGGGCGCTCTATTCCTGCTGGCCGATTGATTATTCGAAACCGGTTGACAAGAAGGGGGATTGGGAGCGCGGAATTGAAGGCATGGCAAAACTTGGCAAAATTGCTTCGGAATGTGGTATTGAAGTGCTTGGACTTGAGTGTCTGAACCGTTTTGAAAACCACGTGCTGAATACAGCAGCGGAAGGGGTTTCCTTTGTTAAAAGTGTCAGAGAATTAGAGCCAAAGGCTTCCAATGTAAGCGTTATGCTGGATACCTTTCATATGAATATTGAAGAAGAGAGCATCGGCGCCGCAATCCGTACAGCGGGCAGTTTGCTTGGACATTTTCATACCGGTGAGTGCAACCGTATGGTTCCGGGCAAAGGAAGAACACCTTGGCGGGAAATTGGGGAAGCACTTCGCGATATCCAATATGATAAGACCGTAGTTATGGAACCTTTTGTCATGCCGGGAGGAACGGTAGGACAGAATATTAAAATATGGCGTGATATTGTCCCGGATACCAGTGAGGAAGCGTTGGATCGGGATGCTAAGGCAGCATTGGAATTTGAACGTTATATGCTTGGTTAAGCAGGAGGAAGCGGCATGAAGAAGTATGATGTGATCGCTCTTGGAGAGCTATTGATTGATTTTACGGATTATGGCATAAGTGAGCAGACAAATCCTGTCTTTGAAGCAAATCCCGGAGGTGCTCCATGCAATGTGCTTGCCTTGTTGAAAAAGTATGACAGATCGTGTGCTTTCATCGGCAAAATCGGAGAGGACCTGTTCGGAAAAATGCTGACAGATATTCTGGATGAAATCGGAATTGATCACAAGGGACTGATTGTTGATCCGTATTATAATACAACATTAGCGTTTGTGAAAAACTTTGAAAACGGAGACCGTGAATTTTCCTTTTACCGTCATCCGGGAGCTGATATGATGCTGAAAGCATCCGAAGTTGCTTATGATCTGATTCGGCAGGCTGAAATTTTTCATTTTGGTACATTATCCATGACGGATGAAACGGTTAGAGAAGCAACGATTCAGGCAATCGCATTGGCTAAGGAACAGGGATTATTAATTTCTTTTGATCCGAATCTTCGTCCGCCGCTCTGGAAAAGTATGGATGAGGCAAAAGTTCAGATTGCATATGGGTTAGGTCAATGTGATGTTTTGAAAATTTCGGATAATGAAATTGAATTTATGACAGATACGTCAGATTTTGATGAAGGTGTACAGATTTTAATGGATCAATATCCGAATATTCGATTGTTGAATCTGACTGCAGGTGCAGATGGAAGTTATTCCTATTATCAGGGGAAAAAGGTATTTGTACCATCGTATCTGCTGGGAGGGACAGTAGATACAACAGGGGCAGGAGATACTTTTTGTGGCAGTGTATTAAATTATCTTTTGGAGCATGATGTCGATCATCTGACAGAAGAACAATTGATTGAAATGCTCAGAATCTCAAATGCTGCTGCATATCTTGTCACAACAAAAAAGGGTGCGATTCGTTCTATGCCGAATCCGGATGAAGTCGAAAAAATTGTTAAAAGTAAATAGCACACATATTTTTAATCTCTGCATTACTGTGTTTATACAGTTTATGCAGAGTTTTTTTGATGTGTCAAAAGCAGGGGTATATGAACTGTCAATAAAAATTACTGTAAACGACGGAAATCTGATGCAATTTTCGCATTGTAAATAAACGCGCAATATGCTAATATGTAGAAAGTTTCATAAAAAGATCTTTGGTGCCTGCCATATAAAGCCGCTTTGCACGGGCTTGTATGCGCAGGGTAAAAGGGAAACAGGTGCAAATCCTGTACGAACTCGTCACTGTGATTAGGGAGTAACTGCAAGAAGCACATCGCATGAGAAATCTGCTGACGCGGATGCGATGTACGTAGGAAATGCAGCTTAGGCTGCATTTCAAGAAGGAGCACACCGCATGAGAAATCCGCTGGCGCGGATGCGGTGTACGTAGGAAATGCAGCTTAGGCTGCATTTCAGGTGCCACTGATGCAACTGCATTGGGAAGGTGAAGCATGTTATGATGATCTATGAGCCAGGAAACCTGCCAATGATCTGGTACAGAAAGTTTTTACTTTCAGATCACGAGTCATTGATCGTACTGCATGTTACAGAAAACTGTGTGGGACAGCCGTCCGCAGACAGTTCCTTTTTGCATGGGTTGATTGCTCCTTTCGGAATGTTCCGGGCGGGGCTTTTCTTTTGGTACTTTGGGTGGCGTGTGGTCTTATGAGATGAAGGAACCCGCTAACCCAAGCAAAGGAGAGAATTATGAGAAAGAAAACACTTGCATTGTTTCTGACATGTGTACTGGCTGCAGGCATGCTTGCCGGATGCGGAAACAAAGACAGCAAAGACAACAATCAGGTAGAAAATTCGCAGGGCACAGAGTCTGCAAAAGACGATCAGGCAGCTGCAGATGAGGTAGCAGAATTAATTGATGCTATTTATGTTCAGGAAAGAACAGATAAAACCGATGAGCAGTGTGCTGCTGCAAAAGAAGCATGGGACAAGCTGACAGATGCACAGAAAGCACTTGTTTCCGGTGAAAATGCAGATCCGGATTATTTCGGCAGAGATACCGGTGATGCTTCCAAGGATGATCCGTTAAATCAGGATAATATCGGAGATAACGAAATCCTTGTCGTAAGCTTTGGTACATCTTTTAATGACAGCCGTGTCGCAGATATCAGTGGTGTGGAAAAAGCCATTCAGGCAGCAAATCCGGACTGGGCAGTCCGCAGGGCATTTACCGCACAGATCATTATCAATCACGTACAGGCAAGAGATGGCGAGAAGATCGACAACGTAGACCAGGCATTACAGAGAGCGGTCGATAACGGGGTAAAGAATCTGGTGATCCAGCCGACACACCTGATGCATGGGGCAGAGTATGATGAACTTGTCGGAGAGCTGGATGCATATAAGGATAAGTTTGAAAAAGTTGTCGTTGCGGAACCGCTGCTTGGCGAAGTTGGTGATGATGCAACAGTGATCAACGATGACAAGAAGGCAGTTGCAGAAGATATTACAGCAGAAGCCGTAAAAACCGCAGGATACGATTCACTGGATGCTGCCAAGAAGGACGGTACTGCATTTGTATTCATGGGACACGGTACTTCCCATTCTGCAAAGATAAGTTACAGCCAGATGTCTACACAGATGGATAAGCTTGGTTATGACAATGTCTTTATCGGAACCGTAGAGGGGGAGCCGGAAGAGACTTCCTGTGAAAATGTAATCAAGGCAGTTAAGGACGCAGGTTACAAGAAAGTTATTCTTCGTCCACTCATGGTTGTTGCCGGAGATCATGCAAACAATGACATGGCAGGAGACGATGACGATTCCTGGAAGAGCCAGTTCACTGCAAGCGGCAATTTCGACAGTGTTGACACACAGATTGCCGGACTTGGTGAGATTGAAGCTGTCCAGAAACTTTATGTAGAGCATACAAAAAAAGCAATTGAGTCACTTGGAAAAGTTTCCAGGTCTGCTTCTTCCAGCGCGGCATCCGCGCTGGAGGACGGCACTTATACCGCAAAGTTTAATACTGACAGTGGGATGTTTCATGTCAACGAAGCAGACAATGGATGTGGAACCCTTACCGTAAAAGACAAAAAGATGACCATTCACATCCGTCTGGTATCCAAGAAAATCGTAAATCTGTTTCTGGGAAGTGCAAAAGATGCAGAAAAAGACGGTGCAGAATTGTTACAGCCAACGACAGATAAAGTAAAATACAGCGATGGAACGACAGAGGAAGTTTACGGATTTGACGTGCCGGTAGAAGAACTTGGAAAAGAGTTTGACCTTGCAATTCTTGGAACCAAGGGAACCTGGTATGATCATAAAGTCAGTGTATCAGATGCACAGAAAAAATAAAATGCGAGTTGTCTGCCAGACGGCGGCAATTCCGGTACATCGTATTTGAAAATGATGTACATGTGTCAGAAGTTACAGGAAAACAGATAGGATGGATCGGAGAAATCATCCGGTCAAAGAGAAAAAGTATGAAAAGCAGAAAATTAACGGTAATTATCGTGTCCCTTTGTATGTGTGTGTCGGTTTTGTCCGGCTGTGGTTCTACGGCAGAAAAAGAACAGGTGCAGCATGCCGCGGAAACGCAGACTGCCACCGCGGAACCGGACACATCATTGGAAGACGGAGAATACACCGTAAATGTAGAACTGGAAGGCGGAAGCGGCAGAGCTTCCGTAGATTCTGAAGCAAAAGTGAAAGTGACGGACGGACAGGCATATGCAACCATAGTCTGGAGCAGTACCTATTACGATTACATGCTGGTCGATGGAAAAAAATATACAAATGAGAACGAGGGTGGGAATTCAACGTTTACATTTCCAATTGCCGGAGTTCCGTGTACGATGGATGTAGTAGGAGACACTACAGCCATGAGCCAGCCGCATGAGATTGATTACACCCTGACATTTTCTTTTGCAAAAGATGTAAGTTTTAAAGATCTGAAACAGACCGGGCAGGTAAAATTGTCCTATGCCGATCAGTTTCAGATCGATGAATATGGAAATTATAAGCTGATTACGATCGTGGACAACGGTCGTTTTTTGCTTATTCCGAAAGGGGTTCCGGTGCCAGCGGATGTACCGGAGAATGTAACTGTTTTACAGCAGCCGTTAAACCATGTGTACCTTGTATCGTCTGCGGTGATGGATCTGATCTGTCAGACCGGTGGGCTGTCACACGTTGCATACACCGCATTGAAGGAAGACGACTGGTATGTGCAGCAGGCGAAGGATGCCATGGCAGACGGTTCTTTGGTTTATGCCGGAAAATACAGTGCGCCGGATTACGAACAGCTGTTGCAGGGTGGCTGCACATTTGCCATTGAAAATACGATGATTACACACAATCCGGAAGTGAAAGAAAAACTCGAAGAACTTGGCATCAGGGTGATGGTCGAGCGTTCCAGTTATGAAAAGCATCCGCTGGGACGGCTGGAATGGATCAAACTGTTCGGTGTTTTGTTTGGAAAACAACAGCAGGCAGATGACTATTTTAATAAACAGGTAAAACGTGTGAAACCGATTCTGGGAAAAAAGAGTACCGGGAAAAAGGTGGCATTTTTTGCAGTTTCTTCGGACGGGACGATCACTGTGCGCAAGCCAAACGACTATGTTTCTGCGATGATCGGACTTGCAGGCGGTATTTACTCACTCGGAAATTATACGGATGAAGAAAAAAATGCACTTTCCACGATGAAAATGCAGATGGAAGATTTTTATTCTGCGGAGATTGATGCGGATGTGCTGATCTACAACGGAACCATTGAGGGGGAATTGACGTCCATCGATGAGCTGGTAAAGAAAAACAGCCTGTTTGCGGATTTTCAGGCGGTAAAAAGCGGACAGGTGTACACAACGGGAAGCAATTTTTACCAGCAGTCTACCGGAACCTGTGATTTTATCGAGGATCTGAATCAGATTCTGACGGGAGAAGGGGATGGAACATACCGGTTTTTGAAGAAATTGCAGTGAGCCGGGGCATACGGATGTACAAATAATAACAATTGTCGTAATGCATGAGGAGCAGAATATGAGATCACAAATAAAAGAAAAAAAGAATAATTCCGGGACAGAAACAAACAGAACGCTCCGCTATCTGGTTTCTTTTCTTGTGATCATGGGATTGCTGGTCGTTTTGTTTTTCTGGAATATCGGTGTCGGAAGTGTGGAAATGTCTTTTTTCGATTTTCTGGGCGTGCTGACAAAACACCAGCCGGATTCCACACTGTATCAGATTGTCTGGAAAATTCGCCTGCCCCGTATCATTGCTGCAGTTCTGCTCGGAGGGGCACTTTCCGTATCCGGTTTCCTGCTGCAGAGTTTTTTCCAGAATCCGATTGCAGGACCGTATGTGCTTGGGATTTCCTCCGGAGCCAAACTTGTCGTGGCACTGACCATGATCTTTCTTCTGGAAAAAGGGATTATGGTCAGTTCCCTTGGAATGGTGGTAGCTGCATTTGCCGGTTCACTGCTTGCCATGGGATTTGTCCTTCTGATTTCGTTTCGGGTATCGAATATGTCGCTGCTTGTAGTGTGCGGTATCCTGATTGGTTATATCTGTTCAGCGATTACGGATTTTTGTGTGACGTTTGCGGACGATTCCAATATTGTCAATCTTCACAACTGGTCAATGGGAAGTTTTTCCGGTATGAGCTGGGAGCACATTCGCATCATGGTCATAATTGTTGGAATCACGGTTGTGATTACCTTCGGGCTTGCAAAACCAATCAGTGCTTATCAGATGGGAGAATCTTATGCCAGAAATATGGGCGTAAACGTAAAAGCACTGCGCATTGCACTGATTTTACTGTCAAGTCTGCTGTCGGCATGTGTGACCGCGTTTGCCGGACCGATTTCGTTTGTCGGGATTGCGGTGCCACATCTGATTAAACTGGCAACCCACACGGCAAAACCGATTATTCTAATTCCGGGATGTTTTCTCGGCGGCGCAGTGATTACGCTGTTCTGTGACGGGATTGCGCGGACCGTGTTTGCACCAACGGAGATCAGTATCAGTTCGGTGACTGCGGTATTTTTAGTGCCGGTGGTAATTGCGGCAATGTTGCGAAAGCAGCGGATGTGATGAATCGTGGAAGACAAATAATGTGCAGACAGAAAGCCAAAACGGATAAGGATGCAAAGGTAGGAAGAAAGTTACTATGAGCAGGCACAAAAATGCAGATGGAAAATAATTGGAAAGTGATGAAAGAAGAAAACGGAAAACAACATAACGGGCAGAATATGCTAAAAGAGCCAGGGCAGTTTCCTGCGCAAGATATACCAAACGATGACGAGCAGCTTACGATGCGTGATCTGACCGTAGGATACGACCGGATTCCCCTGATCAAAAACATCAATCTGGGTGTCCGGCCAGGGGAAATCCTCACACTGATCGGACCAAACGGCTCCGGAAAATCGACAATTTTAAAGACCATCACCAAACAGCTTAAAACCATTGGCGGCAGTGTTTTTCTGGGAAAAGAATCCATGAGGGAACTGACGGACAGTGAAATTTCCAGACATCTTTCGATGGTCATGACAGAGCGCATCCACACGGAACTGTTAAGCGGCAGGGATGTGGTGGCAACCGGGCGCTACCCATACACGGGGAGGCTTGGTATCCTCTCACAACAGGACTGGAAAAAGGTGGACGAGGCGATTGCCCTGGTGCATGCCGGAGAAGTGCAGCAGCAGGATTTCCGGAGAATCAGTGATGGGCAGAGGCAGAGACTTATGCTGGCGCGGGCGATCTGCCAGGACACACAGGTTCTGATTCTTGATGAACCGACTTCCTATCTGGATATGGGATTTAAACTGGACATTCTTACAACCATCCGCATGCTGGCACGGAAGAAAAACCTGGCAGTTATCATGTCATTGCATGAACTGGATCTGGCACAGAAAATTTCGGACACCATTGCGTGTGTGAAAGGGGACCGTATTGACCGGGTCGGGACACCGGAGGAAATCTTTTCCGGGAACTACGTGCAGCAGTTGTACGGTGTAAAGCCACAGCAGTTTGAACCGCAGACCGGACAGGTTTTTATGGAAAGACCGGAAGGAATTCCGGAGGTATTTGTGATTGGCGGTGGTGGAACAGGGCTTGCGGTTTACAACCGCCTGCAGCGGCAGAATATTCCGTTTGCAGCAGGCATTCTGCAGGAAAATGATGTGGAGTACGCAGCGGCATCTGCACTTGCCGCTTGTGTTTTTTCGGAAAAAGCATTCTTTCCGGTTTCGGAAGAAACCTTTTTGCGGGCAAAACAGATGCTCGATGACTGTGATGCCTGCATTTGCGCATTGACAGAATTTGGTCCTTATAATGAAAAAAATAGGCAGCTTTATGAATATGCAAAAAAACTTGGCAAAGTATGTGCAGAGATATAATTATATAAAATGCCATTTTTGCCTGTGTGAAATCTTGGAGTGCGAACTGTATTTAGCTATATAATTTTGGGGCATATAAAAGTATATCACCTTCATTTCATGCTATTGCAGAACCTAGATGGGACATATGTAAAAAAGCAGGGGAGAAAGTCCCGCGAATCTAAAGAAGAGGGACATATAGAAAAAAGCAGAGGAAAAAGTCCCGCGAGTCCAAGGAAGAGGGACATATAAAGAAAAAGCAGAGGAAAAAGTCCCGTAAGTCTAAAGAAGAGGGACATATAGCGAAAAAGCAGGAGAAAAAGTCCCGTGTGTCCAAGAAAGAGGGACATAGCTCCGGAAAAATCTTCTATATATCCCAGACACCAGATGTTATGGGACATAATTGCTCACAAAATCTACATATGTCCCAAGAAGCAAAAGCCGTGGGACATAATCCCACAAAAAACCTGTATATGTCCTGCCCCCTCTTGATTCCTGCAAAAATGTGAGGTATAAAACAGAGGAAGGAGTTCATCCTTCCAAATAATTCAAAACAGAGCACGAAAAGGAGTGAATTAATATGGCAAGAAAAGATTTTGGAGCAAAACCATACACCTATCCACAGCCGGTATTTATTCTCGCAACATACAATGAGGACGGCACGGCGAATGCAATGAACGCAGCATGGGGCGGAATCAGTGAAGGAAACGAGATTTCTTTCTGCATCAGTGCCGGACATAAGACAACAAAGAATTTCCAGAGAACCGGGGCATTTACCGTAAGCATGGCAGATGCAAAGCATGTGGCAGCCTGTGATTATGTGGGAATCGAATCTGCAAACAATGTGGCAGGAAAACTGGACAAGCAGGTTTTACCGTGACAAAGAGTGCAAATGTAGACGCTCCGATCATCAATGAACTGGCAGTCTGTGCAGAGTGCAAAGTAAAAAGTTATGATCCGGAAAGCTGCAGACTGGTAGCGGAGATTGTCAATGTCAGTGTGGATGAAGCTGCAATGACCGACGGAAAAGTAGATGTGGCAAAAGTACAGCCGATCACATTTGATCCGTTCAACAATGAGTATTATGTGCTGGGCGAAAAAGTGGGAAATGCTTTTTCAGATGGGAAAAATCTAAAATAATTCTAAACAAAATCTAAAAAAAACAGGACGTATCCTTGACGTTTTTTAAAAATCGAGGTATAGTACGCTACGCTTTGTGATATCGTTGCACCACAAAGCCAGCGTACTTTTTTATTAAAAAAACGAGGGGGAATCAGACGATGACTTTTTACCAGGAACTACAACTGAGTTCAGTTGGCTCAAAACAGCTGATCAAAAACACAACAGACAAAAAAGAAAAACGCAGACATATCCTGATCTATAATTTTAAAGTCTATCTTGTTATGGCATTCTGCGTCGCTGTGGTTACACTGTTTAGTAAAATATTCGGTGCAGATAACAGTGTACCGGGAGTGGTTGTGCTGCTGGCAGTACTTGTGCTCCGGCAGGCAGATTTCGGGGTGCGTACCAGTCATGGGCTGCTCTGTATTGCGGGAATTTTTGGAATTTTAATCGCAGGACCGAGAATTACCAATATGATGCATCCGGTTCCGGCATTTTTTGTGAATGTGGCATGTATTCTGATTCTCATGATTTTCGGATGCCACAATGTGATCATGTCAAACCAGTCTACGTTTGTCCTTGGATATCTGCTTTTGCAGGGGTATGATGTGAGTGGACATGCCTATGTGCTGCGTGTGATCAGTCTGCTGATTGGTATGGGAATCTGCATGGCTGTATTTTATAAGAATCAGAAAAACCGCCCATACCGCCGGACATTCCTGGATCTGTTCCGGGAATTTGATGTACGTTCCGCGCGGAACTGGTGGTATATTAAGCTGACACTGATTGTTTCTTCGGCACTGCTGATCGTGTCACTGCTCGGATGGCCGCGTGCTATGTGGGCGGGAATCGCCTGCATGTCTGTATGTCTTCCATTTCATGAGGACAGTGTGGAGCGTGCAAAACGCAGGGGACCGTTTAATATTGTGGGGTGCATGATCTTCCTTATTTTGTATCATGTGTTACCGGAATCCATGTATCCGTATATCGGGATGATCGGTGGAATTGGTGTGGGTTATTCTGCAGGATATGCATGGCAGACCGTATTTAATACGTTTGGCGCACTGTCGATTGCATCGGGGTTATTCGGTGCAGGTACGGCAGTGACGCTGCGAATTATATTCAATGTGATGGGATCTGTATATACCGTCGTATGTGACAGATTTTTGGATTTCCTCAGAAAAAGAACGGAAATCCACCGGGTGGGTGAGATGGCATAAAATCAGTAGATCACCCGGTTCCGCCCACTCTCTTTGCCGAGATAAAGCTTGCGGTCGGCTTCCTGAATGACAGATTCCATGGTATGATTTCTGCCAAATTCTTCGACTCCGAATGTCATGGTTACATGAATCAGTTTGCGTTCGTATAATACAGGAGTGTGCCGGATATCATCCAGAAGGTCAGACATCAAAAGCTGAACCTCCTCCATATCCATGCCGGGAAATACAAACAGGAATTCTTCTCCGCCCCAGCGGCAGACTTCTCCTTTTTCGCCTATTACCGTGCAAAACAATCTGGAAAGTGTGCGGAGAACTTCATCCCCGGCATCATGCCCATAAGTATCATTGACATGTTTGAAAAAGTCGATATCCCCCATGGCAACAGTCAGGGTCTGTAATTTATGCTGCGTGTATCTGGAAATACATGTTTCCAGACGCTTATACATCTGCCAACGGTTGAAAAGCCCGGTCAGGGGATCCGTGGATGCAATATGTTCCAGTTCCAGATTATAGCGCATCAGCTTATGTTCCATCTGCTGGGAATTCTGGGTAAAAATAATCATAACTGTAATCAGTTCCGCGAAAATAAACAAAGTGTCTATGGTCTGTATGCAGATACTGCTATCTGTGGAAAGCTGGAAGACCGGCAGATGATACCGTGTATAGGAATACAAAAGCAGGCGGTAAGCACATGTGCAGATTCCAACAAAAATTTTAGTGCGTATGCGGTGGAAACTGACAGCAAAATTTAATACAAGAAGTACAAACAGGAAGTGCTGTACACCGCAGTCCCACCCGAATCTCTGTATAAATACAGTAATCCACAATAACGTCAGCAATTGTGAAAAAATGGAAGCAAAATGTGTGTGGTTCAGATAGGTAATCCGGAAAGCAAATACATATAAAATGCTACAGATGAGTGTCAGCAGGGAGGAAGGAACATCCCGAAGAAAGCAGCAGACACAAAAAAGGACAAGAAAATAAACGCTGAGAATCAGTGCATACAGACGCAGGGTCACAGCAGTGGTTTTTGTCTCATTTGGATTTTGTACATCCTGAAATATAAACGCCCCTATTTTTTTATGAATCATATGTAATCCCCCAATAAACATATGCCGTTCCAAAACATCTATAAGAATTATATCACAGTATAAGAAAAAGAAAAGCGCATTTTTCACATACTATCCATACTTGAATTCATGGAAATTACATTGTATAATCAGTAAGGTTGAGGAATAAAATAACAAAGAACATATAGGAGGAATCTATTATGGTTACTTGGGACAACTTGGATACCCTTGCTTCTTTTCAGAACCTTTCAAAAACAGGTCGCATAGATCTGAAAAAAGTTATGTCTGGCGAGAACGGGGCAGAGCGTGTGAAAAATTACAGTATTCCAATGGCAGAGGGATTGGTGTACAACTATGCTGCAAAGCAGGTGGATGATGATGTGCTGGCAGCTCTGGTAAAATTAGCAGAAGAAGCACAGCTTTCCGAAAAATTTGAGGAGCTTTACAACGGTGCAGTCATTAACACCGGAGAGAACCGTCTGGTTCTTCATCAGCTGACCCGTGGACAGCTTGGAAAAGCTGTTGTGGCAGATGGTGTGGATAAGCGTAAATTCTATGTGGAGCAGCAGCAGAGAATTGCTGATTTTGCCAATAAGGTACACGCTGGTGAGATTACAAACGCTGCTGGTGAAAAATTCACAACAGTTGTCCAGATCGGTATCGGTGGAAGTGACCTGGGCCCTCGCGCTATGTATTTAGCACTTGAGAATTGGGCAAAGAAAAACAACACATTTAAGATGGAAGCAAAATTCATCAGTAATGTAGATCCGGATGATGCAGCCGCTGTATTGAATTCTGTAGATGTTGCCCATTCTATTTTCGTACTTGTTTCCAAATCAGGTACTACACTTGAGACACTGACCAATGAGTCTTTCGTTAAGGACGCATTAAAGAAAGCAGGCCTGGATGCTTCTAAGCATATGATCGCAGTTACCAGTGAGACTTCTCCGCTGGCAAAGAGTGATGATTATCTGGCAGCATTCTTTATGGATGATTACATCGGAGGACGTTATTCTTCTACATCAGCCGTTGGTGGAGCTGTATTATCCCTGGCATTCGGACGGATGTATTTGCACAGTTCCTGGATGGCGCCGCAGCAGAGGATAAACTCTCCGCAGAAAAAGACGTATTGAAGAACCCTGAGATGCTGGATGCACTGATCGGTGTGTATGAGCGTAACGTACTGGGATATCCGAGCACTGCTGTGCTTCCATATTCACAGGCACTCAATCGTTTCCCGGCACATTTACAGCAGGTAGGTATGGAGTCCAATGGTAAATCCGTAAACCGTTTTGGAGAGGCTGTAAATTACCCGACAGGTCCTGTCATTTTCGGTGAGCCTGGAACAAACGGACAGCATTCCTTCTATCAGTTACTGCATCAGGGAACCGATATTGTACCACTGCAGTTTGTTGGATTTAAGAATAACCAGCTTGACACAGATGTTGTCATTCAGGACAGCACAAGCCAGCAGAAGCTTTGCGCAAACGTAGCAGCACAGATCGTTGCTTTTGCATGCGGCAAGGAAGATGAAAACCGCAACAAGAATTTCGAGGGTGGACGCCCATCTTCTATTATTATCGGAGAGCAGGTTAATCCGAAGACACTCGGTGCATTGCTTGCACACTTTGAGAACAAGATCATGTTCCAGGGATTCTTATGGAATGTCAACAGCTTCGATCAGGAAGGTGTTCAGCTTGGTAAAGTTCTTGCAAAGCGCGTACTTGCACATGAGACAGACGGAGCACTGAAAGTATTCAGTGATCTGTTAAATATCTAATCGGATTTTTGTCTGAAGCAGGTCAGAGATATAAGACATATATAATAAGAAAAAGGAGTATGAAAACAACGGTGTTTTTCATACTCCTTTTTATTGGTATTGTTCTAACGTTTTATCCGCGCATCAGGTAATCCATAATCTTTCTGGAATCCTCTGCTTCATGTGCGATGATTTCCATCTCCGGGATGGTGGAAGCAGATTCAAAAATGGTAGATAAGGATACCAGCTGGCATAATTTTGATTTCAGATTCAGGCGGTCACCGTCAGCAGTGACAAGCTCAACCTGTCCGGAACAACTGTCAATTACTTTCAAAAACTCCTGTGGGTTTTCAATGTTCATTACCTTCATAATGCATCTCCCTTTCCTTTATACAATATTGTTCTGTTTGGTGATTCAATCATAGCATTTGTGCCGGGAAAGTGCAATGTCGTGCCTCTCTTTGCACATAGACAGTTGTATTTAATGGCAGGTGTTCATGAGATGAAAACGTACAAGTGTGTACATGAAGCAAGTTGTATTGCAATAGCGAAAGAAATCAAGAATAAAATACACAAAACGCACAAAACGACAGTAAAACAAAGGAAAAATAAAATGAAAACCAGTCAAAATGCACATAATCGTATGAAAAATAGAAAATTTAACAGTTAAATTGCAATATAACAACATACAACTTTACGAAAAAACATTGTTGTATTTTATCGAAAAAGAGAAGAGGACCGTCTATAATCAGAATTACAAAAAAGCAAATACGTATCAAAGTAGAGGGAGGACAACGTATGAAGAAAATTTTAAAGAAGGTAGCTGCAACGATCCTGGCAGCATCAATGGTAATTGGTATGACAGCCTGTGGAACCGGCGGGGGAGGATCTTCCACACAGGGAGGTACATCATCAAACAAATCCGGAAAGATTAAGATTGGTGTTTCCATCTGGTCATCCACCGATGTACTTGGTTCTCAGTGCAAGAAGATTCTGGATGAGGCAGCAAAGGCATTGGATGTCGATGTACAGTATGTGGATCAGGGACATGTATCTGAGAAAGTTACCGCTTCTGTTGAGCAGTTGGCAGCAGCAGGATGTCAGGGAATTATCATCTGTAACTCATCTGATACAGAGATGACATCCGCAATTAAGACCTGTAATGACAATAGCGTATATCTGGCACAGTTCTTCCGTGTTATCAGTCAGGAAAACAGTGCAGATATTTATCAGGCAGCAAAAGATTCTGATTATTATATCGGAGCTGTTCACGAGGATGAGCCGGCAAACGGTGAAGAACTTGTAAACATTCTTTTAAACAAAGGTGACAGAAACATTGGTCTGATCGGCTGGGAGCAGGGAGATGCTACATGGCTCGGCAGATGGGAAGGCTATAAAGCTGGCGTAGATAAGTGGAACGAAGAACATCCAGATGATCAGGCAAAGCTTTCTGAGCCACAGTACGCAGGAACAACTTCCGAAGGTGGTTCTAAGGCAGCAGAAGCTCTGATGGCAGCAGATCCAAACCTGGATGCACTTATTCCAGCAGGTGGTGGTGGAGATCCTCTCCAGGGTGCAATCGCAGCAGTTGAGCGTGCCGGAAAGACCGCAGATATCGACGTCGTTTCTACAGACTTCCTTCCAGACCTTGGAGACAGACTTGAGAATGGTTCCATGGCTGGTGAGTCCGGAGGACATTTCTGTGATCCATTGATCGCATTCATGATGGTATACAATGCAGTAAAGGGTAACTACAAAGACTTTGGTGGTAAGTTCGAAGATGTTCCATTCCCATATCTGTATGTATCATCTGCAGATGATTACAAGAATTATGAGAAGTATTTCGTAGATCAGCTTCCATATACCGATCAGGAACTGGTTGATATGTCTAAGCTGAGTCTGGAAGACTTAAGAATTACTGCACAGAGCGTATCTATTGAAGATGCAGCAGCACGTGCGGGTAAATAAAACAATAACCACAAGGGGTGGCGCTGCTTGCGGCGCCACCTTTTTCCATCAATGTGACGTTTATCAGAATTGACAAAAAGAGGTAGATAATATGAGTACTACGAAAAAAAAATTTCGGGAAAAGCAATGGGGTATCTGATCCTGCTCGGTCTGGTTGTGCTTTCCTGGGCCATCTTTAAAATACTTTCGCCGCATAACTTTGGATCTTTCGGCAATATGCTTAACTATTTTCAGGCCAGCCTGATTGCAACTGTTGGTGCCGTAGGATTCTACTTTGTAATGGTAATGGGAATGTTCGACTTTTCCATTGGCGCAAATATCATGCTTTCCGCAATCGTTGGGTGCGTATTCGCCACCCGTTTTAATCTCGGATATTTCGGATTGATCGTCGGATGTATCTTAACAGGAACAATTGTCGGTGCATTAAACGGTATGTTTTATGTAAAACTCCGTATCCCGTCCATGATTGTAACAACAGGACTTGCACTGATCTATGAGTCTCTGGCAAACTACATTGCAGGCGGCGTAGAGCAGACACTTCCATCCAATTTACGTGCATTTGGCCAGATGCCTTGGGATATCATCCTTGCACTTGTGGCATGTGTCGTTGCTTACATATTCTTAAATTACACAAAAATTGGAACATACACCTATGCTATCGGCAGTGATGAGTTTGTTGCCAAGAACATGGGTATTAACGTAAATAAGTATAAAGTTCTTGCATTTATTTTAAGTGGTGCATTCCTCGGTGTTATGGCGATCCTGACCATCAGTTACGGATCTTCCATGGTAGCCGTTACCGGAATGGCATCTATGAGCCGAAACTTCGTTCCGACTATGGGATGTTTCTTTGGTCTGGCATTTAAGAAATACGGAATGCCACTTCCGGCAATTATCATCGGTGAGTTTGTCATCAACATCATCTTCTTCGGTTTCATTGCTCTTGGAGCACCAACCGCTATCCAGGATGTGATCACAGGACTTGCACTGCTTATTATCATTACTCTGACAACAAAGGCTACAAAGGGCGAGATCGTCAAGTAATGAAAGGGGGAAGACAGCAATGAGTGAAGTAAGATTACAAGTAAAAAATCTCTGCAAGAACTTCGGTATTACAAAAGCCGTACAGAACGTTTCCTTTAACGTTAACAAGGGAGAAGTTCATGCACTGATCGGAGAAAACGGCTCCGGAAAATCCACCCTGACCAATATGCTTACCGGTATTTACAGCATTGGCAGCGGTACATTTATTCTGGATGGCAAGGAAGTTCATCCAAAGAATCAGGTAGAAGCAAACAATGAAGGAATCTCCATCATTGTACAGGAGCTTGGTACATTGTCCGGACTGACCGTTGCAGAGAATATTTTCCTCGGACATGAGGATCAGTTCGTACACTGTGGCATCAAAAATACAAATGCCATGAATAAAAAGGCAACAGAGCTGTTAAAGCAGTATGGATTTGAAAGAATCAAGGCCGCTGATATGATCGACTCTTACAACTTCGAGGATCGTAAGCTCGTAGAGATCGTAAAGGCAACCTACTTTAATCCAAAGATCGTTGTTATTGATGAGACAACGACAGCGCTTTCCCAGGAGGGCCGTGAAGAACTGTACAAACATATGGAGCGTATCCGAAAGAGCGGCAACACCGTCATCTTTATTTCCCATGATCTTCCGGAGATCATTGAGAAATCCGATACAATCACCATTCTCCGTGATGGTGTATACATTGATACCGTAAAGAGTAAAGATGTCAACGAAAATGATTTAAAGAAACTCATGGTTGGACGTGAAGTAACGGGCGATTACTACCGCAGCGATTACGGGGAGAAAGTTTCCGATGAAGTCGTACTTTCTGCAAAGAATGTAACCGTTCCGGGATTGATCGAGAATGTAAGTTTTGATCTGCACAAGGGTGAGATCCTTGGATTTGGTGGACTTTCCGAGTCTGGTATGCATGAGATCGGTAAAGCAATCTTTGGTGCATCCTATGACAGGGAAGGAATCGTAGAGCTGGCAGATGGAACCCAGATCAACGATATTCCGACCGCAATCAAGCACAGTATTGCATATACATCGAAGGATCGTGATAATGAGTCGGTTGTGTTAAACCAGAGTATCGGAGATAACATTTGTCTGCCGTCACTGGATGAACTGTCCGGACCGGCACATCTGATCAGCGATAAGAAGAAAAAGGATTTTGCAAACAAATTTGCAAAGCAGATGTCTGTTAAGATGGTTGATGTCAACCAGTTCGTTTCCAACCTGTCCGGTGGAAATAAGCAGAAAGTCGTTCTGGCAAGATGGATCGGAAAAGATTCCGATATCGTCGTACTCGACAGCCCGACACGAGGCATTGATATCAAGGTAAAGCAGGATATTTACCAGTTGATGAATCAGATGAGAAAAAATGGAAAATCCATTATCATGATCTCCGAGGAATTGATGGAGCTGATCGGTATGTGTGACCGCATCATGATCATGAAAGACGGCAAGATCAGCGGAGAACTTGAGCGTGACCAGAACCTTGATGAAAATGGTCTGATTACGATGATGGTATAAGGAGGCAGCTATGGGAAGTCAAGCAAGTGTAAATACAAACGATAAAGAGCAGCAGCTCAAAAAAGCATCAAAAATGTCGCTGATCCGTTCACTTCTTCCGATTGTAGGACTGGTGGTTATTTTCCTGTTATTCAATTTCCTGACAGATTTTCGAATGATGGGTAATATGTCACTGGTACTCTCACAGGTATATGTGACGATGATTTCTGCGATGGGCGTATTTTTCATTATGACAATGGGTGGTCTGGATTTCTCCCAGGGATCTATTCTTGGTATTTCCTCCATTGTAGTATGTATGCTCTCAAAATACAGCATTCCACTGGCGATTATCGGTGGTATTGCAGCCGGAGCAGCAATCGGTGCGATTAACGGTTATTTCTATGTAAACCGTAAGATCAAATCCTTTATTGTAACAATTTGTACCATGTTCTTATTCCGTGGTTTTATCAAGTACCTGACAACCAACGCTCCGGTAGCCGGATCTGCAAAGCTGATCAATTATGACAGCACAGCACTGAAAGTTGCCTGCACGGTTGTGATACTTGCCATTGGATTTGTGGCATTCCGCTTTACAAAGTTCGGAACTTATTTAAAGGCCATCGGTGCCGGTGAGAAAGCAGCTATGTTTTCCGGTATCCGTACAGACCGGATGAAATTCCTGATCTATGTACTGGCAGGTGCCATCACAGGATTTGCAGCATTTATCAATGTTATCAAAGTCGGATCTGTTACATCTTCCGGTGGTAATCAGCTGGAGACACAGATTCTGATAGCCCTGGTATTAGGTGGTATGCCAATTTCCGGTGGTGCAAAAGTTCGTTTCGAAAATATTATCGTCGGATCATTACTTTACATCGTATTAAACAGTGGATTAACTATGATGGGATTTTCTACACAGATGATGCAGCTCATTCAGGGTATCGTATTCCTGATCTTCGTTGCAGTATTTGCAGATCGTGAGTCTATTCAGGTTATCAAGTAAAAACATAAAAAGGCAAATGGAGAGGCTATGCGTAATACAGAACAGGATAATTTGAAATATCAGAAATTATATCATTGGGCACATACGTTAATCACCAGTGGCGTAATTAAAAATATGGATAAGTTTCCGTCTGAGACCATTCTGCAGAAGAAATTCGGTTATTCCAGGCAGACGGTGCGCACAGCTCTCCAACAGTTAGAGGATGAGGGGCTGATCACCCGGGTACGCGGAAGCGGAACGTACGTGTCTTATGAAGGCAGTACCGAGAACGAATCGCGTCAACGGGTTGGTCTGCTCCTTAGTTATTATTCGGATTATTTATTTTCACAGGTGTACGATGGAATTGAATCGGCACTGAAAGAAAAAGGGTATGGAATTGAAGTCGCGGTAACAAAAAACAGACTGAATGATGAGGCGATCTATCTGGAGGGACTGTTGAAAAGCAATGTTTCCGGATTGATTATCGAAGGTTCCCGGTCGGCATTTCCAAACCCGAATATCCGTTTGTACCGGGAAATACGAAAACAAAATATACCAACACTTTTTATTCATAATCATTATGAAAACCAATTATTTGACAGTGTGGAGATGGAGGATGCCGGAGCTGCATATGAGCTGACAAAAATACTGATTGAGCACGGACACCGCCGGATTGGCGGTATATTCAAATATGATGATATGCAGGGGATCGAGCGTTATAAGGGTTTTATCCAGTGCCTCTCCGATTACGGGGTAAAGTTTGATGACGATTGTGTCCGCTGGTATTCGACCAAAGATATGGATGAAAAACTTGGGAAAAAGGGAATGCTTCATATGTATCGCAGAACAAAAGACTGTACGGCAATGATTGTGTATAATGACGAGGTTGCCGGTTATTATATGGAGTTTCTGGCAGACCGTGGACTTTCCGTTCCGGAGGATGTTTCCGTAGTATCTTTTGATGATGCGGAGCTGCAGCAGGAACAGAAAGTGAAATTATTGTCAGCAGTGCATCCGAAGTATCAGCTGGGACGGATTACCGCCAAAAATCTTTTGCGGATGATGGAGGATGAGAACTGGCAGGAAAGAAATTATTCGTATCGTTTTCCGGTGAAGCTAAATGACGGAAATTCCGTGCGGGCGATCGATAGGAGATAAGGATGAAAAGACATCTGTTTTCTTTTAAAAAATAGAAAGCAGATGTTTTTTTGTTGAAAAAATATGGGATGATTGACAGGAAAGAAGCCATTAGAGTATCATAGGCTTAGCAATGGATCAGGGAGTAGAAAAACGTGACAACATTTGAAATGCTGCAGGAACTGCTTGCGCAAAATGAATTTGAACTTTTTGTTGCCGGAGGATCATACAGCGAATACAACAGAGCAGGATATCCGGTTGGTTTATCAAATGAATGATACTGTGGAGAGTTTTCTTGTTTTTCGGAAAGCAATCTTCACAGGCACATACAAAAAGGATTATGAAGGGAAACTGGATGCCTCTTATGACCGGGATCAGGACCGATATGTGCTTGGAGTACGGCAGGGAGACAGTGTTATTACCCTGTTTTATCAGAAGCTGGAGCTGGAAGTAAATCTATATAACTACGGAGAGATTGCACATTTCTGGGTTCCGCGATATGAAAATCTGCGTCAGCTGGAATTTCGGATTGCAGTGCTGTGGGACAAGTATACCTATTTGGGGGAAAATTACTGCAGTGAGGGGGAAAAGCGCCTGGTCCATCTGGCGGATGTCCCGGCGCTTAATTTCTGCTCTTACTGTGCTGCACCGGAGCCGTATATGGTGCCACATGAGATGCCGAAAGGGTCTTTCCTGCAGGGCCTGGATGTGATGGAGCAGTTGGCGAAGCAGGCGAAAGACTGGCTGCTGGTTGGCTGGATTCGCTTTTATCGCAGACATCCGTCAACAATTGTAACCAGGTGGGTGGCACACGTCCTGCACCATAGCATTCATTTTGGCTTTGTGAAAACACTTACGGAAACGATCAAAAAGGAGACGGCCATCTATCCGCGACGCCTGTTCGGAAAAAGCGGAGAGGAACGGCTGGCACTGTGTCTGAAAAAAGCAAACGCACGGAAGGAAGAACTGGAAAAGACGGGCGCATATGTAGAAATTGTGCGGCAGGAGCCATTTACAATTGCAAAAGATCAGCTGGATTTAAAGGTGTATCTGCTGGTCAGCCGCCAGGGGATGGTAAACCAGAAGATTCAGGTGGAGGAAATCGTATTGTAATTTTGTTGTTACAGTTCGCCGGGTAACCTGTGAACTGTAACACAATAACGAATAAAAAGACAATCAGGTTAGAATTTGATTGAAAGACTTTTTCTAAAATGATAGTATAGATACATGGGAAACCAGAGAGCCGGGCGGCTTACCCTCTTTTTCGGAGGGGCTAACCCTCCAGACGAAAGAAAGGAGGGCGTTGCCAATGTATGTTACATATTCTGATTTGATTCAGATAGGGATATTCATTTGCGCCCTTGTTGGATTGTGTTACACGATTTTCAAGGGAAAACGAAAATAGCCGCCATTACTCGCAATAATGACGGCTGTTGTTAAAACAGATTTTTAATTATTGGGGTAAGCCGCTTCTCTAGCTTTCCCTTTTTCTATACATAGAATAACATATCTTTTGAATCTCTGCAAGGAAAAGTGTGAATCGATTCATAATTTGTTACTGTTCACTCAGCACCTGAACACCATGCTGTTTAGGTACACATTTTCCCCCTTTTTGTGAAATGAGTTGACTTCATCACACAGGTGTAATATATTGAAGAAAACATATCATTTTCGGAGAGGGGGAATTTTTATGTGGATGTTACTGGGGATTCTTGTAGTTGGTGCGCTTGGAGGCGTATGTATGGCTGCACTCCGCAATGTGAGCGGGGATGTCGGTGGAGGCATGGGCAGAGATTATATGGAAAAAGAGTGGGGAATTACAGAAAATAAAAAAGAGTAGAAAGACAAGATGGGATTATTAGAACAGATCAAAAAACCGAATGCAAAAGCATTTACACATAGCGGAAAATTTCATGCGGATGATGTATTTTCATCCGCATTATTGTTGTATCTGAATCCGCAGATTACAATCACAAGGGGAAACCGTGTGCCGGAAGGATATGACGGGATTGTATTTGATATTGGCAGAGGGCGGTATGACCATCACCAGAGAGACAGTCGTGTGCGTGAAAATGGCGTACCGTATGCCGCCTTTGGTCTGCTCTGGGAAGAACTCGGAAGCGGAATCTTAGGGGAAACGTTAGCGCAGCGGTTTGATGAAGAATTTGTGCAGCCACTGGATAACAATGATAATACCGGAGAAAAGAATGAACTTGCGACACTGATCGGAAACTTTAATCCGGTGTGGGACGCACAAAAAAACATACAGAAGGAAGAAGAACGCATATCTGCTGAGCCTGCGCTGACTGCGGAAGAAAAATTCCGTGGTCTGACCAAAGAATTTCAGCGGGCGGTACAGATGGCAGGAATGATTCTGGAAAATAAATTTGCGCGTTATCGTGCGGATGCACGGGCAGATGCACAGATCGAGGAAGTATTAAGTGCACGGGAAGATCTGACAGATACAAGGATTCTTGTCCTTTCCGAATTTGTTCCGTGTCAGAAACGGCTGAAGGAGACAGATATCGCGTTTGTTATTTTTCCGTCGAATCGTGGCGGATATTGTATCCAGCCACAGAAGAAACCGGATTCCATGAATTACAAATGCAGTTTTCCAAAGCAATGGCTGGGGCTTGAAAATGAAGAACTGCAAAAGGCTACAGGGCTTGCCAGCGCAGGGTTCTGCCACAAGGGCGGATTTCTTATGACGGTTGGAGACGAGGCGGATGCCATCAGGGCATGCGAGATCAGTCTGGAAGAATATGAGCAAAAGCCGGTGATCGTGTGTCTGTGGGATGCCGGAGAGGCACAGGAGACAAAAAATTGCGAGAGAGAAGAAACGGAGCATATGCTCAGGCAGATTCCGGATATGACCGATGCACAGATCTGTCACATGACACTTCCGCATCTTCCGGATCTGGAAGAACAGGGCATGTATGCGGAAGTTGCGATGGAAAAAGAAGACTGGAAAAAGTATATCAAAGAGTTTGTAAAACAAATACTCGAATGTAAACCGGAAGCGGTTTATGTTACGGCAGATCTGTTTGCAGCTTATCCGGTGGTGCATGCACTCCGCAAAAAACACATGCCGGTACTGATGCGCGCAAAGAAGGAAGGAAAGACATGCATCGTGCGGCTTCCTTCGGGATCGTAGACCAGAAAGAGAGGAAGAACAATGGACGAGTCAGGAAACCACAAACAGGCAGAACAGAGGGAGAGAATCCGGTGGATCGTATCGATTTTGATTCCCCTTTTGTGTGCACTTCTGTCATTTTGTGTGATTGCAAAATACACCGCATCTCCAACTATGAAGATAAATGCACACGCGATTCAGTCACTGGATGACAAAAAGACAACTGCATTGGAACTGACGGCAGCGGCAACAGCTGCTTCTGCCGCAATTACGCTTATTCCGGGAGATGCCGGTACTCCGATTGCGGATAAACTGGCCGATCTGAGTTCGTATTTTCTGATAGTTGTCTGTGCAATCTATCTTGAAAAATATCTGGTTACCATTACGGGGCTGGCAGCATTTAAACTGTTGATTCCGATCGGATGTATTTTGTTGTCGCTTTGTTTTGGATTCAAAAAAGATCTGGGCAGGACCATTGCCTGTAAGCTGGTTTTGTTTGGGCTGGCTGTTTATCTGGTAGTTCCGGTAAGTGTCAGGGTTGCGGATCTGATTGATGCGACATATGGAGCTTCCATGGAAAATACCATTGCATTGGCAAAGCAGGCGACGGATGAGATCAAAGGCGAGGCAGATACACAGAGTCAGGAGAGCAGTGGTTCTGATACTGGTGGGAAGAGTAGTTTCTGGTCGGGACTGGTGGACAAAGTTGAGGATACCGTCACCGGAGCAAAAGTAAATCTGGAAAATACACTGAACCGGTTTATAGAAGCGATTGCGGTAATGCTTGTGACTTCCTGTGTAATACCGATTCTTGTTCTGTTGTTTTTTGTCTGGCTTGTGAAACTGGTACTTGGGGTAAATATTACGTTGCCACAGATCGGAAAAAAGAAGAAAGAGGGAAAAAGAATATGAAATTACTGATGAAACAGCGTGTTTTTTCATGGACGGATACCTATGATGTTTATGATGAGGCGGGAAATAAAAAGTATTTTGTAAAAGCAGAATTGTTTCGGCTGGGGCACCAGATCCATGTATTTGATGTTTCCGGAAATGAAATCGGTATGATCAAGCAGCGTCTTTTTACGCTTCTTCCTTCGTTTGATATTGTGATCAGTGGACGTGAATTTGGAAATATTCAAAAGGAATTTACGTTTTTCAAACCGCGTTATGAAATTGATTATAACGGATGGCGTTGTGAGGGAGATTTCCTCGCCTGGGATTATGATGTGTATGCGGGCTGCAGTTCAGTCGTGCATATTTCAAAGGAACTGTTCCACTGGGGAGATACCTATACGATTAATATTTTAAATCCCGAAGATGAGATTCCGGCACTGATGCTTGTCATTGCAATTGATGCAGCGAATTGTACACAGGGAAAGTAAAAAAGTTGGAATAACGAATCGGTCGTTATTCCAACTTTTTCATTTCTTTCATTTATTTGCAGGCTTTCGGAAGTGAAAATTTAGTTGCCTTGTTGAAGTTTTTGTATGTAACAGATGTCTTAATCTTGGAGTAGGACATATCGGAATCCGCTACAAGAGAACTAAGATACTCGTTCATGAAGTCTTTCATGTCGATCGTCTGTTTTACCGGATAATAGGTCTTCTTATCAATCCAGAGAGAGATGGTAATCGGAGAAAGAGAACTGTAATCAGAAGATGTTCCCTGTGTGTTATCTCCGTTAAGTCCAAGTTGTGCAAGAAGACCGGCAATATCTTCGCCCTTCAGCCGTGCCTGAATCTGTACGGTTGATTTTCCGTTGACGGTTACGCTGTTTTTGACAATTTTTAAATCCGAATACATATCTGTGGTCTGTACAGAACTGAGCATATCGGAGTAGTCAGACAAATCCAGTGTTGATTTTTCATAGGTTTTGTTATCCGTAGAGGTGTACTGCAACAGTTTGTTGCCTTTTTGTTTTGTGTAGGAGATTACTTTTATTTTTGTGTCTTTACCGTTGGAAGGGATTGTCATCGTCATAACGGTTTTGGTTTTCAGCGGACTGGCAAAAGCAATCGTTGTTGACGTGGTTTTGGTGGATGTGGTTTTTCCCTGAACCGACATGTCCATATCCATGTTCATTTTCATCTCATAGGATTTCAATTTTTCTGTGGCTTTCGCCATTTTGTTGATGTACTGCTTGGCAGAAAGGGTTGCTGCCGCTACAGGAGTAGTGCCGGCAAAAGCGCATACTGCCATAACTGCGGTAAGCACAGCTGCCAGAAATTGTTTCTTTAACTTTTTCATAAAATAAAACCTCCATATTTTTTATTGATATGGAGGTATCGTATCATCTAAAGATGTTTTTCGTCAATAAGACCTTTTTCCTACATTTGCTTTATTTGGAATCCATTCGTGTCACAATCATGTGAATGATATATGGAACAAGGATCACCGGAATGGCAAGGTAAGCCAGAAAACTGTAAGCTTTCTGGATCAGTGTCAGAAGCCCGAACTGTGCGATGCCAAAATCAATCAGACAGCAGATCAGTGCGATGATAATCTCACGGGAGGAGATGCGTTTTCTGGTGTTTATGTCCGGAGTTTCTGCTTTTGGTGTCTCGGCAGATACATCATTTTTGCCGGACAGGGTCCGTTTTTTAAGTCCGTCGGATACACGTTTCACCATGGCGGCAACCATATTTACGGCGGTGGATACGGCACCGAGGATAATCAGAATGGAAATTAACGGTGTCATAAATCCTTTTCCAATGCCGTTTTGCACCATAAGCAGTGTTGGTACGTTGGTACCTGCCATATCCGGGCTTGTGGAAACGGTCATAATTCCAAGACAGACCATCGTCATCATCAGCGCGTTGATGATAAAGCCGAGCCCCATGCTTTTGACTGCATCGCCCGGTTTTTTGAATACTTTGGCGTGCTGGACAAATACCGCAATGTTTGCCAGCTGGAACGTTCCGTAAAGGAATGCGGAGTAAAGTGCCTTCCCGAATGGTTGTGTGGATGTTGTCATCTGCTGTGCGGTTGCGCGGATGGCAGACCATCCGTGGATGATATTCGGAATGTATACAATCAGAAGCCCGGCAATGATGCAGATGGAAAGCACGGAGGCTACCCGGCGCACCAGATCGGTGCCGAAAATGGCAACGATAAAGATGAAAATGCCGATGATCAGTGTACACAGCAGATACGGAAGTCCTGTCAGTGTACTTAATGTTGCACCGCCGGTTGCAAAGGCAACCGCAGGAGCGACACACATGACGCAGATATAGAGCACTTCAAACAGGTTGGAAAAAACTGGGGCGAATTTTCCGTAAAAAGCATTGTTGTACGAGCGGTAATCGTATACTTCGTGTTTCCTGGCAAAGCGTATGCCGTAGGCAAAAAAGATGCCGTTATAGAGCATGGCAAGTGCAGGCATGATCAGACACCAGATGCCGAACCGTACATAGTAACTGTAAATCTGGGCACCGGAGGCAAATCCGCCGCCGAAATGCGTGGTGAACCAGACAAAGGCAACACCAAAGATGATGGAATAGGTGCCGGTGCCGGCAGAAGATTTTTTATGCATTTATCTGTCTGCCTCCCGTTCTTTCAGCTGCTTCATTGCAAGGGCCAGCATTTCTTTTGTTACTTTGTATGGGTAATGTCTGATATCGGACATTTCCGGGATGCGGTCCATACTTTCCTCCCACTGTTCTTCCGTAATCTCAATCTGTTCCAGGGAGGTCGGAAGCTGCAGCTGTTGGTTTAAGGTATAGATTTTTTCAAATTCCTCGTACTGCTGGTCGACAAGCAGTGCAAACAGAACACCGAATCCCACGACTTCTCCGTGCAGATGTTTTTCTTCAATGATCGGATAACTGGTCAGCGCATAAAAAATTGCATGCGCCAGCCCGCTGTTATAATCCGGGGTGAAATCTTTCGTCAGGAAAATGGAGGCAATTCCGGTTGTCACGACGATGGCAAGGACAACCTGCTCCACATCGTAGGTACATAATCCTTTTTTATGATCCTCGAGTGCTTTGGCACCGTATTCCAGAAGCGGATTGCGGCACATGACACTTAATGCCACACCAAGGGAGGTGAAATGTTCCAGCTGTTCCCCACGGGAAGAGATGGTTGCCTCATAGTATTTGGCATAGGTATCGCCAATGCCCGCCCACATATACTGTGCAGGGGCTTTGGCAATAATTTCTGTGTCGATAAATGCGTGCATGGCAGGCCGTATAAAAAAGTTCGGTTTTAAGAATGTGCCGTCCTCGTTGTACATGATGGATACCGAAGTACATGCTGCACAGTTGGAGGCGATGGTCGGGAACGTAAAGACCGGCTTATCGTCAGTGATACACAGACATTTTACGGTGTCTAGTGCTTTTCCACCGCCCACACCAAAGACCATATCGGCTTTGTGATAGACGGGAAGCTGCCGCAGTTTTTCCACGGTTTCGTAGGTACAGTCACTGCCGTACAGTTCGACACCGATGATTTCTAAGTTTGTTTTTGCTACATAAGTGCGGATCTTTTCTTCCGCTGCTTTAAGTGCGCGTCTGCCACCGATCAGAAGCACGGTTTTTCCGTAGGATTCACAGACCGGTCCGATTTTATCGTAGATGTGATCGCCGATGGAATAGCTTGGCAGATGCACTTCGTAATTTTCTAATTTCATAGGTTCTCCTTTATTTTCGATATATACACAGTTTATACCAATTGCCTGTTACTGTTCAATAAAAACTTTCAAAGTCTTGCTTCGTTCTGAAATGAAAATGTAAAATACACTTGACATACAATGTAAAGTGTACTATACTTCGTGGTGTAAAGCAAACTTGACAAAAATTTCCGTGAGGAGGGGAAGCATGAAAACAAGAATTCAGGATCTGCGCAAGGAGCTGGGAGTGACCCAGAGCGAGCTTGCAGATGCTGTGGATGTGACCAGACAGACGATCATATCCCTGGAGGGAGGCAGATACAAAGCTTCTTTAGTGCTGGCACACAAACTTGCACAGTTTTTTCACGTAACCATTGAGGAATTATTTATATTTGATCAGGAGGATGAAAACATATGAAGGGATTTTGTTTATTTTCAGGAAGTAAAGTGACAAACAATGAGGAATTCCGCAAGCAGCTGCAGGCGAAAAATAAATGCCTGCTGGGATTGATTCTGCTTGGCATAATCAGTGCGGCAGCCGCTTATTATATGGAATTTTCAGGAAAGATGAAAGTAGACGATTATATGCTGGGTGTATATTGTGGGATCGGTGTGGGGCTTATATGTTCTGGAATTGTTTTTTTGATCCGCAATAAGCGTCTGATGAAAGACGAAGAGAAATTAAAGGAAGCAAGACTGCAGGTAACGGACGAGAGAAATATTGAGATTGGGTCGCGTGCGTTAAGGATGGCAGCGTTTGTGCTTCTGATTGTAATGTATTTTGCCTTTCTTTTTGGAGGACTGTATGATCCGATGATCAGTAAGCTGATGTCGTGTATGATCTGTCTGTTTCTTATTGTCTATGCAATTGCATGGAGAGTACTGAACAAGCATATGTAGAAATGAGGATATATGAAAACAGAACGAAAGAAAATCCGTCCGGATTATTATGATGAATTCGGCTGCATTGCCGGCCAGTGTCCGATTACCTGCTGTCAGGAGTGGAAGATTGCGGTGGATGCGGATACGAACCGCAGATGGAAGAAAGTCCTTCCGCCGGATACGATGCCGGGATGCGCAAAAAGCCAGTCGTTGGATCAGGTATCTGGAGATTCAAAAAATTGTGGGAAAAATCTCAGCACTTATACTTGTATGAAAGATGGAATCCGGGTTATCCGGCTGGACGAGGAGCATCGATGTCCATTTCTTGCCAAAGACAAACTGTGCCGTCTGGTTTTGGCGTATGGGGATTCGATTCTCTCGGAAACCTGCACGACATTTCCACGGGAAGTGCACCGGTTTGCAGATCATGAAGAAGATACATTGATGCCGGGGTGTCCGGCGGTGATTGATCTGTGGAGGCATAAAGAGATTACGTTTCCATCGGTCGTGCACTGCAATGCAGACATTTCAAGTGAAAACGCGTGGACAAATGTGTCGGAACATACCATGTGCGTGGAAAAAGACGAAAAAAAAATGATGTTTCTGATCCGGGAACATATTCTGGCGTTACTGGGGGACCATACGGTTTCTATCGAGGAGGCTCTGCTGGAAAGTTTTTATATTCTGCTGGAGTTGTATAAAAATCAGCCCATCACACCGGAACTGGTGGAAGAATATTTTTCTCCAGAAACACTGCTGCAACTGCGCACCGCAATCACACAGGCAAAGAGCACAATCTCTTCGCTGGAAACCTGGGAAGAATGCAATGAGCTTCTGCAGGATCTGGCGGTCAATTACCGGAAAGAGGGACTGTATGAGAAGTTTTTGACACCTGTGATTACACAGGCAGAATATTATTCCCAAATTTTCGGAAGGCAGGGAATCCATGTGGGAGAAGATATGGATGCCACTAAGGGGGAAAATGAGGCAGGACAGCTTGCGGATCGGTGGAGACAGTTCCGGAATGCGTTTGCATTGTATGAACCACTGTTTCGCAATTTTCTCAGAAACGAAGTGTTTTCTGATCTGATTTTGCCGGAGAATTTTGAGACGGAACCGGAAGAAGCTGATAATCTGAAGCACATGGTGCTGCAGATGCAGCGGATTGCGATTGCGTATGCGGCAATCCGGCAGAGTCTGTTTTTGAAATGGTGTCTGGATGCAGATGGGATACCAGCAGAGGAGGCACTCGATTATGAGACGGTGCGGGAGTATATGGTGGTGATTTCTCGTATGACCGGGTATGAGGATGAGGATATCCGCGGGTATCTGGAGAATAGTTTTGCGGAACTTATATGGGATTGGGGATATTTTGCATTGATCATTTAAATTGCTGGTTAACTGCGTGGTCTGGGGCCTTTGGGGTTTGGCAGGAGGGACGGATTTGCGGGGATTGTTCTAAATATAAGTTTTTTCGATGTGACGGAAGAAGGGGTACATTCTCTTTCTCCAGAAAAATTTACAAGTTAGCTCTGGCGTTGGTTTCAGGTAAGTGGAGTAAAGTTTTTCAGTTTACGCAATTCACTATGGGTTGTGAGTGCCAGAGCAAGTTGTAAATTTGTTCTTCCGAAAGAAATGTTCCCCTTCTTCCTGTGGATTGGAAAACTATAAGTAAAAGAATGATGCCCGCAAATCCTGTCTGTGGAACAAACATAAAGGCACCAGAACTTGCAGTTAAGGGGACGCCTCAAAAGGAGCTACGAATCCCATGAACTGGAATAAACATAAAAATACCCTGTTAAATCATTTGATGATAAGGCCGGGTATCTATAGATGAAAAATTAAAGGTTTAGGTGACAGTTTTCCGAAATTTTAAGGTTTAAAATCAGAAAATGTCACCTATATAGTAAAAATTGTTTCTCCAGATACCGGTTTTTTAGAAAAAGCGGTACCTAAAGAAGCAATTTTTGATCTATAGAGACTTTCCGGTATCTGAATGTTAAATTTTCAGCGTGTAGGTACCGCAATGGTATCTTTTACATGAAATTTATTGGGATAGATACCACGGCAGAAACTGTACTTTTGCCTGAAATGCCTTAAAATCAAGGATTTGTGGGAAGTGGAAAGTGATTTGTACCCCCTGTTGTACCCCTATTTTATACGGGTGCCTAGATAGGCAATATTTTGTTAATGGACTGCTCTCGATAAAAAAGAAGTCTCTTGACAGCAGTAACAGAAGTTATATATTAGTAATAACAGAGCTCACCACGCCTCTGACTTTCATGCGCAACCAGGTAAGACTTTTTTGTTTTCTAATCCAATCAAAATCTATCAAAAATCAAGAAAGAGGTCCCTAAAACAAGGAGTTTATTTTATAGATTTTGAAAAGGGGACATTTGGAAATAATTAGAAATACCCGGTATGGGTTGATTTTTTCACTTAATTGAGTATAATAAAAGTAGGAACAGAAATGTTCTCGATGTAAGAGCATCGTTAAAAGTTGGGCTGCAGATGGAGCAGGATAATTTTCCATCTCATTAGATGTCTTAACTGGGCATCGAGCCTGGCAGCTTGGATAAAGCTGTAGTCCACGTGGGGGACTTAATGATTTCCACGTCGTTATGGGTATCTTAATTGGGTACCGAGGCTGACAACCAGCAGAAAACTCTTTTCAAAAGAGAAATTCTTAGAGGAGTGTGGTTAAGCATCACACTCCTCTTTACGTATGAGGTATGGATGGCAACAAAAGCAGATAAGAAAAATGCAATTAGACAGGACATTATAGATTCAGCTGCAATATATAGTCAGAGTTTGGCCGGTAAAGCATTTCTATATGTATATGGGGAAGATTAATCTTTACTTTTCAATTGTTAAATATGATGATATGCCAATTGAGATGAAATATTTGAATATAGTGCAGGCATTGGAAACTTATCATGCAAGATTTAAATATAATGATTTGAAAAAGTATAAGAAACATGTTTTACAATTGTTTAGATGTAAGACCATAGATGAAATTGATGAAAAACAAAGAAATGCATATTTTGATGTTACGCAGTCAGACGAAAATATTACATATATAATATTGAAAAGTAGATTAGTAGATTTGATGAATGATGATTTTAGGACTCCGATAACCCCAGTTTATACCAATGGTAAAATAATTGAATTATACGATTTTATTGAAAAAGTTGTAGATACTAGACATTACTACACACATTATGGAAAAGCAAAGGAAGAAAAAAAAAGCTTTTAAGGGGATAGATATGGAATATGCGATAATGGTATTAATGCACATATTTGAGTATCATCTGTTAATAGAGCTAGGATTACATAATACGGGAGCAGTTGGAAAACTATATGATAGACATCGAAAATTGAATTATTGGTATACACAGAGGTGCTGTAAGGATGACGAATAAAATCCTTAGTAGTAACCCTTTCCATTTTACTACTAACAGGTAGTAACAACTTGCATGGTTCTGCCCTGATTTGACACAATCTGTAATTTCAGAGCAAACTACACGAAACCCGGAAACCCTCGAAAAACAGGGCATTCCGGGGCAAAACAAGGAGAAACAAAACTATGATAAAAGTACTTTTCATCTGCCACGGCACTCCAGTTTTATGATAATGCATACCTTCGCAGACTGGGGCAATACAGGGCAGAATATGGCGGAAAGCCTTGGAATTACTACGGTTTCGACTACTAAGGCACATGGACGGAATCGGGATAAAGGCAAAGGTGTGGGGAGAAATCCTTAGTAGTAAGGGACTACTTAGAGGGTGAATATGAATGATAAAAGTCACAATCCTTGGTAGGTGGACTACAAGGATTGTGGCTTGATAGTATCAATCTTTGCTGTTATCAAAAGAAGAACTTGACATTTTTAGGTAATATTGAAGAGGTGGATAAGGTATTCTTTTAACTTGCCGAAATTTGTATCTTCGTTTAAATCTTTTCCTTCATTTTCTTTCCGACCATAAGATGAATAATCAATTTCAATATTAGCGGTACCATCTTTTGTTTCCCCTGATTACTTAATATGGTAGGTGTTTCAAAATAACCAAACCAGCCACCGTGGCTATTATACATTCTTCGATCACGGGCTAAAATGCAGTCATAGACAGGAAAAATATCAAGGTTGATTATTGTTGGTGAAAAAAGATTCGGATTATCGGTTCTTTCTTTTAGGGCATATGAAATAACTAATAACATATCTTTTTCGGGAATAACATTTTTGAATGTTACCTTTTGCGTAAGCCTAGCAGAGGGCTCTCTTGGTGTAGGTGGTTTTTTTTTTCATTTCAATATTTGGGTTATCTACGAATAAGAGTTTTAGTTCGAGACGTTTGCCCGATGTATGAATATAATCAGGGTAACCTTCTCTATCTCCTAGAATTCCTTCATTTTTGGTTAATCCAACAGAATTAAACATATCCGAATCAGTTAATATGGATAATTGAGGAATACATGCATCCATAAGTGATCCTACGATGGTGCCGATTTGAGATGGCTCAAATGCTTTCAGTATTTCTTTAGGAATAGAAAGTACATTGAATTGAGCACCAATAAGCGGTGATAGATTTTGTTTCATTTCAGATATTTCTTCTGCAGAAATAACAGTTGCGTTTTGATGAATGATGAAATCTTCATATTCATCTTTGTGCATAAATCCCATAATAAGCTTATTCTCCTTTAGTGTATTTTGATGGTATAACATCTGAAAAGGATATATTTAATGTGTCTAACCATCTTAAAAATTCAATAACATCTAGTCTACGCTCACAACTTTCTATTTTAGATACAAATGATTGCGTTTTTCCCATTTTATTTGCTAAGTCAAGCTGCGTGATATTCTTGCTAGTTCGAATGATCCGTAAACGAGTTATGATTTCTATATAATCTTCATCATATATACTTTTCATATGGACACCTCCTAAAAATATTATAATATTCCAATGCAGAATATTCCAAATTAGAATAAAGATATATACAGAAGACGGCGGTCTTTACAAAAGGCGATGTATGTGATAAAGTTAATATTCAAAGGAAGGTGATTATTTGTGGCTACACGAAAAAGCAAAAAACTGGATACTTTTGAAGGCTTATATAAACGATTAGAAGAAGTTATTTTAGCAAATTCAGGTGAGAATGAATTTGAGGAAATTTTCAAGTTAGTAGTACTGAAATTGTGGAATGAACTGAATGACGAACCAGTAGAACTTACAATGGATAAAGCAAATCTAAAATTAAGAAAAATTGATTTATTGTGGGGAGGGGTCTTATCTGAACCAAGACTTTTATTATGTGAGGAGCATTATCAAATATGCGTATCAATATTAAAAACATTTTCATTGCTAAAAGACGGATATGAAGGTGTTGATGGTATTTTTGAATTTTTAATTTCAAAGGAGAAAAAGGGATCAAAAGGACAGTATTTTACGCCGAGATATATTGTTGATTTTTGTGCGAAAGTTATCAATCCAAAACCTGGAGAGACAATCCTAGATCCAGCAGCAGGATCTGGTGCGTTTTTATATCATGCGAAGCAAAACTGTGATGGTATTAATGCAAATGATTTGTGGGGATTTGATTTTGATATAGTAGCAACGAGAGTTGCGAAGCTGTTAATGTATGTATCGAAATTAGAAAAATCTCATATTTATAGAGTTAATAGTTTGATAAAAAATAATAAAGTGTCAGACGGAGAAAATATAACATCTATTGAGGATATTCTTAGAATAGAAAAACAAAAAGAACTATTCGATATAATAATGACGAATCCCCCTTTTGCAGGAGAGATTACAGAATCGGAGATTCTTGAAAGTTATTTTGTTTCTACTGGAAAAAATAGAATTGAAAGGGATATTTTATTTATAGAAAGATGTATTGAATTATTAAAACCTAATGGTAGAATGTCAATTGTTCTTCCGGACAATATATTTGGTAGTAGAGAAACAGAAGATTTGCGACGGTGGATAAATGAAAAATGTAGAATAATTGGTGTTGTTGGTATACCGCGAAATACCTTCATGCCACATACAGCAGTAAAAACAAGTATACTATTTTTACAAAAGCGTGAAAAAAAGAGCAAATGTGAAGAAAACATATTTTTTGCAATTAGTGAGAAACCAGGAAAAGATGGTAGAGGAAATATATTATATAAAGGAGATATTCACACATGGGCTGAAGTTGACCATGATTTAAATGATATTTTGCTTGAGTTTAATGACTTTAAGAATGCAGAAAAGATAGGATGGTGATTTTATGGCGATTTGTATTTTGAAATCAAATAAACAACTAGGTGTAAATTTTATTTTGACACCTGAAAGGTATAATCCTAGAAGGCGAATGAGTATAGATAATGAAGATACTATTTTGATGTCTGAAATTGTTGAAATAGTGAATGACATAATAACTAAAAAACAAGCACAGGGGAAATCTATTATTCAGATTAATACTTCAGATGCAATGGGAGGATATTTGAATATTAATTCTGAAGTGAATGATTCGATTAATAGTAATAAAAAAATATTGAGAAAGGGAGACGTTATTATATCGCGTCTTAGACCATATCTTAGGCAGGTAGCTTATGTTGATGAAGATAGGAAAGAAATTCTTGGCGCGTCAACAGAGTTTTTTGTAATTAGGGCAAGAAATAATGAATCAATAGCATATTTAGTTCCGTTTTTGCTTTCTCAACCAGCACAGTTGGTATTTGAAAATTCAGTTGAAGGAAGTCAGCATCCTCGATTTAAAGAAGAAGATGTTCTCAATTTAAAAATTCCAAAGAATATTTATGATGAAAGAGCGAATATATCTAAACGGGTTATAGAGGCAATTGAATCGTATAGATCATATGAACGCTCGATATTCAAAGAGATTAAGGAAATGAATAAAGCTATGTAAATGTCAAGATTCTTGCGCTTGTCTGAATTATGAAATATTGGATGCATAGGGGTATCAAAATCTCCGCGGTTCTTTTTTTGAAGACCGATGGCCCCCTTCGTGCGAATTTTCGCAGAATTAAACAGGGGGGGATACCCACCAAGGTCGGTTTATGTGAAAATATCCGCTGAATATCATCGCTAAAGCCGATTTTGTTTTGCCGGATAGTAACGAAATACGCAGAAAAAACGTGTAAAAAATAGTATAAAAATCACAGTTTTTCTGCGTACATTTTGGCAGAAATATAATCCGAATTGTCTTGCAATTCTGTGCCATCAGAGTGATATATGTACTACCGAATAAAGAAAGGCGGGTACATATTATGAAGAATGAAATTAGATTTACATTGAAATCAAAGCAGAGACCGAAACTGGCACAGGAGATTGGAAACATACTTGGGACAGCACTGCATTATGAACGGGTACCAAGCTGTGCATACGATATTGCAGGATACCGACTGGATAAAGAGGGTGTATTGCATATCCCGGATGGAACTGAAAAAGAAATAGTGGAAGACCTGATTCGGCAGTTACGGGAACATGGGTTTCAGGACGATATGGAAATAACGGAAGAAGTGCCAGTGCAACAGGATAAGCTGACAATAGCGATTCCGAAAGAGAGCCTTACGGATACGGCATTGGAAAATTTACAGAAGATTATAGCAAATAAGCAGACACTTTTTCAACGCGCATTTCAGACGGACAGCACAGAAATTGAAATTACTGAGGAAAAAATAAACTTCACATGGTTTCCATACACAGTGGATGGAGATGAAATCGCAGCCTATACGTAATTTATCTCAAGGCTGTGTGATATGGCAAGAGATGCAAAAAGGGGTATCATCAAAGCCGACCGAAACGGACAATGACAAATATGCTTTCCGCTGTTTTCTGCTCAGACTTCCGATGCAAAGCTGTTCCTTATAAAATTGCAACAGGAAGATGGAAAAAGCTACAGTTCCATTCATACCATTCGGGGAGTGTTGCGCCCGGCCTTTCAGATGGCGGTGGATGATGACATTCTGGTAAAGAATCCATTTGGATTTCAACTTGCCGGAGTATTGGTAAATGATGCAGTTACAAGAGAGGCAATCACAAAAGATCAGATGAGAAAGTTCTTAAAGTTTGTGCATGACGATGTGGTGTACTGTAAATACTATGAAGTTGTGTACATACTCTTTCATACGGGAATGCGAATATCAGAATTTTGTGGACTGACGCTGAAGGACATTGATCTTGAGAACAGAACTGTGAATATCGACCATCAGTTGCAGAGAACATCGGATATGCGATACATCATAGAAACCACAAAGACGGATGCCGGAACAAGAGTATTGCCAATCACAGAGGATGTGGCACAAATGTTTCAGGCAATCATTGAGGATAGAAATGCACCGAAAGTGGAGAAGTCCATAGATGGATATAGCGGATTCCTGTTTTACGATGATAATGGAATGCCACTTGTGGCAATGCACTGGCAACATCGATTCAACCATATGGTTGGCAGGTACAATGATATTTACAGGATGCAGATGCCAAACATCACACCTCATGTATGTCGACATACTTATTGTTCAAATATGGCGAAATCGGGAATGAATCCAAAGACACTACAGTACCTCATGGGGCATTCGGACATCAGCGTCACCATGAATGTGTACACGCATATTAGCTTTGATGATGCCGAGGAAGAATTGAAACGGATGGAAGAGTTTAGAAAGGCACAGACAGAGATTGAAAAGAAGAATGAGAAACCGATGTCGCAAAGGATGTTTAAGGTAGTTTAATATGGAAAAGAGATGACGCTCCGGCTTAGGCTGGGGCGTTTTTTCTATGGAAAAGAAGTGAAAATGACGATATAATGTTTATATTAAATTTAAGACAAGGATGTATTTTAATGAAACAAGAATATACAGACAAAATGAAATACTATCAAGGAAAAGAATATGAAAATTTTTTGAGAGAAAAATGTGTCTTAGATGCACGTCAGTTTTTATATTCATCACAATTATACTTAAACTATGCCATCATTACTGCAAAACTTTATGAAGACATAGGGAAAAAGAATATTAGTGAGGGTGAAAAAAATCCGTTTTATAATAGCGTAGAGGTATTGGGATGGAATTACAATGCTCATACAATTTTGAACAAATTGACATTGGAGTGGGTATCGCATATTTCAAATTCACTAGATTGTTTGTTGCAATATATTAATGCGTCACTTAATTTAGGACTGAAACAGAAAGCCGTTACTGAAGGAAGTATGCATAGAAAATTAGAAAAAATGCCACAGATAAATAGCTATGTAGAAAAATTATGGGAGAATGAGATTGTTTGCTATATACGTTCTGTATATAATTATGGAAAACATACACTTGACTTATATGGAGGTTCATCATTTGCGGATGTAATTTCTGGACAAAGAGATATACGGATTCCTGATTTTAAGTATCGTGGTAATATATATAAGTCAAAAAGTACAAGTGAATTGATTGGATATTATGAAAATTTTATTGGATTATATATTGATGTGATGGAGAGCGTCGATTTTGTGTTAAAAAACTCAGAGCCTGTTTGTAATAGATACCATGTAGGGAAAATGGTAGTTGATGGGCATGCTATGGGAGAGTGCGAGAATAAACAAGACATTGTACTTTATGCAGAGTTTGACAGTGATGGCATGCATATTAAGAAATATTGGGTAGAAGATATAAAATTTGAGAATGATAGTGATATTGAAATAATGTTGTCGCCTTCTAAAACAATTGGTCAACATTTTGATGGAATTACATCAATTGAAGTTATAATAAATAAAGATAAGGTTGGGGAACTTCATATGGATAGTGATTGTTTAGAAAACTCTATTTTGCGTTATCATAAATATAAATATGTCGCAGTATAACGTATTTGTTAAATTGTGATAAGGAAGTTAACTCTTTACAAATTTTTTTTATAAAGAAAGACATGTTGTAATGGTGAGATATTTATAAATTATGCTTGATTCTCACGATAAAATTATCGTAAGGGATGCACACAGTACAATTTTCATTTTAGTATTAAATAAAGAGGAATTCTATGGATAATAAAAATCTTACGTTAAAATGGACATACACTCTTGGAAATAACAAGATTGTTTTTGAAAGAGGAATTATAGATGGTACAAAAAATAGAGGGATATATGGTATTTTTATTATTGATAATAAACAGCAGACGAAATATTGTGCATATGTAGGAAAAACAGTCAATATCTATAAAAGATTTTCGACAGGCGATGATGCACATTTTGTTAAACTTGGAAAATGATTATTACGAAATGATAAGGTGATTGAGGCACTAAATGATAAGCATAAAAAAATAGAAGTACGAGTGATTGAATAAATAATGTTTAATTATGAAAACTATTATAAAGATATTCAGTTTATGGCTTCGAGAGAATGCTATTATATAGATCATTACCAAGCTTTAGGTCAGTGTTTAGAACAGTGCCCGGATGGAAGCAATATTAGAAGAGATGTCTGGGAGAATGAAAAAATGCTTAGTAGTAAGGCATAATCTTTTACTACCAACTTTACTACTAACAGGTAGTAACAACTTGCAGGGTTCTGCTCTGATTTGCCACAATCTGTAATTTCAGAGCATTTTACAATAACCCCGGAATCCCTTGCAAAACAGGGCATTCCGGGGCAAAAGAAGGAGAAATAAAACTATGATTAAAGTGCTTTTCATCTGCCACGGCAACATTTTTCCTATGAATTTTAATTATATAGAACCCATCCTTTATTTATAAGTTTATAATGCCCGATCATATAAAGGCTTCAATAGAACGATTGTTTCACAAAATACCGGCAATGAAATTTCCACTTATTAGCAAGTCAAGCTTCCCAAACATTTATCACTTTACTGTAAACACTCATTGTATGCATTTCCTTCCGGGAGCGCCTTTAACTGCAAGTTCTGGTGCCCTTATATTTGTTCCACAGACAGGATTTGCGGAAATATGTTTCTCAATTATATTATCTCCAGCCAACAGGAAGAAGGGGGACATTTCTTTCGGAAGAACAAATTTGCAACTGCGCCGTAGTTCCATCACATAACGCTAATGGCATAAAAGTAAAATATTTGTCAAACTTACCTGAAATCAATATCGGCGCTAACTTGCAAATTTTTCTGTAGAAAGAGAATGTCCCCCTTCTTCCGTCGCATCGAGAAACCTTATATCCAAACCAACTTCTCCACAAATCCGTCCCTCCTGCCAAACCCCAAAGGTCCCAGACCACGCAGTTAAACAGCAATTTAAAAGAAAACGAACAGATGAAAAAATTATGCAGATATAGTATAATAGACAATAATAAACCAAAAGAGAAACTTGCCAGACTGGGGGAAACATGGAACCACAAAAGCAGAATGACGGTGTGCGCTACAAACTGGCAAATGCCATGAAAGAATGTATGCGCACGGCACCGGTAGAAAAAATAACCGTAAAAGAAATTGTAGAAACCTGTGGATTGACGCGTCAGACATTTTATCGGAATTTTCAGGATAAATATGATCTGATCAACTGGTATTTTGATAAGATTTTGCTGGAATCATTTGAGCACATGGGAGAAGGAAGAACCGTCTACGAGAGCCTTGTCAATAAATTTGAATATATTCAGATGGAGCAGCTGTTTTTTCGGGCGGCATTCAAAAATGATCAGCAGAATTGCCTGAGAGATCATGATTTTGAACTGATTCAGGAGTTTTACACAAAGCAGATCGAAAGCCGGACAGGAAGAAAGATTTCCACCGAATTGCAGTTTGAACTGGAAATGTATTGTCTTGGTTCGGTTTATATGACGGTGCAGTGGGTGCTCGGGTATCGGAAATGTACGCCAGAAGAGCTGGCACATGCGCTGACCGAATCCATGCCTGTGCGGCTGAGGGAAGTATTTCAAAAACTGGGATTAATATAGAAAGAAGCTGTAAAATGCTTCCACTTTGTCTATAATTTAAAACGCCAGAACCGGTATTTGCCGGAACTGGCGTTTCTTTCATCAGTGACTTTTTACAGTCTACTTTATATTGAATTGCAAGAAATTACATCAGTTTACGGAACAGAGCTTTCAGATCTTCCACACTGGCATCTTTTGGATTTCCAGGTGCGCAGGCATCGGCATGTGCGGATTCTGCAAGGAACTGTAAGTCTTCTTCCTTCAGTGCTTCCAGTTTGGTCGGAATTCCGACATCGACGGAAAGCTGCTGTACGGCATCAATCGCTGCCTTGCGGTATTCGTCCACAGACATTTCATCGACACCCTTGACACCCATGGCGCGTGCAATCTCGCGGTATTTTTCACCGGTGCAGTCGGCATTGTATTCCATAACGATTGGGAGCATCATTGCACAGGCAACACCGTGTGGGGTGTCATAGACAGCACCGAGTGTGTGCGCCATGGAATGTGCGATTCCAAGTCCGACATTGGAAAATCCCATACCCGCGATATACTCGCCGAGTGCCATGCCTTCGCGTCCCTCTTTTTCGTTTGCAACGGCACTGCGCAGGGATTTGGAGATCAGCTCAATGGCTTTGAGGTGGAACATATCTGTCATTTCCCAGGCTGCTTTTGTAGTGTATCCTTCGATGGCGTGTGTCAGGGCATCCATACCGGTAGAAGCAGTAAGTCCCTTTGGCATGGAAGACATCATCTCAGGATCTACGATTGCGATAATTGGCATATCGTGTGGGTCAACACATACAAATTTACGCTTCTTTTCCACATCGGTAATGACGTAGTTGATGGTAACTTCTGCCGCAGTACCAGCGGTGGTCGGAACAGCGATGATCGGTACACATGGTTTTTTAGTCGGAGCTACGCCCTCAAGGCTGCGCACATCTTCAAATTCCGGATTGGCAATGATGATACCGATGGCTTTGGAAGTATCCATGGAAGAGCCGCCGCCGATTGCAATGAGGTAGTCGGCACCGGAATCCTTGAATGCCTGTACACCGTGCTGGACATTCTGGATGGTTGGATTTGGTTTGATATCGGAATAAATCTCATACACAAGACCATTCTTGTCCAGTACATCTGTTACCTTTTTTGTTACACCAAACTTGATCAGGTCAGGATCAGAGCAGACAAAAGCTTTCTGGAATCCGTGTGCTTTTGCCTCGGTTGCAATCTCCTGAATTGCACCTGCGCCGTGATAAGATGTTTCATTTAACATAATTCTGTTTGCCATAGTTGTAATCGTCTCCTTTGCATACATTCATGATACCCTTATTGTAGCAATGAAAAATCCGGGATGTAAGTTACAAAAGCAGCAGATTGTAACATGTGGTCCAAAATTTTTTTCCTTGATTTTTTATGGGAAAAGGAGTAATCTGTCAATGGGAATGAAGTTCTCCCAAGGGAATTTCCCTGAACTGCTGAACGATAAGCTGATGACTTCTACGATTGTTTGATCGCAGAGACCATCGGCTTTTTTATTTGCTGTAAGATTTTGAGGATGTGCAGGAGAAGGATTGATGCAGGATGGATGTAGCAGTAAATCAATTGTTCATATGTCGCATGTAAGAGACGAAAAAGGGATTATGAAAGAAGAGGAAAACCATGAATCCGTCACATGATTTACAGGGATTAAAGAAAAAAGCAAAAGAAACATTTTTGTATGCGCTATCTGCGCTGTTCCTTGGCATTGCAATTGGTGCCATTGACGCGGTATTTGGTCGTGTTTTACTTTTTATTACAGATTTTCGTTCGGCGCATGTAGTTGTATTGCTGCCGTTTCTGCCGCTGGCAGGTCTTGGGATCGTCTGGTTATACCGGCATTTCAATGAGACGGCGGCAAAAGGAATGACGCTTGTCATGGAAGCCGGGCAGGGAAAGCGGGAGTCGATTCCACTGGCACTCATCCCACTTGTCATGGCCGGTACATGGATCACACATCTGTTTGGCGGAAGTGCGGGGCGCGAGGGCGTTGCCGTGCAGATCGGTGCCACACTTTCCCATGCGTTTGCCCGCAGATTCCACTTCCCGGACAACGGCAGGATATTATTGATTGCGGGAATGGCAGCCGGATTTGGAGGCCTCTTTCAGACTCCGTTTGCAGCAGTCTTTTTTGCGATGGAAGTAGTGGTGAGTGGAAGTATGGCATATTCCGCATTGCTTCCTGCGGCAATTGCGTCTTTTACGGCATCTGCAACTTCGCATGCGCTGGGGCTGGAAAAATTTTCGGTTCTTCTTTCGCAGACCCTGTCATTGACGGACACAAAGACGGTGACGTATCTGATTTTTTTGGAATCTTGTTCGGTCTGACGGGACGGCTGTTTGCGGTGCTTTTGCAAAAAGTAAAACAGTTTATGGGAAACGTACTGGAAAATCCATACAAGAGAATCGGCTTTGTGTCGATCCCACTGGCGGTGTTTCTTTTTCTGGCGTGGAACGGACGGTACTGCGGACTTGGAACCAATCTGATCGCGCAGGCATTTTCCGGGGGGAGAACTGTATATGTTTGACTGGATTTTGAAGCTGTTCTTTACGGTACTGACTTTGTCGATCGGGTTTCAGGGCGGAGAGGTGACACCGCTTTTTTCCATCGGTGCATCGCTTGGTTTTGTGCTGGGAAGCCTGGCAGGACTGCCACCGATGGTCTGCGCGGCACTTGGATACGCGGCGGTGTTTGGAAGTGCAACCAATACTTTGCTGGCTCCGGTTCTGATCGGAATGGAAGTATTTGGTGTGGAAAATGGGCTTGCATTTTTTGCGGTCTGCCTGGTGGCATTTCTGGTCAATGGCAACCGCTGCATTTATACGGCACAGAAACGGTCTTTTTGGTAAAAATCCCTTGACTCTCACCCTGGTTCATGGTTTATAGTTCTGCCAGAATTAAAAAAGAGACGATGCAACTGTATACATTTGCAGGAGAAATCGATATGGAGATTGCGATCGCATCCTTTCGGAAAAGCCTGCCGCAATGGTGCTGTCCGTCATTGCAGAGTGATGGCGCAATCAGTGTGGAGGAAATCAGTCATCCTCTTATGGCAGATGCAATCCCGAATGATTTTGTTCTGAAAAAAGGTGTGGTACTGACCGGGGCAAATGCATCTGGTAAATCGACATTTATGAAAGCGGTTGCCATCAATGTGATTCTGGCACAGACGATCAATACCTGTGTTGCAAAAAATATGAAAATGCCTGCAATACAGGTGATGACCTCGATGGCACTTCGGGATGATGTGCTGCAGGGAGAGAGTTATTACATGCGTGAAATTAAATATTTAAAGCGCATGCTTGATGAACTGAAAACGGGTGAGCCCATGTTGTTTGTGATTGACGAGATTTTAAAAGGGATGAACATGCGTGAGCGTCTGGTGGCATCCAATGCCATTTTATCCTACATGGTGCAGAAACAGGGCTTTCTCCTGATTGCTACACATGATCTGGAGCTGGTGTATGCCCTGAAAAACCGATACGACACTTATTATTTTGACAGTCAGGTTCATGAAAAAGATATCGTTTTTCCATACAAAATCAGACGTGGGATCGTCGGGAAAACAAATGCCATAGATTTGATGGAACTGCTGGATTTTCCAGAAGAAATTACAGACCAGGCACGGCGTGAGGTGGGAAAGAGATAATTGTATTTTCAAATATATAGACGGAAGGAACGGGACAGATGAAAATAGGACAGGCAGTTTCTGAGGAACTTGTCGGTGATTTTTCGGAGTACAGCGAGTTTTATAAAGTGAGTGGCGATCCGGTTTTCCAGTTTCTATTTTGTAAGGTCAAAAATCAGAAGCTGTTTGGATGGGTATGGTTTGCACTGTGGATCGCACTGAGTGTTTTTTTTATTGTGGAGTTTGGATTCGGTGACGGGCATATGCCGCTTGTGGTAAAAGCGATCGTTATCGGGGCTGTGCTTGTCTTTTTATGGTATGATTTTATCCGGTATTGTAGAAAAAAGAGAGGGGATTACTGGAGAAAAACGGGAAGATAGTTTCAAATTTACGTGTTGCAGAGAGAAAATGGATCATATAGGGGAAAATGCCAGAAAAATCCTGTAAGGTGGAGGAACTTGGACATATAAGGAAAAAATGCCAGAAAAATCCCACAAGGTGGGGAGAAAGGGACATATAGAGAAAAATAGTTGGAAAAAGTCCCACAAGGCAAAGAGAAAGGGACATATAGAAGAAAAATGTTCGAAAAAATCCCGTCTCACAGGAATCAGGGGACATAAAATGAAAGAAATTTTGTATATGTCCCGGCAAATAGAAGAACTGGGACATATCAAAAAGAAAAACTTGCATATGTCCCGTCAAATAGAAGAACTGGGACATATCAAAAAGAAAAACTTGCATATGTCCCGGCAAATAGAAGAACTGGGACATATCAAAAAAGAAAACTCGCATATGTCCCGGCAAATAGAAGGCTGGGACATATCATCAAGAAACCACGCTATATGTCCCAGAGGAATGTAAGAACCTGGAAAATCATCAAAGAAAAGGAAGATCCAATTTCCACCATTGAGTATCCCTTGGTTTTGTGGTGGGAAGTGTGGCAGGACTGCCAACGATCGCCTGCGCGGCACTTGGATACGCGGCGGTGTTTGGAAGTGCAGCCAATACTTTGCGCACCGGTTCTGATTGGAATGGAAGTATTTGGTGTGAAAAATGAGCTGGCTGTAAAAAAGCGAATATATACCGTTAAATACAGGAAAACAACAGCACCATAAAAGGCATGGTCACAATGGCACACAGCGTGGTCACTACGTTGATTGCGCTGGCATAGTGTGCATCGTTTCCGTACACCTGACACATCTGTGTAACGGTAGATGCTGATGGGGTGATTACTGCGAGAAATACAATGAGCATGATCTTTTGAGCATCTGCAGACAGTGTGGCAAGATGGCTGATTTTTATGAGAAACAGTGCAATCAAAGGAATGACAAGCATTCTGAGAGCCGATATGAAATATACACGTTTATTTGCAAAAATTGCTTTTAAATCCATTCCGGCGAAAAGCATTCCGGTTACAATCATGCTGGCCGGTCCGATCATATTTCCAACACTGGAGATGATATTTGTAATGAGTTCCGGCAGCCGGATTCTGGTGAAAAATAAAATGGCACCAATGGCAATGGAAATCATATTGATGTTAAGAATGATTTTTTTCCAGTCATAGGAAGACTCACGGCTTATGATTTTCTTGCAGTGTGTCCAGAGGAAAACAAGCTGCACGCTCATGAAGACACATCCGTAAAGTACCCATTTCTGTCCCAGAACGAATGTCACGATAGGAACAATCAGATTACCGGAGTTGGAGTAATAGATAGAAGCTGTTTCCACTTCATTTAAGGAAAACAGTTTTCCCATCACGAAAACGACAAGCAGGAGAACCACCTGAAGCAATACGGATGCAGCAAGCGCGATCAGAAGACCATTTACGGTTTTTTTAGTATAGTCCACCTGAAAAGCGTTTATAATCACGCATGGAATGATCAGGTACAGTACGATTTTGGATAAAACCTTACTGTCTTCTTCCTTGACAATTCCCGCCTTTACAATAATAAATCCCATCAGAATCATGAGAAAAAGCTCAAAAATCTGTTCCATTAAAAGAATACTGATCTGCATAGAATCACCCTGTCTTTCTAACTGCCTATCATAGAACATAGAAAATAAAATTGCAAGAGCATACCGGTTATTTGCAAAAGCAGAAACTTTGTAAGTTTATAGTTCCTACTTTCATGATAGAATCATATCCTGAAACGTGTGATATGACAACACAAATACGTCCTGAAACGTGTAACATCATAACACAAATACGTCCTTGAAAATGTTGACGGCTCTGCCATAAAGGAATATTATATAAAGCAATAAGAAATGCTGCATATAAATTCCACTGACAGGGAGGACGCACGATGAAACGTTTTACATTGGAACAATTGGTGCCTGACACAATAAACTTGTTGATACCGGAACAAGATGGCGTATGTTTTGAAGAATTTTTATATCAGCTTCGACCAAACGAACGAAAGGGGAATTCGTGATGAAAGGAATGATGAAAGTCAAACTGGTGATTGCTTTGTTGGTGGTAATCGCTGTTGCAATTTTTTATTATGTTTCACTTCCGGCAATTAACATTCATGCAACAGAAACCTGGAAATTTATTTTTCTGATTTTGGCGGTGCTTTTCGTGCTTTATATTGTAAGAAAGGCAAAGATAGCAGGACAAAGCAAGATTGAACTGTCCTTTATTAAGGAATATACAGGTTTAAAGATTGGAGTGATTGTCTTTTTACTGTTTTTGGCGGTTTATGTGGCAGGCTCCATTTTGTCCTCACCGATTGTCAATGCAGCAAAATATCAGAAACTTTTAAAAGTGGAAGAGGGGGAATTTACCGAGGATATCAAACAGATTTCTTATGACCAGATTCCACTGTTAGATCGTGACTCAGCATCCATTCTGGGAAATCGTAAGATGGGTAGTCTTGTTGATATGGCGTCGCAGTTTGAAGTCAGTGAACTTTATTCCCAGATTAACTACAAAGGGGAACCGGTCCGTGTGACACCGCTCCGTTATGCGGATACCATCAAGTGGCTGACGAACCAGAAGGAAGGAATTCCAGCCTATATTAAGATTGATATGGCAACGCAGGATACGGAGCTGGTTCGTTTGTCAGAAGGCATGAAATATACGCCATATGACCATTTTCATAGAAACTTAAAGCGTCATTTAAGATTTCGTTATCCGACCTATATTTTCGATGATATCAGTTTTGAGATTGATGAGGAGGGTACGCCTTACTGGATTTGCAGTGTTGCAGATTATAAGATTGGTCTGTTTGGAGGTAAGACCATCGGCAGAGTTGTGCTTTGTAATGCTGTGACAGGTGAGTGCACTGATTATGCGGTAAAAGATGTGCCAAGCTGGGTAGACCGTGTTTATTCTGCCGATTTATTGGTACAGCTTTATGATTATTATGGATCTTTAAAACATGGATTTATCAACAGTGTGTTAGGACAGAAGGATTGTCTGACCACCACGAACGGTTATAATTACCTTGCAATGAATGATGATGTCTGGGTTTATACCGGAGTAACCTCCATCACAAGTGATCAGTCCAACGTTGGATTCGTCCTGATGAATGAGAGAACGATGGAGACAAAATATTATCAGGTAGAAGGCGCAATTGAAGATTCTGCGATGTCCTCTGCGGAAGGTAAGGTGCAAAACCTTGGCTATACAGCAACCTTCCCACTGTTATTAAACATTACAAATGAGCCGACCTATTTCATTGCATTAAAGGATGATTCTGGTCTGGTAAAAATGTATGCGATGGTAAATGTGCAGAAATATCAGATTGTAGCAACCGGTGATTCTGTCAGTGAATGCGAAAAGAACTATATGGAACTGATGAAGCAAAATGGTGTCAATGCGGAAACAAAAGAGAGCGACAGTGTCAAGAAAGCAACCGGTACGATTGCAAAAATCACCGATGCAGTGGTAGAAGGAAATACGCACCAATATATTTTGCTCGAAAATGATTCCGATATTTACGATGTATCGGTAGTAGATTACCTTGATATCGTGCGTTATGGTGTAGGAGATACCATCACATTTGAATATATGGAGGGTGAGCAGGCCAATACCGTGCTTGGGATTGAAAAATAGAACTATGATTGTAGTTACAGAATAAGGATAGAGGGGCAAGGTAAGCCCCTCATATTAAGAATTACTTAACTCTATCGTCATACCAAAGCAGATATTTTGTGAGTAGTATACCTGTGACAAATCCGACCATCGCATAAGTGGCTGCATCAATAGAAATAGAGAACAATTGGACAATTGGTGCCTGACACAATAAACTTGAAGGTAAGCAATATTCAATTTTGTAAATAAGCATATCATTCAGCTAACGAACGATAAAAACTCATTTCCTCCTCGGAAACTGCCTTATTTTATTGCAGCATTTCCTGCTTAATTTTTTCGTATAAAGGACGAATGGTTTCCGGCACTTCCTCCAATTCGTCCGCAATCTGATCCAGAGGTTTGCCTTTTTGAATTTTTTTACGAATCTGCTCTGACAATTTTTTCTTCTTTTCCGATCTCTTTCCCGATCTCTTTCCCGATCCTTTCGCCATCCTCAATTGCTTCGGCGCGCTGCATTTCCAGCCGTCGTTCAAATGTATAGTCTAATGTCATCACGTGCATTACCTCCTCCCTGTGTTGAGCCAGAAAATCCCTAAGCACATTTTCTTCCATACACTGGTTGATAGCTTTCTCAATGGCATCTTCCAGATTTCCACTGATTTCATTATTTTTCCGCACCATATCCACAAAATACATATATTCACGCAATGTCTGGCATTTTGACAGCAATGGAACATTTTTCCCATTGTTAATATTGTAAACATGGCAGACCAATTCTATCTCAGGATTCTTGGTTTCTTTTTCAAATGCATCAGAAAGACGGAGATCATACTGATCCGGCGCATCTTCTTTTCCATTATAAAACACGACAAAATGGGGCACTGGAATCTTTAAGATTCTTCCACCATAAATATCACGTTTCTGAGCTTTGATTTGTTTTTGTATAATGCTTGCAAAATAAAGCAGATCCCTCAGTGGCATATTCGGGCAATAGGTCGACTGATGCTCATACAGGCTCAGATTCGCATCAAGAATGAATGATGCATCATTCCGTACGGTAAGCGAAAAGCTTTTGTCATCCAAAGTTGTCATTTCAACCAGTTCTGGATCATCATAGTCCGTTCCATTAATCGCGTTATAAATTTCCATTGCACGTTTCTTGTCCTGAAGAAGCATGCTGAACACATCACTTTTGTATTCTTTGTTTGCCATACAGTTTCCTCCTTGTGTAAGACCACAGAATCTGTATGACAACACATCCCATATCAATACAAATCCTGCTTATAACAAAATTAAGTTAAAATAAAGTTGAATTTTAAAAGCAAGACTTTCCGGGATAATTTGAAATGATAAAATAAAGTATATGATATAGACGGCTCGCCAGGTACTGTCCGCCCAAGCTATGGAAAAATATGTATTTGCTTTGTGACAAGTATAGCATTTAAATGCCTGAGATGCAACAAAAACCTTCCACATTTATGCAAACAGTAACGTCCTGAAAAGTGTAGCACTATCACATAAATACGTCCTGAAAAGTGTAGCACCATAACACAAATACGTTCTTAAAAATGTTGACGGCTCTGCCATAAAGAAATATGATATAAAGTAATAAGGAATGCTACATATAAATTCCACTGACAGGGAGGACGCACAATGAAACGTTTTATAAGGGAACTTCTTTTCCGGTAGGGAAAGTTGATTTCATGGATCTGTATGCGTTCAAAATTTATATGCTTGATGTCGGGCTTTTGCTTGCCATGGCAGATCTGGATGCAAGCGTTATCATTGATGGAAACCGGATTTTTACAGAGTTTAAAGGGGCACTGACGGAGCAGTATGTGCTGCAGCAGATGATAGCGGAACTGGGTGTGGAACCATATTATTACACAACCGCAAATTCTACGGGCGAAATTGATTTCATGCTGCAGGCACCCGGATCGGTCATTCCGGTAGAGGTGAAAGCAGAGGAAAATCTGCGGGCAAAAAGTCTGCGGGCTTTTTGTGAGAAGTATCATCCGCAGCATGCGGTGCGGACTTCCATGTCAGATTTCCGTGAGCAGGACTGGATGACAAACATCCCGCTTTATAATATTGACCGGATTGGAGAATACCTCAAATGAGCACCATAACTCGGCTGGAATTTAAAAACGGGGCAAAAAAAGAAAATAAATATATCAAAAACGGGGCAAAATATGAAATGTTCGATTGAAAAAACGGGGCAAATTTTGTTATCATGGAGCATATGGAACAAATATGAGAAATAAAGAGGAAAATCCCATGAAAATGACAACCCTGTGTTACATAGAAAAAGACGGAAAATACCTGATGCTCCACCGCACCAAAAAGCAGCACGACATCAACAAAGACAAGTGGATTGGTGTAGGCGGACATGCAGAAGGCACGGAAGGACCGGAGGACTGCCTGTTACGTGAAGTAAAAGAAGAAACCGGCCTGACACTGACTTCCTACCAGTTCCGCGGGCTGATCACATTCATCAGTGATGAAGCGCCGGAGCCGGAAGAAATGTGCCTGTTTACCGCGGATGGTTTTACCGGGGAGCTGATCGAGTGCAATGAAGGCGATCTGCAGTGGATGGACAAAAAAGAAGTGCTTGCGCTTCCGACCTGGGAGGGAGATGCCATTTTTTTAAAACTGCTGATCGAGGAAGACGAGCACCGCTTTTTTACACTCCGGCTTGTTTATGAAGGAAGTAAACTGGTAGAAAAACAATTGTACCGGTATTCATAAAAAACGGTTTAAATTTGAAAAATAAAGTGTTGGATGGCAAATGTTAAAAAGAGCTGTACCTGAACAGCAAAGGAAAGGAATAAAAAATGGAAAACGAAAACCAGACCCCGCACAAGCGCCGTGTGCATTATAAAGGAAAATACCCGAAGAAATTTGAAGAAAAATATAAAGAACTACAGCCGGAAAAATACAAAGACACCATCGCGCATGTCATCCAGAAAGGCAACACCCCGGCAGGCATGCATATCTCCATTATGGTAAAAGAAATTCTTGATTTCCTGCAGATCAAACCGGGACAGACCGGTTTTGATGCCACACTCGGCTACGGCGGTCACACGAAAGCCATGCTCGAGCAGCTGCAGGGGCAGGGACACATCCACGCGACCGATGTGGATCCGGCAGAGTCGGCAAAGACAAAAAAACGTCTGGCAGACCAGGGATTCGGAGAGGACATGCTGACCATCCATCTGCAGAATTTCTGCACGATCGATGAGATTGCAAAAGAAGTGGGTGGATTTGATTTTATTCTGGCAGATCTTGGCGTTTCGTCCATGCAGATCGACAATCCGGAGCGCGGATTTTCCTTTAAAGTGGACGGACCGCTGGATCTGCGGCTGAATCAGGAGGCAGGAATCAGTGCGGCGGAGCGTCTGGATACGATCAGCCGTGACGAGCTTGCCGGAATGCTTTATGAAAATTCGGATGAGCCGTACTGTGAGGAACTTGCAAAAGCGATCACCGATGAGATCCGCAAAGGACACCGCGTGGATACAACTACAAAACTGCGCAGGATTATTGAAGACACTCTCGATTTTCTGCCGGAAAAGGATAAAAAAGAAACCATCAAAAAGACCTGCCAGCGGACGTTTCAGGCACTTCGCATTGATGTCAACCGCGAGTTTGAGGTGCTTTATGAATTTATGGAAAAGCTGCCGGGTGCTTTAAAACCGGGCGGCCGCGTGGCGATTCTGACATTCCATTCCGGGGAGGACAAGCTGGTAAAGCGTGCTTTAAAAGAAGGCTACCGCGCAGGTATTTATTCGGAGTATGCAAAGGATGTGGTGCGTCCGTCCGCGCAGGAGTGTGCGCAGAACGGACGGGCACGATCCACGAAGATGCGCTGGGCGGTACGCAGCCAGTGATCCTGATACACAATCATAATTGCCATTATTTGAGCCTTTGATAGGTGATGGGAATTTCTTTTGCACCTTTACGGTAGGAATCCACCCACTTTTTCAGGTCAGCAGCATCTATGGCGGTTTCTTTCCCTTTGGCATTTGTCAGGAGATATACGATACCGTCCTGATTGACATCGACAATTGCGTAGTAGATCGACAGTGATTTTTCCCAGGCAAACTCGGTGCCAGAACCCGGAAAAATATGGTTTTGTCTGTTATTATATATTTTTATCCGATTTTGTAAAGGGACAAAAGATAGTATGTGTTTCTTTACGCAGATGTGGAGAAAATGCAAAAATTGTGCTATAATGCAAGCGCGTGTTTTACAAAAAACACGCGCTTATTCACGTAGGAAGGAAAAGAAAAGTATGTTATCCACAATTGAAGCAATTAATAGTGCGGTCAACAATTTCATCTGGGGTGTTCCTGCAATGATCTGTATCATCGGTGTTGGTCTGGTATTGAGTTTCCGGACCCGGTTCTTACAGATCCGCAAGTTCCCATACGCGATGAAAGTGACCTTCGGCCGCATGTTTAAGAAGCGTGAGGCATCGGATGGAGCCATGACACCGTTTCAGGCGGTGTGTACGGCACTTGCGGCAACGGTCGGCACGGGAAATATTGCCGGTGTGGCAGGGGCGATTGCCATCGGCGGTCCGGGAGCAGTGTTCTGGATGTGGATTTCCGCAATTCTCGGTATGTGTACCAAGTTTTCAGAAGTGACGCTTGCGGTGCATTTCCGCGAAAAAAATGTGCATGGGGATCTGGTCGGCGGTCCGATGTATTATATTAAGAACGGACTGAAAAAGCACTGGCACTGGCTGGCGTATCTGTTTTCCGCGTTTGGCGTACTGACCGTATTCGGAACAGGGAATGCCACACAGGTAAATACGATTACCACAGCCATCAATACGGCATTAATGAATTATCATGTCATTTCAAAAGATGCGGTACCGACCGTTAACCTTGTAGTCGGGATCATTCTGGCGGTTCTGATCGCACTCATTCTGCTTGGAGGTATCAGGCGGATTGGACAGGTGACAGAAAAGCTGGTACCGTTTATGGCACTGGTCTATATTGTTCTGGCGGTGGGAGTGATTATTCTTAATATCGGACATGTCCCGGCTGTCTTTGCTTCGATTGTGGAAGGGGCATTTCATCCGGCCGCAGTGACTGGTGGAGCAGTGGGAAGCTTTTTTATGAGTATGAAAAAAGGTGTCTCCCGTGGAATTTTCTCAAATGAGGCCGGACTTGGCACGGGGTCAATTGCACATGCCTGTGCAGACACGAGAAAACCGGTCAAGCAGGGATTTTTTGGAATTTTCGAGGTGTTTGTAGACACGATTGTGATCTGTACGCTTACCGCGCTGGTTATTTTGTGCAGCCAGGTTCCGGTCAGTTACGGTCAGGCGGCAGGTGCTGAGCTTACAATCAGTGGATTTACCGCAACATACGGAAACTGGGTATCTGTTTTTACTGCGGTTGCCATGTGCTGTTTTGCATTTTCCACCATTATCGGATGGGGATTATACGGGACGCGCTGCATCGAGTTTTTGTTCGGCTCCCGTGTCAATAAGCCGTTCATGCTGGTGTATGCACTGGTTGCCATTGTGGGTGCGACCATGGATCTGGGCCTGATGTGGAGCATTGCGGAAACATTTAACGGACTCATGGCAATTCCGAACCTGATTGCAGTATTTTTGCTTTCCGGTGTCGTTGTTAAACTGGTGAAGGAATACTTTGCCGGAGATGGTGCAAAAAGTTAGGGGAAGCTGGAAAGAAAAAGGGCGAAAAACTTGACATTTGCGCGTTTATCATAAATAATAAGGTACTGAAAAAACAAAGGAGGAACTTGTTATGAAAAAATTTGGAATCAAAGAAGTTGTAGCAACCGGTATCGGAACCGCATTGTTCATTGTTTTGACAGAAGTGCAGATTCCGCTGGGAATTATCCCGAATACATCCATGCAGCCACGTGCAGCAGTACTGGCATTTCTTGCAGCAGTGTTTGGACCGGTTGTCGGAGGAATCATTGGTCTGCTGGGACATGCACTCGGAGATGCACTGTTTTACGGTGGTGTATGGTGGAGCTGGGTATTCCCAGATGCGATCTTTGGAATTTTAGTTGGTTTATTCGCAAAGAGCTTTGAGATTAAGGCCGGTGGGTTTAATAAGAAGAAAGTAGTTCTTTTTAATGTCGTTCAGGTGGTTGCAAATGCAATTGCATGGATCGTTGTTGCACCGGTTCTTGATATTCTCATTTATGCAGAGCCTGCAAAGAAAGTATTCTCACAGGGCGTATTTGCGTTTGTAGCCAATATCATCATTGTGGGTGTACTTGGTTCATTACTCGGACTGGGATATACAAAGATTGGAGCAAAATCATCAAGTCTTACAAAGGAAGACTAAAAACGTATGGAACCGATTATTGAATTTGAAAACTTTACATTTAAATATCGGTCACAGATGGAGCCGACACTCCGGGATATCAATTTGAAAATTTATCCCGGAGAGAAGGTGCTCATCATTGGACATCGGGATCAGGGAAGTCGACATTATCAAATTGTATCAACGGACTGATCCCTTTTTCGTATGAAGGAGACAGTACCGGAACTTTAAAAATCGAGGGAAAAGATCCGAAAAAACTTGGAATTTTCGGACTTTCCAAGATGGTCGGAACCGTGTTGCAGGATACGGACGGACAGTTTATCGGTCTGACGGTTGCGGAAGATATTGCTTTCGTGCTGGAAAATGACTGTATGGCACAGGAAGAGATGTTTCGCAAAGTAGACGGTGTGGCAGAGACTGTAGAGGTAAAAGAACTGTTGCATCATGCACCATCGGAGATGTCCGGCGGACAGAAACAGAGAGTTTCCATGGCGGGGGTTATGATCGATGATGTGGATATTCTGCTGTTTGACGAGCCGCTGGCCAATCTCGATCCGGCGACCGGAAAGAAAGCCATTGCATTGATCGACCGAATCCAGAAGGAACAGAAGAAGACCATCGTGATCATCGAGCATCGTCTTGAGGATGTGCTTTATAAAGACGTGGACCGTATCGTTGTGGTAGGCGAGGGAACGATTGTGGCGGATATGAAGCCGGATGATCTGCTGGCTGGAAATATCTTAGAGGAACAGGGAATCCGCGAGCCGCTTTATGTCACGGCACTGAAACATGCCGGATGTACGATTGCGGCAGAAGATCATCCACAGCATGTGGAGACCATGAATTTTGAGCCGTACAGAGCGCAGGTTCGGGAATGGTTTGAGACAACGAAGATTCCACAGAAACAGGAAGCAGAGGAAAAGGTGCTCAACGTGGATCATCTGCATTTTTCTTATCAGCCGGGAAAGGCGATTCTTTCGGATATCAGCTTTGATGTGAAAAAAGGGGAAATGATCAGCATTGTCGGGAAAAACGGTGCCGGAAAGACAACCCTTTCCAATCTGATCTGTGGGTTTCTCGAGCCAAGCAACGGAAAAATCGAACTGAATGGAAAAGATATCTCACCGCTTTCGGTCAAAGAGCGTGGGGAGCATATCGGAATCGTCATGCAGAATCCGAATCAGATGATTTCAAAACCCATGATTTATGAGGAAGTGGCGCTTGGTCTGACGGTGCGTGGGGTTCCGGAAGAAGAAATTCGTGAGCGTGTGTACGAGACACTGAAAATCTGTGGTTTGTATCAGTTCCGGAACTGGCCGGTTTCAGCATTGAGTTTCGGGCAGAAGAAGCGTGTGACGATTGCATCCATTCTTGTCATGAAGCCGGAGATCCTGATTCTGGATGAGCCGACAGCGGGACAGGATTACCGCCATTATACGGAAATTATGGAGTTTTTAAAGACCATCAATGAGACACAGGGAACGACCATTATCATGATTACGCATGATATGCATCTGATGCTGGAATATACCAACCGCGCCATTGTTGTGGCGGATGGACAGCTGCTGACGATTGATACGCCGGCGAAAGTGCTGACGGATGAAACCATCACAGCTCCGGCATATTTAAAGCAGACGTCACTCTATGAGATGGCGGTCAAATGTGGGATTGAAGATCCTTCCCAGTTCGTGCAGCGGTTTATCAATTACGAAAGGGCGGTGCGGTAATGGCAAAGTTATTGACCTATGAGCAAAAAGATACCTGGATGGACCGGCTGTGCGGTGTCACAAAGCTGATCTATTTTCTGGCATGGTCCATCACAAGCATGCTTACTTATGATACCCGTGTACTCGCCGTGATGCTGGTTCTCAGTCTGATCCTGTTTAAGATTTCAAAAACAGAGTGGAAACAGGTCGGTTCTATTTTTAAGTTCATTATGTTCTTTCTGGTCATCAATGTGCTTGCCATTTTTATTTTTGCACCGGATCAGGGAACAAAAATTTATGGTACAAAGCATGTGCTCTGGCAGCTTTCGGCGCATTATCCGATTACCGCTGAGCAGCTGTTTTATGAGCTGAACATTATTTTGAAATATTTTACAATTATCCCGGCGGTGTTCATTTTTGTCGTGACCACCAATCCGTCGGAGTTTGCAGCGTCGTTAAATCGTATTGGAATCAGTTACAACATCGGATATGCGGTGGCAATTGCACTGCGTTATATTCCGGATGTGCAGGATGATTTCCACAAAATTAAAAATGCGCAGGAGGCTCGTGGAATAGAAATGTCCGGGAAGGCAAAGCTGATGAGCCGTATAAAGAGTACGGCATCTATCATCTTTCCGCTCATTTTTACAAGTATCGGCCGCATTGATACAATCAGTAATGCGATGGAGCTGCGTGGGTATGGGAAGTACAAAAAACGTACCTGGTATATGGGAAGAAAGTTACAGCGCAATGATTATCTGTGTATTGCACTGGTGCTTGGATTTGCCGTGGTTGCACTTGTGATTACCTATCATGATGGCAGCCGGTTTTATAACCCGTTTGTATAAACAGTAGAGATTGCGCAGCTCGTTTTAATAAAATTAGAAAAGGAGCTATCGCACCAGCGAATATCGGCGGCACGACAGCTCCTTTTGTTTTCCATGTCTGTTTTAAGCTTCGGTTGAAGCATCTGGTGCAGAGGCTTTAGTCGGGGTTTCGGAAGCATTTTCCGACACGGTCTCAGAAGCTGGTTCCTCAGACGGCTGTTCCGGAGGAATCACCTCGACATCCTCTTCCTTAACCGGTTCCGGCTTTGGCTTTTCCGGCATTTTCTGTCCACAGGCACTGCAGAATGCAGCATCGGCATCCACGCTTGCACCGCAGGATGGGCAGATAGCTACACCTTTCATCTGGTGAATGCTTTCACGGCATTCCTTAATTCTGGCTTCGGAAACGGCAATCGCATCCAGCCAGGTTTTTACATCTTCTTCGGCATCTTCGCGATGTTTTTCCACATACCATTTTCCAATCTGTTCGTATGCAGTATCAATCTTGCGTTCTTCCTCGGAGATATTTAAGTTTAATTTTGCAGTATCTGCCAGATCTTTTGTTTTTTTAATGGTAGTCTGGCTCACATCACTGATCTTTTGTCCTAAGTTGTTTAAAAAAGACATATATTTCACTCCTTTCCTATATCAAAAACCTTATGTTATGAATTATCATAACATGCTGTCTGAAAAACACAAGGAAGTTTACAGATTATTTATGTCTTTTTCTGTTTTTCTTCCGGGACATGCGTGGTGCTTTAACGGATGGTTTTGCAGCCGGAGTATTTTCACCAGCTGGAGTTTCCACAGGAGCAGATTCAGCCGGTGCCGGAGCTTCCACAGGAGCAGATTCCGCTGATGCCGAAGTTTCCACAGGAGCAGATTCCGCTGGTGACGGAGCTTCGGATGAACCGGTGACAATTTCATTTAACAGCAATGCTTTTGCAAGATTTCCTTCCGCAGAAATTTTCCCACTCTGGTAAGCTTCGAGAATGTCAAGGCTGCCCTGCGCGAGTGCAAGCAGATCAGCAGCTGAAGTTGTGACTAAAATGTCACGGTCGTAATATTCATATGGTTCAACATGAAGCTGTCCGTTTGCAATTTCCAGATACAGGGCACCTTCGGCTTCTCCCTGTATGTTAAACTGGATGGCAAGATGTTCACTGATTTTGGAAGCATCTTTCTCCTGATAAGTATCTTTTAATTTTGAAACTAATTCCTGATATGTCATAGTCAGTCATTTCTCCCTTCTCCATCTGCTAATTAGATTGGTGATTGCGCAACTCGTTTCTGCGGGCTGTCGTTTTGTCGGGGACACCGTCTGAGCGATTTTGTGTCTGCCTTAGAGGGAAGCTTCGAATAAGCATGCCCACGGTTCTATTTGCGCAGTCACAGAGTGACATATTGAAAATAAAGTAAATATCAAGACAAATGGGGAGTGGGCGTAATAAACGTTTCGAAGATTCCCTCTTAGGCAGACTAGAAATTGCGAACGGTGTCCCCGACAAAACGACAGCACGCAGAAACGAGTTGCGCACCCACCTGTTTGCTAATTAGAGTATAGCTTTTCTGTTATGCTTGTCAAGCAAACTTTATGAAATTATCATTGCGGGAAGCCGCTAAAAAGCGTACAATAGGGATAACAAAATTTTAAAATAAAGGAAGGGATCAAGATTATGAGAAAAACCAAAACGCACAATGTACTCAGGCGTCTGCTTGCGTTTGTCCTGATTGTTTCACTGCTTCCACTGGGGTATGCGGGCAATGTGATGGCTGCAACAACCGGTACACGGAACGTAAGTATTCAGGTTACATATGGACAGACGGATGCCAGAAATGTCTATGGCATGATCAACAGTATGCGCAGAAATTTATCCGATGCATGGTACTGGGATGCAAACAATTACACGAAGACATATTGTAATAATCTGCAGCCGCTTACTTACGACTATGCACTGGAGCAGGTAGCCATGAAACGTGCAGCAGAGATTGCACTTTCGTATTCACACACCAGACCAAATGGCACAAATTATTATACTGCTTACAGTGAAAACGGTGTCTATGCGGGAGTTTATGCAGAGAATATCGGTGTGAATTATTCTTCAGCATCTGCACTTCACAACGCAATGCGGGAAGACAATGCAAATTATTCCGGACAGGAACAGCGTAGAAATATGTTAAACAGCCAGTTTACAGCTGTCGGAATCGGACATGTATATTACAATGGCTACCATTACTGGGTAGAGGAATTTGCCAACACGGTAACCAGAACATCCTATACAACACCGAACAACCAGACAACAACCGTAACTAATCTTCAGGTTGCAGAGAGCAATATTACTTCTGACCAGATTGTTGTTCCGTCATCTATTGGAACCTATATCCAGATGTCTGTCGGACAGACGAAAGATTTATCCGGATGCTATGAAAACATTAAGGTATCGAATCACTGGCCAGGCAATGCAAACTGCCCGATTGTACAGGGGCTGAATATGTATGTATCCAATACTGCGGTTGCCTATATCAGCGGAACAAAACTGGTCGCAAATTCGACAGGGTCTACAACACTGACACTGAACCGTCCGGATGGAAGAATTCCTCTGCAGATTCCGGTTCAGGTAACAGGAACCAATAACAGCAATACCTATTCGTACTATATTCCAAATGCTTCCGTTGGTACAATCGTTGACCAGATATACACCGGATATGATATCCGTCCGTCTGTATCGGTATGGCTGAATGGCGGATATCTGTATGAGGGAAGAGATTATACCCTTACTTACAGCAACAACCGCAATATCGGCACAGCATCCGTTACAATTAACGGAATCGGAAATTATTATGGAAGCCGGACGGTTTATTTCCGTATCGTAAATCATGGGAACGGAAATACAACGGTTTCATCCAATAACCTTGCAAATGCGGTGATCAGTAAGATTGCAGCACAAAGATATACGGGATCTTCCGTAAAACCGGAAGTTACCGTTACATTAAATAACATTGTTTTAAAAAGAAGGTTCGGATTACTATCTGAATTATAGTGACAATGGTGCACCGGGAAAAGCTGCTGTTATGGTAGTGGGAACCGGTAATTATACGGGATCTGCAAAGACAAGCTTTATTATTAAGCCGGAGAAACCGGTTATCACAAGATTGCGTGCACACGGATCAAAAGTCCGTATCACATGGCTGCCAGGTACTTCCGTTACCGGCTATGAAATCTACCGCTCCAAGGGAGCATATGATTATGGATACAAGAAGATTGCGGCTACAAAAAGATGGTGAGATGCAGTCTTATACAAGGGCAAAACTCACCAAAGGAACTTATTATTACAAGATCCGCAGCTATGTTACTGTAGATGGAACAAAGTATTACAGTCCATACAGCAGTGTGAAGTCTGTAAAGATCCGCCGCTAGGATCAAAGCATAATTGAAAATAAGAATTAAAAATGTCGGTAGATATCTGTCAGATATCTACCGACATTTTTGGTATACAAAGTTAAAAGATTTATTTCATCTGTGCGACCCGGTCAAATTCCTCTTCGATTTCTTTGGAAGGCTTTGGTGTCAGCAGACTGACGATTACGATCGCAGCGCAGGCAATCAGGAATGCAGGAAGCAGTTCATAGATGTTCCAGATACCACCGAGCGGGCGGATCAGGTATTTCCAGATAAATACCATGGAACCCCCGCAGACCATACCGGCAAGTGCGCCCCATTTGTTGGTACGTTTCCAGAACAGGGAAAACAGAACAACCGGTCCGAATGCGGCACCGAATCCAGCCCAGGCGAAAGAAACGATGGCAAATACGGAACTGTCCGGATTTCTGGCAATGAATGCGGCAACGACAGAAATTACAAGGAGTGTAATTCTTGCGGCTGCCATGCTTCCATTTTTGTTGGAAGAATCTTTGCGGAAAGCACCGAGAATGTCGGAAGAAACCGCAGAAGATGCAGCCAGCAGCTGCGAGTCCGAAGTGGACATGGTGGAAGCTAAAATGCCGGCGAGAATCACACCCGCAAGCAGGGCAAATATCACACCGTGCTGGGAGAGCAGGGCGGAAATTTTTACGATAATGGTTTCGGAATTCGATCCGGTCAGCATCTCCAGTGCGCCGACTTTGCTCATGGTATAACCGATCACACCGATAAAGACGGCAACGAACAGGGAGATTACGACCCAGATGGTTGCAACGCGGCGGGACAGTTTCAGTTTTTTTTCATCCTCGATTGCCATAAAGCGGAGCAGGATATGCGGCATACCGAAATATCCAAGTCCCCATGCGGCAGTGGAAACAATGGTCAGGGCACTGTAAGGAGCGGCCTTTCCGGTGTTTACATCATAGGAAAGTGTCATGGAGAGATATCCCGGAAGCTCGGAGGCGTTGTGGATAACGGCACCGATACCGCCAGCAGTTTCTACACCAAAGATCAGAACTACAATCAGAGCAACCGACATGATGATACTCTGGATAAAGTCCGTTGTGGAAGCAGCAAGAAATCCGCCAAGTGTCGTGTATGCCACAATTACGATAGCACTGATGATCATGGCGGTCAGATACTTTACCCCGAATAAGCTGGAAAAAAGTTTTCCGCATGCGGCAAATCCAGAGGCCGTATAAGGAATAAAAAAGATAACAATAAAAATAGCAGCAATGACCTGCAGCATCTTTTTTTCATCGCGATAGCGGTTGCTGAAGAACGATGGGATGGTAATGGAATTGTTGCAGGTGTGCGTATAGCGGCGGATACGTTTGGCAACGATCAGCCAGTTAATGTATGTACCGGCAGCCAGTCCGATTGCTGTCCATCCGGCATCTGAAATTCCGGTGAGGTAAGCAACGCCCGGAAGTCCCATCAGAAGCCAGCTGCTCATGTCGGAAGCTTCGGCACTCATCGCGGTTACGAAAGGACCGAGTTTTCTGCCACCCAGATAGAAATCGTCAGTACTGTTGTTTTTCTTGGAACATCGGAAACCAATATAGATCATACCAATAAGGTATACGATAATGGCAATCATGATGCATATTTGTGCAGATGTCATAAATAAATCCTCCTCTTTTGTACGCTTTCACACGCTAATTGTTCATAGTATAGCACAGATGATAATTATACCGCAACCGGGAAATCCTGTTTGACACTATGGGCAATAAGATGATAAACTGTCTTTGTCTATATATGAGAAAAGCAATTCCGTTTGGCCTTCAACATGTGCTTGCCATGTTTGTAGCAAATCTGGCACCCGTACTGATCGTCTGCAGTGCAGCTTTGGTCAGGGGCAGTGGGGAACATCTTACGGCAGCGGAAATTACACAGATTTTGCAGTGTGCGATGTTTGCTGCGGGAATCGGAACCTGCATGCAGCTATATCCGGTCTGGAAAATTGGCTCGAGACTGCCGATCGTAATGGGCGTCAGTTTTACATTTCTCGGAAGTCTGCTGATTATTTGTACCAATCCTAAGCTTGGGTATGAAGGAATGATCGGGGCGGTTATTCTCGGCGGATGTACCGTTATGATGTTTGGTTCAATCATGTATGAGGGGATCAAAATGTTAAAAAATTGCGAATTTAATGACCGTACAATGATTATTGTTTCCCTTTCTTTTTGTATCGGGGTTGGACTGACACAGACATCCGGCAACTTCTTTTCCGCATTTCCGAAAGAAGTGGGAGATATCTTCAATGGAAATGCCGTGGCAGGAGTGTTTGTTGTTTCCCTTCTGTTGAGCCTTCTTTTGCCGAAGAAGAAACAGGCAAATTAAATACACGTTGTTAAGGTAACGTTAAGGTGCAGCGATTTTTAAGATAAGGATTTGGTGTTATGATGATATCATCAAAAGGAAATGGAGGAATTTGATATGTGGAGTCGCGCACAATTAAAGGGAAGGGCGAAAGCAACATTTAAACGAAATTATTGGAAATGTATTCTGATCAGCCTGTTGCTGACACTGATTGCAGGGGGAAGCGGAGCTGCTTCGGGCAACATCAGCAGTGCAACCGGTTCCTTACATGGATCGGATAATCAGGCAGGCAGTTCCTATGATTATGACAGCAGTTATGACAGCAGTTATGACAGTGATGATGGTTCACTGCGCGATTTTGAGGCTGGGCTTGAAGAAGGCTTTAAGGACGGACTGAAAGCAGGAAACAGGGGAATGATGGGCGGTATGGTCGCAGCAGCGATCGCCATCGGCATACTCATAGTTGTTTTTCTGGTGATTTTTGTCCTTATACTTCTGGTTGATGTATTTATCATAAATCCGTTGGAGGTTGGATGCAGGAGATTCTTTATCCGCAACTTAAACGAGCCGGCACAGATTGGGAACATTGGATATGGATTTGACAATAATTACAGGAATGTTGCAAAGACAATGTTTTTCCGTGATCTGTTTACGGTTTTATGGTCATTGCTTTTTATCATTCCGGGTATTGTAAAAGCATATGAATATATGATGATTCCGTACCTTCTGGCAGATAACCCGCAGATGACCAAAGAGCAGGCATTTGCGGAAAGCAAGCGTATGATGCAGGGACAGAAATGGAAAGCATTTGTTTTGGATCTGTCCTTTATCGGATGGTACATTTTATCCGGACTGACACTTGGAATTCTTGCAATCTTTTATGTGTCACCATATGTGAATGCAACACATGCCGCACTGTATGAGGCACTGTGCTATGCAAACCCGGCTGGTTCAAACGGATTTACACAGCAGGAGGATTCGGTGAATTCACCTTTCCGGCAGGAGAATGTATGAATTATACGATTTTAATTGCAGATGATGAGCCGGAGATACGAACGCTTCTCCGGCTGTATCTGGAAAATGAAAATTATCAGATTATTGAGGCAGAAAACGGGAAGCAGGCACTGGAACTGCTGAAGAAAGAACATGTGGATCTGTGTCTGTTGGATATTATGATGCCGGAGATGGACGGATACCATGTGTTGCAGGAATTACGTAAAACAAGCAATATTCCCGTTATGATACTTTCGGCAAAGGATGCGGATTCCGAGAAGATTCTGGGGTTAAATCTCGGGGCAGATGATTATCTGGCAAAACCGTTCAATCCTTTAGAGGCAGTAGCACGTGTCAATTCAAATATCCGTCGGTTTTATGCGCTGGGGACAGCGGAACTGTCATCCAATATACTGACTGTCCGGGATCTGGAACTGGATCCGGAAGGCTGCGTACTCAAAAAAAATGGAGAACCGATTGAACTGACTTCGGTAGAGTACCGGATCATGGAGTTATTTATGAAGCATCCGGGAAAAGTGTTTACCAAACAACAGATCTATGAACAGGGATGGGGTGACACTTATGTGGTTGCAGACAATAATATTATGGTCTGCATCAGCAAGCTGAGGGCAAAACTTGATGAAGACCCGGCAGCTTATATTCGAACCATCCGCGGATTGGGCTATCGGCTGGAGAAATAGCAATGCGTGATTTACAGGCATTTTTGATCAAACGGTTTATTTATATCCTTGTACTGGTGACAGTTGCACAGTCGCTGATCAGTTTTTTGATCAGCCAGGCGGTTATGCCTGTGGTGATGAAAGTTTTTTTCCCGGATTACCAGAGGCAGTCATCCGTTGGAAAGACGGATCTGTTTATTTTTATCATATGTGTTCTGTTATTGCTGATAGTAAATGCCGTCCGGATGCTTTTGCCATCACCGCTGCAGGGAATGATGCAGTGGACAGGGGAACGATTACAGGACTGGCTGGGCAATGCACTTCCGGCGACAAGGAGTTCCGTCGTCGTACAGGAGATGGAAGGATGGAAAGCCATCCTGCTGTTTGTGGTTCTTCTGCTGTTAATGGTGTGTATGCTGCTTCCTTATATTTTGGGTGCGATAACGTTCGCGCGGATTGTGATGGCGGAGTTTCATCAGATCCAGGAGGAGCGCGAACAGCAGCAGAGAGAGTTTGACCGCAAGCGGAATCTGATGCTTTCCGATATCGCACATGATCTTCGGACACCGGTCACGACCGTATCCGGTTACGCAAAAGCATTGGCGGATCATATGGTACAGGAACCGGAAAAACAGCAGGAATATCTGAACGCCATCCAGAATAAATCGGTTCGGATCGGAAATCTGATCAATTTGTTGTTTGAATATGTAAAACTGGATAGTGAAGGGTTTGCATTAAATGGAAAAACACTTGATTTGTGTGAACTTCTCAGAGAAAATGCGGCAATGCTGTATGCAGAGATGGAAGAAAACGGAATGACACTGACAGCAGATATTCCGGAGGAAACGATACCGGTCTGGGCGGATGAACTTCAGTTATCCCGTGTAGTGACAAACCTTTTGACAAATGCCATGCAGCACAATCCAAAGGGAACAAGAATCGGACTGTTTGCTTATAGGGAGCTGGAGCGGATTTATGTATTGGTGGCAGACAGCGGAATTCTAATTCCAGAGGAACAGGCGCAGCATTTGTTTGATCCTTTTACGCGTGGGGACAAAGCGCGGGTAAGCGATGGGAGAAACGGACTTGGACTTTCCATCGTGTCAAAAATCGTGCAGATGCACGGATGGGACTTAAAACTGGTGCAACAGCCACAGATTCAGCATTATGCAAAAGCAGCCGGATTTGCAAAAGCATTTGTGATTCGGATGGAAAATGCCGGTATGTATTCTGTGCATTCGCCAAAATAAAAAAGTGGCAGAAAAGAGGGAGAGTCTATGATAATTATAAGAGCGATGGATCCGTATGAATTGCTTTGGATGGTACTTTTGATTGTGTTTGTTCTGGGAGAACTTGCAACAATCGGACTAACGTGCATATGGTTTGCCGCAGGTGCACTTGCAGCACTGGTTATGGCAATGGCAGGGGTAAATCCGGTGGTGCAGTTTCTGGTATTTTTAGTGGTATCCATTCTTTTGCTTGTTGCGACAAGACCGTGGGCGCGTAAATATGTAAATGCTAAAATGCAAAGAACAAACGCGGATAGCCTGATTGGGGAAAATATACGGATTTCCGAGCGCGTCAGTAATATGGATCAGACCGGGATGGCAGTTGTTCATGGACAGGAGTGGACGGTGCGTACCCGTAATGATAATGAGATCATTGAACCGGGAGAAGAAGCAAAAATTCTGGCAATCAGTGGTGTCAAACTTATAGTAGAAAAGGTATAGGTAAAGGAGGAAAAAGTTATGCCTGTTGTAATTCTCATTGTAGTGATCATTGCATTGGTCATTATTGTGAACTGTGTGAAAATTGTTCCACAGGCGCATGCGGTAGTTGTGGAGAGACTTGGAGGGTATCTTACCACATGGTCAGTAGGGCTGCATTTTAAGGTGCCGTTTATTGACCGTATTGCAAAAAGGGTTTTGTTGAAGGAACAGGTGGTCGATTTCCCACCACAGCCGGTAATCACAAAAGATAACGTAACAATGCAGATTGATACGGTTGTATATTTTCAGATCACGGATCCAAAGCTGTATGCATACGGTGTGGAAAATCCAATCATGGCAATTGAAAATCTGACTGCTACGACGCTTCGTAATATCATTGGTGATCTGGAACTGGATGAGACACTGACATCGCGTGAGACCATCAACACAAAGATGCGTGCAACGCTGGATGTGGCAACAGATCCGTGGGGTATCAAAGTAAATCGTGTGGAGTTAAAGAACATTATTCCACCAAAGGCAATTCAGGATGCCATGGAGAAACAGATGAAGGCAGAGCGCGAGCGGCGTGAAGCCATTCTGCGTGCAGAAGGTGAGAAAAAATCTACAATTCTGGTTGCAGAAGGAAATAAGGAGTCTGCAATTCTCGATGCAGAGGCTGAAAAACAGGCTGCAATCCTGCGTGCCGAGGCACAGAAGGAAGCAACCATCAAGGAAGCCGAAGGTCAGGCAGAGGCTACATTAAAGATCCAGCAGGCCAATGCAGATGGTCTCCGTATGCTCAAAGAAGCTGCTCCGGATAATGCGGTACTTCAGATTAAGAGTCTGGAGGCATTTGCCAAGGCAGCAGACGGTCAGGCAACCAAGATTATTATCCCATCGGATATTCAGGGGATTGCAGGACTGAGCAAATCCATTGTGGAAATTGCAAAAGAAAACGGATAACACAGATACATCTGTGATGCATTGGACGAAACTGCTCCATGAAAATGGGGCAGTTTTTGTTATCTCAGTAAGGTCTTTATTTTGCACAGGGAAAATGTTATACTATAAATTATTGATGTGGGGGTATATTCCACAGTTGGGCGATGATGTGGAAAGAACAGGAGCGTAAATGAAATCAAAGGTTCGGTTTAAGGGAAAACTGAGATCATATCTCTGCTGGCCATTGTGGCTGACGATCCCGATGACACTCGCAGATGTGGGGCTTTATTTTTACGATGTGACGGCAGGCTTTTTGCTGACGGTATTTATTGTTGTCTATTTTGTACTGGAACTGGGCTTATATTATAATACCAGACCCCGGCTTGCAAATGAAATTATCAATTTTGCCACACAGTATGCAACGGTACAAAAAAAGCTTTTGAATGAGTTTGAAATTCCATATGCGCTGCTGGATTATACGGGGAAAATTCTCTGGGTGAATGAACGTTTTTCCGAACTGACGGGAGTGGGGAGAAACTATCATAAATCAATTACAACCCTTTTTTCCAATATTACCCGTGAGTTTCTTCAGAAACATGAGGATGCACAGGATATAACAATTGAAAAAAAGGAGCGCATTTTCCGGATTTCCCTGAATCGTATTTATTTTGACGATATCATGGAGGAGAGTAAAGAAATTGATGTGAAAGGTTCCGATGAATTCCTGACGGCATTGTATCTGTTTGATGAGACGGAACTGCAGCACTGCAGACAGGAGAATCTGGATCAGAAACAGGTATCGGCACTTGTTTACATTGATAACTATGACGAGGCACTTGACAGTATCGAGGATGTGAAGCGATCACTTCTGATTGCCCTTGTCGACAGGAAAGTGAACCAGTATTTTTCAAAGATGGATGCGCTTGTCCGCAAAATTGAAAAAGACAAGTATTTTGTGGTATTTAAGTATAAATATTTACAGAAGCTTATGGACGACCGGTTCAGTGTACTTGAAGATGTCAAGACGGTCAAAGTGGGCAATGAGATGGCGGTCACGCTGAGTATCGGTGTCGGGATCAAGGGGACTTCTTATAACGAAAACTATGAGCAGGCACGTGCAGCGATTGATCTGGCACTCGGACGGGGCGGCGATCAGGTCGTTGTCAAAAATGGTGAGGATATTGCATATTTTGGCGGCAAGGCAAAACAGGTGGAGCGCAACACCCGTGTAAAAGCGAGGGTCAAGGCACATGCGCTGCATGAAATTATTGAAAGCCGTGAGAATGTGATTATCATGGGACACAGCCTGACAGATGTCGATTCCCTTGGTGCAGGGATTGGAATTTTCTGTGCAGCCCGTGTGCTTGGAAAAAAGGCACAGATCGTGATCAATGAGCCAACAACTTCCATCCGGCCGCTTATGGAATGTTTTACTCCGGAAAAAGGCTATCCGGAAGACATGTTTATCAACAGTGAGATTGCAATCGAGGAAGTAAGCCGCAATTCCCTGGTTATGGTGGTAGATACCAATCGGCCAAGTTATACGGAGTGCCCGGAACTGCTCACGCGCACAGATACGATCGTTGTGTTTGATCATCACCGTCAGGGCAGCGAAGTGATTGAAAATCCGCTTCTGTCCTATATTGAGCCGTATGCGTCTTCTGCCTGTGAGATGGTAGCAGAAGTTTTACAGTACTTCCAGGAGGGATTCAAGCTTTCTCCGGCAGAGGCAGACTGCATTTATGCAGGTATTTTGATTGATACCAATAACTTTATGACCAAAACAGGTGTCCGTACATTTGAGGCGGCAGCATATCTCAGACGCTCCGGGGCAGAAGTGACCCGTGTGCGTAAAATGCTGCGAAATGATATGGCATGCTATAAAGCCCGTGCGGAGGCAGTGCGTCATGCGGAAGTATACCGCGGTGCATTTGCAATTTCTGTCTGTCCGAGTGAGGACGTGGAAAGTCCGACGATTGTCGGCGCGCAGGCAGCAAATGAGCTGCTCAATATTATAGGAATCAAGGCATCTTTTGTGCTGACAGAGTACGCAGGAAAAATATACATCAGTTCGCGTTCCATTGATGAGATCAATGTACAGTTAATCATGGAACGAATGGGTGGCGGCGGTCATTTGAATGTGGCTGGTGCACAGTTGACGGGATGTACGATTTCCGAGGCAAAACATGCCATTATGCGGACGATTGATGAAATGCTTGAAGAAGGAGATATACAGGAATGAAAGTAATTTTATTACAGGATGTGAAAGCTCTTGGGAAAAAGGGCGAAATCGTAAATGTGAGTGACGGTTATGCACGCAATGCAATTCTGCCGAAGAAACTTGGAGTAGAGGCAACGACAAAGAATCTGAATGACCTCAAATTGCAGAATCAGCATGCAGACAAAGTGGCAGCTGAAAATTTAGAGCACGCAAAAGAACTGGCGGAAGAGATCGGAACAAAGAAAGTTGTTGTAAAGATCAAATCCGGTGAGGGCGGACGTATTTTCGGGTCTGTTTCCACCAAGGAAATTGCACAGGCTGCAAAAGAGCAGGCAGGGCTGGATCTGGATAAAAAGAAGATGCAGCTGGGCGAATCCATCAAGGCTCTTGGAACTTATGAGATTCCGGTGAAGCTTCATCCAAAGGTAACCGCAACACTGCGTGTTCAGGTTGTTGAGGAATAGGAGGAAGTTCGCTTGGAAGAAACGCTGATCAAGCGGGTGATGCCGAACAGTCTGGAAGCCGAGCAGTCGGTCATTGGTTCCATGATCATGGATCAGGATGCCATTGTCACAGCCATGGAGATCCTTCTGCAGGAAGATTTTTATCACAAGCAGTATGGAATTCTCTTTGATGCGATGATCGAATTGTACAGCAGCGGACAGCCGGTGGATCTGGTTACACTGCAGAATAAACTCAAGGAAAAGGATGTACCACAGGAAGTCTCCAGTCTGGAATTCGTTGGAGAATTGGTGCGTGCGGTTCCGACATCCGCGAATGTCAAATATTATTGTAATATTGTAAAAGAAAATTCCATGAAGCGGAAACTCATCCGGGTCACGGAAGAGATAGAGAATGAGTGCTATGCGGGCAAAGAATCGCTCGAAAGTGTTCTGGATAAGACCGAACATGATATTTTTGCATTGTTGTCAAGCCGTACCGGTGGAGACTATGTGCCGATTCGTCAGGTTGTCATGAACGCACTGGAAAAGATTGAAAAAGCGTCACAGCAGGACGGAAATGTTACGGGAATACCGACAGGGTTTATTGATTTGGATTACCGGACAGCGGGATTACAGCCATCGGATCTGGTATTGATTGCAGCCCGTCCGTCTATGGGAAAGACAGCGTTTGTTTTAAACATTGCACGTATGTGGCATTTCATGAAAACATGTGCACGGCGATATTTTCATTGGAAATGTCGAAGGAGCAGCTGGTAAACCGACTGTTCTCCCTGGAATCCCGTGTAGATGCACAGGCACTTCGTACCGGTAATCTGTCGGATGCTGACTGGGCGAAACTCGTCGAAGGAGCCGGAATCATAGGGGATTCCGAACTGATCATTGATGATACGCCGGGAATCAGTATTTCCGAGATGCGCAGTAAATGCCGTAAATATAAGCTGGAGCATGATCTGAAACTTATCATCATTGACTATCTGCAGTTGATGTCTGGGTCCGGCAGGAGTACAGACAGCCGGCAGCAGGAGATTTCGGACATCTCTCGTTCCCTGAAAGCACTTGCCCGTGAACTGAATGTGCCGGTGCTTGCTTTGTCCCAGCTTTCCCGTGCAGTAGAGCAGAGACCGGATCATCGTCCGATGCTCTCCGATCTGCGAGAATCCGGAGCGATCGAGCAGGATGCCGATGTCGTGATGTTTATTTATCGTGATGATTATTATAACAAGGATACTGAACTGAAAGGAATTTCAGAAATCATTATCGCCAAACAGCGTAATGGTCCGATCGGTACGGTGAACCTCGCATGGCTGCCGGAATACACGAAGTTTGCAAATCTGGAACGATAAAATTTTTCTTATGATCATGCATCAAATTAAATACATTTGCCGAAATGCTTGCGCTTTGGACGGGTTTGTACTAGAATACCATTAAGCCAATAAGGCAATAATGATCATTATTCATAAGGAGGATTTTATTATGGCATACGTTATTTCTGATTCATGCGTTAGCTGTGGTACATGTGCAGGCGAGTGTCCTGTAGGAGCAATCTCTGCAGGTGCTTCTCAGTACGAGATCGATGCAAATAGTTGTGTTGATTGTGGTACATGTGCTGGTGTTTGCCCAACTGGAGCAATCGCTCAGGGCTAATCACATAATAAAACGAAACGAAGAGCTGTCTCTTAAACCACGGAGGCAGCTCTTTTTCGATTATAGAAAGAGAGGAATAACATGGCTACATTAGGAAATCCTAAGAATACGATTGCAGTATTGCAGAAATACCAGTTTAATTTTCAGAAAAAATTTGGACAGAATTTTTTGATTGATACAGGAATTTTAGAGGAAATTATAGAAGCTGCGCAGATCACAAAGGATGATTTTGTGCTGGAAATCGGTCCGGGAATCGGAACCATGACACAATATCTCTGTGAGGCGGCACGCGCGGTAGTGGCAGTGGAAATAGATACCAATCTGATTCCGATTCTAAAAGATACGCTTGCGGAATATAATAATGTGGATGTATTGAATGAAGATATTTTAAAAGTAAATATTGCAAAACTTGCGGAAGAAAAAAATAACGGGAAACCGATCAAGGTCGTTGCAAATCTTCCGTATTACATTACGACTCCGATCATCATGGGATTGTTTGAAAGCCATGTGCCGATCGACAGTATCACGATCATGGTACAGAAAGAAGTAGCGGATCGTATGCAGGAAGGACCGGGAAGCAAGGAATATGGCGCACTTTCCCTGGCGGTGCAATATTACGCAAAACCGGAAATCGTAGTCAATGTTCCGCCAAACTGTTTTATGCCGCAGCCGAAAGTCGGCAGTGCCGTTATCCGTCTGACACGTCATAGTGAGCCGCCGGTTACCGTAAAAAGTGAAAAACTGCTGTTTCAGGTGATCCGGGCATCGTTCAATCAGCGCAGGAAAACACTGGCAAACGGGCTTGCCAATTATGGTGCATTCTCACTTCCAAAGGAAGAACTGCAGGCATGTATTGAGGAACTTGGCGTACCGGTTAATATTCGTGGAGAGGCACTTTCTTTAGAGCAGTTTGCACAGCTCTCCAATATTATTTATGATCACAGGAGTGCTGTATAAAAACAGCGCGGGCAGTCCATACTATCATCAAAGACCATAAAACGAAATGATGATGGAGGTAAGCCAAATGAGAAAACAACAGTATATAGCTACTGTCGCGTGTCTGGTAGCGGGAGTGATTGGATTTGTCAGTGTATATGCCACGGATAAAGGAAAAGAACGCAGGGAAGCAGAACAGGAAATTGCGGCACAGACCCAGCAGGAGGCACCGGCTTCCTATGAAGTGAAACCGGAAATAAGTGTGGAAGATGCAACGAAAAAAGCGGAAGAACAAGCGTTAAAGCTGGCAGAGCAGGAAAAAATGAAACAGGAAGAAACACAGCAGGAGGAAGAGAAGAAACAGGACGAAGAAAAAACAGTAGAGACAGCAGCCACCGTGACACAGCATTTTGACAAGAGTTCTGCGGTCTGGCCAATTGAGGGAGATGTTCTTCTGGATTACAGCATGGATTCCACCATTTATTTTCCCACGTTAGAGCAGTACCGCTGCAATCCGGCCATGGTGATCAGTGGCAATGTCAATGATAAAGTGTTTGCAATGGCAACGGGAAAAATAACGGATATTCAGGAAAATGAAGAAACCGGATGTACAGTGATACAGGATCTGGGTGACGGATATGCTGCGGTTTACGGACAGTTGAAGGAACTGAATTTTGCAAAAGGGGATACGCCGGAAGCTGGTCAGGTGCTGGGATATGTCAGTGAGCCGACAAAATATTATACAACCGAAGGCAGTAACGTCTATTTTCAGCTGAAAAAAGATGGAAAAGCTGTGGATCCGAAAGAATATCTTCCGCAGATGGCGATGGATACGCTGGATTGACATTCATAGTTTTTTCTAATACAATAAAATGTAAACGGTTTTGGAGCTTTATGCGAAAAAACCGTACATAATCAAGAGGTATCTCAGCTTAAGAGGGATAAAATATGGAATTTAACCAGTACAATACAACCGTACAACAGTGGATTCATACAGTTCTGGAAAATCGGGAAACCAATGCGGACGTGGTGTTGGAATGCTGTCGGGATATTATAGCGTATGGACGGGAAACAGATGATTCAAAGCTGATGGGATTCGGTTTCTTTTATGGTGGGGAAATCTATTATGAATTAAATGACGGAGCACATTTTTTCCATATGATGACAGAGGCACTGACGTATCTGGACCGTGCAGAGGAATGGGAACTTGTGGTGCGTTGTTACAATTTTCTGGGAATCGCATCCATGAGCAGAGGAAATCCATCGCTTGCGCTTGACTATTATATGAATGGTCTTAAGGACAGTGATACATATGATCTTCCGATGCAAAAGGTTATGATTCTGATCAATATGGGGTTATTGTATCTGGAGTGTGGGCATTATGCAGATTCCGAGAATTCTTTTTTAGAAGCTTATCAGATTTTGCAGACAAAACAGAAGGATGAAAAGTATAATTTTTATATGTATGCTTTTTATGGAAATATGGCAGAATGTCTGATCCTGCAGGATCGTCTGGAGGAAGCAAAACCATATCTGGAGTATCTGCATAAAGATGGCTGGGAACAGGTTGCCCTTACAGAGCGGCTGTTTATCGACATCGTGGATGTAATTTATTATCACAAGATGGGAGATGTACAGAAGCGGAATGAGAGTATTCAGATGATCCATCAGAATCTTCCGGATAATCTGACGGTGCTGGACTTTTTTTCGGATTATTACCGCTGCTGTCTGGTGTTGCTGGAAACGGACCAGGATGAATCGTTCTGGCGTATCATTGAAGTAATCGAACCACAGGTGGTGAATTTTAAGATCATTAATCTGCATCTGAAAGTTCTGTCCCTGAAGATGAAATTTTACCGGAAGCATAACCAGAATGCGGAATATCTGCAGGCGGCAGGGCTTTACTATGAATTGTCTGAACGGAACGAAGTAGTGACGCGCAACATGCTTTCGAGTATGATTACGTTGCGCAAAAATCTGGAGAATATGCGCAAAGCCAGAATGAAGGCGGAACGAAAGAATATGGTATTACAGGAGCGTTCCGAGCAGGATCCGTTGACGCGTATGGCAAACAGGTTCCGTCTGAATGATTATGCAGAAGAGGTGTTTGCCTATTCGCAGGAGAATGATATTCCGGTTGCGATGGAAATACTCGATATTGATTATTTTAAGGAATATAATGATAATTACGGACATCAGGAAGGAGACCGGTGTCTGGTAAGTATCGCAAATACGATCCGTAATCTGGTGGAGGAAGCGGAAGGATTCTGTGCACGGTATGGAGGGGATGAATTTGTCATTATCTATGCGAATGTGACACGGGAACAGGCTGTTTCCTTTGCAGAAGAGTTGCGCAGACGTGTACTTGCATTAGAAATGGAACACCGGTTTTCCAAGGCACTTCCGGTAGTGACGATTTCGCAGGGAATCTGTTGGGGAATCCCGCGCAAGGGAAACCGCAGCTGGGATTTTTTGCATGCAGCAGATAATATGCTTTACCGGGTGAAGAAATTCAGCCGGAACAATTATTGTGTAGGGGGGCTTGATGAAACTGAAGACGTGACCATGGGAACCGCATTGTAACGGCATGGCAGTCGAAACCTGGCAAAAAGAAAAGGATGAAAATGGAAACAGTTAAATTTGAAGAATTAGGGTTATATCCGCAGCTTCTGCGGGCAATCAAAGAGATGGGATTTGAAGAGGCAACACCTATCCAGTCACAGGCGATTCCGGTTGTGATGAGTGGGGTAGATGTGATTGGTCAGGCACAGACCGGAACCGGAAAGACGGCTTCTTTCGGAATCCCTCTTTTGATGAAAGTGGATCCAAATAATAAAAAAACGCAGGCAATCGTACTTTCTCCGACAAGAGAACTGGCCATCCAGAGCGCGGAAGAAATCCGGAAACTTGCAAAATATATGCATGGGATCAAAGTGCTTCCCATTTATGGAGGGCAGGATATTTCCCGTCAGATCAAGGCATTAAAAGGTGGGGCAACCATCATCATCGGGACACCGGGGCGTGTGATGGATCATCTGCGCCGCAAAACCATTCGCTGTGATTATATTAACACGATTGTGCTGGATGAAGCGGATGAGATGCTTAATATGGGATTCCGCGAGGATATAGAAACAATTTTATCCTATATCCCGGATGAAGACCGGCAGACTGTACTTTTTTCGGCAACTATGCCAAAGCCGATTCTGGAAATCACAAGAAAATTCCAGCATGATGCGACTACGATCAAGGTGACGAAGAAAGAACTGACGGTTCCGAATATTGACCAGTATTATTATGATGTGCGCAGAAATGATAAGATGGAAGTGCTGACACGCCTGCTGGATTATTATAATCCAAAGCTTTCGCTGGTATTTTGTAATACCAAGCGTATGGTGGATGAACTTGCATCGGAGTTACAGGGACGCGGCTATGCAGCCGAGGGAATTCATGGCGATATGAAACAGGTGCAGCGTGACCGAGTGATGAAAAAATTCCGAAATGGGAAAACAGATATCCTGATTGCAACCGATGTCGCAGCGCGTGGAATTGATGTGGATGATGTTGAAGCGGTATTCAACTATGACCTGCCACAGGACAATGAATATTATGTGCACCGGATCGGAAGAACCGGACGCGCCGGCCGTACCGGAAAAGCGTTTAATTTCGTTAAGGGCAAGGAAGTATACAAACTCAAAGAGATCCAGCGCTATTGCAAGACAAAGATCAAGGCGCAGCCAATCCCATCTTCGGATGATGTGGCAGCGATCAAGGCGGATAAGATTCTTGACGGCATCGGACAGATTATCGAGGACGGAGATCTGCGCGATATGATTGAACTGATAGAGCAGCAGGTGAACAACTCTGATTATACAGCGATGGATATTGCAGCTGCATTTTTAAAACAGGCAATCGGCGGAGTGGAATTATCAAAGGAGGATCACGAATTTGATGATGCATTAGCAGGAGATACCGGAGCCGAGGAAGGGATGGTACGTCTGTTCATTAACATCGGAAAGAGCCAGCGGATCCGCCCGGGAGATATTCTCGGGGCTGTAGCCGGAGAGGCAAAGATTCCGGGCAAACTTGTGGGGGCAATTGACATGTATGATAATTACACATTTGTCGAGGTGCCGCAGGAGTATGGAAAAGATGTATTAAAAGCCATGAAAAATGTAAAGATCAAAGGAAAGTCGGTCAACGTGGAGCCGGCAAATGCACGATAGAGGATAAGGACGTTTTGGGGGGATATTTACTATGGGGGAAGCTGCAAATGGTAAAGATGCCATGGATCAGATCGAAAAGCTTCAGCCACAGATTGTTATCAGTGACGTTGTAATGCCGCTGATGGACGGTGTCGATTTTACGGTGGCGGTACATCACCGCTATCCGCACATCCAGATGATCATTCTCAGTGGATACGATAATTTTGAATATGTAAAGCAGACGCTCATGCAGGGGGTGGTGGATTATATCTTAAAGCCAACCCTCACACCGCATGAGCTTCTTGGCGTGCTTCAAAAAGCGGTAGCGCGGATTCCCGGCTGGCATCCGGATCATGCAATGACCGGGGAAACCGCGGAGGAACTGCTCAAAGAATTGCTGCTCGGGGAAACAAAAACAGGAGAAGAACTGCAAAAGGTATTTGCCGCATCCTATTACTGCATGTATGCGGTTACGATTGCGCATGGGAGTGAACGGGCGGCAGAAACAGCAGAACTTCTATGCGAAAAAATACAGCGTGCCAAAAGTGAATTTTCCGGAGTACTCATCTGTTCTCTTCCGACGGGCATCCTCTTCCTTGTTCTGCAGAAAAGTTTTGCAAACGGAATTGTGGGGGCTGTCAAAGGATAAGACGACATGCCAGATACCGTGGGTTTTCAGGATTTCAGTGAAATCGGAAACCCACGGTTTTTGCATTTAGAACAAATATCAGATATGGAAGTAGTAAATAAAACTACGTATAAAAGAAATGAAAACAAATACATGTTGACAAAGAAACCACATTGCCATATACTGAAAATTGTTTGATAGTCAAACAATTTTGAAATATGGAGGAAACGTGCATGATAAGCACATATACATCAAAGTTGAAACAACTGCAGATCGGGGATCTGATTGCAAAAATTCCGATTATCCAGGGTGGCATGGGGGTAGGAATCAGCAGAAGTCATCTGGCGGGAGCTGTGGCAAAGGAGGGCGGTGTCGGTATCATTTCTACTGCGCAGATCGGCTACGATGAAGAAGGCTTCGAGAATGATCAGGCAGGCTGTAACTTAAAGGCCATCAAAAAACATATCCGGAAAGCAAAGGAGCTTGCCTGTGGAAACGGACTTGTGGGTGTCAATATTATGGTTGCATTAAAGCATTACAAAGAGCATGTCCAGGCAGCAGTTGCGGCAGGGGCAGATGTGATTATCAGTGGAGCCGGGCTTCCCATGAATCTGCCGGAGCTTGTCAGCAGAACCTGCCGGACAAAGATAGCCCCGATTGTATCCTCGAAGCGTGCAACCCAGCTGATATTGAAGATGTGGGCGCACCGCTATGACCGCACGGCGGACTTTATTGTAGTGGAGGGACCGAAAGCCGGCGGGCATCTGGGGTTTTCCAATGAACAGCTGGCACATATGGATGCCATTAATTTTGACGGAGAGATCCGGCAGATTATCGACTGCAAAAAGGAATACGAACAGCGGTATCAGAAAAATATTCCGGTCATTGTGGCCGGCGGGATATTTGATCAGAAAGATATTTCGCATGCGCTGGATCTCGGCGCGGATGGTGTGCAGATTGCCAGCCGCTTTGTCGCAACCGAAGAATGTGATGCATCGAAGGCATACAAGGAGGCGTATATTCACGCCAGTGAGGAAAATATCGAAATTATCCAAAGCCCGGTCGGTATGCCGGGACGTGCACTGCGCAATAAGTTTATCGACCGTGTAAAGCGCGCAAAGCTGCCAGTCAGTAAATGTTACAACTGTCTGGAAAAATGCAGTCCGCAGAAAGTTCCTTACTGTATTACGAAAGCATTGATCGATGCCGTGCGCGGGGATGTGGAAAACGGTCTGGTATTCTGTGGGGCGAATACGGGGCGGATTCACGAGATCACTACGGTACATCATCTGATGCAGGAGCTGGCTGGAGATCTACAATAAAAATGGTTTGTGTGATTTTCCCTTGGAATCAAAGAATTCCTGTAGTAAAATAGGAAGAAAAGCAGTAATGCAGATACGGGAAAACATGAAAGAAGGAGAACACGCAGCATGACAGTGGCCGCACACGGTGGGGATATTTATCAAAATCAGATCACATATGATTTTTCTGTAAATACCAATCCGCTGCCGCTGCCGGAGATATTGCAGAAACGGATGGCGGAAGCGGCTGTTCACAGCAACCGTTATCCACAGTATGACAATGTGCTGTTGCGGGAGCGGCTTGCAGCATTTTATGGTTTTTCAGCGGAAGAAGTAGCGTGTGGCAACGGAGCATCCGAATTATTTGTTGCGATTGTGCATGCACTGCGCCCGAAGCGGGTGGGCATTTTGGCTCCTTCTTTTTCGGGATATGCCTGGGCGGCTCAGACAGTGGGAGCCGAGGTATGCAGTATTCCGTTGCGGGAAGAAAATAATTTTGCCATGGATATGGCACAGATGGAGTCATTGTGCAGGCAGCTGGATGGAATCGGTTTATTATTTTTGGCGAACCCCGCGAATCCGGTGGGGAACAAAATGGAAGCGTCTCTTTTGGAGACGCTTCTTGACGTGTGTGAAAAGAGACGCATCACTGTGGTGCTGGACGAATGTTTCATTGCATTCACGGGGACGGAAGGATATGTTTCCTGGATCCGGAAATATCCGCATCTGATTGTCGTGCGGGCATATACAAAGATCTATGCGATTCCGGGAATCCGGCTGGGGTATCTGCTGGCGCAGAAAGAAATCTGTGAAAAAATTGCGCATCAGCTGCCGGAGTGGAATGTATCTGTGGTTGCGCAGCGGATCGGCATGGACATTCTGAATGATTCGCTTCCTGGTTGGAGTCGTAGAAAGTATCTGAAGGATACGATTGAGCTGATTCAGGAAGAAAAGCGCTTTTTAAAACACGAGTTAACAAAAATATTTGGAGATCAAATGAAAATTTTTCCTTCGGAAGCTAATTTTTTGTTGCTGAAAACACAAATTCCACTGTACAGATTATTGCTGGAAAGAGGAATTCTGATCCGAAACTGCGCAAACTATACAGGACTGGGACAGGACTTTTACAGAATTGCCGTAAAAGGTCATCCGGAAAATGTACAACTGATTGAGGCATTGCTGGATATAAAGAAGAAAGGGGAAGAAAAACGTTATGGAAAACATTGAATATGTTCTTCCGGGAGAGATTGAAAAACGAAGTTTTGCCATCATAGGGGAAGAACTAAAGGAGCGTGGTATCGTGCTTCCGCCGGAACAGGAGCCGGTGACAAAGCGCGTGATCCATACAAGTGCGGATTTTGATTATGCAAAGACGATGACGTATTCTCCCCATGCCGTGCAGATTGCCAAAGAACTGATTGCAGGTGGCGCTGACATTGTCACGGATACCAATATGGCGCTTGCAGGCATCAACAAAAAACGGTTAGCGGAATTCGGAGGAACGGTGCACTGTTTTATGGCGGATGAGGATGTGGCGCGGGAGGCAAAGACGCGGCAGGTGACACGTGCGACGGTCAGCATGGAACATGCAGCACATATTGATAAACCTGTTATTTTTGCCGTGGGAAATGCGCCGACGGCATTGATTTCACTCTATGAACTGATGCAGAAAAGTGATTGGCGTCCTGCATTTATTATTGGAGTTCCGGTGGGATTTGTAAATGTAGAGGCGGCAAAAGAACTGATTTTAAAAACAGATGTGCCGCATATTGTCAACCGCGGTAGAAAAGGCGGCAGCAATGTAGCGGCAGCAATCGTAAACGCACTGTTATATCAGATCCGGCCGGTATAAAGGAAAGAAGGAGGCGTATCTGGTGTGAGGTACGGATTTACAACCGGCAGCTGTGCTGCCGCTGCTGCAAAGGCTGCGGCATATATGCTTCTGACGGGTAAAATAAAAAATTGTATAACAATTGAGACTCCAAAAGGAATCCCATACACCGCGGAAGTGACGGATATCGTGCGTGGGGAATCTCAGGTTTCCTGCGCTGTGGTCAAGGATGGCGGCGATGATCCGGATGTGACCAGCGGAAGTAAAATCTGTGCCACGGTCACCGCGGACAACCGTGGGGATGGAGAAAAAGAACTTCTGCAGATTGACGGAGGAAAGGGTGTGGGCCGTGTGACGAGACCCGGACTGGATCAGCCCGTAGGCAATGCCGCAATCAATCATGTGCCGCGGGAAATGATCACCCGGGAAGTGCAGGAAGTGTGCCGGATTTGTGATTTTCACGGAACACTGCATATTCTGATTTCTGTGCCGGATGGGGAAGCACTTGCAGAGCGTACGTTTAATCCAAGACTGGGGATTGTCGGGGGAATCTCAATACTGGGGACGACAGGAATTGTGGAACCGATGAGCAGTCAGGCACTTAAGGAGACCATTCGTGTGGAACTCCGCCAGCAGCGTGCAGAAGGGCAGACCATTGCGGCGGTTTCACCGGGAAATTATGGACTGGATTTCATGCAGCAGACCTATGGATATGATCTTGACCGCAGTGTGAAATGCAGTAATTTTATCGGTGAGACGATCGATATGGCGGCGGAACTGGGATTTTGTGCAATGCTTCTGACCGGACATATTGGAAAACTGATTAAGGTGGCGGGAGGCATTATGAACACCCATTCCCATGAGGGAGATTGTCGGATGGAACTTTTAGCGGCAGCCGGCATCCGTGAAAATGTATCTTTAGAATGTTTAAAGAAGATTTTAGATTGCGTCACAACCGAGGAAGCACTTGCGTTTATTGATGCCGAAGGTAAAAAAGAAGATGTTATGGAAGATATCATGGAAAAAATTGATTTCTATCTGAAAAAACGTGCGGCCGGTCGGTTACAGATCGAGTGTATTGTCTATTCCAATACCTACGGGCTGCTTGGGATGACTGCAAAAGCAGAAGAATTACTCAGGAGGTTGCTATGATTTATTTTGTCGGAGCAGGAAGCGGAGCACCGGATCTGATTACTGTGCGGGGAATGCGTCTGCTGCAGAAAGCAGATGTCATCATCTATGCCGGTTCGCTGGTCAATCCACAGCTTCTCGATTATGCAAAAGAGGGCTGTGAGATTCATAACAGCGCCAAAATGACACTTGAAGAGGTTATTTCGGTGATGGAACAGGCAGAAAAAAATAATTTAATCACGATTCGACTTCATACGGGAGAACCCAGTATATACGGAGTGGTGCGGGAACAGATGGATATTCTCGATCAGAAGGGGATTGCGTATGAGAGTTGTCCGGGTGTGAGTGCCTGTTTTGGAGCAGCGGCATCGCTGAATCTGGAATATACCCTTCCGGATGTGTCACAGTCACTGATCATCACCCGGATGGCCGGAAGGACGGCGGTGCCGGAAAAGGAGAGTATTGAGAGTTTTGCCGCACACCATGCTTCCATGGCAATTTATCTGAGTACCGGAATGCTGGAGGAATTATCACGGCGCCTTGTAAATGGAGGATATGAGCCGGATACTCCTGCAGCGCTGGTGTACAAGGCAACCTGGCCGGACGAGGAAGCATATATCTGTACTGTGCAGGAGCTGGCGGCGGTGGCAAAGAAACATAATATTACCAAAACCGCTCTGGTGCTGGTCGGAGATGTAATATCAAATCAGCATTATACGCGCTCCAGACTCTACGCGCCGGATTTTACAACTGAATTCCGCAAGGCAAAAACCCAAAACACTGTAGAAAATGAGGGAGTAATGTGTAACATTCATGCGGGAAAGGAGTTACCGGAATGATCCTGTATATGACCTGGTTTTCGGAACGTGGAAGAGAGCTTGCGGCACGAATCGCGGAACTTTCACTTTCTGTTTCGTATGGATTTTGGCAGAGCCGTTACGGTGGTCACCCTGCGGTTTCAAAGATACAGATAAGAGAAAGAGGAAACCGGTCACTTCCGGATTTTCTGGAGGAGGCTTTTGCACAACAGTTTCCCGTGATTTTCATTGGAGCTCTCGGGATTGCCGTACGGACCGTGGCACCTTTGATCCGCCACAAAACCGTGGACAGTCCGGTACTGGTGCTGGATGAGGCCGGACAGTTTGTGATTCCGGTGCTGTCCGGACATCTGGGTGGTGCCAATGAACTGGCGCAGCAGATCGCAGAATTATTGCATTCCGCTGCGGTTGTGACGACGGCAACAGACGTGAATGGGCTTTTTGCCGTTGATGTGTTTGCAAGAAAAAATGGCCTGCGGGTGTGTAACCCCGAAGCGATCCGGCATGTGTCTGGAAAACTGTTACAGGGCGAAATCATTGTGATGGCGGTAGATCCGGCATGCATGTCCCCGGAGGAGATGGCAGAATTACAGCCGCCAAAGGAAGTAAAGCTGATTTCATGGAACGAAGCACAGGCGGAACATGCTGTGGATGTGTGGATTACAAAAAAAGAGCCACAGGAAGACCGTAAAACGCTTGTTTTAGCTCCGAAAACAGCCGTACTTGGCATGGGATGCAGAAAAAATAAAAGTTATAACGAGATAAAACAAATGATAAAAACATTGGTGGATAGCAGAAAAATAGACCTGGATGATATCTATGCCCTGGCATCGGTTGATGTGAAGGAAAAAGAACCCGGTCTGCAGGAACTGGCACAGCATTTGCGGGTACCGTTTGTCGTTTTTTCTGCCGGAGAACTGAAAAAAGTGTCAGGTGATTTCACCGCATCCGCGTTTGTATCCCGAACCGTGGGAGTGGATAACGTATGTGAGCGTGCTGCGGTCGCTGCAGCAGACGGAGGTAGTTTGCTGATACATAAGCAGGCTATGGATGGCGTGACAATTGCCGTGGCAAAACGGGAGAAAATCGTATTGCAGTTTGTGTGAAACAGGCGTTTGCGTGAAATGAAAGGAAGGAGAAAGAAATGAAACACCGGATTTATGTGGTCGGTATGGGACCGGGACAGGAAAATATGATGACGCAGGAAGCCATGCAGGTGCTGGAAGCCAGTGATGTGATCATCGGTTATACCGTATATCTGAAATTGCTTGGGGAACGGTTCGGGTGCAAAGAATTATTGTCTACACCGATGCGGCAGGAGCGGGAACGCTGCCAGATGTGTTTCGAGAAGGCAAGAGAAGGCAAAAAAGTGGCATTGATCTGCAGCGGAGATGCCGGAATTTACGGGATGGCATCCCTGATGCTGGAAATCGGAAAATTATATGATGATTGTATCATTGAAGTAATTCCTGGAATAACAGCAGCAAGCAGCGGTGCGGCAGTGCTTGGGGCTCCTCTCAACCATGATTTTTGCGTGATCAGCCTGAGTGATCTTCTCACCCCGTGGGAGAGGATTAAAAAGCGGCTGATTGCAGCGGCAGAGGGAGATTTTGCAATGGCAATTTATAATCCGTCGAGCCATAAACGGGCAGACTATCTGGAGCGTGCCTGCAGAATTCTGATGGAACACGGGGTGGAACCGGAGCGTGCCTGTGGGTATGTGGAAAATATCGGACGCGATGATACGAAAGCCGTAACACTTCCCATGGAGGAACTGGTGCATACACCGGTGAACATGTTTACCACGGTATTTATCGGGAATTCCCAGACAAAAATTATTGATGGAAAGCTTGTGACACCGAGAGGATACCATATATAGCAGCAGAAAACGGGGAAGAGGAATAAGATGGCAGAGAAAGTGTTAATTTATGCGGGAACAACGGAAGGTCGTCTTCTCGCACAGGAACTTTCACGGGCACATATTGCCTGTGATGTGCATGTAGCAACCGAATACGGTCAGATGGTCATGCCGGAACTTGCCGGGGTGAAGGTCTGTGTAGGAAGACTGGACGTAGAGGAAATGCGCGCCCTGCTGAAAAAAAACGGACAGAACAACTATGCGGCAGTCGTGGATGCTACGCATCCGTTTGCCACAGAAGTGTCTGCCAACATCCGGGAGAGTACAAAAGGAAGTGGAATTCCATATCTGCGGCTCCAGCGGCGAATGGACGATGGAATTTGTAGCATACCGGAAAACGAAGGCATGAAAGAGCGCGCTGGAACCGTGCATGTGTTTGCCGATTATGAAAGCTGTGTCCAGGCACTTACGGACACATCCGGAAACATTCTTCTGACAACCGGAAGCAAAGAGCTGGCGGTATTTGCACCCCTGAAGGAGCGTTTGTTTGTGCGTGTGCTTCCCGGATTGGAGAGTATCGGTCTCTGTGAAAAGGCGGGTATCCGCGGAAAGCAGATTCTTGCGATGCAGGGCCCGTTTTCGGAGGAAATGAATCTGGCAATGATTCATCAGTTTTCGATCCGCTATCTGGTTACAAAAGCCAGTGGTGCGCACAGCGGATTTCAGGAAAAACTTGCGGCAGCGCAGAAAGCAGGTATTACGGCATGCGTGATCGGGAAACAGGAACAGGAACAGGGAATGTCTTATGCACAGGTAACCGAAACACTTTCCCGTCTGCTTGGACATACGATTTCCGGTCGTCCGGAGGTGGAAATTTCCCTGATTGGCATCGGTATGAGTGCAGCGACACTGACACAGGAAGCAAAAAGAGCGCTGGAAGCGTCTGATGTGGTTTTTGGGGCAGAACGGATGCTCGAAGTGGTGGAAAACAGTAAGGAAACCTATCCTTTTTATCTCGCAAAAGATATTTTACCGGTTTTAAGACAAAAGGAATCCCAAATGGATGGCCAGAAACTGAAAGTCTCCATATTATTTTCCGGAGATACTGGATTTTACAGTGGAACAGAAAAAATAAAAACAGAATTAAATAAAAATAATTACAAAAAAATTCGTATTTTTCCAGGAATTTCATCCGTTTCCTACCTTTCTGCGGCAACAGGAATTGCCTGGCAGGATGCAAAAATTTTAAGTATTCATGGGAAAAAGGATACCGCGGAGACCAGAGCGCTCGTTCTCGATGCAATCCGGCATTTTCCCAAGACGTTTCTGCTGGTTTCCGGGGTGGAGGATGTCCGACGGATCGGATGCTGGATAGAAGAAGAAAAATTGACGCAAACCCGCATGATTGCTGGATTTCAGCTCTCTTATGACAGAGAAAAAATCCGCGAGCTATCGTATGAAGAGGCAAAAAATACAAAAGAAGAGGGTCTGTATACCCTGTTGTTATGCAATGAAAATGTGCAAAAAAGACGTCTTGTTCCGGGAATGTCCGATGAATCATTTTTGCGTGTCGTGGAAGGGGAAAAAACAGTTCCGATGACCAAGGAAGAAGTGCGCGCGCTTTCCTTATGTAAACTTGGCCTGACAGAAGATGCTGTGGTATATGATGTGGGAAGCGGTACCGGATCAATTGCAGTGGAGTGCGCAAAATGCAGTCCGGGGATTCGTGTGTACGCCATTGAACAAAAAGCCACAGCACAGCAGCTTCTGCGCCGGAATCTGGAAAAATTTCATCTGGCAAATGTGATTCCGGTGGATGGGAAAGCACCGGATATATTGGAATCCCTGGAACCTCCGACACATGTATTCATTGGGGGAAGCAGTGGGCAGCTTGCGGATATTCTGCATGTCATCTGGGAAAAGAATCCACGGGCACGCGTGGTTGTCAATGCCATAAGTCTTGAAACTGTGGCTCAGATTACAGAACTTGCTGCAGGGAAAATGCAGACAGAAATCATACAGGTGCAGGTCAGCAGAGCAAAAACCGTGGGAACCTATCATCTGATGCAGGCTGAGAACCCCGTATATATCTGTGTGCTGACGATGGCATAATGAGGAGAGAACTATGTTACACAGTGGAATGGTACTGGCAGCGCCGCAAAGTGGCAGTGGAAAAACGACAATCACCTGTGCGTTGCTGGCAGCAATGAAAAACAGAAAACTTGCAGTTCGTGCGTTCAAAAGCGGACCAGACTATATTGATCCCATGTTTCACCGTCAGGTGATTGGTGTACCGTCGCGCAATCTGGATACGTTTTTTTCAGGGGCAGATCAGATCCGGGAACTGTATGGATATGACCGGGAGAGCTTCTCTTATTCGGTGATCGAGGGAGCCATGGGATTATACGATGGCCTAGGAGGCACACAAAAAGAGGGCTCCGCCTATCATCTGGCACAGACCCTGGATCTGCCGGTTGTGCTTGTGCTGGATGCCCGTGGGATGGGGCGCACGATGGTGGCACTTCTGGCAGGGATATTACAGTATGACAGGGATCACCGGATCATTGGTGTGATATTAAACCGCACATCGGAAGGGTTCTGCCGGACAATGACGCCGGTGATTGAGAAAGAACTGGGCCTTCCGGTGCTGGGATGTTTTCCGGTACAGAAAAATCTGCATCTGGAGAGCCGGCATCTGGGTTTGAAAATGCCACAGGAAATGGAAGGTCTGCGCAAGCAGGTCAATCAGGCTGCGGAAAAACTTGAAGAGACCGCAGATCTGGATCGGATGCTGCAGCTGTTGCAAAGCTGGGCACTTTTACATGCGTTTCGGGACGGAAAAACGAAACTGCCTAAATTACAGGAACCGGGAAAAGACAAAGGGGTTTTACAGAAAAAGGAAAAACAGCAGGAGGAATGTCCGGTTATTGCAGTTGCAAAAGATGAGGCATTTTGTTTTTATTATGAGGATAACCTGCGGCTTCTGGAAGCGTATGGTGGAAAACTCGTCTGGTTTTCGCCGCTTGGACAGGAAAAAATTCCAGAGGAAGCGGATGCGCTTCTTCTGGGAGGAGGCTATCCGGAGCTGTGTGCCCGGCAGCTTTCAGAAAATGTCTCCATGCGCAATTCCATCCGGGAGGCAATTGAAAATGGTATGCCGTCCGTGGCAGAGTGCGGCGGGTTTATGTATTTGCATGAATCCATGACAGATGAAGAAGGAGAAAACTGGCCGATGGCAGGGGTCATAACGGGCAGCTGTCATAACAGGGGAAAACTTGTACGTTTTGGCTATGTAAATGTGATGGAACAGACGTCTCATTTCCTGGCGGGAAAACCTGTCCGTGCACATGAATTTCATTACTATGACAGTGATAACAACGGAGAAAGCTGCGTGGCGGTCAAACCGGTAAGCGGAACATCCTGGACATGTATCCACGAGGACGACAGAAACTGGTGGGGTTATCCACATTTGTATTACCCGTCCAATCCGGCATTTGTGGAACACTTTGTACAGGCAGCACGCTTATATCACAGAGAGAGGAATGCAAAATAACATGAAAAAAGCAATTTTAATTGTGAGTTTTGGAACAACCTATCCGGATACCCGACAGAAAAATATTGCAGCCATCACGCGGCAGGTCCGGGCCTTGTATCCGGATGCCGTGGTAGAGGAAGCTGTCTCGAGTACGATTGTGCGTAACGCAATGAAAAAGCGCGAGCATATAGAAGCAAAGAGTCCGACGGAAGCTCTTGAAAGTATGAAAAAACAGGGAGTGACGCATGTAGCTGTATTTCCTACCCATGTGATTGACGGAATTGAAAATCACAGACTCAAGGAAGCGGCGAAAAAATATGCCGGTGCTTTCGAACAGATTGCAGTTGCCGATGCGCTTTTGGCAAAACCGCAGGATTATGAGGATGTGGCAAAAGCACTGTGGGAGTCGCTGAAGGAAGAGGTGGGAGATTTCCCATTGATTTTGATGGGGCATGGAACCGAACATGCGGCAGATGCCAGTTATGCGATGATGGAACAGTCGCTGCGTGCTTATGCAAAGCATGAAATCTATATCGCAACAGTGGAGGGAAGTATTACCATTGAAGACGTGATTGCACGGATGAAGTCCGGGCTGCAGAGCAGACAGAACGGGAAAGTGCTTCTTACACCGTTTATGCTGGTGGCGGGAGACCATGCAAATAATGATATGGCAGGCGGCATGCAGGACGGGGAGCAGCCGGATGCGGATTCCTTTGCCGGAAAATTGCAGACGGCCGGATACCAGCCGGAATGTGTGATTCGGGGAATTGGGGAGTATCCGGCTGTCCGGGAGGTGTATCTGACTCATTTGCGACAGGTAACGAAAAAATTATTTTGTGATTTAACAACAGAAAATCGTCCGGGTATCCTTTATGGAATCGGTGTGGGACCGGGAGATCCGAAACTTATGACCATACAGGCATTGGAAACGATTCGCAGCTGTGATCTCATTGTGCTTCCGGCAGTGTCAAAAGAGGAATGTTATGCGTATCGGATCGTGGAGCAGGTTTGTCCGGAAATTGCAGATATGCCACTTCTTTGCATGCCATTTCCGATGATCAAAGATGCACAGAAACTGGAACTGGCACACAAACGGATTTATGATGCCATGGAAGATTATCTCCGGCAGGGACTGCGGATAGGAATGCTCACAATTGGAGATCCTGGAGTATATTCTACCTATATGTATATGCACAGATGTGCAGCAGATGCCGGCTGGGAGGCGCGGATCGTAAGTGGTGTGCCGTCGTTTTGTGCAGTAGCGGCAAGACTGGGAATTTCCCTGGGAGAAAAAAACGAGGAGATTCATATTATCCCGGCGGCGTATGACGTGCGTGAGTCACTCGGTTTTCACGGTACACGCATTTATATGAAATCCGGGAAAAAACTCGAAGAGTTATTACGGGTGCTCCGGGAATCGATGCAGGATAAAGAGAGCAGAGTGCACCAGGACATTTATGGAATATCCAATTGCGGCATGGAGAATGAACAGGTGTATTGTGGCCTGGATGAACTGGAACAGGCAAAAGGATATCTGACAACTGTGATTGTGAAGGAACATGTGGTACAATAGAAAGCGTTCGATTTTAGAAAAATCTTTTAATGTCTGGAAAAAAGGAGTGTCATATGTGGAAGATCAAACACATTTTTGACGGAGAGTATGGGTGTGAGGAACTGACGGAAGGACAGCAGCCGAAGGTGTCGGTGACTCTGATCAATGAAAAAGAAGAAGAAACCTGTTTTTCTGTGGAGGACAGCTGGC
>VOFC01001764.1_pt1:367500-374915 | contig 374915 bp, 306 predicted proteins | sample 5384161 | NCBI WGS metagenome assembly VOFC01 (sample SAMN12384722, study PRJNA508395) | human gut metagenome | isolation source: healthy gut B | host: Homo sapiens | reverse complement strand
ATAATAGGCATGATGTTTGTAATGTTTATAAATGAATTTTGAATGATACGACTCAGCCAACAGTCCCGACTAAGCCGCAGAGGATTAAAAGGGACTTAAAACAATATATATATGAGTACTGAAACAAGTGTTAAATCTGTATCGCGCGAGGCACCATCAATCTATGCAATCCAGCAAGGTTCGGCATATTTGAAAGTTGGTGACGTAGGTGATTCTGTTCTTACATGTAGAGGTTTGCTCAATCAAAAAGGCTATTCCTGCAATTTGACAAGCGAAACTTATGATTCAGTTTTGAAGAGTGTTGTCGCAAAATTCCAAAAAGATTTCGGATTGACCAGCGACGGATTGTTGGGACAGTCAAGTTTAGCTGTCTTACAGGACAATGTGAGTGATACAGAATGGCTAGTTGACGGTGTTGTGAATATTACAGCAGGAAAATTGGCTCGTATGGGTTTCGGTAAGGAAGTTTTAAAACCAGCCAATGTTACGGCTCTGAATGAGGTATGTAACCGTTACCACATTACTTCTAAGACCAAAGTCAGACACTTTCTGGCCCAAGGTTTTGTTGAGACGGACAAAGGAAGAACCTTTACTGAGTACATTTATGTGCCAGGAAAGACCAAAAGTGAATATGATAAGCAGTACCAACGATATGCACCATACTGTGGTGGAGGCTTTATGCAATTGACTTGGAAGGACAATTACACTGCATTCTACAATTACATGAAAGATACGCTGAAGGTTACTGATGAGGAGATAAAATCTCCAGCAAAATCTTCGTTTTTAGAGATGAAAAAAAAATTCAGACTATCATATATAAATATAATTGGGAAGAATATGGCTCTCCTACCATAGGACGAGATTCAATAGGCAAAATTGATTTTGTGGATGTTGATTTTGATGGAAACAAAGACCTTTTAATCTACAAAGGAGGTTTCGGAAATCAAGGGGCCGATATTTATGATTGTTTCCTATGGAATGACAACAAACATCAATTTAAAATTGCCCCTTCGTTTTCTTATATATTGAATCCCTCAATAGATAATAGACAGAAATGTATATATTCTTTCTCCAGAGAAAATGCTTCTTCTTACGTTAATGTGAAATATAAATTTCAAAATGGGGAGTTTCGTGCTATTTCAACTTTGAAGGAGAAGGTTGATAATGGCAAAATGGTGTATATATTAGAAACTTCACAAAATGGTGTTTTGCACAAAAAAATATTGCGGCCTGCAGATTTGGGAGAATGGAAGGAAAAGATATTAACAAAGTAAGGGTGTTGCCACTTATTCGTATAGTCATAATAATGTTGTTCACTAATATGTGATGAGCGATATTATTATGACTACGATAATAACAGGGATGAGAAATTTTATAGAGAAACATATTGGAGGTACACTACTTTCATGCCGTTTGGATTGTGCGATAAAAATGGAACTGCGAGTTGTGGCTATAAAAGTCAGCCGTTGTCAGCACGGCAAACAAAGAAAAGTCCTTGGCAGTATAGTCTTGAAGTATTTCAAGGCATACCGCCAAGGATTTTTCTTGCCGTGCCATAGTCGGAGGAAGTTAGTCTGAGGCACGAAGACTGTCTTTCTGCGACGACGGCTGACTTTTATACAAAACACACGAAAGGATGAGAATATGCAAACGAAATAGACCATTCAAAACAGAAACCCTTACCACATATGTTTGAATGGATTGAAATGGAAATAGCAAAGAATGGAGAAGAATATGGTTTAATAAAAATAGATTTATCCAAGCAAAAAATCGAGGATAAAAAATCTTAAAACATTCTTTATCCCCGATTAAATATCGTACCTTTGCAACCGAAAGAGTTCTTTGGATGGTTATGCAAATCACAGCAGGATGCTACATTCTGTTTATTTCTAATTCGTAACCTCTTCTTTTTATGAGATAAAAACTTATCTCATTCTCAATCACTTATAAAAAATACGTACTTTCATTACTGCAAAAAATATTAGTTTGAAAATAGTTCAATTCAGATTTATTTCGTACTTTTGCAGCCAAGAGATCATTCCAAGCCCAAAAGTGGGTGTTTTTTGAAACCAAGTAAGTACTTTTCACAATAAAGAGGAAGTAGCTTCTCAATACTTTTCATTATGACGCAAAACTATCTCCTATACCGTATCTACAGGTTCTACGCCGACGGTTTCCGACAAATGACCGTGGGGCGTGTGCTGTGGACGGTCATCCTCATCAAGCTCTTCGTGATTTTCGTGGTGCTCAAACTTCTGTTCTTCCCCGACGTTCTGGCACAGAAAGCCAAGGGCGGCGACAAGGCAGAGGTGGTCGCCAGCGAACTAACCAACCGTAAATAAAAATCCAAAACAATATCCTATGAATCATTTACTCACTATCGACCCCTCAGTCATCGACTGGTCGCGTGCGCAATTTGCCCTTACGGCCATCTACCACTGGCTGTTCGTACCGCTCACACTCGGTCTGGCTGTCGTCATGGGCATCATCGAGACCATCTATTATCGCACGGGGAAACCGTTCTGGCGCGAAGCAGCACGCTTCTGGCAGCGCCTCTTCGGCGTCAATTTTGCCATGGGCGTGGCCACAGGCATCATCCTTGAGTTTGAGTTTGAAGCACCAACTGGAGCAACTACTCATGGTTTGTGGGCGACATCTTTGGTGCGCCACTGGCCGTGGAGGGCATCGTGGCCTTCTTCATGGAGAGCACCTTCGTAGCAGTGATGTTCTTCGGCTGGGACAAGGTATCAAGGGGCTTCCACTTGGCTTCTACCTGGCTGACAGGACTGGGAGCTACCATCTCGGCATGGTGGATTCTCGTGGCCAACGCCTGGATGCAATATCCCGTCGCCTGCGAATTCAATCCTGACACGGTCCGTAATGAGATGGTGAGTTTTGCCGATGTCGCCCTGTCGCCATTCGCCATCGACAAGTTCTTCCATACCGTCACCTCGTCGTGGCTGGTAGGTGCCGTCTTCGTCTGCGCAGTAAGCTGCTGGTTTCTCTTGCGCAATCGCGAGAAGCGACTGGCAGTAGAGAGTATCAAGATAGCAGCCATCGTCGGTTTGGTTTCCTCGCTCCTTGCCATGATGACGGGCGACTTCTCGGCAGTGAAAGTGGCCAAGACCCAACCGATGAAGTTGGCAGCCATGGAGGCTCTCTACAATGGAGGTGAGGGAGTAGGACTGACAGTCGTAGCAGCTATCAATCCTTTTGCCCAGCCCGACTACGCCAACGAGAAGGAGCCCCCTCTGCACCTGGCGATGCCCAAGGGACTCTCGCTACTTGCCACCCACTCTCTCGACGGCTACGTACCTGGTGTCAACGATCTGCTCAACGGCTACACGCGTCCGGACGGCAAGCGCGAACTGTCGGCAGAGGAGAAGATGGAGCGTGGAAGGCGCGCCATCGCCTCACTGGCGGAATACAGAACGTTGCGGGCCAAGGATGCCAACAATCCCAAACTGAGAGAACTGGCTACGCAACTGAAGGAGGACATGCCTTACTTCGGCTATGGGTATATCAAGGACAGAGCCGAACTGGTGCCTTACATTCCTATCAACTTCTACGCCTTCCGCGTGATGGTCGGCGTGGGCACGCTGCTCCTGCTGTTCTTCATCGTCATCGGTCATGTGGCTTGGCGCATGGATATCTCACGCCGCAGAACATGGCTCTACCTCACGGCCTTGACCATGCTGCCCTTGGTCTATGTGGCGAGTGAAGCAGGATGGATCGTGGCCGAACTAGGACGCCAACCCTGGGCCATCCAGGACATGATGCCCACCATGGCTGCGGTATCGGACCTGCAGTCTGGAAGCGTGGCCCTGACATTCTTCCTTTTCCTCATACTCTTCACGGTACTGCTCATCGCGGAGGTCAGAATCATGTGCCATGTGATCAAAAACTATAAAAGCCCGGCGTCGGCTACTGAGTAGCAGCAGACAACACGGACTAACATCAACATAATAAAAAGCAAGATTATGAGTTATACGTTTCTTCAACAATACTGGTGGTTTATCGTTTCGCTGCTTGGCGCATTGCTCGTATTCCTCCTCTTCGTACAAGGAGCCAACTCGCTGGTCTATACCCTCGGATCGACAGAGGACGGACAGCGCAAGGTGCTGGAATCGACTGGACGGAAATGGGAGATCACGTTTACAACCCTCGTCACCTTTGGCGGCGCGTTCTTCGCCTCCTTCCCCTTGTTCTACAGTACGAGTTTTGGCGGGGCCTACTGGCTTTGGATGATCATCCTCTTCTCGTTCGTGCTCCAGGCCGTGAGCTATGAGTTTCAGTTGAAGCGAGGCAACCTGCTCGGCACGCGCACCTACCGCTACTTCCTCATCCTCAACGGCATCTTCGGTCCGCTGCTGCTTGGCGGTGCTGTGGCTACCTTCTTCAATGGCTCCAACTTCATCGTCGATAAGGCGTCGCTCACCTCTGTTGGATCTCCCGTCATCAGCCGTTGGGCCAATGCCTCGGCAGGACTCGATGCGCTCCTTGACCCATGGAACCTGATGCTGGGTCTGGCCGTCATGTTCCTTGCACGCATCCTGGGCACGCTCTACATCATCAACAATGTCGAGGACGAAGCAATCCGCACCAGAGGCAGAAGACAGTTGCTTGTCAACACCGTGCCCTTCCTGGCCTTCTTCCTCGCATTCTTCATCCGCACGCTGCTGAAGGATGGTTATGCCGTCAACGCAGAGACTGGCATGATTTTCATGGAACCGATGAAGTATCTCCACAACTACCTGGCCCTGTGGCCGACAGCCGTGCTCACCCTCGTCGGTGTGTTGCTACTGCTCTACGGCATCGTGCGCTCACTCCTCCATTCCGCCTACACAAAGGGGATATGGCCAGCAGGCATCGGTGTGGTACTCGTCGTGCTGTGTCTCTTCCTCTGTGCGGGACTCAACGACACGGCCTTCTACCCCTCCAACGCCGACCTGCAGAGCTCGCTCACCATCCAAAACAGTTGCAGCAGCGAGTTTACCCTGCAGACCATGGCTATCGTCTCCGTCCTTGTGCCATTCGTCTTTGGCTACATCGCCTACGTCTGGCGCGTCATGGACCGCAAGAAATAGCCTGCCAAGCAAAACTTACTTGCTTGGTGCGCAACTATCTATAGCGAAAAAGAGGGTGGCCCGAGAGCCATCCTCTTTTATATACTAACCATGTGAAAACTACTTAGAAATCCGTGCTGAACCTTAGCCAATCTCAACCTGGCGCTGGATTTTCTTCTCCTCCACTGGTTTCTCCTTCGGCATGGTGATAGTCAGCACACCGTGCTCCACCTTAGCAGAGATCTCCTCCTTGACGATATCCTCCGGCAGAGCGTAAACCTGCTGGTAGTTGGAGTAGCTGAACTCGCGGCGCAGATAGTGCTCCTTCTTGTCCTCACTCTTTTCCTCCTCCTTGTGCTCCAACTTGTTCTCGATGGCCACCTCAAGGTTGCCGTCGGCATTGATGTTCACTCGGCAATACTCCTTCTTCACGCCCGGTACTGCGATCTCCATTGTATAGGCTTTAGCGTCTTCCTTCACGTTGACTGCAGGTGCGGTAGCCTTTGCTTTCGGCATCCACTCATTGTTGAAGAACTCGTCAAACACTGTCGGGAACCAATAGTTAGAATTCAAAACTGGTAACATAATAACCTCCTATTTTTTTTATTTGTTGTTCTATGTTGTAGTTTCGAGCTTCTTTTGGGCTTCTTGCTGTCCTCGGGAGCTTTCCGCTTTCACCAGTATCTATCGCAACCTCCGTGCCAACGACACCTCGCGTGACACGACGGCAGCAAAGTATAATTATTTTAAACTTTGCCGACAGGATGACATTCCGCGCACCGTTTCTTTCCTCTATTCCTCCTCGCTGGAAGCGGCACGAGGCGTGGCGGAGAAGATACTGAAGTTGACACTTCCGTAGCTTCTGTGCTCCAGAAAATGAGGGTGGGAAGAGAAGTCGTTGTGTTTGCCATGCTCGAAGACGAGGATGCCATCGGGCTTCAGCAATCCGCCATTTATCACCAAGTCGGGCACGGTAGGCAGTTCTGGCAGCGCATAGGGTGGATCGGCAAAGACCAGGTCAAACGGCTCGTGACACGTCTTGACAAAGCGGAACACATCGCCACGGATGAGGACATGGTTCTGGGCGCCTATCTTCTCGACACACTGCTGGATGAAGCGTGCATGATCGCGATCTTTCTCCACACTCACAACCCGCTCGCAACCACGCGAAAGCAGTTCAAGCGAGATGCTTCCCGTGCCCGAGAAAAGGTCGAGTGCTGTCGATTCGTCAAAATCGAGATAGCCACGGATGACATTGAATAAGTTTTCCTTTGCAAAATCGGTCGTCGGCCTCGCCTTGAACGTGCGAGGTATCTCAAAATGGCGGCCTTTATAGATGCCTGTTATGATACGCATAGCAATATTGCTGTTTAGTTTCTATTAGAGTCGTGTTCCACCATGATCTGTCTCTGCCGGAGCGATGCCCTGCCAGCCTTCCTCGTCGAGATAGACGGCCTTGAGGTCATAGGGAATGTCGGGATTCTTAGCCATGGCGATGTTGCGGAAGTCGGCCTGTGGAGTGACTGCCACAACACGGCGCAAGTATTGGCGCAGTTGGCTGCAGAGCCATCCGTCTTCGGTCACCTCCCCCACCAGGTGGAGCTCATCTTTCTCCACACTCATGCCCAGCTGGCGCCAGACGAAGAGCAGGTAGTAGAGGGCGTCCTGCTCGTGAGGCACGTCGAAGGTATTGCAAAACTTAAAGCGGCTTTGGCCAAAGCGGAACACGCAGACTTGCTTTCCAAAGAAGTAGGCAAAGAGCTTTTGGCGCGAACCCATGAAGTTTCGCTTGTAGAGGTGGGTCCACACGGGCTCACAGAGTGTGGTGAGTCGGATATCCTCGAAGTGGTCCTCAATGACCATCAGCAGGTCTTTGTTCATTGCAAAAGCCGCCACACCATTGAGTGCGGGCAACTGGCGGCATACCACCTCGTCGCTACCACCCGTTCTGAAGGTGTAGCGGTAGAGGGTGTCAGCCTCCTCAGCCACATATTCCTCTTCTGGGATGATCAGGACGGGGGCGTCGTTGAGGATGAGGGCACGCCGATAGCCGCTCTTCAGCAGCTCCGACCGTTGGAAGGCCTCACGAAGATTGGCCGCGGGCGAGATACCGTTGTTCATCTCGTAAGGCTCATAGACGATACTGCCGAGCGACTGTGGGTCGCCGACGGAGGCCGACAGTCGCCCATGTGAAAGGCGGAGCGTCAGCCGGAGCATCTTGTCGGAAAGGTTGTCTTTGTTTGCCATTGCAGCGACAAAGTTACGTATTTTCTCCCATATATGCAAAATCACTTCGCCTGGTACAGCTTCTTGTTGCCGCTTTTTTGTAACTTTGCAGTCCAGTCATAC